>Ga0137385_10001342_pt1 | contig 20595 bp, 15 predicted proteins | sample SagtaG_FD_104921 | JGI IMG/M metagenome (GOLD analysis project Ga0137385, IMG submission 104921) | Vadose zone soil microbial communities from Sagehorn Ranch, Mendocino, California, USA - Sage2_R_80_16 metaG | ecosystem: Environmental > Terrestrial > Soil > Vadose zone | place: USA: California... | reverse complement strand
GCCAGGTCTGTGACCGCAAACCACCCCTATCCGTGACCGCCGGCCTGCCAGAGTGAGCAAGCTACGTGGACTCCCGGTCCGGGCGTTCGGAAGTTTTCCCAGTTCAGATGCTTGCTGGCGCGCGCCTGGCAGGATTCGAACCCGCGACCCGCTGCTTAGAAGTTCGTTTCGCGCAGGGAGGCGACCTGCGCGTGCCCAGGTCAGAGGCCGTTCGCGATGCCCGTGGGTTACCGCTAGCGACCGCAGTTCTCGGCTCGTTCTGGCACGGATATGGCACGCCCGCTTGGATGCAAACGACTGGCGGCGCTCCATGGACGAGCAATAGCCCAGACCAGCATTCCACAGACGAAAACGGCGCCGCTGGGCAGCATGAGACCGATGACCGTGAGCAACGTGCCAGTAAGCAGGAGTGCATACCGTCGGCGAGCCCGCATGATCCGTGCGAGCCGCATGACACCGATGACCGTGAGCAGCGCTCCAGTGCGAAGCCACCAGCGGATCCGCCCGCCGCGTGCGAGCCAGGTGCAGCCCCGATCTCCGGACCTACTGGCCGGGGCGGCGGAGGAACTCCACACCACTAGATTCCGGCGATGCGACCGCATTCTCATGGCAGGCTCCTCCGGAGAAGACGGCACCAGCCAGTCAACCCGAGTGTATCTGCAAATGTAACCCCCCGGCGTATGTCCATCGGCGCCCCCTTAACGGCTCCGGACCTGCCGTTTACAAGATTGCTGAGGCATGCAGGCCGGAGCGTGACTGCCCTGGTGGAGAGGGCTGGCACGGTGCATCGTGGTCCGCTGCCGTCCGGGGCCTTGGCTGCATTTTTGGCTGCACGTACCGCCTTACCCCTAGTTCGCTACGACTCGCTTATGCGAACGGATTTGAGCATTGCCTGAACTGCGAGCTTGTCCTGGCGCGGGCCCGGGCCGCGCATGCACGCGGTCATGGTGTACCAGTTGCCGGGATCGCCTCGCATGATTTTGGCCGTGATTGTCTCGTCCCGCCGATGTCGGCGCAGGCGCCGGGCGCACTCTTTGTCACCATCGCAGCCCGGCCACCGATTGTGGAGTTGACTTTCATGATGCCCGGGCCCGTGGGGAAGCCGGGTGCAGCACGGAACCGGCTGGGCTGGCAGGTGTGGGCCGAGCTGGCGAGCGTGAGCGCGGACGGGGACGCGGGGTTGTGAGCGGCCCGCCGATGCCACGGCGGCGCAAGCGGCTATGGTCGGTCAGTGCGCTGACTGGGGAGCCTCTTTCCCCGGCACTGTCTAGGGTCCTAGACTCTGTAGCGGTGAACACGTCACAGCGGGTCTCAGCAGAGTATGAGCGGATCGCCTCCATTGCTGATCCGTATGAGCTGCTGCGTGCCGCGACCGAACGGCTGGCCGAGGCGCAGCAAGAAGTGACAGAGCTGGCGCGGCTGCGGCGCCGCCTGATCCAGGATCTGCATGCTCAGCGTCTGTCGTATGCGCAGATCGGTGAGGCGGCTGGGTTGAGCCGGGGCCGGATTCACCAGATCCGCCACACCGGCCCGGCACCGGAGGGCGCGTTCCTTGGCATGGGCCGGGTCACGATTGTGACGCCGCTCAAGCGTGAGGAGCACGGCGGGCGCCCGGTGGTGGCCGTGGAAGATGTCACGGCGGCTGCGCGGATGGAGGCGCTGGCCCGGTCGTTCGAGCTGGAGGCCGAGACCGAGCATGTACCTCTGGGCGGGGACATTGACCTGAACCGGCCCGGCCTGGTGGTGATCTGCGGCCCCCGGCTGTCGGCGGTGATGGCCCGGGCGTATGAGCGTGACCCGGTGCTGCGGTGGGAGCACCCAGGGCAGGGATGGGCGGTGCGGGACACCCGCAGCGGCGAGTTGTTCGCCTCCGGGCAAGATGACGGGTCGGGGCGGGCGCGTGATGTCGCATACCTGGGGCGGCTGCCACGGCCGGACGGGAACGGGACGTTCCTGGTGTTCACGGGCATTCACCCGCCCGGGACCCTGGGCGTTGTGGCGCTGCTGACCAGTGACATCGGCTCATTGTGGGGGCAGGTCGGAACCGGGCCGTTCTCGGTGGTGATCGGCGTCGACTACGACCCCGCCACCCACGAACCGGTCAAGACCGAACTGCTGACGCCGCTGTACCGGCACGACCAGCCTTAGCCGGGCAGCCGTGCGGATCATGCTGGCCACCGAGCCAAGCGCGCCTGGCTGGCGTGCACTTCCACGACCTTCGCCACACAGGAAACATGCTGTCGGCAAGCTGGCCCGCGTGGAGCTGCGCAGGGCGAAGCAGGAGGAAGGCGGCGAAGCATCTGGCACGAAAGTGGCACGGCGCCGGAAGCGAGCCTCCTGAAGATCATCGCGAAGGCTGGGGACATGGGGCCTGACCTGGGTGGGAGCCCCGAAAATGATGGCGCGCCTGGCAGGATTCGAACCCGCGACCCGCTGCTTAGAAGGCAGCTGCTCTGTCCAGCTGAGCTACAGGCGCTTACCCACGTCATTGTGCATGGCCAAGGTCACGCACAGGACACAACACGCGACGCCTGGGGGAGGTATGCGCGACCGTTGGCGGGGCGCCGGCCTGGGCCGGCGCGCCGGTGGATGTAGCGGGGATCAGCGCCCGGCTGGGCGCGAGTGGGACTGTTGGGTGGGTTTGAGTCGCACGACGTGGCGGTTCGCGCGGGCGTTCATGCGGTACGACGCGATCGTTAGGCATGATGATGCAGTAGTAATGTGCGGGCGCCGGCGCTGCCGTCCGGCCGCCGCGCTGTAGCGTCGTGCCCAAGGAGGTCACCATGCACCAGCCGCCCGTTCCGCACATCGCCAGTACGGACCCCGAAGTCGCCGAGCTCATCGAATCGGAGGCGCGCCGCCAGTTCGAGAAGATCCGGCTGATTCCGTCGGAGAACTACGTGTCAGTGGCCGTCCTGGAGGCGGCGGGCACGGTCCTGACGAACAAGTACTCCGAGGGGTACGCGGGGCGCCGCTACTACGAGGGCCAGCAATTCATCGATCCGATCGAGCGGCTGGCGGCCGAGCGGGCGCAGGCCCTGTTCAGGGTGGACCATGCCAATGTCCAGCCGTACTCGGGGTCGCCCGCCAACCTGGCCGTCTACCTTGCGTTCCTGCAGCCAGGCGACACCATGATGGGGATGGCGCTGCCGATGGGTGGGCACCTGACGCACGGCTGGAACGTCTCCGCCACGGGCAAGTGGTTCCGCTCCGTGCAATACGGGGTGCGGGCCGACACCGGCCGGATCGACTTCGACGAGGTTCGTGACCTGGCCAGGAAAGAACGCCCCAAGATCATCTTCTGCGGCGGAACGGCGATCCCGCGCACGATCGACTTCCCGGCTTTCGCGGAGATCGCGACCGAGGCCAGCGCGGTGCTGGTGGCTGACATCGCGCACATCGCCGGGCTTATCGCGGGTGGCGCACATCCTTCGCCGGTAGGTCATGCGCCGGTGATCACCACCACGACCCACAAGACCCTGCGCGGCCCGCGCGGCGCCGTGATCATGTCCACCGAAGAGCACGCGCCCGCGTTGAAGAAGGCGGTCTTTCCTGGCCTGCAGGGCGGACCGCACAACCACACCACGGCGGCGATCGCGGTTGCGCTGCATGAGGCCGCACGCCCGGAGTTTCGCACGTACGCCCATCAGGTGGTGGCGAACGCCCAAGCGCTGGCCGGGGCGCTGTCGGCGCGCGGGTTCGAACTGGTCTCGGGCGGTACCGACAACCATCTGATCCTGATGGACCTGACGCCGAAGGGGATCGCGGGCAAGCCGGCCGCCAAGGCGCTGGACCGGGCCGGCATCGAGGTGAACTACAACACGGTGCCGTTCGACCCGCGTAAGCCGTTCGACCCGTCCGGGATCCGGATCGGTACGCCTGCGATCACCACGCGGGGGCTGCGCGAGGAGCACATGCCGCAGATCGCCGCCTGGATGGATGATGTGGTGACCGCCACGCTCAAGGAGGACGAGCAGGCGATCGAGCGGGTCGCCGGGGAGGTCCGTGAACTGCTCGCGGGATTCCCCATGGCGGGCTGGGCTCCGGCGGGCTGAGATGGAGTCCGCGAAACAAGCGGCGGTCGAAAAGGCCGCGCGGAGTCTCGGCCTCACGGGGGGAGTCCTCGCTCGCGGCGCTTGGCGAACTGTGGGACGCGGCGCACGAACAGGGCGTTCGGGCAGTTCGAGAACGTCGTGACCGACCGTGATGAGTTCTTCGGCCAGGCTGTCGCGTGCCTGGGCGTGATGAGGGGGCTCGGTGTCTGATCTGGCCCCGTGATCTTGCAGGTTATCCGGCATAGTTCGGTAGCATGATCGAGTTGCTAATGGCACCGATCGAATATATATTCGAGGCATAAAAGGTACTGCCTGCCTTCCCCCGGGCGGTTTGACGGGAGCAGGGAGAGCGCAGGCACGTGGGCAGGATGTACGGAGAACCGGTCGACGTCCGGGTGCAGGACGGCAGACCGACGAGATTTGTCTGGCGGGACCGGCTCTACACGGTGCTCCGCGTTCTTGATCATTGGGTGGTCAGCCGTGAGTGGTGGAAAGAGCAGAGCACGGAGCCGGGCGAGCCGGCCGACCATGAGTTCTGGCGGGTCGAGGCGTCGCCTGGCCAGAACATCCCGGCAGCCACGTATGAGCTGCGGCTGAATACCGCGACCGGGAATTGGCTGCTCGCACGGGTGTGGGACTGAACGGGAATCGGTCACCGGGGGGTTCCAATGGCCGCAATTAATTCGGCAGGCAAGTTTGCTCACTTGCATGTCGCGTCGTCGTACTCGCTGCGCTACGGGGTGGCTAGCCCTGCCGCCCTGGCGGACCGCGCGGCAGAACTTGGGATGCCCGCGCTCGCGCTGACGGACCGGGACGGGCTGTACGGGGCGGTTAAGCATGCCGTGGCGTGCGAGAACAAGAAGGTTAAGCCGATCCTCGGTGCCGACATGGCACTGCGCGAGGACGACCGGACGCCGGGCTGGCAGGGACCGGCCCGGCTGAGCCCGGGGGGACCGGCCCGGCTGAGCCCGGGGGGACCGGAATGGTTGCTGAACCCCGGAGCGGCGCGGTTGCTGAGCTCGCAGGCACCGGCGCGGCTGCATAACGAAGGCGCTGCCCGGGTGACCTTGCTCGTCACCGGGGGGCAGGGATGGGCGTCGCTGTGCCGCCTGGTCAGCGCGGCGCATCAGGCCGGGGAACGGGGCGCGCCGGTTGTGACGCCGGATATGGTTGCCGCCCATGCCGAAGGCCTGATCGTTCTGCTCGGCCCAGGCAGCGATGTCGGGCGGGCGATCGCGGCACGGCGGCCTGATCTCGCGGCAGCCGCCCTAGCGAGGTGGCGGGACCGGGCCGAGGTCGCCGTCGAGATTGTTGATCATCAGACCGCGGGCGCAACCTTCCGCGCTGCCCGGATGCTGCGACTCGCCCGTGATGCGGGAGTCCCTGCCGTGCTCACCAACGCGGTGCGTTACCTGGAACCCGAGGATGGCCCGCTGGCCCAGGTACTCGACGCGACCCGGCAGTTGGTCCCGCTCGGGCAGCGTCCCGCCCACTTTGCGGGCGGCCGCGCTCACCTGGCCAGCGGCACGGAGATGGCCCAGATCGCGGACCGGGTTTGTCACGTCGGCCAGGGCACGGGTGAGGCGGGGGAACTTCTCGCGGCCACTGCCCGCCTCGCCCAGCGATGTTCCCTCGACCCCGCGCGCGACCTGGGTATTGGCGGCAGATTCCTGCCGGAGACCGTTGGCGAGCCACTGGCCCAGTTGCGCGCCAGGTGCGAAGAAGGGCTGGACCGCCGCTTCCCGCACAGCGGCCGAAGCGGTGCCCGGGCCGGTGCCCGCGGCGGCCGGAGCGGTGCCCGCGGCGGCCGGAGCGGTGCCCGCGGCGGCCGGGAAGCTGCCCGCGAACGCCTCGACCACGAGCTTGGCATCATTGCCGAAACTGGCCTGGCCTCCTACTTTCTGACCGTCGCTGACGTGGCGGGCCTCATCAGAAGCCAGGGCATCCGCTGCTCGATCCGTGGCTCCGGGGCTGGCTGCCTGGTCAACTACCTGATCGGCATCTCCAGCATCGACCCAATGGAACACGACCTGATCATGGAACGGTTCCTGTCCGAGCGCCGCAAGGGGCTGCCCGACATCGACCTTGACGTCGAGTCGGCGCGGCGGATCGAGGCCTACCGCGTCATCGTCGGCACCTACAGCGAGCAACGGGTCGCTTGCGTATCCATGATGGAGACTTACCGGGCACGCAGTGCGATCAGGGACGTCACTGCCGCGCTGGGGCTGCCCCCGCATGAGATCGACGCGATCGCCAAGGCATTCCCGCACATCCGGGCCGCCCATATCCGGGGGGCACTTGCGGGACTGCCGGAACTGCGCACAAGTGGCCTGGCCATCCCGCAGCTCACCAAAGTGTTCCAGCTTGCTGAACGCCTTGACGGGCTTCCCCGCCACGTCGCGATGCACCCCTGTGGCGTGGTGCTCTCAAATACCACCCTGCTGGACCGGACCGCTGTCGAGCGCAGCATCGAAGGCCTCCCACTGAGCCAGTTCGACAAGGACGACGTTGAGACAGCCGGCATGATCAAGCTGGACGTGCTCGGGGTGCGGATGCAGTCGGCGATGGCATATGCGCTTACCGAGATCGAGCGGACCACGGGGGACCGGGTGGACATCGACGAGATCAGCCACCACGACGAGCCGACGTTCGAGATGATCCGCTCCGCGCGCACCCTCGGCTGCTTCCAGATCGAGTCGCCCGGTCAGCGTGAACTCGTCGCCAAGCTCCTGCCGCGCACCCTCAGCGATCTCATCGTGGACATCTCACTGTTCCGCCCGGGTCCGGTCAACTCCGACATGGTCACGCCCTACCTGGAGATCAGGCACAACCAGCGCCCGCCGTGTTTCCCCGACGGCTCCCTGAAAGATGCCCTCTACGAGACCGGCGGCGTGGTGGTCTTCCATGAGCAGGTGCTGCGGATCATCGACATCATGACCGGCTGCGGGCTCTCGCACGCAGAACTGATCCGGCGGGCGCTCTCCGAGGAGAAATACCGCCAGGAGATATCGGAGTGGTTTCGCGAGAAGGCCCTTGGGCGGAGTTATGACAGTGCGGTGGTGGACCGGGTGTGGGAGGTACTGGCCGCATTTGGTGCATTCGGATTCTGCAAGGCGCATGCGGCGGCTTTCGCCATTCCGACATATCAATCTTCCTGGCTGAAACGGCATTATCCAGCCGCATTCTACGCCGGCGTGCTCACACATGATCCTGGCATGTACCCCAAACGGGTGATCGTGGGGGAGGCGAGATTGCTGGGTATTCCCGTTTTGCCGGCTGATATCAATTCCTGCGCCGGGGACTGGCGGGTGGAGCGGGCAGGCCGGCCGCCGCGGGACGGGCTGCGCCCGGGACTCCGCGAGGTAAAGGGGATCAGCGACGCCGAGGTGGCGCGGATCGTGGCCGGGCAGCCATATGAGTCGCTGCGGGATTTCTGGGAGCGTGCCCACGTCAGCCGCCCGGTAACTGAGCGCCTTGTCCTTGTGGGCGCCTTCGATGCCCTCTACCAGGGGAAACCCGGAGCGCACGTCTCCCGCCGGGACCTGCTGGCCCGGGTAGGTGTGCTCGACAGATCCTCCGTCCCGCGGCATTTCACGCGTTCCGTGACCACAAATCACGCTAAACCAGACGCAAAAGTGACTGGAGCGGGTGAAAAATCGGCGAGTGCACCCCGTCAGTCGCCGAACGTCCCCAGCCGGTTGGCGGATGGGCACAGTCAGTTGTTGCTCGATCTTGGTGTCGGTGACGGTTTCGCCGAACTCGTCCCCGCTGGGGAACTGCGGGACCTGACCGCGTCCGAGCGGGTGGAGGCTGAACTGGAAATTCTTGGCATCGACCTGAGCCAGCACGTGCTGGCCTTCTACGAAGACCTGCTGGCGGAACTCGGCGTGGTCCGCTCCGTCAGCCTGCACCGTTGCCGGGCGGGCTCGCAGGTGCTGGTGGCTGGGGTGAAGGTCGCGACCCAGACGCCGGCGATCCGGTCCGGGCAGCGGATCATCTTCGCAACTCTGGACGACGCGACCGGCCCGGTGGACATGGCGTTCTTCGAGTCCGTGCAGGACCGTTGCGCGGCCCGGGTGTTCGGGTCCTGGCTGCTCGCCGTTCGCGGCCGCCTGCGCCGTGTGGGCCAGTCGGTCTCGGTCAACGGGGCCGAGTGCTGGGACTTGGCCGCACTGGCGGAGATTCGCGCGGCCAAGAGCATGGACGCCGTACGCGCCGCAATGAAGGCTGGCGATGTGCCGGGCAGTGGGTTTGCTGCCCAGGCTGTCCCGGGCCAGGCCGGCGCAGCCCCCACCGGGCCGCCAAAGATCCTTTACCCAAACGGCTTTGCCCTGTCCCCCTTTGCCGAAACCGGGTCACCCGGCGGCGGGATGAAAGACCCGCCCCGCGTGCTCTGGCATGCAAGCCCAGGCAGTTCCGGTGGCTGGTCAGAAAGCCAGCACCGCCGTTTGGCATAATTCGGATAATCGTAACAATCACTGCCTATCCACCGGGCCTTTCGGCCCTGTTCAGGCTCGTGTCTTTCGGCCCGGGTCTTTCAGTCCTGCTCACGCCAGATGACGGCATGTAGGCTGTTTAACCGGGAACGAACAAGTCGCTGTCTAATCAATGCGCATGCGCAAAGCGGGGGGATTCCATATGCCTGCCACCCTCTGCGCCCGGTAAATATCTGAAACAGGCGAAGGAGCGCGGCCGGGACTTCGGGACCCGCCTTATGAGTGCGGCCGAGGCAGGCCATGGCACACACAGGGGGAGCGGATCATGGTCGTGGGGAGAGCGTGGCCAAGAAAAGCGCTGGCTGGTGTAAGGGCGCTGGCTGGTGTGAAGGCGCTGGCAGTTGTCGCGGCGCTGGCAGCCGTTGCACTGTCAGCCCCGGGAGGTGCTGCGGCGAGCACACGCGCGCCTGCCATGGTGCCCGCGTCTGGCGGCAGCGGGCGCGCGGTGGGCGCCGGGCTCCGGCAAATTTCCTACCGCGGCTACAAATTCCAGGTGCCCACGGGCTGGCCGGTGATACATCTCACCGCCCACCCCACCACGTGCGTGCGTTTCGACCAGCACGCCGTTTACCTCGGGCAGCCCGGCTCCCACCAGGTGTGCCCGAGCATGCTGATAGGCGCGACGGAAGCGGTCCTCATCCAGCCCGGTGACGCCGCGTCGGCCATCCAGTCCGCGACGGACCCTGTCGCTCGCAGGGTCATGGTCGTCGCGCCGCGGATCAAGCTCACAGCGTCATACCAGGCCAACCGGGCGGAGATCATCGCCGTCCTCGAATCCGCCGGGCTTCCGCGGCCGGTCTCACGATCGCCGGAGCCAGCGGCCGGGCCCGGGTGGATGAGTGAGCAGGCTCTCCTCGCCAGCAGCGCCGTCAGCGGCAGCGGCCCCGGCTTCGACGCCTGCACGGCACCGAGTTCGGACGCAATGCACGCCTGGCTGACGCACTCGCGTTACCGGGCGATCGGCATCTACATCGGCGGTTCGGACCGTGCCTGTGCCCAGCCGAACCTGACGGCGGCCTGGGTCAGCCAGCAGGCGGCGGCAGGCTGGCATTTCATCCCGCTCTACGTCGGCCCGCAGGTCGCGTTCGGGAGGGAAGTCACGGCTCCGCGCAGCCAGGCGGTCGCCTCGGCGAAAGACGCGGTGGTCCAGGCGCGGGCGCTCGGCTTCGGGCCGGCTTCTCCCATCTACTACGACATGGAGGCATACCCATCGGGGCGGGCGCGGGCTGCCCTGGCTTTCTTCACCAACTGGACCAGCGAGTTGCACTCTCTCGGGTACCGCTCCGCGATCTACAGCAGTTCGGGGTCCGGGATCCGCGACCTGGTGAGCAACTTCCGGTCGTCCTCCTATCACATGCCCGACATCATCTACGACGCGCTGTGGAACGGTGCCGCTGACACCACAGACCCTGCCGTGCCGACTACCTACTGGGCGAACCACCAGCGAGTGCATCAGTTTTCCGGTGGCAGGAACGAGAGCCACGGCGGGTACCTGATCAACATTGACCGGGACTACCTGGATGTGCAGCTCGCAGCGGCTGTGGTTAGCAGCGGAACACGGCAGGCGTCCCAGGCCGCGGCCGCCGCGCACGGTGTGGTCGACGCGTTCTACCAGGGGACGGACGGCGCGCTGTGGTATTCCACGTACCGGCCGCAGACCCACTGGTCATCCTCCGCGCGCCTGGGCGGGTCACTCACGTCGCAGCCGTCCGCGGTGGAGACGGGAAGAGGCGGGGTGGACGTGTTCTACCGCACCACCGGCGGCGGGCTGCATTACCGGGCATCGGGGCGCACCGGGTGGTCGGCGGAACAGTCGCTCAGCATGGGTGCGCTCGGCAGCGCGCCGAAGGCAGTATCGACCAGTCACGGCCGGATTGAGGTGTTCTGGCGCGGAAGCGACCCGGCGCAGCTATGGAATGCCCAGTTCACACCAGGTGCGGGCTGGCACGGTCCCACCCTCATCACAACCGGGCTTGCCTCCGCCCCAGCTCCCACGGTGTCTGGCCGCGGGAAGGTCAGCGTCTTCTGGAAGGGCACTGACAGGCGCTTGTGGCAGACATCCCTGGGTGCCCGCAACACCTGGGCCACCCCAGCGGCTGTGGCGGCAGCGAAGCTCCGCGGCTGGCCAAACGCCGCTGGTCTCAGCGATGGCGAGATCGACGTGTTCTGGGGCGGTGCCCGGCACGTCGTCTGGCGGCTCACCGGCACCAAGGCTCACGGCTGGAGTGCTCCCGCACGCGTCGGCACCAACCGGGTTGGCAGGCCATTCGTTGTGTCGTCCTCGGCCGGGGCCGCCAGCGTGTTCTGGCGGGGACAGGGTGGCGCGCTGTGGCGCGCGAACCGCCGCCCGGCGGTGGGCTGGGGCAGCGCTGCGCCTCTTCCCCTCGGCGGTGTTGGCCGTGACCTGTTCGCGGGGGGACAGACCAGCGGCATCCTTGACGTGTTCTGGCGAGGGCCGTTGGACGGTCATCTGTGGCACGGCAGGTTCAACCCGCGCACTTCGTCATGGACACGCCCGAATAGCCTCGGGGGGTCCGTGGGCGGCTGAGAAGCATGTTTCCCGGCAGGCGGGTTGAATGGACCTGTCGGGCCTGCCAGCGAGGATGCGGGCGGGCCTGTCGGCGAGCAAGCGAGCCGCAGTGCGCCACAATGCCTGCAGTCCGGGCGCAGGCGCGGTAGCGTGGCCGGGGCCGCTGAAGGCTGCCCGCTTCCCGCCTCGGGGGCTCTCGTACTGTGTATGTCTGTCGGCCGGGCAACCTGCCGACCTCCACAAAGCTAGGACTCACATGATTTTGGCATCGTCCCGGATCGTCGCGGCCGCGAAACGTCGGCTCTGGAGCAACCTTGGGAAGCGGTTCAGCCGTTTCCTGCTGGTTGCGATGGCTGCGGTCGCGGCAAGCCAGATCACCCTGACCATATGCCTCGGCCCAGTGGGTCTCACTGCTGGCAAGTCGGCACTGGCGGCGTGGGTCGCTGGCGCGTCGGTGAGTTACGTTCTTTCCCGCTGGGCTTGGGAACGCAAGGGCAAGCCTCACCTGATGAAGGAGACTCTGCCCTTCTGGGTGGTCGCCGTCGGCACGGCAATCGTGCTGACCTCGACCGTCAAGTTCGCCAACCACCAGGCCCTGCAGATGGGCCTAGGGCACGCCCAGCGGGTGCTCTTCGCTGACGCCGCCTACTTCCTGGCCAACAGCGTGACGTTCATGACCCGCTTCGTGATCTTCCATTACTTGCTCTTCGCGGACCGGGGCTCGAAGGAGCCGTCGCCGGACGCTGTCGAGTTGTCGCGCCCGTCGGCCACCGCTCCCGCGAACGGGTCGGAGCCCGAGTCGGTCGCCGTCAACGAGTCAGGCCCGGAGTCGGCCGCCGTCAACGGCTCGGCTTCGCGGGGGAGCGGAGTGCCTGCGTGGGCCGGTGCGGCGGAGCGCTCACCCAACGGCAGGGCCGAGCCGGAGTCGAGTGCACTGCCTGAGCCCGGGATGCGGCTCTGACGCTCGCGCCACCAGGTGCCCACCACCACGCGGGCGAAGCTGAGTCCGTAGAGCGCGTTGTTCCCCTTCTTGCTCTTCCCGACCCTGCGCGTGTGAATGGTGGCGGGCACCTCGACCACCCGGAAGCCACGGGTCATGACCCCGATGAGCAGTTCGGACGCCTGGTACTGGGGCTGTTCGAGACGGACCGCGGCGGTAACGTCCGCCCGCATGGCGCGCAGGCCGAATGTGGTGTCGGTGATGTGCTGGCCCGTGAGAACGCTGATGGTCAGGGCAAAGAAGCGAACGCCGAGACGCCGGACAGGATCCCTGGTTTCCTGACTTCCCATGGTGCGTGACCCGGTCGAGAAGTCAGCCTCCCCGGCCACCACCGGGGTCAGGACGCGCTCGATCTCTGCCGGGTTGTACTGGCCATCCGCGTCTGTCGTCACGATATAGGTGGCACCGCCGTCGCGCGCGAGCCGGTAACCGAGGCGGAGCGCGGCGCCCTGTCCCCGGTTGACGGGCACATCACACACCAGCGCCCCTTGCGCCCTGGCCACGGCTGCCGTGTCGTCCTTGGAGCCGTCCGACACCACGATGACCGCAGTACTCAGACCGCAGACGGTTGCCGGCAGTGCCCCGGCCACCTGGCCGATCACGCCCTCCTCATTGAAGGCGGCGATCACGATCGCGACCGGGGGAAGGTTCGCCGCGCGGTCGCCGTATTCGGCGAAGAATGCGCGCGCGGCTGTGGTGTCGGTCGCGGCGTCGTCTACGACGATGTTCGTCACTGGGCTGTCTTCCCCTCATCGGCGGCTGGTGCCGCGAATTCTGGCCACACGGTGGCGAGGCCGGATTTCAGGTCGTGCGCGGGCTCGTAGCCGAGCGCGCGGGCGACCGAGATGTCGACGATGACCGCTGGCATCTCACCAGGCTTGGGCGGCACGAACTCCACCCGCAGCGGCGCCCCGGTGACGCCGCGGGCCGCGGCGACGATGTCGTTGACAGAGACTGACTCCCCGCCCGCGAGAATCACGGAGCCACGAGTGCCGGTCCGCCAGGCCAGGAAAGTCCCGGCCACGATGTCATCGACGTGCACCATGTCGCGCACTTGCGTGCCGTCCCCGTAGACTTGGACGCCCCGGCCATCGCGCGCTGCCCGCATCAGGCGCGGTACGAAGCTGTCCTTGGCCTCCATGCCGGGACCATAGACGTTCGAGAACCGCAGCGCACAGCCGTTGATGCCGTACGAGGCTGAATACGCGCTGAGCAACATCTCACCGGCGGCCTTGGTTGCCCCGTAGGGAGTGAGTGGGCGGGCCGGGGTTTGCTCGGTGATGACCGTCCGCCCAACGTCCCCGACCACAGCGTTCGTTGACCCCAGGATGAAGGCGCCCACGCCCCGGTTGCGGGCAAGTTCCAGCAACGTCTCGGTGGCGTGCACGTTGGTCTCGTAGGTGCCGGCCGGATCCTCGACAGAACGGAGCACCGACGTCACGGCGGCCAGGTGAACGATCAGGTCTGTTCCGGGGCTGACAGCCCGGGCAGCGACAGACGGGTCTCGCAGGTCTCCGACGACCGGGCGCACCCCCGGCTCGGTCGGCTCCCGCAGGTCTGCCACGGTGACCTCGGCACCCATTTCGAGCAGCGCCCTGACAACCCGCCGCCCGATGAAACCAGCCCCACCGGTCACCAGCACCTGGGAGTGCTGCTCAGCCCCCATCGTTTCTCCATTCGCAATACCTGGGTAGGTCCCACCCGGTTCTACTGGCTTTCGCGGAGTCGTGTGACCTGGTCACAAAAACTACCTGTTGCGTCTCAGCACTTGACATGCCAGGTTTTGTGAACAATAAGTGATCTCCGGAGGCCTACGCACCCACTAAGCCACTGCAAGCCGGTTTGCGCACGCATACCTGCATCACGCTCGCCCAGGTGCCCCTTACCCTCCGGGGGCCCGTACTTTCCGGGCCGGATGGACGACGTGCGGGCCTGTCTGCCCCGGCCACGCGGCAGGCAGCGGTGGCCAGTCTAGCGGGGTTCTGGTCTGCGCACTCGCTGACGGCTCCTGAGGTAAGGCCGTAGGCTACTCTCGATCAGCTACGTATGCGCCGGTGAGGACTGAGTACCGTCACCGTGCCGAGCGTGGTGCTGGCCACCGGCAGCACGTGTTTCGGTCATGGGGACGGCTACCCGGGCCACTCAGTACATAATGACCACAGGGGGTGGGTGCGTATCCGGGGGGAGAGCGCTCACCTGGAAGTGGCTCCGGGTGCTAGCCGCGGACCGCCTTGCTGGGCACGGCGATCTAACGGCCGGGGGACTTTCGGGGCGTCAGGTGGATAGAAGTGTAAGTGGGATGACGGAAGGGCGATGACCGAGGGGCAGAGCGTGACAGCCGCGGCGGCGCGCGACCCGGGCGCGGGTGCCAGCGCGCGCTTCGCCACTGCCCAGGGTTCGCCAGCCGGGCCGCGCGCGGCGGCTCCGCCCGCGGCGGCTCCGCCGGGGGGAGTTCCGCCGGGGGGAGTTCCGCCCGCGGCGGCTCCGCCCGGGGGAGTTCCGCCCGCGGGAGGCGGGCAGGCACCGGGTGGCGCACGCGCACCGGCGGCAGTCCCGTTGGCGGCACCGGTCCTTGGTGCGAGCCCACCAGTGGAGGCTTCGGTGCCCCCAGCGGGCACGGAAGCCGCTCCCACGGCGGCCCGCGTAGCGAGCCCGGGAGCGGTCCCCGAGGTGGAACCGCACGTGCGGGTGGATGCACGGCTGATCGAGTCGGCGATCCTGGCATTGCGCAAGCCGATCGTCGCGGCCACGCTGCCCCTCGAAGCGCCCGCCGTGGACAGCGCCCGGGCGGAACGGCGCAAGCTTCTCAGCCAAATCGACGATTACCTGCTGCCCAGGTTGCGTGAGTCCGGCGCCCCCATCCTGGTTGCCCTGGTGGGCTCCACCGGGGCAGGCAAGTCCACGCTGGTCAACAGCATTGTCGGAAGCCAGGTCAGCATGACCGGCATCCGCCGTCCCACCACGAACAGCCCGGTGCTCGCCTGTAACCCGGACGATGTGGGCTGGTTCGCGGAGAACGTGTTCCTGCCGACGGTGCCACGGGTGCGCCAGGAAGGGCTTGCCCGGTCGGGCCGCGACGGACTGCTGGTGCTGGCGGCGAACGAGGGCATGCCCAAAGGCGTGGCCCTGCTCGACACCCCGGACATCGACTCGGTCGTCGAGGCACACCATCAGTTCGCGCACCAGTTCCTTGATGCCTCCGACCTGTGGCTGTTCATGACGACGGCCAGCAGGTACGCGGACGCGACCGTGTGGGAACTGCTGCAGCAGGCCAGGGACCGGGGGGCCGCCCTCGGCCTCGTACTGTCCCGGGTTCCGGCGGCCGCCGGGTCAGAGGTCACCGGGCACTTTGACGCAATGCTGATGGCCAACGGCCTCGGCGGGAATCAGCGCTTCGTCATCCCGGAGACGGTGCTGATCGATGGAAAGCTGCCCCCGGAACTGTCCGCTCCGGTGCGGGAGTGGATGGCGGACACCGCCATCCGTGCCGACCGCCGGGTCGCCGTGCTGACCCAGACGATGTCGGGAGTGCTGGACACCTTCCGCAGCCGGGTGCCGGCGCTTGCGGCTGAGGTGGAGGCTCAGGTCAAGCTGCGCGCCGACCTGACGCGGGCTGCTGCCGCCGCCTACCAGGCTGCCCTGGAAGAGATCGAGAAGACGCTGCAGGACGGCTCGTTGCTGAGTGGTGAAGTCCTTGCCCGCTGGCAGGACTTCGCTGGCACCGGCGACCTGCTGCGGGCTCTCCAGGCGCGGCGTGGCAGGCCGGGGCCCAAGCCGCGGCGGCGGCGTGCCCCGGCTCGGGCGCATGCCCTGAAAATGGCGTTGCGCACCGCGGCCGAGTCGCTGGTCAACTCCGTCGCCGACCGTGCGGCGGAAGACGCCGTCTCCCGCTGGCGGAAGACCACGGCAGGGGTGGCCCTGCTGGCGCAGTTGTCGGCGGGCAGTGACGACCTGGCCTGGAAGGTGTCGGATTTCGCCGCGGATGCGGGCTTGATCTTCGGGCTCGAGACGAGCCCGTCGGCCGCTGACAACCACTATGGCGGGCTTGGGTCCGGCAATGGTGACCAGCCCGATGGTGCCGCGTTGCTCGGGCGGTCATCGCCCGGCCTGGCGGCGCGGGCGGCGCGGGCTGTCAGCGGCTGGCAGGACGTCATTACCCGCCTGGTACGGGCAGAGAACGTCACCAAACGGTCCATCGCACGCGCTGTATCCCTGGATGACGATTCCCTTGCCACGTTGCTCATGGTGGGCCTGCTTGGTCACGGCCAGGACGAGGAAGGCATGACCGCCATTCCCCACCGGTTGCTCACGTCGCTGTTTGGTGCGGGGCCATTGCGCGACATTGTGTCGCGGGCCCGGGCCGACCTGCGGGACCGGATCAGCCTGATCTTCGACGAGGAAATGCTCAGGTTCGCCGACATCATCGATACGGCGGGAACGCCCGACGCCGCCGCGGCTCTCCAGCTCTACCAGGCAACGTATGCGCTTGAGGTGGCGCGGTGACGGGAGTGGAAACAACCCCGGCGGGGTGGTCTCGCCTGGTGCCTGCTGGCGGCCCGGCACAGGTGACCAGAGGCGCTGCCGCGCCTGGAACGGTTGCCACTCCCGGAACCACAGCCGCCGCTGCGAGCCACCGGGCTGGCACCGAACAGCTCGCAGGGCCCAGCCTCTCTGACCGGCTTGCCGCCATGGCTCACCTGATCGACATCGGATCGGCCCGGGGCGGGCCGAATGGGTTCAGCGAGGAGTTTCTGCGAGACGCCGATGCCCTGCTGTCCCGGGCCGGGGAGCGGCTCCAGCTGTCGGCTCAGCACACCATCGTGGTGCTGGCTGGCGGCACTGGAAGCGGCAAGTCATCCCTGTTCAATCTGCTCGCGGGCGCCGACTTCTCTCCGGTTGGGGCGGTTCGCCCGGTGACCAGAGAACCACACGCGTGCGTGTGGGGCATGCAGGGAGCGGGGCCGTTGCTGGACTGGCTGGGCGTCAAGCCGCGTTTTCGCTACGCCCGCTCCAGCGCCCTCAGCGAGGGTGAGCGCTCGCTGTCCGGCCTGCTCCTGCTTGATCTGCCCGACCACGACTCGGTCCTGGCGGGCAGGTCGAGTGAGGTGAGCCGGCTGGTCGCACTCGCTGACCTGATGATCTGGGTGCTCGACCCGCAGAAGTATGCCGACGCGGCGGTCCACAGCCGGTACCTGGTGCCCATGTCCGGGCACGCGTCGGTGATGGCGGTGGTGCTCAACCAGGTGGACCTGCTGGGCCGGGGGCAGGTGGAAGACTGCGAGGCGGACCTGCGACGGCTGCTTGACTCCGAGGGACTGCACGATGCCCGGGTTCTTGTCACCTCCGCCGCCACCGGAGTGGGCGTCGATGACCTGCGCAAAATGCTTGTCGAGACTGTGTCCGCCCGGCAGAGCGCACTCCAGCGGATCGCGGCGGACGTGGACGCCACGGCCATCCAGTTCGCGCCGTACGCGCACCCGGCCAGCGACTCGACCGCTGGCAGCGGCCCGGACGGTGCGGCCGGACCCGTGCTGTCAAGAGCGAGCGCGGAGGCCCTGGCGGAAGCATTCTCCCGGGCTGCGGGAGTGCAAGGGGTCGGGCGGACGCTGCAGAGCGCGCGGGAACTGAAGACAGTGGATCACGTGGGCTGGCCGGTGGCGTGGATTGCCGACCGGCTGCTAGGCCGTGACCCGGTGCGGAAGATCCGGCTCGGCGCGCTCTGGGACGAGTTGCGGGGGATATCGGCCGGGTCGGCCGGTGCGCAGCAGTCCGAGATTGACAATGCCATTACTGTGCTCGCCGATGAGGCAGGCCGCGGTCTGCCAGCGCCCTGGCCCGCAACTGTCCTTGGTGCTGCCCGGTCCGGGATCGAGGAGCTTCCTGGCGCTCTCGGTGCGGCCATCGCCGAAGCACTGCCCGTCGAGAACGCGGTTTCGCCGTGGTGGCGGCTCGTCGCCGTCTGGCAAGGGCTCCTGCTTGGTGGCGCGGTGGTGGGACTGGGCTGGATCTTGGCCCTGTTGGGTGTTGGCGTCTTCCACGCTTCCGCAGGTGCCCCGGTGCCGTTGCGCGATGTGTCCATGGTGCCCTGGGTGGTGCTGCTGGTCGCAGCGATCCTCGGGCTCGGCTGGCTGACCGCGAGCGGTTGCATGTCGATTGCGGTCCGCCTGGCTCTCCGGGAACGCGAGCAGGTGGAGCAGGACATGCACGAAGGAGTAGCCGCGGTCGCCCGGGAGATGGTGACAGGGCCAGTCGAGCATGAACTGTCGGAGTACGCCAGGTTCTGCGAGGAACTGACCGTCGCCGGCGGACTGAGCTGACGGCGCGGCGGTAGCCGAATGTAGCTCTCAGGGAAGTTTTCTCACCCACCCAAGGTTGCATGTAATGATGTAATCATTGTGATGGGGGTCGATGTGACCGCTTCCTCTCCGCTCGACGCTTACTCCCAAATCGTTGCCGGGGTGGCCGGTGAGCTCACCGGCAAGGTCGCCAGCCTGCGTGTGCCGCGCTCGGGCGGGCGGGGGGCCGGCGAAAGCCTCGGTTCGGCCGTCCTGTTCACAAGCGACGGCTTCCTGCTTACGAACGCGCACGTCGTGGGCGGCGCGCAGGCAGGCACGGCCTCGTTCGCCGACGGGTCCTCATCGCCGTTCACGGTGATTGGCGCGGATCCGTTGTCGGATCTGGCAGTGCTGAGGGCAGCGGGAACCACCCCGGAACCAGCGCAGTTGGGCGAAGCAGACAAGCTCGTGGTCGGCCAACTGGTGGTTGCGGTGGGTAATCCGCTGGGGCTGGCGGGCTCGGTCACCGCTGGCGTCGTGAGCGCGCTCGGGCGGTCGCTGCCCACCCGCACCGGGCGCCTGATCGAGGACGTGATCCAGACCGATGCCGCCCTCAACCCTGGCAACTCGGGTGGCGCGCTGGCTGACAACCAGGCTTGCGTGGTGGGGATCAATACGGCAGTAGCCGGGGTGGGGCTGGGCCTGGCGGTCCCGGTCAACGCGACCTCACGCCGGATCATCTCCAATCTGATGCAGCACGGCAAGGTCAGGCGCGCCTACCTCGGGCTGGCAAGCATGCCCGCGCCGCTTTCCCCCGCCCAGCAGGAGCGGTGGGGCCGGACCAGCGGGCTGCGGGTGGTGGAGGTCGTGCCCGGCAGTCCGGCCGCCCGCGCCGGCCTGCGCGCCGGCGACCTGCTGCTCACCGCGGGCGGTCAGCCGGTGACGAAGGCGCAGGACCTCCAGCGGCTGATGTTCGGTGAGGCGATCGGCCGCCCGCTGGCCATCACGGTCATGCGCAACGGGGCGCTTGTCGACGTCATCGCCGAGCCCTCGGAGCTTGTCGCGGCCTGACCGAGTTGCTGCGCGCCCAGGGCTGCGCGCCGATAGCTGCCGCGCCCGTGGCTGCGCGCCGATAGCTGCCGCGCCCGTGGCTGCGCGTGCCCGTGGCTGCGCGTGCCCGTGGATGGGCCGCCGTGGCTCGGCCGCTGCGGTGGAAGGCCCCCGGTTGGCCGCGCGTTGGGGAGCGCCACGCTGCGCGCCGCCACCGGCGGCGCATTTTTCCACAAAACGGAAGCATCGTGCCACTCGCCGTCCACAGCCGGGCCAATGTCACCGGGCTGTCCACAAGCAGGAGTGGTGACGTGGCGAGGTCCTTCCCGTTTCGCGACTGTGGTGCGGGCGACGGCACCAGGCCGTCCGTGCCATGCGGTGCCTGTTCCGGGCCCGTCTCACGAGATCGGGAGGATCGAGATGATCAACGACGCACATGTGTTCCTGTCCGGGTATGTAGCAACCAACCCCACATTCACAAGACTCAATGGCACGACGTCGACGGCGAAGCTGCGGATCGCCTACACAGCCAGGCGCATGAACCGGGAGACCGGCGAGTGGTCGGACGGGCCCACCTCGTTCCTGACGGTCCAGTGCTGGCGCACCCTCGCCGAGAACGTGGCCGTCTGCTTGCGCAAGGGAGAGCCCGTGCTCGTCAAGGGGCGGCTGCAGGTCCGGAAGTACGAGAGCAATGACGGCGGAACCCGGCTCGCTGTCGAGGTGGACGCAAGTTCGATTGGCCATGACCTGAACCGGGGCGTGGCTCATTTCTCGCGCACCCACCGGGCCGCCGGCGGGACGGTAACAGAAAATGGTTCTTCGTCAGCCACATCCCCGCACACTGCGGACGGTACCGCGCAGCCGGGCGGGCAGTACCCGGATGGCTCTGCCGGGGCAACGCCCGCACCGGAGATCCCGGGTGGTGGGCCGGAGATCCCGGCGAACGGATCTGTGCTCGATGAGCGTGCCGTGGCCGAATTCGCGCGGGAACTCAGCGATTCGGTGGGTGAGGACCAGGAGGGCACCGAACCGGCCGGAGCGGAGCGCCAGCTGAGTGTGCCGTCCTGACCGAGTGTGCCCGCGGGGTCCACTGCGGTCCCGCGCCCGGTCGCCCCGGCCGGGCGCGGGACCTCGCGCAGCGCGGTGATGACCGGGCGCGGGACACCCGTCCGGCCAGCCGGCCAGCCGG
>Ga0137385_10001339_pt1 | contig 20599 bp, 16 predicted proteins | sample SagtaG_FD_104921 | JGI IMG/M metagenome (GOLD analysis project Ga0137385, IMG submission 104921) | Vadose zone soil microbial communities from Sagehorn Ranch, Mendocino, California, USA - Sage2_R_80_16 metaG | ecosystem: Environmental > Terrestrial > Soil > Vadose zone | place: USA: California... | reverse complement strand
TCGCAAAGTCACGCTGCACATCCGGTCGAGACTCGCCATAGTTGGCAGTGCCGGCAATATGCCCATCAACGTAAATATCCACACGGGCGACGGATTTGTCGTCGATCGCTCAGTAAGTTGGGTCTAGCCGCGGCCTGGACGGTTTGAGTGCGCCGGCCCTCCACGCTCGCTCTCGTCGGAAGTAGATAAGTCGCCGTCTCGGCTTTGAGGTGTGCGCGGTCGCAACACAAGCGAGTTACGCAGCCTTTCACCGCGAGCGCAATCTCTTGAAACGTGTATCTCCAGGTGACCAATGCGTTGAGTCTCATCGTTCTTCTAGTGTGCTTTCACGACCAAGTCTACGCTCGCTATTGTTTTTGGCGACGGCTCCCGGCTCGCGGCGAGCCTCGCCTCTTCCGCGGTGCAGCGCTACAATCATTGTTTCGTGCCGGGAGGTGCCCATGAGGAAAGACTTATCCCGCAGAAAATTCCTGGAACGCGTTGGCCTCACGACCGCTGGAGTTGGCCTTTCGCTTTTCCCCGACGCGGCGGAAGCCTATACTGCTATCGCCTCGCTACCCAAGCGCACATTAGGCCGCACCAACGCGAAAGTCTCTATTCTCGCCTTCGGCTGTGGCAGCCGCTTCCTCATGTACGAAGACGAGGAAAAAGCCATTGCTGCGCTGAATCATGCGATCGACCTAGGCATCACTTACCTCGACACCGCTTACGCCTATGGCGACGGCAAGAGCGAGAGCCGTGTCGGCAAGGTCACGGCCACGCGCCGCAAGGACGTCTGGATGGCCACAAAAATTCCCGATCGCACGCGCGACGCCTTCCTTCGGCGCCTCGAAGGCAGCCTAACGCGCCTGCAAACCGATCACGTGGATCTTGTGCACATCCACAGCCTCGGCCAGGCCGAGGATCTCGAAAAAATCGAAGCCCCCGATGGCGCGCTCAAGGGCTTGCTGGAGGCTCGCGAGCAGAAACTCGCGCGCTTCATCGGCGTGACCAGCCACACAAATGGCGAAATCCTTGCCACGGCCATTCAGCGCCACGATCTCGATTGCGTGCAGATGGCGCTGAACGCATCGCGCAACGGCCGCTTTGAAGAGCTCGCGCTTCCTGCCGCCAATGCCAAGAATCTCGGCATTATCGCCATGAAGGTCACCGGCCAGGAATTTCTTCTCGGCAACGCTGCCGGCAAAGCCGACATCGATTCACTGCTGCGCTATTCCATGAGCTTACCCGTAACCACTGCCGTCGTGGGCATGCCCACTCTCGCCATGCTCGAGCGCAACACCACTATCACCAGAAATTTCTCTCCATTAACAAAGCACGAGATGGACCGTCTCCGCCAGCAGCTCACGCCGTCTCGCGATGGCCTCGAGCATCGCCTCTCCGGCCACCTCGACGGCCCCACCGCCGCCCTCGAACTTTTCTGGGTGTAATTTCTCCTGCGCCAAAGCGCCGCAAAATCAGAGCGAAATCGAACCGGGAAGACGGAAAACGCAACAAGCCCGAAACCTATGCGGCCAATTGTCTCCTCGCGGGGGGTGTCGTAGTTCGACCTCAGAAAATGAGGTAATGTCAGATGCCCCAATCATGGAGGTTGGCCATGTCGACTTTTACCCGGCGTCAATTCAATCGCACCCTGATGGCATCCGTTGGATCGGTTTGGGCGCGCGATGTTGTTGGGAATAGGGCGTCCCAAGCGAACCAACAGCAGACTTGGGCCGGATCTATCGCCGACGTTCCGGGCATCAAAGCGGGTCACTACACCGACTCACGGCGGCCCACAGGTTGTACCGCATTGCTTTTCGAAGGCAAAGGTACCGCAGGCGTCGATTACGACGGCTCCGCGCCCGGCTCGCATTTGGGAGTCCTCCTTCAACCCGTGAGTCCAATAGACACCATCCACGGACTTCTGCTGACGGGCGGAGGACCCATGGGCCTGTCGGCGGTCGCAGGAGCAGTTCGCTACTTGGAAGAGCACAAGACGGGATTCGATTGGGGAATTCCCAACGTTCGTATTCCGATCGTTGTGGGAGCTGTAATCGACGACTTGGCCCTGGGCGATGCGCGAATTCGCCCGGACGCGGATGCCGCTTACAAGGCTTGCCAGACGGCCTCCGCAGGCCAACTTGAGGAAGGCAACGTGGGTGTCGGTGCGGGAGCGACCGTGGGGAAAATGCTTAGGAGCAAGGGTTACAACGGAATGAAGTCCGGCCTCGCCACTTCCAGCCTTCGGCTTGGTGACGTCATTATCGGCGCGCTGGTTGTGGCGAATTCGGTCGGCGACATCCTGGACCGGCAAACAGGAAAAATCGTTGCCGGAGCGCTCCGGCATGACGGCAAGGGGTTTGCCAATATTAGCGAAACGCTAAGAAAACTCGCCGCGAGCGCGCGTTCCTCTACCTTAAACATCAGCGATGTACCTCTGCGGAGTACAACGCTCGTTGTGGTTGCAACCAATGTGTCTTTCACAAAGACCGAGCTGACCAAGATTGCGATGATGGCTTCAACCGGAGTTGCGCGAGCCATCAATCCCTATCACACGAACGGCGACGGTGACTCCACTTTCGCGGTCTCCACCAACAGAATAAGTTCCGACCTCGGAATTTCCGTTATCGGCGCGTTGGCGGCAGATCTCGTTTCCGAAACTGTGGTTCGCGCTGTCACCCACAGCAAGTCTGTAGAAGGTTGGGTAGCCGTCCGTGATTTGCAGTTCTAGCTTCGCGGTGCTGAGAATATAACGCCGGTTCGTCAGGACACATTTGCAAGCTGTCACGGCAAACCGAAGCACAGGATATTGGGGCCTACCGCAAGCGCCACAAATTGCTTGCCGCCGACCATGTAGGTCATCGGCGAGGCTTTGTTTATTCCGTTCGTCGGAAAATGCCACAACGCCTTCCCGTCGCGCTCGTCGAGGGCGATTACATCTCCGCTCGGGTCTCCATAGAAGAGGATGCCTCCGGCCGTGGCCAGCACTCCTGAGTTTCTCTTCCCATCGACAGGGCCGATTTGCGGGGCCTCCCAAACAATCTTTCCAGTTTCAATATCGAATGCACGGAGATATTTCTTTCCAGGCTCCTGGTCGGTCTCGCTTTTTTTTGCTCCGCTGGAGGTCAGTTTTGCCTCGCACTTTTCCAGAGCGACGACGTAATAGAGACGCGTAACAGGGCTGAACGCAGTGGCATTCCAATTTGTACCGACTTCCGGACAGACAAAATCCTCCTCTTTGGCGCGCTGTGGACGGCCGTCAGGACCAATACCGCTAGCCCAAGTCGTACGAACGAAGTTCCTAGCCGTCAGAACGCGGCCATCAGTCCGGTCAAGCACGTAGAAAAAGCCGTTCTTGTCGGCGTGTAGCAGGAGTTTTCGATCGCTGCCCTGATACTTCGTGTCAACCAGCACCAGCGGCGCATTTGCGTCCCAGTCGTGGACGTCATGGGGAGTGACCTGGTAATGCCATTTCAACTTGCCGGTATCAGGGTTCAACGCGAGGATGCAATTCGTATAGAGGTTGTCGCCAGACCGGTCGCGATCGTCGGAATCGGGGAAAGGGTTGCCAGTGGACCAGTACAGAGTATCCGTCTCTGGATCATAAGAACCGGTCAGCCAGGTTGAGCCGCCGCCAAGTGCAGGTTCTTTGCTTCCCCAGGTCTCAAGAGCTGGTTCCCCTTTACTTGGAATTGTCCAGAACCGCCACACGCGTTCGCCAGTCGAAGCTTTGTAAGCAGCAACAAATCCACGAATGCCCCAATCAGCGCCAGAAACCCCCGCAATCACCAGATCTTTGACGATAAGCGGGGCCAGTGTCGAACCATAGTGCTGAGGTTCATCTGGCATTACGACTTCCCACATCACATGCCCCGTGGTCCGGTTCAAGGCAATCAGATGCGCACTATCCGTCACCATGAATACTTTGTCGACGAGGACAGCCACGCCACGGTTCGTACCCAAAGCCGCGTCTCCAACGAGTTCGCGAGTACGCGGGCGCGAATACCCCCAAATCTCGCGGCCTGTGAGCGGATCCAGCGCAAAGGCGGCATTTGGGCCGGTCACGTACATGATGCCGTCGGCAACGACAGGCGTCGTTTCGAGTCCGAAGTAGCGCATGTTCTCAACGAAATAGTTTGTATCGGGCAGCGAGTTCTTCCATAAAGGAACAGAGAAGATCCACTTCAGAGTCAGGTCGTGCACATTTGTTTTGTTGATTTGAGTAAGTTCGCTGTAGCGGTTTCCGCTCAGCTTACCATTGTAGGTCAGCCACTCCCCCGGCTTCGGATTTGAGATTCTCGCAAAGTCGATTCCCGCCACCTTGGACGGCTGAGACTTAGGGCTTCCAACGCCGACGCCCGTCCGCTTGCACAAATAAGCTATTAGATGCTGTAGCTCTTCAGGGCTGGCTTTGACAGGCGGCATTATCGATTGCTTTTCTTCCGTAATTGCTGAGATCTCTCCCTGTTGAATAAGGTGGAGCTGCCCGGTTAGATCCTGCAACCGGATATCAAAATTACTGCGATTCCTCACAAATCCCCGAATGGTGCTTCCATTCCGCAGTTGAGCGTTAGCGAGTTCGTAACCGGGCGCGATTCGTGAATTCGGATTCACCAGCTTCGCTTGAATTTCGTCGACGGTCATTTCCCGGCCCACGTTCGATAAGTCAGGACCTATCGCCGCTCCGGCGCCGGAAATCATGTGACACGAAGCGCACTGTCCCTTACCAAAGAAAAATGACTCTCCTGCTGTCGGGTCGCCGCCCACGGTGCTTTCCGCGGACGGAGCATTCAGGGAGCGCACCAATGCTACGAGGGCATCGAGCTCGTGAGGCGACAAGTCGAAACCAGGCATCCCCGAGCGCGGAACGCCCTTGCGTATCAGGTCCCGCAAGTCCTGAACAGAACGTTCACGTAACCCTTGGTTTCCCGCAAGCCCGGGGGCATTGTCTGTCCCATGGGCATCAGCGCCATGGCAACCTGCGCACAGTTGTGCGTATATTCTCGTGCTTTCCCTCACATTTGAGGGCGTAGTTGGAGTATTCTGCGCGACTACCGACACCGCGCTCAAAACAACCAAGTCAATCAGAGACCTCGCAACTCGAGATGCGGACGAGCGCTGGAAAAAGCACGATTGTTGCGCGTTAGTCGGGGTCTTCATCAACCGGCGATATCCTCCCCATCCCCTGGTGAGGAAAGGCGATTTCGCAAAGGAATCGCGTGGCGAGCGTCTATGTCAGTGCTCCCAGACCAGGTCCATTTAGGTTCGTGGTGCGAATCATTCCATCCTTGACAAGGAAGACTCCTGGGAACTTCTCCTGCCAAGCCTTGTTCGCTATCGGCACGTACTGCCGGGCATTCGCCTCGACTGCCGTCACGCCCGGCACGCGCGCCGCGAGTCCAACCGAGTGTACGAGGGATGCGCCGGGACAGGTCAGATCTTGAACGCAGCGAAACATCTTGTATTTCTGCGCAGCGGCAGCCATGAGTAGCGCTTGGCTATGTCCCTTGCAAGCTTTGAGCGCCACCCCCGTATAGCCCAGCTCCCGTGCTAGCATCAGCCTGTCGAGCCCTGTCAGCGATTCGTCAATCACGACCGGTCTCAACTTGGCCGCTTCATGCATGGTATTCTCTCGGTGTTTCTCCAAATCTCGCGCCGTGGGTTGTTCAATGTATCGAATCTTTTCGAAACCCTGCGGCGCCTTCTCCTTCAGACGGCGGAGAAATTCCAGCAAATAGCCTACGTTGGGACATCGCTCGTTAAAGTCAAGAGAGTACGCCCAAGTTATTACCCTGCGCTGTGTTTGAACCTCAGTCGTTGTGCGGTCGATCCGTACGACGCGGTCGAGGTCCCACTCCAAATCGTCGCCGGCCAATTTGATCTTAATGTGGGTCAGGCCGTTGTAACGAATCCAACCCGACAAAGTCTCAGGTAATCCGTCGTCCGTCGGTTTTCTGATATCCGAATCTTCGATTGCATCCGAGGCTCCAACCGAATGGTAGAGGGCCAGGCGTGCGCTCGGCTCCATCAACAGATATCGGTCCAGGTATTCGCTTTTGAATTCCGGCCCCAGGTAATGCGACAGATCGTGCGTCATGAAATCACGTCCATACGTATGGTACGAGCTGAGGCCATGAACTTTTCCGAAGGCATCGTGAAGGGCCGCATCAAAGGCGCTGGCTGTAACCAGCACGCACAGTTTCGGAATGGGCTCTTCGAGTTGCAGGCGGCGCGAAACTTCATCTGCTGCTGTCATGTATTCTGGTTCCAGGGCCCCGTTGATGTCGATCGGGTGGGCGGTCTCCTTGAAGTCCGCTGTGATATTTCTAACACGTTTGGCCAGCGCTTTCATTGCTCCGAGCGTCTTGTCGTAAGACATCCGCTCCGAAGGGAATGACCAGATGTTCCCCATCGGCATTGAGCCAAAACCATGAGCCGAGCGGCCGTTTGTGACGTGCGCGACGCACCGCACATTCAAGATTGTGGCGCGGTCCACTTCTTTGCCAGCGAACTTGTAAGGAGTGCGATACCGAAACTCATCGTAGTCGTATGACACGTCATCGATTCGGATGCCAGTTGGCTTTGTCGTCAAAGTGTAGAACGTATTCCAGCGCCGGAACGCAAGAGGGACTGAAAGCGAGGCCAAAGGCGCGGTGCACAAGAATTCCCGCCGGCTGAGTTGGTTGCGTTTCTGGAGTCGCCACTGGTTCTTAGCGCTCACCTGGTATCGCTCCGTAGCCTTCACGCAAGCGTGCCTTCAGGAATTGGAGATCTCGCCGGAGAGCAGCGACAATGTTCTCCTCTCTTGCCGCCGCAGTTTCCCCCGGCACGTCGTACTCGAGGTGCAGCGAAATGGGGCCTTGAAAACCACCCGCGGCCAGCGCATTCGCAAAATACCTCCAATCCACCATGCCTTCTCCCAGTGGACAGTTTTTGGCTGTCCAAACGTTCTCCAGCTTCTCCCATCGAAAGTCCTTGACCGCCACCATCCTTAAGCGAGGCATCACCAGGTTCGTTGCGATCTTCCAGCCGCCCACTCCGCCTTCGGCCACGGCATGACGTGCGTCGAAGTAGAAGCCAGCCCACTTAGGATCAAGGGCGTCGATCACCGAGGCCATGTCCCAAACCTGTGCTCCGATGTACTCTTCATGATTGTGGTAACCCGCCTGGATTCCATATTGTTTGCTGAGCGTGACCAGGCCGCGGAACTGACCGGCTGCCTCTTCGAGTTCTCGCCGCACGTTGACCATCTTATACTGGTAATAACCCGGCTTGAAGAATGGGATCGAAAGCTTGGCCGCTGTCGAGAAGATTACGCGCGCTGCCGGGTCGTCCGCAGAAGTGAGCTCAGTAGTGATCATAGGAACATCTAACCCTTCTTCGCGGATAGCGACCACCGCTTTAGGAAGATCTTCGGCAGCGCGCTCAGGCTGTACATGTCCTCCCCTGCGTACCGTCAGGTCAATTCCGCCGAATCCCAGACTCTTGGCGGCTTGAGCGAGACGACGCCAATCCATCCCTGGCAGTGGCTTCGAGAAGAGGCAAAGAGTCCCTGTATAGGCAGCGCCGGGAGGCGACCCTGAAGATTCGGCCAGACTTAGGGTTACAGCGCAAGCCGCTGCAGAGCATGCTCCGAGAAAATCTCGTCGTGAGAGTTCGTTGGACATGATTCTCTCCTTCTATTTCCTGCGCTCAAACCCAGCGATCGAACGAGTCGATCATTTTCCGCTGGGCCTGGAGCGGAAACTTGTGAGTGCCGTTGAAAAACAGTGTGTCGAACCGCCAGACGAGCATTGCCGCCCCAAGGCAAATCCCGAGCGGAGAGTATTCCGGAAGGCAATATCGGTTTCAATCAGCTTTCCCTTCCCCAGTAATAAAAGCCTCCGAGGTCATGCAGTGCCACGACTGCAGGGACGGGAACTTGGCGCGCTTGGGAATGAGAAAATAGCGGGCACTTCCAGATCCGGAGTAGTCCAGAAGTTCAACCGCTCGCCCGCCTAGGCTCCTCGATCTACGCGCTTGAGGATTTGACATCGGATACTGTTGGGTGATGACAACGACCTGCTACGGAAAATGCTTTGCATTCCTGAGTCCCCGCTTTAGGAATTCAATCCCCCGCACTACGAACAACATCCGCGCTGTCAAGTCGAAGCGAATCAATAGAAAATCGTGAAATTACCTTGATGATCGACAAAGATACTTGGTAATCCCCACACAGGAACTCCCGATGCGCTATGTTGTCCGCCTGCTGCCTTGCCGGTACCGTCAAAGAGCTGCCATGCGAGCGAGCCCCCTTTCGACCAACCTGTTCCTTCCGTCCAAGCTAACAGCACCTGCCCGTTAACGCTTGCTGTGACCGCAGGGTGCTTTCGTTTGTTGCTTTCGCCAGGCGCGGGGGTGGCGGCAGAAAGGCGCAACGATATGGGGTCAATCGAGCTGAAGTAAACCTGCCCCGCAGTCTCCCAGGCGGCAAGGAGGCGGTGTCCACCTTCACTCAGATAGGCTGTGCTGATGGGACAGGCGTTGAGTTCCCAAGGCCCAACTCTGGTGGTGCGAAAGGTTTGCCCTTGGTCTGTCGAAGCAAGGAGGGTCATGTCTCGATGCACACTTTCCGTTGCTGCTCGGTACAAAATAAAGAGCGTCCCGTGATCATCCGCAAAGGCGCGCATACCGCAGCATCCGCATGCCCCAAGTGAAGCTGGCGAGATCGGCATCTCGCGCGCAAACGTCTTGCCTTCATCTGTAGAACGCGCCAGATAGACGCGACGATGACTCTCACCCGGCTCTGCACCCGCCGCGTGCCAGACAGCATAAACGTCGCCGCGCGCGTCCGCGGCTATAGATATCCCGCCATCGCCGCCTGTGGCGTATTGCATCAAGTTGCGCTGGGGCTCGAAAGCTGCGTGCGAATCATTGAGCCGCGAGAAAAACACCGCCATCGAGTTGGAGGGATCGCCCGAGCCGGCCTGCGAGCCAAACCAGATCACGTAGACTCGCCCGTTGCGCCCGACGGCGAGTTGTGGCCCTCGCACAGTGCCAATTGCGATCGCGCGGCCTGGCTGACTATTAACGCGAATCGGTTCCCAGAAGTCCTTTCCGTTGGGCTTACGCGAAACGTATTCGATATCCCCGCCCGACGCATCCCCGTTGAAATAGATCATGTGCAGCACACCGTCGCGGTCCAACACAGTTTGTGGCTGAATTCCTTCGTGCGGCGTGCGAAGCAGTGTAACTTGAGAGGTCTCACCAGCTCTGACGTGTTTTGAGTGAACACATAAAACGGGGATCGTCACGAAAGTCAAACAAAACGCAATTGTGATTGTTCTTCGCCCCATGCCTCTTCCTACAGTCCATCTTAGCGCATGACTATGTAGCTCCGCGATTGTAGCGAGTATCCAAAAAAGCGTAAAGAAGGACGGTTTTCGGGGAATGGAGATTCGTCGAGGCCTCGCGGGGTCCTGCATGCTACATTTTGGAGACTTCCGCCAACCTGACAACAGTCTCTGCCTTTGAGAACGCGCTCGGCTGAGCCGCTCTGCCGCTCCCTACCTGACGGCTGCCGTGAATTCACCGTAGAAGGTAGCGGTGTCCTGACCAGGCCTGCGATCTTTTATATGGATGGCTTGGGTTGGCCCCTGTTGACTGAACGATTCGAGCGCTCGACCGTATTCCTTTGTGACCTCACTGGCAGGCAATTCATGTCCCAGTGGGTCGGTACCATTCACATCCAGACATTGGCGCTAGGGCGGCTACCAAATCCTGCAAATCGTAGTATTTCAACATCCCGGGAGAAACGCCTTCTAGGATGCGCCGATGGACCCGGCTGCTCACAACCGACTCGTAGGAAACCAGCATTCCGTCCAACATTACCCTTCGGATCTTGCCATCAAGCACCGCGGCGTAAAGCAACGGCAAAGCGCCCTCGTCTTTTCCGTATCCATAGACTTGATTTGGATCGACCCCCTTGCGCGATGTGAGAACATCGACGCCACGCGAGATGTCTAAAGCGCGCATTCCTGCCATGGTCTTGCCGACAAGAAGCGCTGTCATGATGTCGTTAAAGTCCCCGAAATAGTGGTCGAATTCCCGGCTGTTCACATCCGTGTCGACTCTGGTTTCCCCCGTTCCCCACGCATCGATGGAAAGGACAACCGTCGCCTCCACCCGCTTTCGCAATACCGTCGCATATCGAGTCTGGATGCCCCTTGCCTTTTCGCTCGACGAGCTCGACCTCTAGCTCCACGGCGAGTGCTCCAGTTGCTCTACGATAATCTCCGCCATCTATACTATCTGTATCTCCCTGTTTGCGTTCTCAATAAGCAGCCACTATATACGCCTTTGCTAGCTTTCACCTTTGAGAATTGAGTTTTAAACTGCTAAACTGCGTGGACGTTTGGGAGAATTGTCCGATGGCCAAGAGAGAATCTGGCCCAGGAAGGCCGCGGGGCGGTCAGCTACTGCTGCAAAAAGGGACAGGGCCTTCCGACGAGGAAGTTCTGACCACTTCGCCGGAAAAGAATAAGGAAACTCGCTCGACGGATGCGTCGGCGGCCGAATCTGCGCTCACCGCTCAAGCTGCTGAGCCCTCCGCGTCGAAGCCTTTTCCTATCGTTGGCATCGGCGCGTCGGCGGGTGGCCTGGAAGCTTTCACAGCTTTTCTCAAAGCGTTGCCTACGGACACGGGCATGGCCTTTGTGCTGATCCAGCACATGGACCCGACGCACGAAAGCATGTTGAACCGGCTGCTGGCGAAAGATACTGCGATGGACGTTACGCAGATAGTGGACGGCATGGATGTAGAGCCGAACCGTGTCTATGTAATCGCTCCCAATACCGAAGCGACAATTCGAGGCGGGCTTTTGAAATTGATGATTCGACCCACCGGGTCCATTCGGCACACCCCGATCGACACCTTCCTGTGCTCTCTTGCAGAAGATCAGAAGACCAAAGCGATCGGCATAATTCTGTCTGGGATTGGGTCGGATGGAACCAAGGGATTGCTGGCCATCAAGGCCGAGGGAGGCATTACCTTCGCGCAGGATGAAGCAAGTGCAAAGTATCCAGCAATGCCGCTAACCGCAGTGGCTGCAGGGTGTGTGGATCTCGTACTTCCGCCAGAGAGGCTAGCGCGGGAATTGGCTCGGTTGATCCGGCACCCGTATCTGGAAATCGCGGCGGAAGCGGTTGCACCGGAAACTTCTCCCGTAGAAAATGGCGGTCTGCGCAAAATCTTTCGCCTTCTCCGGACCGCAACCGGAGTGGATTTCGCGAATTACAAGCAGACGACCGTCCGGCGACGGATTGCCCGAAGAATGCTGGTTCGACGATGCGACACATTACCCGATTACGCCAAGTACGTTGGGGAGCACCCGGACGAAGTGAAAGCTTTGTTCGAAGACGCGCTAATTCATGTCACCGGCTTCTTCCGAGATCCGGGAGCATTTGAGTATCTGAAGACCTCCGTCTTTCCACAAATATTCTCACTCCTGGAGCCAGGGGAACCCGTCCGGATCTGGGTGCCCGGATGCTCCCGTGGTGAGGAAGTCCATTCCATCGCCATGGCGCTGAGTGAGTTCTTGGGCGACAGTGCCGCTCAGACCAGAATTCAGATCTTCGCTACCGACATCAGTGACAAAGACATTCAGAAGGCGAGGGCGGCGGTTTATTCCGAATCCTTGACGGCCGACCTTTCACGGGAGCAATTGCGCCGGTTCTTCACCAAGATCGAGGGTGGCTACCAAATCATCAAAGAGCTTCGTGAACTATGTGTGTTCGCCCGGCACGATGTGACCAGGGACCCTCCCTTTTCGCGGATGGATCTGATCAGTTGCCGGAACCTGCTGATTTATTTTACGACCCCTCTCCAAAGGAAGGTTCTGGGCTATTTTCACTACGCTCTCAAGCCAACGGGATTTCTGCTCCTGGGCAAGTCAGAAAGCGTCGGCGCTGCGCCCGCCCTGTTCTCGCTGAGCGACCGCAGAGCGAACGTTTATACACGGGTGATGTCTCCTGGGCAGGTGGTAACTGAATTCCGTGCGGCGGCTGAGCCGGAATTCAAGACAATGGCCCCTGCCGCCGCGTTGTTGCAGCCACCTGCGTTTGACCTGCGGAAAGAGGCGGAGCGGATCGTCTTAGAACGGTATGCTCCGCCGGCCCTTGTAGTGGATCCGAGTTTACAGGTACTTTTCTTCCAAGGCGACACAAGCCCCTTTCTCAAGCCGGCGCTGGGAGAGGCCAGCTTCAGTCTACTGAAGCTGGCCAGGCCGGATTTGATGCTACAGATCCGCGCGGCCGTCCAAAAGGCGAAGAGGTCCGGGGCGGCTCGCCGCGAGAACGTTCGCTTCAAGCGCGACGGCGAATCAATCCTAGTCGATGTGGAAGTGGTACCGATCGCGGGCCGGCTAACGAAAGACTCGGACTTCGTGGTGCTCTTCCAGAATCTACGTCGTCAGGTGCCTGACAAGAAACAACGTAGCAAGGTTGAACGTATATCAAGAAGTTCAGAACAAGCCAAAGAGATACAACAGCTGGAGCGAGAACTGGTCGCCACACAGGAGAACCTGCGTGCTCTCGTTGAAGACCAGGAAGCTGCTTCTGAAGAGCTGAGGGCAGCCAACGAGGAGATTCTTTCCAGCAACGAGGAGCTCCAGAGCACGAACGAAGAGTTGGAGACGGCTAAGGAAGAGTTGCAATCCTCCAATGAAGAATTGACGACGCTGAACGACGAATTGCAGAGCCGGAACCTCGAACTGACCCAGACGGCTGGCGAGTTGAACAATTTGCTAAACACAGTTGAGGTTCCCATTGTGATCCTGGGAGCGGATCGGCGCATTCGACGGTTTACTCCGTCGGCCGCGAAATTGCTGAATCTGATCGCAGCGGATGCGGGACGTCCCATCGGTCAAATCCGGTCGAACCTGGACTTACCGGACCTCGATCAGATGGCTTCCGGAGTGATCCGAACCGAGCGCCCCGTGGAAGCAGAGGTGCGAGATCAAAACGGATATTGGTATCTCTTGCGAATGCGGCCTTATCGGATAGGAAACGACGAGGTAGAAGGGCTTTTGATCTCAATCTCCGATATTAACGACGCAAAGCAGCTTTCAAGCGCGATTGTCGGGGCCATGGGCGAGTCACTTCTTGTTTTAGACTCGCAGTTACGTGTGGTCTCCGCCAATCGGGCTTTTTACCAGATATTTCAGGTTAAGCATGAAGAAACAGAAAACCGATCTCTCTATGAACTTGGCCAGGGCCAATGGAATATTCCCAGGCTGCGCGAATTGCTGGAGAGGGTGGTGCGTGAGAAGAATGAAATTATAAATTTCGAGGTGGAGCAGGAATTCCCAAAGATCGGACGGAAGACCATGCTGCTCAATGCTCGTGAGCTCCACCAGGAGGGACTCGGGTTACAGAAGGTTCTTTTGGCCATCGAGGACATCACCGCGCGGAAGCGGGCCGAGGCCGAATTGTATCTCAGCAAGCGCGAACTCCAGATGCTCTCAGCCCGTTTGCTGGTCTCTGCAGAGAATGAAAAGAAAAATTTGGCACGCGAGTTGCACGACGCTTTTGGACAAAAGCTGGCTTTGCTCAATCTGCGCCTCGCCGAGATCGCCCTGCTCATTCCCGCTCAGCCTGATGTGGCAGCCGAAAAGTTGCGTAACTGTCAAGAAGAATTCGGAAATGTGGCGCGGGAAATCCAGGACTTTGCGAGGGTACTTCACCCCGCTACTCTCCGGGAAATGGGATTGGCGGCAGCACTGCGAGCTGAATGCAAGTCGTATGCTAGTCAAAACGGCACGGTGGTCAATTTTTCGGCGGAAAACATCCCCAAGGATCTGCCGGAAGAGATCGGGCTTTGTCTTTATCGCGTCACGCAGGAGGCTTTGCAAAATATTTGGAAACACGCGGAATCGAAAAAAGTTGATGTGACGGTGAAAGCCTCGGACCAGGCAATCGATCTAAAGGTGGAGGATTTCGGAAAGGGCTTCGACGTCGAATCGGCAAAGCCAAGGGAAGGATTGGGCTTAATCAGCATGCAAGAGCGAGTACGTCTGGTCGGAGGCAGTTTGGTTTTCAAGTCCAAAGCGGCTCACGGGACCGTGGTTGAAGCCCTGATCCCCCTGAAAAAGGATAGCGATGAGTCTCCCGCGAGTTCTGCTGGTAGATGACCACAGGATGTTCCTGGAGGGCCTGTGCTCCATTCTGAGCCGTCATTTTGAGGTAGTGGGTACGGCCACAAACGGTGAAGAAGCGCTGGCGGCCGAGCGGCAACTCCAACCTGATGTAATTGTGATGGATTTATCGATGCCGGTGCTCAATGGGATGGAAGCGACTCGCAAGCTGCGGGAGATGAATACACGATCCAAGATCATTCTTGTGACGATGTACACGGACCCAGCCTTTGCTAGCGAGGCTCTTGACGCTGGCGCATCCGGATATGTGTTAAAGAGTGATGCGGGCGCTGAGCTTGTTGCTGCGATCCGGGAGGTCCTTCAGGGGCAAACGCACGTTTCCCATCGCCCGTCACTAGGAGCGTGAAGCCCGTAAAGAGTAATGTAGCGATCCACCATAGCCGAGTTTGTCCCTACGTGTTCGAAGCCCTAAATCAAGTTCGGGCCTTCCGACACGCCCTCTGAACAGATCGAGGTACAAGCCGGTTCCCCCAGGACGCTTTTTCCAGGTCTCCACCGCCAGCCAATCGCTGAGTTCGGCACGGCCCTGGTTAGAGAGAGTTTGGGGCCGGAACGGTCGCTCGAGCCAATGGTGCAAAAGTTCTAAGGTCGTCAACTACGGCCCACCATAAGTCCCCAGTGTTTATGCGGTCATTCTCAAATTGTGACGCCTGCCGCAATTACCCTCAAAAAAAGTGGTTTGCCAAAATTTGCCAAAATCCGGGCGAACTGATACAGACGCAATCGTGGCGTTCCGCGCATCGCTGCCACTCCGTCTCCATCCACTGACATGGTCGGAGTCGCAAACCCACACTCTGTTCAAGTTGGAATGACTCCCTCACGGGAATGACACTTCTCCAGATTGCGCGTTTTCGTCCAAGTGGATTGTTCTGCGCTCAGATCCGTCTGGGTACGGGAAGCAACTTCTCCGGTTAGACCGTTAAAATCAGGAGGTGGCAGCGACCCTCCGATTCCTCCTCCGAACAGGATGCCCATTTACTATTCGTACCGCAACGACACAACCGGATCGACGCGCGACGCTCGGCGCGCCGGAATGTATGTGGCGGCCAGAGCGACTCCGATAAGCAGCAATGCCACCGATGTCATCGCTATCGGATCTCTCGCCGTGACGCCGTAGAGCAGGCTTGCCATCAAACGGGTTAGCCCAAGCGCCGCCGCCACGCCGATGAAAACTCCAGCCAAGGCCAGTGCCATACCTTGCCTCACGATCATCTTCCGTACGTCATGCGCGCTCGCTCCCAGCGCGATGCGAATCCCAATTTCCTGTGTCCGTTGCTGGACGGAGTACGCCATCAGCCCATAGATACCAATCGCGGCCAGCAGCAGTGCGACGCCCGCGAAAATCATCAACAGCGTCATATTGAAGTCCGTGGGCGCAGTGGATTCTCCCCTCACTTGTTCCATCGATCGGATATGCGCAACGGGCAACCCGCCGCTCGCCATGCGTAGCTCGTCTTGAATTTCTTTGCTCAGCGAGTAGGGCTCTACCCTGGTGCGGATCACCCAGGTGATGGGAATGATGCTGTTGTTCAGCGCCGTCACTCCATCGTTTCACCTGCGCCACCGGAATGTACATGATCGGGTCGGGTTTGTTGTCGAGTCCCTGATTCCGTACGTCGCCTACAATTCCGATAATTTCGCGCGGAGGTTCCTCGAACTCCGGCCCCACACCTTTGCCGATGGTGATGCGCTGCCCGACTGGATCGCTGTTTGGCCAGAACTGCTTTGCCAGCCCCTCGTTGATCAGCACTACTCCCGGTGCGCTCCCATCATCGCGATCCGTGAACATCCGCCCGCGGATCAGCGGGGATTTTGAACACATCGAAGTACCGCGGTGAAACCGTCCGCCAGCTTGCGCCGCCATGCGCCGGACCCTCGGTGAGCGGGCGCCCTTCGATCACGAACGGCAATCCAAATCCTCCTTGCAGAGGAAGGCAACATGTCGACGCGAGTGCAGTCACCCTCGGCAAACTTTCCATCCGGCGTTGCGCCTCGCGCACCAACTGATTCACTCCAGCCGTTTTGTTGAACCGCGTCCCTGTGAGCGACATCTCCATCGTAAGCACGTTATGCGCATCGAAACCCGGGTCGACGTTTCGCAGCACGCTGAACGTGCGAATCAGCAATGCCGCACCTACGAGCAGGACGAGCGCCAGCACCATCTCGGTGAACACAAGGATCGCCCGCGCCTTGTTTTGTCGCACACCGCTGCCGGAGCGCAGACCGCTCTCCTTCAGCGTCAAGTTCAGATCCGTTCGCGACGCGTTGAACGCCGGGATCAGCCCGAACAGAATTCCCGTGATGACGGACACGCCTAGGGTGAACGCCAGCACCCGCCAATCCAGCGCCACGGCAGATCCATGCTCTCCAACTCGCGGGACATCACCGGGATTGAGCGAGAGCAGCCCGCGCACTCCGAAATATCCAAGACCCAAACCAAGCAAACCTGCCACGAGTGACAACAAAACGCTTTCTGTCAGCAGTTGCCGAATGATTCGTCCGCGTCCGGCACCGATTGCCGCCCGAATCGCGATCTCGCGCTTTCGTATCGTCGCTCGCGCCAGCAAGAGGTTTGCGACGTTGGCGCACGCGATCAGCAGCACAAAGCTGACGGCGCCAAGCAAGACCAGCAGCGCTTTCCGCACATCGCCCACTACCGTGTCCCTCAGCGGCTCCGCCGTAAAGCCTTCTTGTGGACCCAGCTGATCACGAAATTTTGTTTGAATTGCTCAGCGGCTAGGTTCATCGCCGCCTTGGCTTGTTGCAGCGTAACGCCGGGCTTCAGACGTGCTGCTGCGCGCAGGTAGTGCGCCTGGTCAGTGCTATTCGGATCTGCTTTGAGTGGAAGATATATATCCGCAGGCGGATCGGACGTGAAAGTGGGATCGAGTATCCCGACCACGGTATGTGGTTCGCCGCCAAGATCGATGCTTTTGCCCACAAGGTTGGGGTCGGAGCCGAATCGCCGTCGCCATAGCCCACTTGAGAGCACCACCGAAGGCGGCCCTCCCGGGCGGTCCTCTTCGGCGGAAAACGTCCGCCCTGCGATCACGCGTGCTCCGAATAATCGGAAAAAATCCCCCGATAGCCGGATGCCCTTGAGCTGTTCCGGGCGGTCTCCCCCGGTCAGGTTTACGCCCGGACCACCGAGATCGTACGCGGCCACGTCCTGGAACACTTGCCTTTGCTCCTGCCACACCATGAACTTCGGGATCGACGTAATGTTTCCATTTCCTTGCGGTGAGCTCAGCTCCAGTTGCACCAGGCGGTCCGGTTCCGGATATGCGAGTGGCTGCAGCAGCACCGTATTGACCACGCTAAAGATGGCAGTGTTGGCCCCGATCCCGAGCGCCAGGGCCGCGATCGCTGTGGCCGTAAATCCTGGGCTGCGGAGCAGCATCCTGATGGCATAGCGAAGATCCTGCAGGAAGATTTCAAGGAACTGTCGAGTTATCATCGCCCCACCCTTCCTACCTCCATGAACCATAAAGGAAAGCAGCGCGGAGTGACTGGAGTGACTGTCCAGGACCAGAAGGACCAGGACTATCCTCATTGACGTCGGAGGCAAGTTATGGTATTACATTCCTGAAATTGTAATGGTGCACCATGGAATCGGCAATCACCGTCAAGGGTCAAGCGACCATCCCGAAAGCGATACGCGAGCATCTCGGGTTGAAGCCTGGTGATCGCGTTAAGTTTTTCCTTCATCCCGATGGCAGTGTGGTTCTTCTGCCCAAGCTTCCTGCTGGCGCTTTACGCGGCATTGTCAAGTCCCGCCGCCTGAGAGCGGTGAGCATCGCAGAGATGAACAAGGCTGCTGCTGAGGCCGCCGCCGGTGTCGCGAGGCGCGCTACGAACCGATGATTGGGCTTGACACCAACATCCTTGTCCGTTACCTGACGCAAGACGACCCGATTCAGTCGCCGAAGGCTAATGAGATCATTGAACGGCGGCTCACCGAGGCGAACCCCGGTTTCGTCAGCATTGTGGCGATGGCCGAGATTGTCTGGGTGCTTGATCGTGCCTACGGGCTGGGAGCCCGTGAAATCGCTGCGGCTGTTGAGCGCATTCTTCAAACCGAGGTGCTGGCTGTTGAAAACGAGCAGGAGGTTTTCACCGCTTTGATCGCTCTCAGGGCAGGGCAGGGTTCGTTCTCCGATGCTCTCATCGCGGCACTAGGTGCGCGAATGGGCTGTTCCCTCACTTTGACATTCGACCAGAAGGCGCTGCGGCTTCCCGGCTTTGAGCTTCCTTGAGGGTTATGGTCTCGGCGTCGCTTCGTGTTTGCCGATTACCGACGAAAGCGGGTTTCTTTTCCCGACGCGGCTCATACGGCAGGGGGTTTGCCACGGTAGCCCGACGTTTCTCATCCGAGACAAATGCGTGTGATCGCTCTGCGCTTGCAAGCCGCAGGCGAAGGCAAACTCTTCCCGACGTCCGGTGTTCGAGTTTTCACGACGCAGTCGTTAGACAAGCAATTCCGTGCGACCCATGGCACGAAAATCTAATTCCTGGCCGAGGGACCAGTGACCTCAATACTGATAAGGGCGAGGTCGGTGGTTCAAGTCCACCCAGGCCCACCAATTACCGGTTCTCAGTTATTAGTCATGAGTTGTTAGCAAAGAAATTTGCCCTGCGGGGCTTAGATTGCGTTTTTTTTTGGGGGCGCAGTTGCAAAGGTTTTTCAGCCTTCAGGTTTCGGCTTCCCCTTCCGGCTCTCGATCGCGTGGTTGCAGTTCCGTCCCTGAGGGAGAGGCTGAAACGCGAGAAAGGCCAAGTGCATCCTAACTTGAGTAGGTTGGCATGCACGCTTGATCGTAACATTCGTTCAGACGGAAGAAGAGGGAGAAGAAATGCAAGCTGGGATGATAGGCCTGCTCGGAGGAGTGATCTGCCTGGTCATGAGTGCGCCAGCTATGGCGCAGTACGGGGGCAGCAGACTCGAAAAATGGGAATTCACGCCATTCGTTGGCTATGAGACAAGCGGTTCTTATCCACTTAGTCCCACGTCAACCACGGTATTCGTAAACGACCTGCGCATTAACGGCGCGACCAGTTTTGGGACGTTCATCGGATATTCGCTCACTTCCAACTCTCAGTTTGAGTTCCTCTGGGATCGCAATCTGACTTCCTACAGCTTGCAGCCAACTCCGGGCGCTCCGTATACGAAGGCCTACGATTCGACCGTGGACCAGTATCAATTTGGCGCCCTTTATATGTTTCTTGGAGATGAGCACAAGTGGCGGCCGTACTTTGCGGGGAGCCTGGGCTTTACCCATGAATTCAACAGCGGGGGTAACCCGACGCGGCTGGACTTTTCCTACGGCATTGGCGGGGGCGTGAAATATACGTTGACACACTATCTGTCTTTTCGGGGAGACGCACGCTATATGCCGACCTATGCGAATTCCGGTCTGGCAACTTACTGCTCTCCCTACTACGGTTGCTACACCGCCAAGGTGTCGCAATACCAGCATCGTGGGAATTTCCTGGCGGGGCTGGCCTTCCATTTCTAGAAAGTCGAGCAACAGAAGGGCTAAGGCGCGGCACGCTTTTGCGCCGCCGGAGGCGGTTCCGGAGGCGGCGCAAACTTGGCATCGTCCACAGGGACATTCTGCTGGAGCTGTTCCACCTGAATGGTGAACTGGTTTCCTGGGCGTGATAGAGTCCAGCGAAACGGAGCCTTCAAGCCATTCGCTTCGCGATAATCCGCATAATCGATCTGCGTGGGATTGCGGCCGAGTGGGGTTTCGGCATAGCGGACTAGGCGAAGCAATAGGCCGGACTCCTTGTCGAAGTAGAGGAGGAGCGGAGGTTGCCCTTCCTTGAGGCCCACGACAAGATAGGTATCATGGCCGTCGATCTTTTCGCCCGCGTTCACGCGAAATCTTTCGTAAAGCGTTTTCACGTGCAGCGGGAAATATAGGTCGGCATCGATGCGCGCCGCGGCATTTTCTGCCGTGGACATCCTGTGCACGCGTCCCGGAACGCTTAGCCAGCCCTGCGTGCCGTCGAAAGCGGTGAGGCTATCGCCATTGGGGAGATGCATGACCGAGAGGCGTTTGTCGGGGGCCTTGGAATAAACGTCAACCGGGAAATGCTGGCCGCCGAACGCAGTGAGGATCCCTTTTTCCACTCGGCTGGTGACCTTTTGCAGAGCTTCGGCTCCGCCAATGGCGCCGACGTATTTGTCGAGAAGCTGATCGGCTGGCGGCAAAACCGGTTTGGGTTCACCGGCCTTGGCGGCTTCTGCCGCTTCTCGCCTCGGCTCTTCGGCCGCGATCATCGGCGTTGCCACCGGGTCCGGCGAGCCGCGATGGCAGGAGTAGCAGGTAACTTCGCGATGGCCCTCGAAGTTCTCCTTGTTGATGGCCATCATCATGCCGATCATCTTGCGCGCCGTGAGTTTCGGCTTCTTGTCGTCT
>Ga0137385_10001331_pt1 | contig 20683 bp, 16 predicted proteins | sample SagtaG_FD_104921 | JGI IMG/M metagenome (GOLD analysis project Ga0137385, IMG submission 104921) | Vadose zone soil microbial communities from Sagehorn Ranch, Mendocino, California, USA - Sage2_R_80_16 metaG | ecosystem: Environmental > Terrestrial > Soil > Vadose zone | place: USA: California... | reverse complement strand
TCTTGCAAAATGAATAACGCACTTCCACCCCATGGCTTAACGTAGTAGCTCATCGTAACCGAAACGTCTGCGCGTGTGAGTCCTGGTGAGAGCGTAACCCATTTTGGCAGCCTCGACTCACTGCCTAACTCAAAGGTTGCCTCAGGGAAGTACTGGCATCCAACCATAGCGGAACCCGAAATAGCACAGAGAACCGCAATCCAGAGAGCGACACTGCGAATCTTCATACGACGTAATTCTCTACCTTCTAGCTGCTTCGGTCTGTGTTGTGGCCCACTCTTCCCTCAGGGTGATTTGGATGACGGTTGGGTCAGAGTCGGCGGTGATTCACCCACGACGCGGAGTTTGCGAGCGATTCGCCATGTCACGCCAGTGGCGCAGGGCGCATATGACAAGAGAACGTGAAGCCGGTGCAATGAACGCGAGTGTGTCAACTCCCTCGAATTCTGCCTTATCCATATTGACCCAGCCCACGACTCCAGACCCCATTCTCACCTTTGCCCACCACGTCTTTTTTCCGAGGTCCACATAAGTACCCGCGCAGTCAGTCCCCAGGCAGCCGGTTCCGTCCGGCCACCTAGTAAAAGTAATGTCATACTCGCGGTAGAAACGTCCCTTGAACCATACAGCCGAAAAGCCCTCGCCACGATATGTGTAAGTGAGGATCATATCTCCGCGCCGTAGAAGATCCTGCGGCATGTCCCTGTTCAGCCGAATGACGCCGGGCTTGTACGTGATGACTACGCCTGAAATGCCTGTCACAACAGACTTCGCGAGAAGAGTCGCTATGCGCTTGCGGCGTGGCTTCCAAGTATCGAAAACGTCTACTGAGGCATCCGCCGTCCATTTGCCATAAGTGCACCCCTCGAAGGGACAAGCATTCCAGTCGAAGAAGGGTAGCGTCGGAGCAGGTTGCACTGCGTACGACTGTGATTGCTGTGTCGCAGCAGGCGCCGTCACAAGTGAGCAGCAAAGAGCGAAAGGGCACACGAATGAAACCAATGTCAGAAAACGCGCAACTCCACCAGTCATATCTACAACCCTCTTGATTGCTCCGAGCGGACGACAGTTCATAACTGCAAAGGATCTCGGACCGAGTGTACTCTTGGTCACGGTTTGACCGTAGGCAATTCAGAAAGTGCGGCTCTGCAGTTCCAAAAAGCAACCGCAGATCCTCCCGCTTCGCGTCAGGATGACAGGGTGTTGGGGAACCCAGATATGTGCCTGATCCAGCGTAGTTGGCGTATGGTGGCCAATCCGGAAGTCACCGGCCGCGCGCCGGTCCACTTGCGCACAGCCGCTAAAGACCCACCAAGACCACCCACCGCCCGCCTGCCCTGAAATCTCTCACTGCCGTTTTGCAGAGAATTCCCGTTCACCGGCGCACAATCAAATTGAGGCTACAGAACCATGCGCAACATCACCGTATGCATTCACGACGAAATCTACCGCCAAGCCCGAATTTGCGCCGCGCACCGCGGCCTCTCCGTATCCGCCCTCGTGCGCAGATTCCTTGAATCGCTCCTGGAATGGCCTTCACCCGCTGAGGGTACAAAGGACCGGACACTGAACCGGTTCGAGGACCCCTCCCCCTCCTTTAGGTAAAACTGTGAAACTGTGAAGCCGCACCATGTCGTGCCGGCCCGATGGGACGGCGGCTCGCGGAACGCACGCGCAGAAAATAAAAAGGCCTCGAAGGATCATCCTTCAAGGCCTTTTATGCATTCACGAGAACAAGCCGCGCCAGCAGACTCTGGCCCCACCGCAGGTGGCGCTTACGCCATCGCCTCGCGCGTCATCGGCTCAAACTTCAACTGGCTCGACTTCCGATCGACGTCGATGCGCACGTGCGCGCCATGCAGTACCTCGCCATCCAGAATCTTCATGGCCAGCGGATCCTGTACCATCCTCTGCAGCGCCCTCTTCAGCGGCCTTGCTCCATACGCCGCATCCGAACCTGCAGCCAATATCAGTTGCCGTGCCGGTTCAGTCAATTCCAGCGAAATCGCGCGGTCTTCCAGCATCTTCCGCAACTCGTCAAGGCGCAACTCCAGAATCTCGTTCATTTGCGCATGGCCCAGCGAACGGAAGATCACCATATCATCCACACGGTTCAGGAACTCCGGCCTGAAGTGTTCACGCAGCACGCGCATCACACTCTCGCGCGCCATGTCGTAATCATGCTCGCTCTTGAGCGCATCGCCCAGCAACAGTTGCGCGCCCAGGTTCGAAGTCATGATCAGCACCGTGTTCTTAAAGTCCACCGTGCGACCCTTCGCGTCCGTGAGTCGTCCATCGTCCATCACCTGCAGCAGGATATTGAACACATCCGGATGCGCCTTCTCGATCTCGTCAAACAGAATCACAGCATAGGGCCTGCGGCGCACGGCCTCAGTCAACTGCCCGCCTTCGTCATAACCCACATATCCCGGAGGCGCGCCAATCAGCCTCGCCACCGCGTGTTTTTCCATGTACTCGCTCATGTCGATGCGAATCATGGCCTGCTCATCGTCGAACAGAAATTCAGCCAGCGCCCGCGCCGTCTCGGTCTTGCCAACGCCCGTCGGGCCCAGGAAAATAAACGACCCAATCGGTCTTCGCGGATCGCTCAACCCGGCGCGCGAACGCCGAATCGCATTCGCCACCACGGTCAACGCCGCATCCTGACCGACAACACGCTCGCGCAGCCGCGTCTCCATCTGCACCAGCTTCTTCACTTCGCCCTCGAGCATTCGCGAAACAGGAATCCCCGTCCACTTGCTCACGATGCTAGCGATGTCTTCTTCATCCACTTCTTCTTTCAACATGCGCGCCACGCCTGCATTGCCGTCCTGCAACGCGTTCAACTGCTTCAACTCCGCTTCCATCTTCGGGAGTTCGCCATATTGAATCTGCGCAGCGCGATCCAGTTGTCCCTTGCGCGTCTGCTCCTCAGCCTCAAAACGCAACGCCTCGATCCGCTTCTTCAACTCGCTGATCCGCGTAATCGCATCGCGTTCCTGCGTCCAGCGCGACCGCAGCGCCGTAATCTTCTCCTTGCGCTCGGCCACTTCGCGCTCCACTTCTTCCAGCCTTGCGCGGCTGTTGGCATCCGTCTCGCGCTTCAACGCGGCAGCCTCAATCTCCAGCGAAGTCGTCTCGCGCTCCAGTTGATCGATCTCGGTCGGCACCGATCCAATCTGGATCGCCAGCGAAGCCGCCGCCTCATCCACCAGGTCGATTGCCTTATCCGGCAGGAACCGATCGCTGATATAGCGATGCGACAATGTCGCCGCCGCGACGATCGCAGAATCCTTGATGCGCACATTGTGGTGCGCCTCATAACGATCCTTCAGCCCGCGCAAAATCGCGATAGTATCTTCCACGTTCGGCTCGCCCACATAGACAATCTGGAATCGCCGCTCCAGCGCCGCATCTTTCTCGATGTATTTGCGATACTCATTCAGCGTGGTGGCGCCAATCGCCCGCAGCTCGCCGCGCGCCAGGGCCGGCTTCAACATATTGCTCGCGTCGATCGCGCCTTCCGCCGCGCCCGCGCCCACCAGCGTGTGCAGTTCGTCGATGAACAACACAACCTGCCCATTCGACTCTTCAATCTCCTTCAACACCGCCTTGAGCCGATCCTCAAACTCGCCGCGATACTTCGCACCCGCCAGCATTGAGCCAAGATCAAGGGAGATCACTCGCTTGTCTCTCAAGCTCTCCGGCACATCTCCCGATGCGATGCGCCGCGCCAGCCCTTCCACAATCGCCGTCTTGCCCACACCCGGCTCGCCAATCAGCACCGGATTATTCTTTGTCCGGCGGCTCAGCACCTGGATCACGCGCCGAATCTCCTCGTCGCGCCCGATCACCGGGTCCAGCTTGCCGCGCTTCGCCAGTTCCGTCAGGTCCTTGGCATACTTCTCCAGCGCCTGAAACTTGCCCTCGGGATTCTGGTCCGTCACCCGCTGCGACCCGCGCACCGCGGTCAGCGCCTGCAAGATCGCGTCATGGGTCGCACCCAGCGACACCAGCAACTCACGCGCCAGGTCACCCTTCTGGTGCGCCGCGCCCAGCAGCAAGTGCTCCGTCGAAACGTATTCGTCCTTGAAGTTTGTCGCTTCACGAAACGCCTGCTCCACTACCTTGTTCAACGTCTGGCTCACGTTCGGCTGCGCAGCAGCGCCGGCCACTCGCGGCAGTTTCTCCTCGATCTTGTGCAACTCGCTCTCCAGCCTCTCGGTGGGAACGCCGATCTTTCCCAGCACCGCGGGAATCACGCCTTCGCGATCTTCCATGAGCGCCAGCAACAAGTGCACCGGCTGAATCTCCGGATTGCCCAGCTCTGCCGCGCGCTCCTGCGCCTGCTGCATCGCCTGCTGCGATTTGACCGTCAATTTTTCCCAACGAATAGCCATAAAAACTCCAAGTTGTCAGTTTTTCAGTGGTCAGTGATCAGTTCTCTTTCGCTGGCCAGTGATTTCGACCTACGTGAACGATTCAATCGATTGGCGACTTGTTCCGACGTCAATGACTGGGGTTCAGGAATCAGTGGGGATCGCCTGCCCTCGCCAAAAGCAATTGTCAGTTGCCCATCTTCCACGTTGGCGGAAGCCGCTCGACCTCTCGCCCGAATGACTGACAACTGATCACTGACAGCTTTTCTTCTGCATTACCGCATTACCGCTCGCCCGCGAGTTCCGGCCCCGCTTTCGGTTTGTCGCCGACGTTGATCTTGATCTGCTTCGGCTGCGCCTCGGGCTTCTTCTTCAACTCCAGCTTCAACACACCCGCGTTGTAGCTCGCACCGATGTTCTCGGTATCCACGCTCGAGGGCAGCGTGAACGCGCGATAAAAGCTGCCATAGCGGCGCTCGATGCGATGGAAGTTCTGCTCCTTCTCTTCGGCTTCGAACTTGCGCTCACCCTTCACCGTCAGGGTGTTGTTTTCCACTCGGATGTCGAGGTCCTTCTCTTCGATGCCCGGCACCTCGAGCTTCAACATTACCTTCTGTGCATCTTCATAAATATCCACGGCCGGCACAAAGTTCGCAGCCGCCACCGGTTCGTTTTCACCGCTCATGTCGCGGAAAAGAGAGTTCACGCGATTCTGCAGTGCAACCACTTCCCGATAAGGATCCCAACGAGAGATTGCCATGACTGATTTCCTCCACATTCGTTTGAATTTCTGCGGCCCGGAAGGGTGGCTCCAGGCCATTCAATCCATCTGATGGAGAATATAGCACAAGAGATTCATAAAATGTGAGCGTTTTGCACTCATATTTAATCAGGCCTATAACTTCCCTGTATCCCTCGAGTTACGATCAATAGGAATGGCTGCTCCGGCTACAGAACAGGATTTTCCCCACTGACCAGCCCAAAATCGATGACAATGCCTAACCCGCCCTGCTGCGGAAATCTACCCACGCTTGGCCAATACAATTACCCCAGATGTCTCATCTCCCTGCCTACATTGACTGGCATTGGATCTGGCTCGGCCTCGCCGCCTTTTTCGCCGGAGTCCTCAACGCGGTGGCCGGTGGCGGCTCATTTCTCCTCTTTCCCGCCATGCTTGGGACCGGCATGTTGCCTGTCATGGCCAATGCGACGAACACGGTAGCCCTCTGGCCGGGCCAGCTCACCTCGATCGCCGCCTACCGCGAAGACATTCGCAAAAACACGCGCCTCGTCGCCCCAATGGCGATCGCGGGCCTGCTGGGCGGCACCGCCGGTGCGTTCGTGCTGCTCAACACGCCGCAGACCACGTTTCTGCACCTGGTTCCCTGGCTGCTGCTTGTGGCTTCTATCCTCTTTGCATTGAGCAATCCCATCGCCCGCTGGCTCGAGCGCCGCAAGGCCGGTCTAAATCAGGCCCCTCAACATTCCCGCCGCCTGCTGGTCTTCTTCTGCACCATCGTGGTCTGCTTCTACATCGGCTACTTCGGCGCCGGCGCGGGCTTTTTGATCATCACCCTGCTTTCGCTCTTCGGATTCCAGGACCTGAACGAAATCAATGCCCTTAAGGTCGTGGCCACCACCATGGCCAACGGGATCGCCTTCGTCATCTTTGTTATCGGCGGCCAGGTCGAATGGCGCTATTGCCTCCTCGCCATGGTTTCCTGCGCCATCGGCGGCTACACCTCCGCCCGGTTCGCCCGGATGGTCCCCCAACCCGTGCTTCGCGGAATCGTCATCTTGATCGGCTTCTCGATGGCCGCCTGGTTCTTCTGGAAAACCCGATGATGCAGCGGTGGCGACCAGGGAGAGAACCTGCGACGCGCCATCGCCTGCTACGATTCCCTCCGCTCCCTATTCCCGAACCCCTGTTCACTGTTCACTGCCCACTGTCCACTGTCCACTGTTCACTGTTCCCTTAAAATAGATTCATGAGTCACGAAGGCATCCGCATCGCCACACCCGAACAGATCGCCCGCGAAGCTGAGGCGGAACGCCCCTTGTCGCGAATCGCCATTACTCCCGAAAAAGTTCGTGTGCTCATTACTGAAGGCAAAGGACTTGAGATCGACTGGGCCGACGGTCACAAGAGCTCCTGGAACTTTGCATGGCTTCGCAACGCCTGCCCTTGCGCCACCTGCATTGACGAGCGCAAGCAACAGGGCCGCAAGATCGGCCAGCCAAAGCCCAAGCCCGCCGAGTTGCTCCCCATGTACGCCCCGCCCGCCAAGCCGGCCAGCGCCCATGCGGTCGGGCGCTACGCCCTCCAGTTCAACTGGCTTGACGGGCACTCAAGCGGTATCTATTCATGGGAATACCTGCGCCGCAACTGCCAGTGCGGAGAATGCACATTTGCCAGCACCGAAACCAAAGGCGCGCCCAACTAAACTGGCTGCTCGCCCACATCCGAGTAAAGGTCGTCGGCCCATGGTGTAACACGGCTCATCCGGGCACCTCGATTTCCACATCGAAGCCCTTTTTTCCACAAGACCAAAACAATACCCCCGACAACCCTTCAGAGAGGCCTCGGTTCTAACTCTTCAACGGAAGAGAAATCTTCTGACAAAGGAGAGAGTAGACTATGGCCTTCAAGAGAATCGGCGACGAAACTCTGGAATGGCAACAAGAAAACTCGAACAACAGATGTGATTGCGGAAGAGGGAGGGAAACTCGGGCTGAGCTCGAGCGGATTACCTAATCCCGAAATTACCGATGTTGCGATCCGGTAGCCAAACCGGATCTTCGAAAAACACGGATGGCAGGGGGCGACTTCTCAATCGAGATGTTCGCCCTCTTGCCTTTTGTGTCCAAAACTAACCCGACCACGAAGCGCCAGCTGGATCGCCTCTTCGGCATCCTGCCCAACCTGCAGAAGCGCGCGATTCTCCGGCTTCAAAAACCCGGCAGTCACGATGGAATCGAGAAACGCCAGCAGCCCATCCCAATAACCGCGCGTGTTGACAAGGACGCAAGGCTTGGCATGAATACGCAATTGGGACCACGTAATAATTTCCAACAGTTCGTCCAGTGTGCCATAGCCGCCCGGCAGTATAAGAAACGCGTCTGCGAGTGCGACCATCCGCGCCTTGCGTTCGTGCATGGTTTCAACTGTCTCCAGCCGCGTCAACCCGCGGTGGGCAATTTCGTGCCCCGCCAGCAGTTGCGGCAACACGCCAATCACTTCCGCTCCGCCGCCCAGTGCAGCATCTGCCACCGCGCCCATCAGTCCGACATTCGCTCCCCCGTAGACGAGTCCCAGACCGGCCGCGGCAATTGCCTCGCCCAGCGCCACCGCCTCGGTGCGAAATGCGGGATCGTTGCCGTCTGCGGAGCCGCAATAGACAGCCACACGGCCTACAACATGAATAGATTGCTTCATAGAATCGAAACCTGAGAATCTAAAGAATACCGCCTCGTGATGGATTCCAGATGATCCTCGAGCCGAGCCGCAGTTCATCGCAACAAAGACGCCAGCACCGCAGCAGCGAAGTAAACACTCCGGCCGCCGCCATGAACAATACCGTCAATCCCGGTCAATTTAGAGGAGTTGTAGCCGTACGAGCTGGTGCGTGAGAAATCTGAATCAGAGTCGCCGCCGAGATCCATCGATTGAATTGCTTCTCCGACAAAGCAATCGAACCTTGCACCCGGCTCGGCCCTACCGTGAAGTTCTCCAGGCGCGGTCGCGAGGCTTGTGAAGGTATATCATCCTCCGCGGCCGCCGGCTCAACAAACATCTGGGAGAAGTACTCTGCCTTCTGCGAAAAATCCGCGGCCTCGCTCCCCTTTCTGGGCTGGATGGCAAAATCGACTCGAATCTTGGATCCAAATCGAGCCCCCACCGTCAACAACTCGGCATCTTCGAACAATTGGGTCCAACTCGCGTGCGATCGCACGAATGCCACGTTGTTCGCGACCGTGTTTGACGAAACAAGCACGTTCCATGAAGTCACATCGGGCCGCATCCTGGCCAGGCGCTCGGTGAGAATGGTGTCGGGTGACGCATGACGTGCATATCGATGCAGCGCTTCCTGAACCAGCACCGGCGTCCCCAGCAGACCGGTCTGGTCGTTAAGGATGATGAGCCAGCGCTCGTCCAGCATTTGCCCCTGCTCGCGCGCAAACGGCTTGATCAACAAAACCTTTTCGCCTTCATAGTCGCTGATCTCCGCACCGTTCAATTTTGCCGAGCTGAAGATGCGCCGCCCGTCAAAATGCCCGGCGATCAGAAGCAGGTGCTCTTTGAGTTCGCCCCTCGCCGAGGATGAGGAAACCTCGATCACCTCATCGAAGATCCTCGTCGTATCCACCCCGGACAGGGAAACCCAATCTTCAAGATCGAGCCGGTTGTTTTGTGTTGCCAAAACTAATCGGCCGCTGGAGTGTGGGTCATGGCGGTTTTCAAACCCCGCTACGATCTCCGAATTGGCGGGAACCAGCGAAAGCAGTTTGCTCGCCAATGGCGATGCAAACCCAAAAGTCGCAAGGCCGGCCGCAAATAGAACGATAGAAAGGAATTTGGATAAGCAGGAGCGCATTGAAATCCTTCCTCATGCGCTTGGTGCTCCCCGGACTCTGGATTTCCCATCCGGTGTGATTGGCGAAAGCGCATCACCCTCCGCTCAAAGCTCGAAGAAGCAGTTGACCGGAACCTGGAGCTTCGCGCAATGAACCTGGACCTGTCGCTGCTCGATCGCAAGCATTCCAGTGTTAAGCCGGGGTCATCCTGCGCCAGGAACGAGCAGCCGAACCGCCCGCCCAGCCTCCGTGGGACTGCTCGCCGGCGCATCGCCCGTCACTCTGCGCTCAACGCGCAAGAAAGGTAAACTAGATCAAGGACTCTTCCCTTCCGGACGCGCCGTGCAGCAGCTCATCGACAAATTGAATCCCGAACAGCGCGCCGCCGTCGAAGCCACGGAAGGTCCCCTGCTCATTCTCGCCGGCGCCGGCTCGGGCAAGACCCGCGTCATCACCAGCCGCATCGCCTGGCTCATTCGCGAAAAAGGGGTGGCCCCCGACTCTATCCTGGCCGTCACCTTTACCAATAAGGCCGCCAAAGAGATGGGCGAACGGGTCGACAAGCTGCTTGGCCACTCGTCGCTCGCCAAGCCGCTTATCGCCACATTTCACTCCCTTTGCGTACGCATCCTGCGCCGCGATATCGAGGCGCTCAAGGTGAATGGCGAGGGGCTCACCCGCTCCTTTGCCATCTACGACGAGAACGACCAGTCCAGCATCGTCAAGCAGATCATGCGCCGCATGGGCCTCGATACCAAGCAGCTGACCCCGCGCACCGTTCTGGGCAAAATCTCCTGGGCCAAAAACCATATGGTCGATCCCCAGGAGTATTACCTGGGCTCCAAAGACCCCAATAGCGAGCGCATCGCCCACATCTACCAGGGCTACAAAGCCGAACTGCGCAAGAACAACGCCCTCGACTTCGACGACCTGCTCCTCGAGGCCGTGCGCCTGCTCAAAGTCTCCAGCGAAACCCGTGAGCGCTACCAGCGGCGCTATCGCTATCTCCTCGTCGACGAATATCAAGACACCAACCGCCCCCAGTACGAGCTTATGAAGCTGCTCGCCGGCGAAGCTAAAAATGTCTGCGCCGTAGGCGACGAAGACCAGAGCATCTATTCCTGGCGCGGTGCCGACATCCGCAACATTCTTGAATTCGAGAAGGACTTCCCCAACGCCAAAATCGTCCGTCTCGAGCAAAACTACCGCTCCACGCAGAACATTCTCGAGGCCGCCGGAGCTGTCGTCGCTAACAACCTCCGCCGCAAGGGCAAAAAGCTCTGGACCGATCGCCAAGGCGGCTCGCTGATCGGCTACTACGAAGCACCCGACGGCGAAAACGAAGCACTCTTCATTGCCGACCGGATCCAGAAGTTTCTTCGCGAAGCCGGCAACGACGGCGACGAAGCCCACTGCGCCGTGCTCTACCGCACCAACTCGCAATCGCGCCTCGTTGAAGAAGCCCTGCGCCGCTACAACATCCGCTACACCATGGTCGGCGGCTTCAGCTTCTACGAGCGCGCCGAGATCAAGGACCTCCTCGCCTATCTGCGCCTGGTCCGCAACCCGCACGATTCCATGGCCTTGCAGCGCGTCATCAACACCCCGGCCCGCGGCATCGGCAAAACGACTCTTGAAACACTGGAGCGCCTGGCACTCGAAACCGGCCAATCCACCGGGGACGCCCTCGCAGCCGCCATTGCCAATCGACTCATCCCCACCCGCGCGCTCATTGCGCTCGACTCGTTCCGCCAGCTCATTCTCGACTCGCAGGCCATGATGGACCCCGACTTTGCCGGCAAGCTCTCCGCCGATGTTGCTACGGAAGAAGACGCTGACACCGGCTTCGCATTTGGCGCCGCCGAGCCAACCCCTGAGGAAAATCAGCAGGTCGCAAAAGTCCTCGAAGCCGCCGCAGAGTTCAACTTCGGTGGCAACGAAAACCAGCTCACCCTGCTCGATCCCGCCAGCTTCAACCCCTTCGCCTCGGCACCCAAGCGCCCCTTCCTCAAAATGCCGAAGCAATCCCAAGAGCCCGCAACCTCAGAGACTAAGAACGCTTCGAATTCGACGGATTGGACCGTACGCCCAAACAGCACGGAAAACTCTGCAGCGAACGCTATTCCAAAGCCTGAACAATCGAAACAACCACGAACAGTCGAAGTCTCCATTGCGGGCGTGATTCGAGAGATCAGTGAATCAGATTACGAGAAGCTCCGAGGTCGGCTCGAATCACTGGAGGAAAGAGCTTTCAGAATCGGTGCAAGCGCGCCTAGGACTGAAGTTAAGGACGCACAACCGTTCAAAGTCGCAATCTTCTTCGATCCGATTCGTGCGAGCGGATGGGATCTGGTCGGAGTAATTAGCCGCATCCAGGGCCAATACATCATTGAACCAGTGGCCGCAGACCCGATTCCGGACCATTTCTTAAAGGATCCGGAGAATTGTGAACATTGCCACACCCGAAGACACAGAAACGAGACATACATACTTCGAAACACCGAGGGAGCCTATAAGCAGGTTGGGAGCTCTTGTATTCACGAGTTTCTAGGGGACAAGCCGGAGGTGCGACGGTTTGGGAACTCAGAGTTCCGGCAGTTCAACTCCGAAGCTGCTCGCGAGTTGACCAGCTATCTCGAGCAGTTGCCAGCATTCGACCATAAAGCATTTCAATCTGCGCAAACAGCCGAAAAGAGCCGTTTCGGGGTGACGAGTTTCAATGATCCGATAGTGATGCCGGAGACAGAGTTCCCGTTTCGGCGACCGGGCGACCGGGCGACCCTTCCTGAGCTGATCAAGTTCATCATCGATCGCACCGGCTACATCAAGGCCCTCGAAAGTGAAGGCTCCCCTGAGGCCTTCAGCCGTATTGAAAACCTGAAGGAACTCGCCAATGCCGCTCATGACGCCGAAGTCCGCGGCGAAACCCTGGCAGAATTCCTCGACCACGCCGCCCTCGCCTCCGACACCGATCAGTTCGACCCCGACGCCCGCGTCACACTCATGACCCTGCATGCCGCCAAGGGTCTCGAGTTCCCGCTGGTGTTTCTCGCCGGCCTTGAAGAAGGCCTCTTCCCGCACTCCCGCACGCTCCAGAATCCTGAAGAGCTCGAAGAGGAGCGCCGCCTCTGCTACGTCGGCATGACCCGCGCCATGAACACCCTCATCCTCACCCGCGCCCACTATCGCCGCCGCTACGGCAACGATGCGCCGGAGATGAGCATCCCCTCCCGCTTCCTCGAAGAAGTCCCCAACCCCCTCATCGAGAATCTCGGCAGCCGCCCCATGGCCTCCGCATGGGCCACGCCCGGCTATCCCAACACCTACGGCCGACGCCCTGGCTCCCGCGACGAATTCTCCAGCACCCATTACAACTACGAAGACGAGAGCCAGGACATTCCGCGCGCTCCCGCCGCCAACGGCAAGTCCTCGCCATCGAAGCCCTTCACCGCATCATGGATGACGGCCAAGGCCACCACCTCCACCCGCGCAACGACCGCGGCTTCCTCCAGTTCCGAGTCCGTCCAGAAGAGTGAACCAGCCGAAGGCCACTCCATCGACAACATCGCGCGCTTCTTCGGCGGCAAGGCCGGAGCGTTGAAACCCGGCGCCCTCTCCCGTCCCAGGATGGACGTCCCCGCCCCCACCGGTGCGGTTGAACTGAAAAAAGGCCAGCGCGTGCGCCACAGCAAGTACGGCGAAGGCACCGTCCTCATCCGCGAAGGCGAAGGCGAAGACGCCAAGCTCACCGTCATGTTCACCCGTCACGGCATGAAAAAGCTGATGGAAAAATTCGCCAACCTGCAGAAGATCTAGAATTCTGGCGAGGGATGTGTCTGCGGGATTTCATTCCAACCCAATCACCAGCGCTTCCCGGCCTTTTCGGCCCTGCGTCAACTCGCGACTTTCCTCCCACAGCCGCTTCGCCGGCTCCTCACCGTCGAGCACGCGAAAGACGCCCTCAGCCAATGCCCGCAATTCATCCTCACCCGGATAAACCGTGATGGGCGCGATCCACTCGATATAGCTCCGCAGCCTGTTCACCAGGCGCGTTGAATACGCCATGCCGCCGGTCAGCAGCACCGCATCCACACGGCCCGCGAGCACGGCTGCCATTCCTCCAGCCTCCTTGGCAATCTGATAGATCATGGCTTCATACACCGCTGCGGCCTGCGCATCGCCCGCATCGATTCGCCTCTCCACCTCCACCAGGTCACGCGTGCCCAGGTAGGCAAACAGTCCGCCCTCGCCAAACACCATGCGATCGAGTTGCATCTGGTGATAGGTGCCGCTGCACGCGACCTTGATCAACTCCCGCACCGGCAGCCATCCCGTCCGATCGGGACCGAACGGGCCTTCTTCGGGAGTATTGTTGTCGATCATTCTTCCATCGCGATGCGCCGAAACAGTGATGCCGCTACCCAGGTGAATGATCACCATCCGCAAACATTCGTAACGGACGCCTTGCTCCTTCGCGTAACGCCGCGCCACGGCCTTGGTGTTAAGCGCGTGCCCGATGCTCGACCTGGGAGCCAGCGGCGACCCCGAAAGCCGCGCGCAATCCTGCCATTCGTCCACGGTCACCGGGTCAACAATGTAGGCCTTCACCTTCGCCGCACGAGCAAACCGCAATGCCAGCACCGCGCCCAGGTTGCATGCATGTTCCCCGCGCCGGGCCTGCCGAAGCTCCTCCACCATCGTGTCGTCAACGAGATATGTGCCGCAAGACATCGGCGGAAGCAGCCCTCCGCGCCCTGCCACTGCAGCGAATCGGCACGTTTCGTATCCCGCCGCCTTGAGTGCTTCTCCAATCAGGCCTGCACGAAACTCAACCTGCGCCAGCGTCGACCGCCCCCGAAACTGCTCCAGTTCCTCGTCGCCGTGCCGCAGCGTACCCAGCCACTCGGCGCCGTCGCGGCTGAACACGCCAAACTTCGTCGACGTCGATCCCGGATTGATGACAAGTACGCGATTGCTCTCGTTTGGCAAGAAATCGACCCTGCGGCCAAAACGAGTCTACGCCGTCTCGGGCTTCCAGATTTGTGAGCTAAACCACAATCCACACCGTGCGCCGTTCCGCACCAGGCCCGTGCCGCCTCGGCTGGAGATTCTGCGACCCCTAACGCGCCCCACCAGGCAACAGCGGAGTCGCGTACCCGGTCATCTCCAGGTAGCCAATCCCTCGCAGCGGAGCACCGGCATGCGCCCCTGTCACATCAATAGTTCCCTCCCAGTAGCTCGGCCCAATTCTTTCGGCGAGTTCCTGGCTCACCAGCGGCGTCGACACATCGATTTCAAATCCAAGGCTCGGAACCGACACATGCCAGCGCACGGGATATGCCCCCTTGCTCTGCTCGCTCGTCCACATTTCGCTCCCGGGAGTCATCATGAAATCCTTCGACGAGAGCGCCAAACTCTTCCCCTGCGCATCGATATACGTGCCCGACGAATAAGGATCGACGCTGCCATCCTTGTGCCGCAACCGATACAGCATCAACTCCCTGTTGTCGTTGAGTTGCAGGCTCAACCAGTCCCACCCGCTCTCGCTCGCATTCAGCGATTCCGTGAAGAATTCGTGATCCATCCACGATGATCCATCGACCTTGTATGTAGCGCCATTCAGTTCAATCGATCCCGTTGTCATCAGCCGCGTAAACGAAATGTAGTGCGAAGCGTGTCCCCAGCCTTCTGCCTTCTGGCTGATGCCATCGCGTCCGTGAACGACGGGCGGCTTCGCCGGCGCAAGCTCCAACTGAATGTCGAATCTTTCGTCGATCCCTCGCAATACATGACGGCTCTCGCTAAGCTGCACCTGCCAGTTGCCGTTCCAGATCAAGCCCGTGTTCTCGTCAATGCCTGCAATCCCCGGCCCGGCGCGATTCATCCGCTCCGCATGATAGAACCGCCGTCCGCCGATATCGCTCAGCGCAAGATGCGCCATGTAGAGGTCATGCACGGCCCATGCCGACGTGTTCGCGTCGCGTGAAACGCCCTGGCGAAAGAACGTCAGTTCAAAGCCAAAACGATGGCCATCCGCTGTCTTCAAATTGCCGGTGTAATACCACCACTCCGTCTGGTAGTCGGGATGACTGAAATGGTCGCGCGGAAAATGATATGGATAGCCAGGCAATGCCGACTTGTAATCCTGCGCTCCGCACGCTAACCCCATCAGCAGCATGAATAACACGGCCAGCTTAGTCTTCATGCACCACCTCGATCGGGTTGAGCCGTTGTGCCACCCGCGCTGGATAAATACCCGCCAGCACCGTCGCAATATACACAAAGCTGAGCGCAGCCAGCAGCACCGAAACCGGCCAGTGAAATTGAATCGTCCATCCGAACGATTGTTTGTTGATCACGAAGATCAGCACCAGCGACAGCATAATCCCCAGCGCCAATCCTGTAATGTTGGCGAGGATCCCGATCAGCCCCGCCTCCACAAGAATCAGCTTGCGCACCTGCGCCTTTGTCCCGCCCAGGATACTCAGCAGCCCAAACTCACGGCGCCTGTCGATCACGATCGACATCAGCGCGCCCGCTATGCCCATCACCGCCACCACCACTGCCACCGCTTCAAGCGCATACGTGATGGCAAATGTCTGGTCGAAAATGCGCACTGCCTCGCTGCGAATGTCGCGATTCGAGAAGATCAGCACATCGTTGTGCGCGGCCACTCTCTTGATGGCTTCGCGCGCGGCGTCAAGATCGGCGCCGGGCGCAAGATAAACCGCAAGATTCGACGGCGCCGGATCGTGCAGATAGCGCAGCATCGTAACGCGATCGAGAATCACGTAGCCTCGCTCGTTGCCATAGTCGTAGAACACATCCACGATTCTGAATCGAACCAGCTTCTCTCCCAATGCCAGCGTAATCGCGTCGCCGGCCTTCACATGGTGCTTGTTGCTGAAAGGCTCACTCACAATTGCCGCATCGCTGGCTGCGAGTTGCTTCATCACGTCCGCTGCCGTGCGGCCCGACATGAAAGTTGACGGTTCCCGATGCCGCGGCATGTTGCTCTCAACTCCCGCGAGAGTTACTGGCAGTCCCTGGTATTCAATCTCGTAAGCGCGAAAACGACCCACCGCGTCCACTGCCGGAAGCTTGGCAATTCGATCCGCCAACTCAACTGCGATGGTGGGATGCCGATCCGCCGCCGGATCGCCCGCAGGCCGCAGATAAAGGTCCGCAGGAAGTTCGCCGTCCATCCACGTAATCACCGTCTGCCGAAAGCTGCCCACCATGATCCCCACCGACGTCATCATCGCGATAGCGGTCGACAGTGCGCCCACCAGCACTGAGGTGCGCCGAAGCGATCCCGCAAGACTGCGCGCAGCCAGCATCGCTTCGACGCCCATCATTTTCCGCAGCATCATTGAAGCCGCCGTGGTGCTCCAATACACCAGCGCCGGAATAGCCAGCGCAGAAGCCGCGATGAGCAGCATGGCTGAGAGATAGCCAAAGAGCGGCCTGCCTCCAATGGCAGGCACAAACGCCGCGAGCGCCCCGGCCGCGGCGATCACCATTGCGATCACCGCGTCCCGTCCCCGCTCCACACGAATCGCATATTCCCGCCGTCCGCGCGCTATGGCTTCCGTCGGTGGAACCATTGAAGCCTCTCGCGCCGGAGACAGCGCCGATGCCACCGCAACGCCGATTCCCACCACGAATGCCAGCACCACCGATCCAACAGAAAGGCTCAGTGAACCAGGGCGGCTCGAAATGTAGAGCGCATCCACCGTAGTCGCCAGCAGCCTCACCGCCCCCGTCGCCATCAGGCGTCCCAGTGGGAGTGCGATGACAGACCCCACAAATCCAAACAGCACTGCCTCGCCAAGAAACGCCACCAGCACCGCATGCCGGCTCGCACCCAGTGCTCTCACCGTTCCAATATCAGACCGTCTCCGCACCACTGAAACGGAAATCGTGTTGTAGATGAGGAACGCGCCAACCAATAAGGCAATGTAGCTCAGGATGCGCAGATTCCATCGAAACGCGGCCAGCATGCGCCGGTTGGCCGCGGTCTGGCTGCCTTGCGCCTTCACTTCCACTCCCACCGGAAGCGCCGCCCGCAACCTCTGCTGCCATGCGTCAACAGCCGCCTGATCTCGATCGGCTTGTTCGGGAATTTTCAGAAGAATGCGATCGACCCTTCCCGTTTTGCCTGTCGCCAACTGCGCGGCGCCAATGTCCATTGCAATCGCGTCCCCGCCTGCCTTTGCCGAATCCGGGATGAAGCCGCGCACCGTGTACTCGCGCGTCTGATCGTTGATCAACAAAGCGATCTTCGCGCCAATTTGCCTGCCCAATGTCCGCGTCGTCCAAATCGCATCTGCATCGTTGATATGTTTGAAGCTCTCATCATCCGCAGAGAATTCAACCTTTCGCGCGAGGGCGCTATTGGCCTCAGCCACCACGTCAATTCCAATGAGAGGTACCGTCTCACCGGTCGCCGCGACCGTCGCGTGATCCTCAATGCGCGGACTCACTCGCACTGAATAAGGCAACAGCGCCAGATGCGCGATGATCTTCTCCGGCACGCCTCCGGCCGCGGTCACTTCAAGATCGTTGTCGCCCGCAAGCGTCTCCATCGATGAGCGGAACGAACCGGCCGCAGCGTTTCCCGCAAGGTCGATTGCCACCACCACCGCCACGCCTAACGCCACTGCCGCCACAACTAGCAGCGACCGCGCGCGCTCTCGCAAAACGGGCCGGACAATGAGGCGATAGAAGAGTACCAGCGAAGCCATCTCAGGAACCAACGATCTCTTCAATGCGCCCGTCGCGCATGCGAACCGTAGTGTCGACGAATGCCGCGGACTCGATACTGTGCGTGGCCAATAAGATCGTGGTGCTCTGTTCCGTGCAGATGTGACGTAGCAATTCAAGAATCGAGTTGCCCGTCGCCGTATCCAGATTTCCCGTCGGCTCATCCGCCAGCAGGATGCGCGGTGCGTGGACCAGCGCCCGGGCAATGGCGACGCGCTGCATCTGCCCGCCCGAGAGCTGATGCGGCATGCGCCTTGCAAGTTCCGCGAGCCCAACAGATGCCAGCCGCTCCATCGCCTTTGGACGCGAATCGCCATGCCCCGCAAGCAACAGCGGAAGCTCGACATTTTCAACCACACTTAGCGTATGCAGCAATTGAAAAGACTGAAAGATGAAGCCGACCTTCTCGCGTCGCAGCTCGGTCAACTGCGCTTCGCTGAGCTCGTCCGTCGCAATGCCCTCCAGCCGCACATGGCCGCTGGTTGGAAAATCCAACGATCCCGAAAGATTCAGCAAGGTAGATTTGCCACATCCGCTGCGCCCCACAAGCGCGACGAACTTACCAAGCCCAATCTCAATCGAGAGATTGTTCAGAGCCAAAACCGATTCGCCATCAGTCTTGTAGCTCTTTGTCACCCTCTCGAGCTGTAAAAGTGAAGCACCGCGCTCCGAAGGCGTAGAAGACACGCGGGCTGTTTCGACAATGCTCATACTTTTCTTACTTTGATGCGCTGGGAACAGCCAGGCTTCGAGAACTCAGGAGCGTTTCACAAAGAGATTCAGCCTGCACCACTCGACAAGCCATTCTTTCGGTACTGTGAAAACGAAGCTCTGGCGTCCACTGAGCCTCCGTCCCCCATTATCACCTCCGGTCTTTAGATATGTACATTTCTGGCTTTCGCAACTGGATAATTCTGGCCCCACGGAATCTCTCCTCATCCTCCGGCGTCCTCATCTTCCTGCGCATTGCCAATAAAGAATCCAGCAGATCAGCGCGGCGAACAGCCTCCTGCTGATCTGCTGGAGTGAGATGATCGACGGATCGATTTCTCCAGCAGGACCTGGAATCGCCTTCATCCGCCCGATTCGATGGGCAACCCGCTAGTGGTCTCCGCCACACAGATGATCATTTATGTGTTTTGAAAGGGCACGACTTTAGTCGTGCCGCAAACAGCCCGAAATGAGCGGGGCTTTAGCCACTGAGGGATGCCTTTTGACAAATCAACTCCTCTTCGAGCCGTGTATAAATGACGTTGCTTCCGGCGACCTACGCTAGAGAGCAGAACGAACCATTCCAGAAACGAAACGTGTCGTGCAATCACTATCTTCCTGTGCTGAATGTTTCGATCCATTCAGCACGGCCGCTGTTTTCAGGCTCAAAGCGAAGCGCAAGCCCCGCAAGGAGAAGGTCGATACGGGCATATCGATTGCACCGAAACCTGAGGCAGTTCTCAAGTACCCCAGATTTGAACGCGAAGGAGAATCAACATGTCACAGGCGACACCTTGGGCAATCCTGCTGATGAAGTGGCACGATAAAGCCGACGAGCCAAATTCCCTCGGCTTTTACAACAACCTATTCACAACCGCGGGCACCGGCACGTTCAACATGACCGACTATTTCGACACCATGTCTCATGGTTCGCTCGACCTGTCGGGAAGCCAGGTGTTCGGCTGGCTCACGCTCGACCAGCCACAGAGCGTATACGTCGGCAACGCTGCCCCTGGTGCAGGCCAACTCGACCGAAATGGATTGCTGAACGCAGCCAAAGCAAAGGCTACCGCTTCCGGTGTGAATCTCTCCGCCTTCTACGGCGTCGTGGTCGTGATGAACACCTTGACTGATCTGTGCGGCTGGATCGGCGGGCGCGCGGCCCTGTGTGATCCCGGCTCGCTCGAACCGACAGTTCTTGGCCAGGAGATGGGACACGGCTACGGCATGCTGCACAGCCGGGTTGACGGCTCAACCGCTGACTACCAGGATCCATGGGACACAATGAGCACCTGGGACGGCTGCTACTACGTATCCAACCCTGACTACACACTGATCGGACCAGGCCTGTGCTCCGCGAACATGCGGTATATGGGATGGCTCGACGAGTCGCGGGTGTGGAAGTCCACTACTGCCAGCTTCAGCCAGCAGATCGTCCTGCGGCCTCTTCACTCGCGCAGCCTTCCCGGACATCTCGCCGCCGAGGTGCCCGGTACCCCAGGAGGATTCCTCGTTGAGTTTCGCGTGCCGGAAGACTGGGATTCGGGATTCCCGCGCGCCGCTGTATTTGTCCACCGCCTCAGCGATGGTCGTTCCTATCGCATGGTCGGATCGAGCGGATCGAGCGACATGGTGGGCGGCGACCGGTTCACCCAGGGCCTTGACGGGTTTCGGTTCTCCAGTTTCACATCCGTCAATGTCGACGAGATCAACGAAAAGGAGCACTACGCCAAAGTGACACTCACCTATCGCCCTGCAGAGAGAATCTTCGTCCCCGGGATCTTCGGCGAAATATTCGGCGGCGTGGCGGTCGATGGTGGCGGGGTCATCTACGTCAATGGCCATCCGCACCCGGTCGACCCATGGGGTCCGCTGGTCGCAGTATTGGGCCAGGTGGTCGCCCACTCCTCCGCGGATCAGATCGTCGATCCCCTTGTGCGGCTCGATGCGAAGAAAGCCGCGCTGACGCAAATCATGCAGATCGCATCTACACAGCTCGAAAGCCTCACTGAGCTGGAGACGCCACCAGCGCCGACGCGTAACCTACAGAACGAAGGCCGCCGCAAGCGGTAACGCAGATGATACCTCCGGCTCGAACCTGGGCCGGGGGTATCGTTTTTGGCAAGCGCGACACCGTTGCCTATCGGCTTCGACTCGACCGTGCATTCGAAATCTGGATAGGAGCGATGCGCGAATCGATTGAGGCATGAGAGCCAAACCATGAGTCAGCTCTCACACCTCTGCCCGAAGTT
>Ga0137385_10001327_pt1 | contig 20736 bp, 18 predicted proteins | sample SagtaG_FD_104921 | JGI IMG/M metagenome (GOLD analysis project Ga0137385, IMG submission 104921) | Vadose zone soil microbial communities from Sagehorn Ranch, Mendocino, California, USA - Sage2_R_80_16 metaG | ecosystem: Environmental > Terrestrial > Soil > Vadose zone | place: USA: California... | reverse complement strand
GCCGATGCGTTGTCCGGGAAGGTGGACACCGGATACCCGGCCGAAGCACAGAGCTTTCGACATAGTGTAGCGGACCAGCGGAGGGGCCTTGACCTGGTCCCTTGGTGCCATGTCGTCATCGTGCCGGACCGAGCCGACCTGCCCAAACGCAGGCAGCAGCCACCCATACGGGTGATGTGGGTCACAAAACAGGGCCGAGTGGCGTAAGCGGTCGCGCTTTACCAACTCATCAGTAAAGCAAGCGCGTCCGTGACTGTTACCACGGTGTCAACGAGCGGACGCACCGACAGTGACGCGGAACCGAAAGATTCCCGTCCAGGGGCGGAGGCACGGCCGTGCGGATCGACGCAGCAAGCTACCAGCGAGTCCTGGGCGACGAACTCCGCCGTGTGCGCAAGCAGCGCGGCTGGACCCGCAAGGAGCTGCGGCATCACCTCGACACCGACATCTCCCTGCAAACCCTGGCCACCTACGAACTGGGCACCCGACAGTGTTCGGTGGTCCGGCTCGCCGAACTGTGTGTCGCGCTGGACGTGCTGCCCCACGACGTCTTGGCCAGGGTGCACGACCGTGTGTTCAGCAACGAGCGGCCCGGCCACATCAGGGTGAACCTGGCCCGGATGGCCGACGACCGGCAGCCGGAGTTGCTGTCATTGCGACGCTGGGCCGCCGACCGGCTCGCGCAGACGCCGGCCGGCCAGCCGGCCGAGGTGCATCTTGATCTGTCTGCTTTGGAACAGATGGCCGAACTGTGTGGAATCGACACGGTCGAACTGATCGGCAGACTTCGAGCCCTGAACAACAACCCCCTGTGAGCCCCACCACCCAAAAGCCAACAGCACGGCCAACCCAGCGAATTCGCCAACCGGACTTACTACCGGACAACCTCCGCCTGCGGAGCAACCACGGTGCCGTTCAACGACCGACGAGCGAGCAGTTCAAAATTGGCCGGATCGATCTTCCTCGTGTCCAGCCAGTACCGCCAGGTGAAGCCGGGCCAGATCGTCCGGTTGACGCCTTTCGTGTCCAGGTACCAACTCTTGCAGCCACCCTGTGTCCACACCCCACGGACGAGCTTGCGTTGGATCTCCGCGTTGAACTCGTCCTGCACGCTGCCGCGCACGTCGATCGCGCCCGCGTGATCACGGTCGACCAGGCGAATGGCATCCGCCACGTACTTGATCTGTGACTCGATCATGAACACCACGGAGTTGTGGCCGAGGCCCGTGTTCGGGCCCAGCAGGAAGAACAGGTTCGGGAAGCCGGACACCGTGATACCCAGGTGGGTCCGCATACCTTCGGTGGCCCACTCCTTGCCCAGGTTACGGCCGTCGCGGCCGATGATGTCCAGGTTGTCGAATGCGTCGGTGACGTGGAAGCCGGTGCCGAAGATGATCGCGTCGACCTCGCGCTCGGTGCCGTCGCTTGCCACCACGCTGTGTGGGCGGACCTCCGTCACGCCCTCGGTGACGACCTCGATGTTCTCGCGGGTCAGCGACTGGTAGTAGTCGTTGGACACGAGGACCCGCTTGCAGCCCATGCGGTAGTCGGGGATCAGCTTGCGGCGCAGCTCACTGTCCTTGACGTGCTTGCCGATGTGTCGCCTGGCGATCTTCTCCGCCGCCTGCAACAGCTTCGGGTGGCCGTTGAAACCGACCGCGCGCACTTCCAGCAGCCAGTACAACAGGTCGCGATAGAGCCGCTGCGCGCCGGGCACGAAACGAAAAACCCTGCGGGCCCAGGACGGCATCGGGTAGTCCGGCTTCGGCATCACCCACGGGGCGGTGCGCTGGAACAGGTGCAACTGCTCGACCTCGGGCACGATCTGCGGCACGAACTGGATGGCGCTGGCGCCGGTGCCGACGACGGCCACGCGCTTGCCGCGCAGGTCGTAGTCGTGGTTCCAGTTGGCGGAGTGGAACGTCGTGCCCTGGAAGCTGTCGATGCCGGGCAGGTCAGGGATGTTCGGGATGTGCAGCGCGCCGACGCCGGACACCAGGAACTGGCCGGTGAACTCATCCCCCGTCCTGCTGCGCACGTGCCAGACCTGGCGGTCGGCGTCCCACTGTGCGCTAACCATCTCCTGGCCGAACCGGATGTGGCGGCGCAGGTCGTAGCGGTCGGCCACCTTGCGCAGGTAGTCCCAGATCTCCGGCTGCGACGGGAAGGACCTGGTCCAGTTCGGGTTCTGCTCGAACGAGAACGAGTACATGTGCGACTGGATGTCACACGCGCAGCCCGGATACGAGTTGTCCCGCCAGGTGCCGCCGACGTCCTGCGCCTTCTCCAGCACCACGAAGTCGTCGATCCCGGACTTCGCCAGCTGGATCGCCATGCCGAGACCGGAGAACCCGGTGCCGACGATGATCACTCGCACATCGTTGCCCATCTCGCCATCCTCACTGGTCCTGTGGTTACCGAGCCGTAGGTTACCATCAGTAGGTTACCTCCGGTAGACTGCGTGACGTGGCCATGCGCAGCCAGACCGACCCCACCCGACGGCGCCGGATGCCCCGGGCCGACCGCGAACGCCAGATGATGTCGGTCGCCGAGCAGGTGTTCGCCGAACGCGGTTTCGTTGCCGCGTCGATGGACGAGATCGCGGAGCGCGTCGGGGTGTCCAAACCGATGCTCTACGAATATTTCGGCTCCAAGGAAGGCCTGCTGGTGGCCTGCATCCGGCAGGCGAGGGCGGAACTGTTACAGGTCACGTCCCAGGCCGCCGTCGCCGCCGACTCGCCGGAACAGGCGTTGCGCAACGGCCTGATCGCGTACTTCCGGTTCATCACCGAGCACCGGCAGGCCTGGGCGCTGCTGTGCAGCGAAGCCGCGGTGGTCGGCCCGTCCGCGGCCGGCGAGATCGAGGCGATCCGGCAGCAGCAGACCGACCTGATCAGCGGCACGATGGCGCTGTACGCGCCGGAACCGTCGGCGCTGGACACGGCCGCCGCGGCCGAGGTGATCGTCGGCGGCTGCGAGCGGCTCGCGCTGTGGTGCGAACGCAATCCGGATGTCACGCCGGAGCGGGCGGCCGAACTGGTCATGCAGCTGATCTGGTTCGGGATCGCAGCGGTTGTGCCGGAATAGGCGCGGTGCCGGATCGGTCGTCACCCGGTCGGGGATAGATCGGGGCGCGCTCGTACTGCCGTAGCGTGACCGGCGACCTAGGGTCAGGTGAACACCAGCCTGACCAGTTGGTCTCGGCCTCGATTGCGGGAGGCGCCGCATGTCCGCCAGCACCACCGAGATCACCCCGACAACGGCCGGCATCGCGCGACCGGACCCCGAGCCGGCCGGCGGCCGTGACGACGGACCGGTCGAGGTCGGCCGCAGCCGGCAGAACGCCGTGTTCGGCGCGGTCGCGCTGGGCATGCTGCTGGCCGCGCTGGACCAGACGATCGTGTCGACGGCGCTGCCCACCATCGTTGGTGACCTCGGCGGCGCGGCGCACCTGTCCTGGGTGGTCACCGGATACCTGTTGGCCGAGACGGTGTCCACCGCGCTGATCGGCAAGTTCGGTGACGTGTTCGGGCGCAAGCGGATGTTCCTGCTCAGCGTCACCGTGTTCCTGGTCGGCTCGTTCTTCTGCGGCTTCGCCAACAGCATGACGTGGCTCATCGGGTTCCGGATGGTGCAGGGGTTGGGCGCGGGCGGGCTGATGGTCACGTCGTCGACGCTGATCGCGGACGTGATCCCGCTGCGCGACCGGGGCCGTTACCAGGGCGCGCTCGGGTCGGTGTTCGGCGTGGTCACGGTGATCGGGCCGCTGCTGGGCGGCCTGTTCGTGGATCACCTGTCGTGGCGTTGGGCGTTCTACGTGAACATCCCGATCGGCGTGATCGTGATTGCGGTGGCTGTGCCGGCCATCCCCGCCGTGCGCAGCGCGCTGAAGCCGATCGTGGACTACCTGGGCATCATCCTGATCACGCTCGGCGCGAGCGGACTGACCCTGGTGACCAGTTGGGGTGGCACGACCTACCCATGGCTTTCGCCGACCATCATCTGGCTGGCCGCCGGTTCGGTCGTGGCACTGGTGCTGTTCGTGTTCGTGGAACGGCGGGCGCCCGAGCCGGTGCTCCCGATCCGGCTGTTTCGCAATCCCGTGTTCGCGGTTGCCGGGCCGTTGAGCTTCATCGTCGGCTTCGCCATGCTCGGCGGGATCACGTTCCTGCCAACGTATCTGCAGTACGTGCAGGGCACGTCGGCCACCATGTCCGGCATCCGGATGCTGCCGATGGTGCTCGGCCTGTTGATCGCGGCGATCGGCAGCGGGAACGCGGTGAGCCGGACCGGGCGGTATCGGGTGTTCCCGATCGTCGGGTCGATCGGCATGGTCGTCGGCCTGTATCTGCTGTCGATGCTCGATGAGCACACCGGGTTCTGGCTGATGTCGCTGTACATGTTCGTGCTCGGCGTCGGCGTCGGCCTGTCCATGCAGGTGCTGGTCATCGCGGTGCAGAACACGGTCGACTACGGCGATCTCGGCGTGGCCACGTCCGGCGTGACATTCCTGCGGACCATCGGCAGTTCGTTCGGCGTCGCGGTGTTCGGCAGCGTGTACGCAAGCCAACTCGGCCGGAAGATCGCGGCCGCGCTGCCGCCCGGCGTGGATCCCCGTGCCGCGCAGAGCCCGGCCGCGCTGCACAAACTGCCGGCCCAACTCGCCGCCCCTGTGGTGCACGCGTACGCCCAGTCGCTGCACGTGGTGTTCCTGGCCGGCGTGCCAGTGGCGTTGGCCGCGTTCGTGCTGTCGTTGTTCCTCAAGGAGGTCCCACTGCGCGGCACCGCGCGCGCCGCGGCCACCGACATGGGCGAGGGTTTCGCCATGCCCGAGCCGACCGACGCCGACCAGGGCCTGGAACGGGCGTTGGGCAACCTGCTGCGCAAGGAACGGCGGCAGATGCGCACCGCCGTGCTCGCCGTGTCGCCACTGGACGAGGCCGAGGCGTGGTGTGTGGTCAAGGTCGCGTTCGGCGAACGACGGCACGGCGCCGCGTCCGTCGCGAAGATCGCCGAGGGCGTCCACGTGCCGGCCAAGGTGCTGCAACCGGCGTTCGACCACGCGATCGAGACGGGCTACCTGCGGTCGGCCCAGGACGGCCTGCACCTCACCGACCTGGGTGAAGACGAGTTCAGCACCCTCGCCGCCGCATGGCAGGACTGGGTCACCGAGCGGCTCGCCGACTGGAATCCCGAGGCCACGATCGACCTGTCGGCGGCGATGGCGCGGCTGGCCCGACGGCTGTTCGACGAGCAGGCCACCGAGCCCCGGCTGGCCACAGCCGGCTGACGATTCAGGCATTCTGGAGAGGGCAGCGGACGCCGGAGGGGGACCATGCACGCACCGATCACCGTCAACTACACGCCGGACGGCGACGACTGGACAGTCACGGTCGCCGTCGCGGGCGAGGGCCCGACGCGCAGCGCGAAGGCCGCCGGCCTGATCGCGGCACGGGACCAGGCCGATCAGCTCGTCGCCCAGATCGACCCGGACGACGACAACCGCAGGGTCGTACACCTGCTGGATGGCGACGCGTACGCGTTCACAACCAGCTATCTGCACGCCCGGCTGGGTCTGGCCGTGTCAACCGATCAGGTGATCCATGCGGCGGAGGCGCCGACGCCACCGTGGCCGGATGCCACCGTGGAGGACTGATCAGGCTGGTAGACGGTGTGCCGGGCACGTATTGGCGTGCCGTTGGCCCAACAGCCGTTGCCCATAGGATGTGCGGCGCCCGATGGTCCGTTGGTGTTCGTTTTGGTTGTGAGGCGATGGCGTGACAGCAGCACGTGACGGGGTCGAACCGCGGACGTTGCCGCGCGGACGCCCAAGGGACGCGAGCCGGGACGAGGCGCTGCGCGCCGCCGCGCTGACCGTCCTGGCCGACGTCGGATACCGAGCGCTGACAATGGACGCGGTAGCGGCGACGGCAAAGGCCGGCAAGGCGACGATCTACCGGCGCTGGGACTCCAAACTGGACCTGGTGATCGACTCGTGCAACCAGTTGGTCAGCAGGAGCATCCCGGCGCCCAACACCGGCACGCTGGCCGGCGACCTGCACGAATTCCTGCTGGCGTTCGCGAGATTCCTGTCCGGCCCGGCGGGCAAGGCGGCGCAGGCACTGGTCGGCGAACTCCCACACGAGCCGGAACTGGCCGACGCGTTCCGCAAGAGCTTCCTACGCTCCCAGCGGGACGTGCTCAGGGCGGTACTGGAACGAGCGGCCGCCCGCGGCGAGCTGGCGGACGGCGTGCCCCAGGCCATGGTGGTCGAGTTGGCCGGCGCCGCGCTGACGTACCGCCTGATGCTGACCGGCGACCCACTGGACACCGCGTTCGTGGACCGCCTAGTGGACCAGATCCTGGTGCCGCTCCTTACCGAAACAGCTTCCGGATCAGCAGCAACACGATGAGCGCCCCGAACCCGATCAGCGGATACCGAACCTTGGGCCGGCCGAGCGTGGTGCGAACGTTCGACTTGGCGGTATCGACGAGCCGCTGCGGATTGGCCTTGGTACCAAGCTGGTCAAGGGTCGACGCCAGGGCGTCCCGCGCCTGCTCGATCTCCAGCTGGATGGTGTCGGGGTCGCGGGCCACTGGTTCCTCCTCGGTCGACCGGCCGGTCGTACGCCCGACCACGGTAGATCACGGAGAGCCAGATCGCCGCCCGGCCCCCCACCACCGCCCGGTAGTCTGGTCCGGCCTGCCCAGCAGGCCATCGGGGGCCGTAGCCCAACGGCAGAGGCACTGGACTTAGGATCCAGCCAGTGCGGGTTCAACTCCCGTCGGCCCCACGGGTAGAGGCATTGGTAGTTCTATTGGTAGCCCTGGTAGGGGCTCTGGCCTGCGGTTACGTTGATGTTTGCGTTTGCGTGTCCAACGAGGGTTTTGTGACCCTGCACGAACACCGGCCACTGGCCGACCCGCGCGAGGCCCAGTCTCGGGCCAAGCCTTCGTCGGGGTGATCACCGACGGTCGGGTTTGCCGCCATAGCGAGCATTAGGGTGATGGTGCAGCCTCCGGTGGGTTACGCAGCTCCCCTGGGGCGACCCTGCGTCCACTGGTGTCGAACTTCGCTGGCACGTGGCCGCACCGGTCGGACGAACGCGATCTATGCGGCATGAGCGGACCCTGCTGTGGGGTGGAGTCGTGGACAACAGGGCAGGTGTCTTGCCTATGCACCGCCTTGGAGACGTAGCAGCACCAAACGCTCGAAGTTTCGGCGGTGGGTGACGGCGACCAGTAACGTTCGCGCACCTGTCCCCGACGTTCATGCATCAGTGTCAATAGAGCTACCGACTGGAGGTAGCCGTGTCCGGGGTGTCAAGCATGGGTGATCGCCCAATTTTCGGCTGCCGCTCCGCAGAATTGGCCAGGTGCGACGAGGCGCTGCGGGTCGCTTCCCTAGCCGCCTACCGTTGCAGGAGCCCAATCATCGATCGTGCGAAATCCGGAACGAGCGATCCGCGTACAGTTAACGATGCCCGACACGCACGCAGGAAGTATGCGTCAGATACCTCTGATCGACACGATCGGAGACGAAATCTTCCGGTTCGCGCTTCAAGGATTGATCAGCGAGACATGGTTTACCGTGGCCGCCGCTGCGGCGTTATGGTCTCAAGCAACGACTGGGCGGTGTGACGACCATGGACTACCGACAGTTGCTCGCTGATCGGGCCGTCCGGCAGGAGTTCCTCGATCGCGCCGACGAGTTGACCGCCGAGGCGCAGGGTCTCCGTGCGCCTAGCGGGTTCGAGAGGCTTGAAGGCGGGCCGGTCACCGTGCAGCTAGGTGATGCCGTCGAGTCGATGCTTGAAGGACGGTGGAGTGGCGAGGATCCCGCGCTGGAGGCCATAGTCCAGCGGTTCACCCGGCCGGTGTACTTGGTCAGCAACGCGACGGTAACGATGCCATCGGATGATTTCGCCAGTAGTCAGATCATCGCTGATCGGCTGGGACGCGCCTGTGGCAACCTCGCCGGGGTGATACCGAGCGTTGGGCGGATCGAACTGCGTAACCACCGCCTTACCTGGGTCGGCACGGGGTGGTTGATCGCACCTGATGTCGTAGTGACCAACCGGCATGTCGCGGAGGAGTTCGGCCGTCGGCACGCGAGAGGTTTCGCGTTCCGGAAGGGTCAAGGCGGAACCCCTGTACACGCTTTCCTAGACTGCCGCCGCGAGTACAGGCAAGCCGAGGAGTCACGCTTCCGCGTAGAGGAGGTCCTGTGGATCGAACCAGAGGACTCGGTTGACGCGGCTCTGGTCCGGATCTCGCCGAGCAACGAGGTCGGTGAACCTACACCGCCCCCGATCCCGCTGATGACACCCGCCGAGCTGGCTAATACAAGGATCGGCGCTTGGGTCGCAGTGATCGGGTACCCTGCGTACGACAGCCGATGCGATCCCGATGACCAGCGGCGTATCTTCGACGGCATCTACAACGTCAAGCGTCTTGCGCCCGGCCAAGTCACTGGTCTGTTCTCCGACAAGGTTCTGCATCACGACGCGACCACACTCGGCGGCAACTCCGGGTCCCTCGTGGTTGGCCTAGACACCGGCCGAGCGGTGGCGCTGCACTACGGCGGAGTCGGCGGCGAGCGTAACTACGCGATCCAAGCGCCAGTCATCACCCAGATGTTGGAACAGCATGCGTCGATCAAGGCAAATGGCGTCCATGGCTGACACGGCCGATACGGACGCGCAGCCAACTGGGCCGTCTCTCGAAGACGGCGTCGTGCCCACCTTGCAGTCAATCACGAACCCCGCCGCGGGCATGACCAACACAATGGCCCACATTCGAACCCTGATAGACGCGGCTCTACGGACCGCATTGATCGAGATCGATGGCCATCCTAGTGGGACCGGCGTACTCATTGCAGAGGATCTCCTCCTCACCGCCTCCCACGTGGTGAGTCGCGACGCCGAGGCGGGGGAGCCGCACATCGTCGCGGTCTTCGACTACGTCGAGGGGCATTCGCGCAGTCCGGCAGAGACCGGCGTCAGGGTGCTGGTAGCCGAGATTGTTGTGGATAGTTTGCCAGCGCCTGAGGAGCGTGACTCTCAGGCGAGCACGAGTCCGCCTGCATCAACTGCGGAGGCATCCGCTGAGTACCTCGACTTCGCCATCCTGCGGCTAGCCTCCCGACCTCCGCATGGTTCAGATCTGAACGGGCACGCAACCTTTCGCTCGTACTACCAGCTCGATCCCACCGACTACGACCTCTCTGCCGCCGACTTGTCTATAGTCCAGCATCCGCTCGGTGGAACCCAGCAATACTGTCGGCTGACGTCGCCGAGGTGGAACGAAACCCGCACGCGCATTCGGTATGACGGCAACACTATTCGTGGTTCCTCCGGCGCTCCGATCGTCGACCACCGTGGCCGACTCGTCGCCATCCACCATTATGGAGGCCGCCGGAACCAGGGAATCCCCGTCTCGGCGATTGCGCGGCTGCTCCGCAGCGGCCCGCACTCCCATTTACTCCCGGATACTGCGGCCCAGTACGACCTTGCGCAACCGCTAACGGTACGATCAAGGGCCAGTGCTCAACCGTTCGAGCCGCTGGACGAGTGGTCGTCCGCCTTCGGCGACGACAGCACTTGCCCCTATAAACCGACTCGGCTGGAGTACACGCAGGGCGCAATCCAGGTACGCGATCAACTGGTCCAAGACGTCACCAAACGCCTGCAGTCGGGATGCTGTCTGTTGCAAGGCCGGGGCACTGTCGGGAAGACCACCCTGGCTCTCTTCGTCGGGCTGCGACACAACAGTGACGGCGGCACGACTTACTACCTGGACTTCACCGAGGACCCGCTTGAGCGGCTGAAGGCGACCCTGGTGCTCGACAGCATGTCGGCCGTCGCAGGCGACTCGACGCTGTTCATCCTCGACAACGTCCACACCGACGAATCACTGGCGCACACGCTGTACCGACACTGGCAGCGGCACGGCGCCGGTAGCCAGCTCCTGCTCGTCGGCCGAGCCGTCTCCAGAACTACGAGAGCCACCATCGAGGGCAGCGGCTTGGCCCGGCTCGAATCGGACGCGGTGATCCTCGACGTCACCGAGGACGACCTGCTCCTCACCTACCAACGGCTCGCCCGGATCAACGTTCTGAACGATGCAGGGTCGGCGCCGTCACCGACCACAGTTGCTGCATGGCTGACGCTCTTCGCCAGTGACCGGATCGCCTTTGTGACCGCAGTCAGGCGGTATCTGGAGGGTCGCGACCCACAGAGGTGGTTCGCCTCTGGTCACTCGTTAACGGCGAATGACGCGATCAATTACATCAAGGAGGAATACCTCGATCCCTACCCGGGTGCTTGGCAGCCGCTGATCCAGCTAGCGGCAGCGAGCACAGTGGAGATGGGCATGCCGGACGAACTGGTGGCACCCGGGGTGCTGCGCGGTCTGATGGCGGCCGGCATCGTCCATACGACGACGCACGGCAAGGGTTCGCACCGACGGTACACGTTGACGCACCCGGGCCTGGGACATCTCATCGCGAAAGCTACCCGGACGCGCGATACCAATTCGGTGCTGACCGAACTAACGACCGAGAGCCCTAAATTCGGTTTCGCACTCGCATCCCGCTTAGACCAACTCGGACGACGCACTGAGGCGACCGAGATCCTGCTAAGACTCGCCTCCGATCCGCAGCTGATGGCCTCCGGTTTATACGAGATTCGGGTCGCCTACTCAATCTTCCGGCGTATGGCGAATCACAAAGTGTTGACGTACAAGCAGATGGACAACGAGCTTTGCTTGGTCGACGTGCCACCCATGCTGATGGACTCAGTCGCGCTCGACCTCGGCAGCACAAGGTTGTTTCTGGAGTTCCTGGAGCGGCGGATGCCGATGTTTGCGCAACAACAAAATGAGCGGCTGACGGAGCCCAGCCTTTGCGCAGACGTCGCCGATGCCGTCGCCAACCAGCTCGGCCATGCTGCAGAGTTTCTCGAGTTCGCCGCCAAGTACCTACCCGACGTGGCCAACCTGCTCCGACCGCTACTGGTCGAGAAACAGCGCCTGAACAGGATCGCCGATGCCATCCCCAACCACCTCGGCAACGCCACGGAGTTTCTCGAGTTCGCCGCCGAGTACCTACCCGACGTGGCCAACCTGCTCCGACCATTGCTGGTCGAGAAACAGCGCCTGAACAGGATCGCCGATGTCATCCCCAACAACCTCGGCAACGCCACGGAGTTTCTCGAGTTCGCCGCCGAGTACCTACCCGACGTGGCCAACCTGCTCCGACCATTGCTGGTCGAAGAGCAACGCCTGAACAGGATCGCCGATGCCGTCCCCAACGACCTCGGCAACGCCACGAGGTTTCTCGAGTACATGCACAAGGATATGCAAACCGTGACAAGGCAGATTGCGGTGCTGCTCGCCGAGCCAAAGATGATCAGCCGAATCATCGACGTGGCACCAAGGAGCTTCGAAGGGCTGCTGACGTTCCTGCAGTTCACCTTCGCGCAGATGCTGGCGGTCGCGGAGCGTGCGACGGTCGAACTGGCCGACCCGCGACACGCACCAGTCCTAGCCGAGCGGGCCAAGACGAGCGGCAGGAGCCGGGGTGCACTTTACCGGGTGGTGGAGTTGGCGGACCTCCACCACCCGGATGTCGCTCGTCCCCTTTGGACTGTGCTCGACCCAGACGAGTCTCCTTAAGAGCGTCTGGGGACGCTTGCTCACCGACGATCGAAACGTCCGCCCATCGGTGCGCGCGTTCGGGCGGTTGAGCGGAGCGCTGCGGCGTGGTGCCGGGCTCCGGTTGGATGTGGTGTGAGGTGGGCGCCGTGCAGAATGATCTTGCCGCCGTCGAGGCCCGGTCCGGTGCGATGTCGCCCGCTATGGGTGCGACACAGCGCCATCCAGCGGCGGGTGAGTTCGTCGTGGAGCGGGTCGAGACGGTGGCCATGGCCGACGGGCAGTATGAGCAGGCCGTCAACGCTCTGGCGACGCTGATCGTCGGCTGGGCGACAAGTGGCGAACAGGGCAGCGCGGGGCGTGGTCAGGCCGAGTCCGACTGACACCTCGAGGATGAGGTGGGGTTGGTGGCTGGTGGCCTGCTCTGTCGGATGATCGTCACCAGTGTTCGGGACCGGACGGCGCCGATGCGCAGGTTCTTGCGCAGTGTCTCGGCGGAGATCGGTCGCTGGTAGGCGGCACAGTGCCGCATGTCCTCGCGCCGGGCACGGTCGATCAGGTCACCGTCGACCGCATCCGGCACCAGCCGGTCGGGATCGTCACCAGCACATGCCCCGATGTTTCGCGGCCTGGTGGCCACGAACTCGTCCGGCGCCGCAGCACCGGCGCCATCGCCGGCTGATCGGGAGTCGGTCAGCGTCGACGGGCGGCATGTGATCGACGCGATGGCCCGGAGCAGTCCAGGTCCGACTTCGGCCCAGCCGATGAGCAGGAGTGGGCCGATGGCGTCGAAGGCGGCCTTGCCGTAGGCACCGGTGACGACCGGCTCGCTGATGTTGAGGGCGAGGGTAGTGACGCTGGCGAAGATCAGCAGCCGCCTGGCTGGCCGCAGTTCGGCAGCGGTGGCCCCGTGCAGGGCGAGGTGCCGGGTGCCCAGCAGCAGTCCGAGGATGGACAGGTCGACTGTGGGGGCGACCAGGGGCGCGAGCCAGACAGGGACACCCAGGCGCAGGGCCAGGGTGAGCACGTTGCCGAAGCCGAACATGAAGGTCAGCCCGACCACAGTGCCCATGATCACCGTCACGGCCCCGACGACGGGTTGGTCAGCGGCTGGCCGCGAACGTGCGGCGAGTTCGATGGTGGCCATCAGACGTCACCGCCCTGGCGCTTGACCTGCGCAACCGCCGACGGAAGCCTCCGGATACCGACCGGTTCGATCTTGATTTCCGGACCCTCGACCATGATCAAAGGGTTCGGATTGTGCCACGTTAGGCCCACGAGCTCGGGCGAAGTGTGTTCGCGGAACGCGCGAACCGGGTCGCTCGTCGTGTCTTCTGGGAGGCGACCCCCAGACCCCTGCGGGGTTCGGGCGTGCGCGCCCGAACCGTTGTCGTGGCTCGTGTGCTGACGCTTTAGGCCCGCCCCGGCGGGCGGAGTGATCGCCGGATGAATCGGTAGAAAAGCAGCGCTGGTTAGGCCAAGCGCCGAGCGGTCGTCTCTGTTGGTTGGGCGGCTTCTCGGCAGGTCAGCTGGTTGTGGTGGGCCGGTCATCGAGTGAAGTTGGTGTTAGGCCATTCGTGCGACCTGGGCTCTGTTGGCTGAATGTCTGTGGGCGCGGTGGACGCAATAGTGGGCTTTCCGTAACCTGTCCGAGATCTTGCGGTGGCCTGCCGTCCACGAGGGCGGCGACGTGGGATTCCCGCTGAAAACGGCCGGTCGGGGGGACCGGTTGTGATCGGCGGTGTTGGATGAAGGAGACACGCGCGACGTGGCGTCGCACCGACTCAAGCGCATTGCGCGCGGAACGTTCGCGGTAGCCGCAGTGATCGCCGCGGTGAGCTTCACCCCGACCTCGGCGACGGCGGCTCCGCCGGCCCCCACCCCACCCGACCCCGTTGCGCAGTTCAACCAACTGTCCCAGCAGGCCAACGCACTCAACGAGAAGATCAACGCGGCCAACGTCGACCTCACCAACAAGCAGGCCCTTGCACAGAAGGCCAGTGCCGACGTGACGCTCGCCCAGCAGGCCGAACAGGCGGCGCAGGCGGTGGAGAACACGTACCTGGTGCAGGTCGACCACCTGACCGGCGCATCGTACGAGGGTGCCCGGTTCAACCAGCTGTCCGCGCTGCTCACCGGCACCTCGGCCAAGGACTATCTGAACCGGGCGACCGATCTGCAGGCCCTGGCCACGGACAACCTGGACGCGATGAACAAGCTCGGTGCCGCGGTCAACGCCGCCCATCAGGCCAAGCAACGGGCGCAGAACGATCTGCAGACCGCCCAGAACGCCACCGCGGCGGCGACGGCCTTGAAGGCCCAGCTCGTTCAGCAGGGCCAGGCACTCCAGGCGCAGCTGGCTCCGCTGATCGCGGCCAGGAATCGACTGTCCGCGCTGCAGCAGGCCACGCTGGCGAACACGGGTGTGCAGGGCGTCTTCATCGCGCCGCCGGGCATCCGTGGTGCCGCGATGAACATCGCGCTGGCACAACGTGGCAAGCCGTATCTGTGGGCGGGGGCCGGGCCGGCCAACTTCGACTGTTCCGGTCTCGTGCTCTACGCCTACGCGCAGGCCGGCATGCCGGGCCTGCCGCACTCCGCCGCCGCGCAGGCCACCATGGGCGTTCCGGTCGCGCGGGCCGACCTGCAGCCCGGTGATCTGGTCTTCTTCGACAGTCCGGTGGGCCACGTCGGCTTCTACGTCGGCAACGGACTGATGGTCGACGCGGCGCACTTCGGCACGGTGGTGCGGGTCGAGCCGCTGTTTCCCGGCTACGCGGGGGCACGTCGCCTCGGTGCATGACGGTGGCATGGCCGGCACCCGTCAGTGCCGGCCGTGCCGCTGTCAGGAAATGTGTTCCCTGCGGGCGAGCCAATTGTCCAGGGCGACGACTCCGGCGGCGAGACAGAGGAACAGCACGCCGACGATCACGGAGTTGATCAGGACGCCAGGGTAGCCGTGCGTGCGGACATCGAGGAACGGATACGGGTAGTAGTCGACGATCGGGCCGCGGATCAGCGTGACAACGATGTAGCACAACGGAAAGATCAGGGCGAGGCCGACGAGCCGAAGCCCACCGGGCTGCCGCGGCCCGAACAGCAGCCAGCCCAGCAAGCACAGCACGGGCGACGCGGTGTGCAGCAGGAAGTCGGCCACGGCGGCCGAACCGCCGAGCTCCTGCAGGCCGGCGAGTGCGACGTGGAAGACGACGAAGGTCACGGCGATCGCGACGATGCCGTCCAGCCGCAGCACCCGGAACACCGTTGACGTCCGGCGCGGGTTGATGGCGAGCAACAGGCTGGTGGCCCCGACGATCACGTTGGACTCGATGGTGAAGAAGAACAACAGGTTCACCAGTCGGGCACCGGTGGCCGGGAAGAACCCGCCGGTGTTGCCGGCCGTCACCACGACCTGAACCACGAGGCCGACCAGGACGACCAGCGCCGTCACACCAAACCAGATTCGGGCCATCACGGGTCGGAGCCTAGGTTGGCGGCCACCGCCCGGCCGGCTGATCTCACTCGAACGGGGCGCATTTACCACAGACATCGGCCGTTGTCAGTCCTCCTGGGTCCGGTTTACGGGTGCCGCTCGGCTGACGCGACGGGCCGGGCTCGGCGGCCACCGTGGTGGCATGAACAACACACTGACTCGCATACTCTGCATCGCTGCCGGCGTCGGGGCACTGGCTGCCCGGCTCATCGCCCCCTTGCCGCCGACGCAGGACTACGCCGCGCGCTACGGCTACGCGGCACCGGCCTGGCTCGTTCCGGTGGGCGCCTTCGCCGGTATGCTCGCCATGTCCGGCCGGCTACGGCCGGGCCGCGTCCGCACCGCGGTGTTCGGCATCGCGATGCTCCTGCTGCTGTGGGCCTCCGGCGGGCTTGTGCTGGACGCCTTCCGGTTCTTCTTTTGGGCCACTGGAATTCCGGCCGGCGACTTCGCCATCGTCGACGGCCGTGGTGCGGTGGCCCGGCTTGCCGGCGCGGTGGGGCTGGTGGCCGTGGCCGCCGCCTATGTCGCGGGCGGTCGTGTCCGGCCCGACGTCGCTCGGCGGCCGGGACGTCCGCTCGCGGTCGGCGGCCTCGCGCTCGCGGCGTTTTACCCCGCCACCAAGTTCTACTGGTCCGCGGGCGGGACCGTCCTGCGGCCGGGGCACTACACCGAGAAGTTCCCGGTCGGGGAGACCGTGATGCTGGTCGGCGCGGCCGTGCTGGTGCTGCTGCTGGCCCTGTATGGCGGGCGTCGTCGGCTGATCCGGGTCGGGCTGCTCGGTGTGGGGTCGGTGGTGACCCTCGTTCTGCTCAACCAGGGGCTGCTGCCGCTGTTCGGGCTGGCCAACCACGCGCTGGGCGCACCCCGGTTCGCGGCCATGGACGTACCCGCGGCCGTGTGGACCGTCGACTTCGTGCTCTACATCAGCTGGGCGCTGCTCGGGCTCGTCATCGGGTGGCTGGCCCTCGGTTACCACGATCGAACTCGCCCGGCGGTCCGGGTGCGGGCTAAGGTCGCGGCGTGAGGCCGGAGCGCGCCGCGGTGTGGCTGCGGGCCCGACCCGGCACGGCTGACGGCCTCTTCGCCGCCCTGGTCGGGCTGATCCTCGGCGTCCCGTCCGTCGTCATCGCCCTGCTGTCCGTCGACCACACCCGTGCGTTACTCATGCTCAGCGGGGCCGCGCTGGCCCATGTCGGTCTGGCGTGGCGGCGGTCCCGGCCGGTGGCCTCGAGCGCCGTCACCGGTGGCGTCGTGCTCGCGATGCTGCTGATCTGGCAGTGGTTCATCCTGCTGCCGTCCTGCCTGGTCGCGCTGGTGTCGATCTACGCGTGCGCGGCGCACGCACGCCGGGTACGGCCCTCGATCGTCCTTCTGTTGGCCGTGACGGGATGCGTGCTCGTCGGGGTTCGCTACACGCTCGCGCCGCCTGCGCCCGGCGCGGCCGCGTTGCTCACGGTTCTGCTCACGGCGGGCGTTGTCGCGGCGTGGAGTCTGGGGCTGTTGCGGCGATCCCAGTTCGCGCAGGTCGGGATGTTGGAACAGCGGTTGCGTGACGTGGCGGCCGAACGCGAGCGGCGCGCGGAGGCCGCCCGTGCCGCCGAGCGGGCCAGAATCGCGCGTGACGTCCACGACGTCGTGGCACATTCCCTTGCCGTGATCGTCAACCAGGCCAAGGGCGGCCAGTACCTGGACCCGTCGGCCGGCGACCGGGTCCGCGATGTGCTGCGGATCATCGAGGACACCAGCCGTGCATCCCTCACCGAGCTACGCGGTCTGGTCGGGCTGCTCGGTGAGGACTCGGGCGACCGGCAGCCGCAGCCCGGCCTGGCACGGCTGGCCGAACTCGTCGACCGGGTGCGCGACACGGGTCGATCCGTGTCGCTGGAGGAGGTCGGGCCACGCGGGACACTCGGGCCGGGTGGCGAACTCGCCGTCTATCGAGTGGTCCAGGAGAGCCTGACCAACGTGATGAAGCACAGCGCGGCGACCGCGCGGGTGCGGGTGCGGCTCGACTGGACGCCGGGCGGCCTCGAGCTGAGCGTCACCGACAGCGGGCCGGCGGCGCCGGTGGCCGACGACAGCGGCGGAGGCGCCGGGATCGCCGGCATGCGGGATCGGCTGGCCATCCTTGGTGGTTGCCTCAACGCGGGCCAGCTGCCCACGGGCGGTTTCGGGGTCGTCGCGACGTTGCGGGGGCCAACGACATGACGATCCGTGTGTTCATTGTGGACGATCAGGATCTGGTGCGTACCGGGTGCGCCATGGTCGTCGACGCCCAGGCGGACATGGAGGTCGTCGGTGCGGCCAGTGACGGCGCCGAGGCACTGGACCGGCTGAGCGCGCGGCACGCCGACGTCGTCCTCATGGACGTGCGCATGCCCAGGATGGACGGCGTCGAGGCGACCCGACGCTTCGTCGAGCGCGACCCGGCCGGGCCTCGGATTCTCGTGCTGACCACGTTCGACCTCGACGAGTACGCGTTCGCCGCCCTCGCGGCTGGTGCCAGCGGCTTCATCCTCAAGGACGCCCCGGCCGAGGACATGCTCCGCGCCATCCGGACCGTGCACGCCGGTGACGCGGTCGTCGCGCCGACCACGACCCGCAGGCTCGTCGCCCACGTGTCCGGCACGCTGCGCTCGCACGGCGTTGACGTCGCCGCGAGCCTGACCGAGCGGGAGCGCGAGGTGTGGCGACTGGTCGCGGCGGGAGCCAGCAACGCCGACATCGCAGCGGCCCTGCATCTGTCGGCGGGCACGGTGAAGACGCACGTCGGGCGGCTGCTCGTCAAGCTGGGCGCCAGGGACCGCGTGCACGCGGTGATCCGGGCCTACGAGACCGGATTCACCCGGCCGGGCTGATCGCCCCCTACGCTCGCCACCATGCCGACCACCATCACCGAGGACCTGGCGCCGACCGGCGTCCTGCGAGTCTCGATCAATCTGGGCAATCCCGTCCTCGCCCAGGGCACACCAACAGCGCCGACCTTCAGGACGGCTACCGACGTCGACCGGCCGGGCGTGCGGATCGGCGTGAAGCAGGGGTCCGCCTACGATCTGTACCTCTCCCGCACCCTGCGGCACGCCGAGGTCGTACGCGGCACGGACGGGATCGACGAGTTCCGCGCGCAGGGCCTTGATGCGGCGGCCGGCATCCGGCAGCCGATGACCGAATTCGTCGCGACACAGCCGAATGTCCGGCTGATCGATGATCGGTTCATGGAGATCCAGCAGGCGGTGGGCACGACCAGGACGCGGCAGCCGGCGACCGTCGGGTTCCTCCGGGACCTGGTGACGGAGTTGAAAGGCAACGGATTCGTGGCCGATGCGCTGCGGCGGGCGAATCAGTTCGACGTCACGGTTGCCCCTTAGGCGGCGTTCGGCGCAGTGGGCGTCATCGGACATCGGGGGCATTGCGATCATCGCCGCTGCGATCTTGTACGGAAGCTGATCATCGATCCGCTGTTGACCGTTGTTAGCGGCCGTGAACGGCGTGCTACTTGCATCCGTACGCACGTTCTCTAATGAGCCTTGGCACCTTTACAATGATGACGACAGCAGAGGAGCCGATCGGCGCGGCGGCACTGCGGCCGCCAGCATCGACAGGCTCAATAAGGAGGACCTGACCAGGATGGACGAGTCCGCAGGCGAGATCACGTCGGATCTGGTCGACCTTGCCGGGTGCAGCCTGGCCGCACTGGACTCCTACGGGGACAGGGTGCTTGCCCCAGCGATCGCGCCGTTGCTGCGTCAGATCGACAACCCCACTGACAGTATCGGTGGACACAACTCCTAGTGACTCGGATAGGCGCACATACATTCGCGGAATCGGTGTGACCCGTCTGGCCTAATGCCCGTACGCCGAGTGTCCGGCCGCGGAGTGGTTCCTGTCATCTCATCGGAGGGCAACTGCGGCGTGTCAGATTCCAGCCAGGCGGCTGTTCCGCCACCGCACCGCATTCGGGTGGAGCAACTCGACTCCCTGGCCCTCGGCAGATTCGATCAGGATGCGATTCGTACCCTGCGGTCCGCGCAGCGCAGTCGACGCCTACTCCTGTTGTCGGCCTTGCTGCATCTGGCCAGAACGCGGCCGGACTCGACGGGGCCACTGCCACCCGTCGACGTCGCATGGCAACTGCTGCTGCGCGCGGAGAGCGCCGATCCCGGCGCGGTCGCCGGGTTGCTGTCGGATCCGCAGGCCGGCACCTGGATCGGGCACGCGCTGCGCCGATTACGTGACGTGAGCCGTGATCGGGCTCCGCTGTGGTTCCACGTCGGCCAGTTGTATGCGATCGCGGTCGCCGCGGCCGTGCTGGCCGGCGTTGGAGCCGAACTGACCGTGCCGGTGTGGGCGGGCGACCTCGTGCTCCCGTCGCTGGGTTGCCTGCGGCTACCGGTCGACGCCGAGTGGAGCACCGCCGAGGTGATCGTCGGTGCCACGGTCCAGGTCCGGTGTGCGGGCACCACGGTCGAGTTGGATCCACGATCCGATCAGCCGCGCGACGGCTGGTTTCCCTTGCACACAATTAGATCCACAATGGAGGGATTGGACCTGGTACTCCGACTGGACGATCTGGCGCCCTACCGTGGTCTGGACAACCCGGCTCGGCCGGCACCGTTGGACGCGACGGAAGTCGCCCGATGGCAGGCAGCGCTGGATGGTGCATGGCGACTGCTGGTCCTGGATCATCCGGATCGGGCTCGGCAACTCGCCGCCGGTATGACATCGGTGGTTCCGCTGCCGGCGACGTTCCGGTTCCGGCCCCGCAGCTCGTCGGTGGAGGACGGCTTCGGTTCCGCGACCGTGTCCGAACCGCATGACGCGGCGCAACTCGCGGTCACCCTCGTACACGAGTTCCAGCACAGCGTGGTCAACGGCGTGCGGCACCTCGTCACGCTGACCGAAGACGACTATCTCCTCGGCTACGCCCCATGGCGGGATGATCCACGACCGATCGGCGCCCTGCTCCACGGCGTGGCGGCGTTCACGGCGGTGGCCGAATTCTGGGCGGTGCACCGGGTCCGGCTGCACGGCGCGGAGGCGGCTCTCGCCGATTTCGAGTTCGCGCTGTGGCGGCACCAAACCGAGACGGTCCTACGTACGGTGCTGGGCCGCCCGGCGCTGACCAAGGTCGGTGCACGGTTCATCGGCAAGATCGCCGAACGGCTGGCCCGGCTGCGCGCCCAGCCGGTATCCTCTCCAGCCGGCGCCGAGGCCGAGGCCGCAGCCATGGATCATGCCGCCGGCTGGCGGGCCTGTCATCTGGTACCCGACGCGGATCTGGTGCGGACCGCGGCCGCCGCGTGGGCTGCCGGCCGGCCGCCCCCGCGAGGCGCCGAATCGATGGTGGAGCCAGGACGTCGGGCACAGCGACTAGACGCGAAGGCCGCGCTGATCCGGATCCGGATCGCCGATCCCAACCTGTTCGCTCAACTACGTGCCCAGCAACACTTGGTTGCCCGCGAGGTGGACGGCGCAAGCGCCGCGGACGTCGCCTATGTGGCCGGTGACCTGGCCGCCGCGCGCCACCTCTACCTCACCGAGCTGTCGACCACACCGAACCGGGCGGCCGCCTGGTCCGGCCTGGG
>Ga0137385_10001317_pt1 | contig 20814 bp, 19 predicted proteins | sample SagtaG_FD_104921 | JGI IMG/M metagenome (GOLD analysis project Ga0137385, IMG submission 104921) | Vadose zone soil microbial communities from Sagehorn Ranch, Mendocino, California, USA - Sage2_R_80_16 metaG | ecosystem: Environmental > Terrestrial > Soil > Vadose zone | place: USA: California... | reverse complement strand
GCGGGCCGGCGTGAGCTGCCCTGGCTGTGCCCGGCCTCAGCCGCCGGGCAGGCCAGCTCGCGGGCTCACTATCCCGCGAGGTGCTCCGCCACGCCGATGAGGCCCCGGCATGTGGCCGTCAGGTCTCGCGCCTGGTTCACCTTCTTGTTCATGAAGGCGGCATCCTCGAGATCCCGCTTGATCACACCTGCCAGCCGGTCCCTGGCAAGATCCAGGCTGGCCAGCGCCTTGTCGGTGCGCAGGTACAGCTTGTCACCTGAGCTGTTGCTTTCGACCGCCTTGGTGGCGGCCTTCAGCGTGGACGTGCCGAACCTGCCGACGCTGGAATTGAGCTGCTTGTAGCAGTCACCCAGCGGGGCAATGCCCGGCCGGGACAGGGCGGAGTTCGGGTCGGTAAGGACCTGGGTGATCACGCGCCCGTCGTGCTCGTAGTCGTCCTTGAGCCCGAGCAGGTACATGACCGTGGGCCGGATGTCGGTCTCGTCGAGCCACGTCCCCGTGGTGCCGCTGTCGGGCACGGTGACCTGGCCGCTGTCCGGCCCCGCCGAGTTCGGCCCCGCGTCGGCGGCGGAGCCGTCCAAACCCAGGTTCTGGACTCCAGGGCCGGCCAGGCCCAGGAAGTTGGTGTCGATCTCGGCGGCATAGTCGCCGTGGTTGTAGGCGAAGCCGGCGTTCTGGCTCACACACGGCGAGGTGCAGTTCGGCGCGCCGGTGCTCAGGAAGTAGTCCGGCCTCGCGAACATCGCGAACGTCGGCGTCCTGGCCGGGTCGGCGTTCACCATGTGCAGGATCGCCTCTTCGGTCCGGTCAGCGAGGTAGTTGGTGATCGGCTGGGTCGTGCCCGTGTACGGGTTCGCCGCGGTGAGCCCGCCGGTGTCGCGTTCCAGTGTCCGGACCGCGGCGTCATTCGGCCCCGGGTTCCCGGTGACGTAGAACCCCGGCGCCGAGTCGCTCACCGCCGTGAACGGGGTGGTGTTGCTCTTCTCCGTCGCCAGCAGACCGGTCAGGTTGCCGGACAGTTCCCCGAAGGAGAGCGTGCCGTCGGGCTGCGCAGGGTAGGTGCACAGCACGTCCGGGGTGACCGTGTCGCCGCTGACGGTCGCGCCGTCGCAGTTGGACGGCGTGGGCTGGATCGCCCGGCCCACGTTCGCACCGGCCACGTGGTCACCCTCGTCCGAGCTGAGGATGAACAGCGTGTTCTGCGAGGTGATCCCGTCCGCGGCCAGGCGCTGGAAGAACGTCCCGAATGCCTGGTTGTAGTACTGCGCCTGAGCGATGTAGCAGGCGCTACCCGGGCCGAGCGCGGAGGGCGCGCCGTCACACGGACCGCCGGTACCTGACAGTGCCGGGATGTGCTCGTTCCCGTGGATGTCGGCCATGTAGCCCGAGGTGATCGGCACGCCGGATTCCTGCATGTCGGCCAGGTAGGCCAGCGTCTGGGACGGGTTGATGTTGCTGAAGCCGGGGAAGCCCGGGGTGCTGAGGAACGCGCCGTCGAGCTCGTTGCCGTTCAGGTCCACGAGGTTCCCGGCGCCGTTGGTGACCTGGAACCCGTTGTGCGTCACGTTCGGCGTGCCCGCCCCGATCTGCGGGGCGACGTACCGGTGCCCGAACAGCCCCTGGAAGCCGTTGTAGCCACCGGGCTCGTTGGGCAGCAGGTCGGGTGAGGCCGTGGGGCTAGGCGTGGTCTGGCCGAACTTGACGCCCTGGGCGTCCGCGCAGAACGCGCTGCCCTGCGCGCAGTGCACCGCGACGCCGACGTAGTCCGCCACCTCGGCGTCCTTGAATCTGTCCGGGTCGGCGGCGAGCTGCTGCGCCTCGGGCGAGCTGGCCCCGAACACCTTGGGGATGTCCACCGCGGTGTTCTCCAGCTCCACGTTCGCCGTCCCGACGTAACCGGCGTCACAGCCCGTGCGGGTGTAGGGCGCCCACGGGGCCGGGGTGATCGTGTCGGGCGCCGGGGCCGGGTTCGTGGTGGCCGGCGGCGTCGGCGAGTAGACCATGGACGGGTTCGTGTCGTGCCCGGCCGTCGGCGTGCTGGCGGTGTCGAAGATCGGGTCGGTCCAGTACGCGAAGGCGCTCGCCGGGTCGGTGGTGCCATCGGGGTTGAAGGTCCGGTAGGCGTTATTCATCCCCGGCATCCCCTGCCGGTCCCCATACAGCCCGGTCAGGGAGGTCAGGATGTCGATGGCCGTGTGCGCGATGAGCGGCGTGTGGTTGTTCGACAGGAACGTGCCGTTGCCCTCGAAGAAGTTCAGCAGGTTCGGCATCATTTGCAGGTCGGAAGGCACGTTCGGGTTGTCACGGAAGAAGTGGACGTTGTCGAACGTGAGCTGGACGACATGCTTGACGCCATTGCCGAGCTGGCAGGCGTTGCTCGCCATCACGTGAAAGGCCGGGTGGGCCGCTGGCGCCCTCGTCGCTGCGAGTCCGGGCGCGGCCGGCCCCGCCAGGGCGAAGCCGCCCAAGAGCGAAGCGCACCCGCTGATGGCGACGGCCTTTCCGGTAATCCATCGCCTGCGCTTGTGCTGTGGCATGAATTCCTCCTCATCCAATCGCCCGCCCAGCGCCGGGGCGGGCGACCCTGCCGGAGACCCTAGGGCGGCCGCGCTAACCCCCGGCGACGGGGACAAGACGGCCAGGCCAACACTGCGCGTGCCGCGCCGGGCGCGCCGGCCGGCCCCGGGGGCACACCACCCACCCACACTGGCCCACATTCGTGCCCGTGGCTAGGGCCCGCCGGGCCGGAACCGCGCCAGGACAGCGGGTTCTGCCCGGTTTGGCGCTCACCCGCTAGGCAATGGCCCTAGGGTGACGCGCACGGCGCCGGCGCCGGGGAGGGCGCGGTGCCGCGCAGGGGGGCCAGTCAAGGAGCGGTCATGGACAGTCAGGCGGACCAGCCATTCGGCGGCGGCGCGGATCCATCGGAGGGCGGCCAGCAGCCTGGCGGCACACAGCCCTGGAGTCCCCCCCAGCCTGAAGGGCAGCCTTGGGGCAGCCCCCAGCCCGGTGGCACGCCGCCCGGCGGCACGGAGCCCGGCGGCATGCCGCAGTCCCCCGGCCAGCAGTTCGAGGGCCAGCAGTTCGAGGGCCAGCAGTCCGGGGGCCCGCCGCAGTACGCCGGCCCGCAGTCCGGCGGGCAGCCGCCGATCATCGCCGCGACGGGCAGCGGCCCGGCCCGGGTGCGGCCAGGGCGGATCTGGTACCTGGGCTCCGTCCTGCTGGTGCTGGGCGGGGTGGCCTGGCTGGTGTTCGGCTTTGTCTCGCTCAGCAGCAAGGTCGACGCGTTCTCGCGCGTGCCGCTGCCGGCCGGGGGCACGGTCACCCTGAACCACAGCGGCGGGTGGGTGGTCTATTACGAGGGCGCCGGGGCGACCACCGGCCAGATCCCGGGCTTCAACGTGCGGATCGCGCCGGCCGCGCCCCCGGCCGCCGTGGGCAGCCTGCGGTCCTACACCGCCTCGGTCACCTACGCGATCGGCGCCCACCAGGGCCGCGCGGTGCTGACCCTCCAGGTCGTGCACCCCGGCAAGTTCCTGGTCGAGCCGTCCGGTGCGACCGCCGTGGCCGGGGGCAGCGACCTCGCGTTCGGGTCCAGCATCGCGGGCAGCATCGTGACCACCGTCCTGCTCTGTATCGGGCTCATCTTCCTCGGCATCGCCGGCACGATCATCCTGTTCGTCATCAGGCTGACCCGCACCAGGCGCGCCCGGGCGCAGGGCTATTAGCCGCCCACCCTGGCGTGCGATGGGGGGCGCGCTCCCGGCCTCCGGGAACCGGCGCACGCCGCCCGCCGCCGGGCCGGCCGTGGCAGGATGAGCCCCGTGGCAGGCCCGCTCCGCACCACACCCGCCCGCGTCCTGGCGATCGCCGCACCGCTGGTGTTCCTGGCGGCGTGCGGCACCGCCGCCGTTCCCGCCGCAGGCAGCGGCGCCGCGCCCGGCCCGCGGGCAGGTTCCGGCGCATCGGCCGGGGTCGTCCTGGAAGCGGGCGAGAACCAGGTGGCGGCCGCGGGCGCCGGCCGCGACAGGTCGTCCCTGCTGCCCCCGCGCACCGCGGCCCCGGCCACCGGCGGCACCACCGTCCCCGGCGCCCCGGGCTGCCCGATGTTCCCGGCCAGCAACGTGTGGAACACCGACATCTCCCGGCTGCCGGTGGACTCGCACAGCGCCGCCTGGCTGCGCAGCATGGACTCGGCCAGCACCAACCTGCACCCCGACTTCGGGCCGAACCCCGGCGGGTTCCCGTTCGGCATCCCGTTCAACATCGTCACCAAGGGGCATCCCCTGGTCCCGGTCAAGTTCCAGTTCGCCAGCGAGAGCGACAAGGGCCCCTACCCGTTCGGCCGGGACACGCTGATCGAGGGCGGCAAGAACGCCGGCGGTGACCGTCACGCGATCATGGTCAACTCCGCCACCTGCACGCTGTACGAGCTGTGGGAAGCCCGGTACTCGGCGTCGGGCTCGACGGCGGGATCCGGGGCGATCTGGAACCTGGCCTCCAACCGGCTCCGGCCCGCGGGCTGGACCTCCGCGGACGCGGCGGGCCTGCCGATCCTGCCCGGGCTGCTGAACTTCGCCCAGGTCCAGGCGGCGGTCGCGGCGGGCCGCCCGATCACCCACGCGATCAGGTTCACCGCGCAGACCACCCAGTCCGCCTACCTGTGGCCGGCCAGGCACGAGGCGGGCTCTGGCTCGAACCCGTCGCTGCCGCCGATGGGCGCCCGGTTCCGGTTGAAGGCGAGCTTCAACATCGCCGGGTTCTGCGCCGGTGCCACGCCGGACTGCGCGGACGCCAAGGCCATCCTGACCGAGATGCAGCACTACGGGCTGATCCTGGCCGACAACGGGAGCAACTGGTTCTTCCAGGGCAGCGCGTACCCGCAGTGGCCGGACGGCCTGGTCTCGCTGCTGAAGCAGATCCCGGCCAGCGCCTTCGAGGCGGTGGACGAGTCCTGCCTGATGGTCAGCCCCGACTCCGGCCGGGCCGCCGCGAAACCAGGCTGCCCGATCGGCTGACCCGGCGCCGCCCCGGGCGCGGGCCGCTCAGTGGCGGGCCGGCGCGGCGATGTCCGCGACGACCGCGCCAGCGGCCCGGACCAGGTCGGCCGGTGCCAGCTCGATCTCCAGCCCGCGCCGGCCGGCGCTGCAGAAGACCGTGCCGAACCGCAGCGCGGAGGAGTCGACCACGACCGGGAGCCGCTTGCGGTGCCCCAGCGGCGAGATGCCGCCGGTCACATACCCGGTGGCCCGCTCGGCGGCGGCCGCCCCGGCCATCGCCGCCTTCTTCCCGCCCGCCGCCGCGGCCAGCGCCTTCAGGTCGAGCTGGCCGGCCACCGGCACCACGCCGATGGTGAGCTGGCCGTCCACCTCGGCCACCAGCGTCTTGAACACCTGCTCCGGCGGCACGCCGAGCAGTTGCGCGGCCTCGGCGCCGTAGGAACCGTGCCGGGGATCGTGCGGGTAGGCGCGCACGGAGTGCGCGATGCCCAGCTTGCCGAGCAGCGCGGTCGCCGGAGTCCCCTGTCCCGCCACGGCGGAACACTCTACTGCGGGTCCGCGCCTTCGCTGGCGGGTGCGGGCATCGGCGGGGACGGCACCCCCCGGGCCGCCCGGCCGGCCCGCCACTCCCGCCAGGAATGCCAGGCCTGCGGCGCGACCAGCGTGACCACCAGCACGATGATGGTCACCGTGGCGTACCGGGAGACCAGCTCGGCCAGGGTGACCCCGTTGCTGCCGAGCAGGTACCCGCCGAACGCGACCACGGAGATCCAGGCCGCGGAGCCGAGCGTGTCCCACAGCACGAACGCGAGCAGCGGCAGCCCGGTCCACCCGGCCGCGGCGTAGACCGCGGTGGACGCCCCGCCCGGCAGGAACGCCGCCAGCGCCACCAGCGGGCCCGCCCAGCGCTGCCCCCGGGTCTCCGCGAGCCCGGCCAGCCGCGCCATCCGCGGGCTCCGCTGGCCGAGCCGTTCCACGATGCGGTGGCCCCAGAGCCTGCCCGCCCACCAGTACACCCAGTCGAACCGCATGATACCCGGCAGCGCCGCGACGACCACCAGGGCGAGCTGCAGCTTGCTGTCCACGTCGGCGTACGCGCCCGCCGAGATGATCGACGAGGTGGACCCGGTCAGCAGCTCGAGGAGCACCGGGCGGCTGGAGATCAGCGCCGGGGTCAGCGGGATGGCCGCCACCGCGTAGACGGCGCTCACCGCGATCGCCAGGAGGCAGAGCACGTCCCGGGCCCGGGGCCTGCCGTGCCAGGGCCGCCAGCCGCCGAACCGCGTGCTCCCGGACCGGCGGTCCGGGCGGCTCGCACCGGCATCCTGGCTCATCGGCGCACCTGCCATCCGGTCTCTCGCCCGGGTTAACCCAGGCCCTGCCCTGTCCGAGTAGTCAGGTAGCGTCGCTCTCATGGCCACTCTTGTGTCATTTCATGCCCATCCCGACGACGAGTGCATCGCCTGTGGCGGGATTATCCGCAAGGCCGCCGACGAGGGGCACCGGGTGGTGCTGGTCGTGGCGACCCGCGGTGAGAACGGCGAGATCCCCGAGGGCTTCCTCGGCCCCGGCGAGGAACTGTGGCAGCGGCGGGTGGCGGAGACGCACGCGTCCGCGGCGATCCTCGGCGCGCAGCGGGTGGAGTTTCTCGGGTACACCGACTCCGGCATGATGGGCACCCCGGCCAACGACGCGCCAGGCTCGTTCTGGACCGCGCCGGTCGACGAGGCCGCGAAGAAGCTCGCCGCGCTCCTGGAGGAGGAGCGCGCCGACGTCCTGACCTGCTACGACGACCACGGCGGGTACGGGCATCCGGACCACATCCAGGTGCACAGGGTGGGCCTGCGGGCCGCGGAGCTGGCCGGCACCCGGCGGGTGTTCCAGAGCACGATCAACCGCGACCACATCCAGCGCAGCCGGGAAAGCTTCGCGGAGCTGGCCGAAGAGGCCGGCATCGAGACCCCGGACATCGACGAGGAAACCTTCGGCATGCCCGAGTCGATCATCACCGCGGCGGTGGACGTCACCGCGTACCTGGACTACAAGCGCCAGGCCATGCGGGCGCACGCCAGCCAGATCAGCGAGCAGTCGTTCTTCCTGGCGATGCCGGACGAGGCGTTCCGCTACGCGTTCGGCACGGAATGGTTCATCCGCGAGGGCCAGGGCCCCGGCATCACAGAAACGGACCTGCTGGCGGACCTTTAGCGGCGGGGACGTCAGCGGCACGGTGGGCCGCCCTCGCATGCTCGTTGGCTCCGCCAACTTCGCCGAAGGCCCGCCGCGAGTGCTAACCCGGGGGGCCGAGCCCCCCGGAACCCCCACGCACCGGCCGCCCTCGCATGCTCGTTGGCTCCGCCAACTTCGCCGAAGGCCCGCCGCGAGTGCCAGCCCGGGGGGGCCGAGCCCCCCCGGAACCCCCACGCGCCCGCGGGCGTCTGCCGCTCCGGGAACCAGGCGGAAGTGCGGCCTAGGTGGTAGCGCGGCGGGCAAGGTGCAGTGTTAGCCCGAGGCCGAGCCCTCGGAGCCCCGCGATCGATGGCTGACGTCAGCGGCACGCTACGAGGCACGGCGGGCAAGGTAGAGCACAGTGTCCTCGGCGAGCGGGACCCGGCCGGGCAGGATGCTCGCGATCCGCGCGAACAACTCGTCCCGCACCGGGGCCTCCAGCACCAGGTACGGCGAATGGGTGGCCAGGTACTGCAGGTACTGCCGCCGGGACAGGACCCGTTCCCACCGGTACAGCCGGGCCTCCAGGCCGGTGAACGCCGCCACTCCGGCTATGTCCGTGGCGGGCCAGCGGTCCAGCAGCCCGTCATCCGGCACCGCGGCGGTATCCCACTCGATGTGCGGGGTGAGCTCCCGGTGTGCCTGGGTGACCTCGTCCTGGACCTCGCCGTCGAGGATCCGGTCGAAGTTCCAGAACAGCGCCAGGCTGCCGCCCGCGGCGAGCACTGCGGCGGCGCGGTCCCAGCGCACCGCCGGGTCGATCCAGTGCCAGGCCTGCGCGCTGAACAGCAGCCCGCACGGCCGGTCCGGGACGTACCCCTCGAACCCGCCGACGACCACGCTGACCCCCGGGTACCCGGAGCAGCTCGCGGCCAGGATGCCGGCCATGGCCGGGTCCGGTTCCACCGCGATGACCCGCAGGCCGCGCGCGGCGAACAGCCGGGTCGCCTTGCCGGTGCCGGCGCCCGCCTCCAGCGCGGTGACCCCGGTGCCGCCGCAGTGCGCAAGCACCGCGTCCACCAGCGGGGCGGGATAGCCGGGGCGGATCAGGTCGTACTCCTCGGCCGCCGTCCCGAAGGCCAGCCGGCGCGGCGAGTTACTCTCCCACCAGGACACCTGCGCGCGGGCTAGTAGCGGGCCCCGGCGACCTGGCCGGCCAGCGGCTCCAGGGCGGCCAGCTCCGCGCCGGTCAGCGTGATGTCAACGGCCGCGGCGTTCTGCTCCAGCCACTTCACCCGCTTGGTGCCCGGGATCGGGGCCATGGTCACGCCGAGCCGGCCGGCCTGCGCGTACACCCAGGCGAGGGCCAGCTGCGCGGGCGCGACCCCCTTCGCCTCGGCCACCGCCCGGACCGCGCCGGCGATCGCCTGGTTGGCCGCCCCGGCCTCGCCGGCGAACCGCGGGTTGCGGCCGCGGAAGTCCCTGGCGTCCAGCGCGGCCACGTCCAGGGTCCCGGTGAGGAAGCCGCGGCCCAGCGGCGAGTAGGGCACCAGGCCGACGCCGAGTTCGGCCATCGCGGGCACCACGGCGGCCTCCGGTTCCCTGGTCCACAGCGAGTACTCGCTCTGCACCGCGGTGATCGGGTGCACGGCGTGCGCGCGGCGCAGCAGTTCCCCGTCCACCTCGGACAGCCCCAGGTAGCGGACCTTGCCCGCGGCGACAAGCTCGCCCATGGCACCGACGGTTTCCTCGATCTCGACGTTCTCCGGGGACCGGTGCAGGTAGTACAGGTCGATCACGTCCACGCCGAGGCGCAGCAGCGACGCGTCACAGCACCGCTTGACATAGGCCGGCTCGCCGCGCCGCACCCGGGCGCGGTCCCCGGCCGACCGGTCGATGCCGAACTTCGTGGCCAGCTGCACCTCGTCGCGCCGCCCGGCGATGGCCCGGCCGACGAGCACCTCGTTGTGGCCGGCCCCGTAGATGTCGGCGGTGTCGAGGAACGTCACGCCGAGGTCGAGCGCCCGGTGGATGGTGGCCACCGACTCGTCCCAGTCGGTGCGCCCGTAGAACTCGCTCATGCCCATGCAGCCCAGGCCCTGGGCCGAGACGGTCAGTTCTCCCAGTGTCGTCGTGTGCACGAGCGCCTTCCTTCCGCCCCGCCCCAGGTCAGGCCTGCGACCACGCCAGCGGCAGGGACTCGATCCCGTAGATGCCTTCCACGCCGCCGAGTTCCGCGGGCGCGGCCGGGCGCAGGCCCTTCATCCGCGGCGCAAGGAAAACGATGGCCTCCTCCAGCTCGGCGCGGGCCAGGTTGGACCCCAGGCAGAAATGCGGCCCGGCGCCGAACGTCAGTGCCCGGCCGCCGGGCGCCGCGGTGATGTCGAACTCCTCGCCGGCGCCCTGCGCGCGATTGGCCCGCTCCGAGCAGATCGCCACGATACTGCCTGCGGGGAACAGCACGCCGCGGTGCTCGATATCGCCGGTGCAGATCCGCGCGGTGAACGGGGTGATCGGCTCGAACCGCAGCACCTCGTCCACCGCCGTGGGCACCCGGTCCGGCTCGCGGGCGAGCAGCTCCCACTGGGACGGGTGCTCGGCGAACAGCCGCAGCGCGTGGGAGAGTTGGGCCTGGGTGGTGTCCACTCCCCCGGCGATGACGTTGAGCACCAGGTTGATGCACTCGTCGTGGGAAAGCTTCTCGCCCTCCTCCTCGGCGGCCAGCAGCGCCGAGATCAGGTCGTCCGAGGGCTCGCGGCGGCGCAGTTCGAGCAGCGCTTCCACGTAGTCGTACAGCTCCTCGGTGGCCCGCTCGATCCGCTCCGGCTCGGTGGACAGCGCGCGGATGTCGAACTGGCGCTGCACCCAGGTGGACCATTCGTGCAGCCGCGGCGCGTCCTGCTGCGGGGCGCCGAGCACCGCGGCGATGGTCAGCGACGGGTACGGCTTGGCGAACGCCGCGACGAACTCGCACTCCCCGGCCGCCATGCCCGCCCACAGCCGCTGCGCGAACTCCCGCATCACCGGCCGCCACCTGGCCGCCGCGCGGGGAGTGAACGCCGGGCCGACCAGGGCCCGGAGCCGGCGGTGCCGCTCCCCGGTCTGGTTGAGGATGTTCGCGTCGATCTGCTCCCGCAGCCGGCCCCCGGTGACACCGAACAGGTCCGCGATCTCCCGGCCGGGGAAGGCGGTGTCCCTGGCCCGCAAGAAGAACTCACCAGACTCCTGGTCGAGCACCACCAGCGACAGCGGCGACCGGGCCAGCCAGCCCTGGCGGCGCACCTCGGCGAGCCGCTGGTGGTACACCTCGCCCACCAGGCCGGGCTCGTTGTAGTCGAAGAAGGGCAGGTCCAGGTCGTTGGCCGAGGGCAGTGCCTGCTCGTTCGCGGTCACCATGTCAGCTACCTCCGCGGGCTGGTGTTCCCGCCCATTGTCGGGCAGGGCGGCCCGTTCGGGCAGCCCGGGCCGGCCGGCAGTCCCGGCCGGCGGCGGCCACGGGTCATTCGTGCCCGTGGCTGGTGTCGATGATGCAGAACCTGTTGCCCTCGGGGTCGGCGAGCACGACGAAGTCCGGGTCGTCCGGGTACAGGTCCCAGTCGACCTGCTGAGCGCCGAGGCCGACCAGGCGCTGCACCTCGGCGGCCTGCTCGGCGGCGTCGGCCGCGTACAGGTCGAGGTGCACCCCGGGGTGATCGTCCGCGGGCCGGTCACTGCGCTGCAGCCCGATGCCGGTGCCGAGGCCGCCCGCCGGGGTCAGCGAGCTCCAGTCCGAGCCCGCCCCGCCCTCGCGCACCTCATAGCCCAGTGCGGCGGCCCAGAACCGGATCGCCCGCCCCATGTCCGCCGCGCGCATCACCACCATGCCAATGCTCACCATGGACCGATCCTGGCAACCGGCGGGTGCCCGCGCAAAGCGGGCCGCCGGTGCCGGTGCGGCCATCGACCACGGCGGCACCCCGGCAACCGGCTGCCCGGCCGCCGATCAGCGGGGCGTGTCCCGGCCGCGGGGCCCGGCCCGCGACATCGGCGCCGTCGAGGTGCGGCCCGGCGGCTGACCCCGGCCGGGGACGGACCGGCCCCGGCCGCCCGCTCCCCGCCCGGCACTAGGGTGAGCCACGGAGAGTCGTAGCTCAATGAACAAGGGACGGGGGCGGCGATGAGCGAGCCGGGCGAGGGCGGGGCGCTGCCGTGGCGGTTCGGCAACCTGCGGGCGCTGTTCATCAACTGCACGCTGAAGCGGTCCCCGGAGCGCAGCCACACGCAGGGCCTGATCGAACGCAGCGCCGCGATCATGACCAAGTACGGCGTCGCGGTGGACATGCTCCGCGCGGTGGACCACGACATCGCCACCGGCGTCTGGCCGGACATGACCGAGCACGGCTGGGCGGCCGACGAATGGCCGCGGATCTACCCGCAGGTGCTCGCCGCCGACATCCTGGTGCTCGCCGGGCCGATCTGGCTCGGTGACAACTCCTCGGTGATGAAGCAGGTCATCGAGCGGCTGTACGCGTGCTCGCACCTGCTCAACGACGCCGGGCAGTACGCCTACTACGGCCGGACCGGCGGCTGCCTGATCACCGGCAACGAGGACGGCATCAAGCACTGCGCGATGAACGTCCTGTACAGCCTGCAGCACCTGGGGTACGTGATCCCGCCGCAGGCCGACGCGGGGTGGATCGGCGAGGCCGGGCCGGGGCCCTCCTACCTCGACGCCGGCTCCGGCGGCCCGGGCAACGACTTCACCAACCGCAACACCACGTTCATGACGTGGAACCTGATGCACCTGGCCCGCATGGTCAAGGAGGCCGGCGGCATCCCGGCGCACGGCAACCAGCGCTCGGAGTGGGAGGCCGGCTGCCGGTTCGACTTCGACAACCCCGACTACCGGTAGCGCGGCCGGTGCGGGACTGGCTGGCCTGGCACGCGGGCTACGACGACCCGTCCTCCTCGCTCAGCATGCGGCTGCGCCTGGTCCGCCGACGCCTGTCGGGCGCGCTGGACGCGGCGCCGCCCGGCCCGGTGCGGCTGCTCAGCCTGTGCGCCGGGCAGGGCCATGACGTGCTGAGCGTGCTGCCGGAGCACCCGCGCGGGCCGGACGTGGCCGCGGTGCTGGTCGAGAACGACCCGAGGAACGCGGCGCTGGCCCGCCAGCGCGCCGAGCGGGCGGGGCTGGCGCGGGTCGAGGTGCGCGAGGCGGACGCGGCGGTGGCAGCCGGCTACGCCGACGCGCTGCCCGCCGACGTGCTGCTGCTGTGCGGGATCTTCGGCAATGTGAGCGACGCCGACATAGAGCGCACCGCGCGTGCCGCGCCCGCGCTGTGCGCCGCCGGGGCCACCGTGATCTGGACCAGGCACCGGCGGCCGCCGGACCTGACGCCGCGGATCCGCGCCTGGTTCGCCGGCAGCGGCTTCGACGAGGTCGTCTTCGACGCGCCGGACACCGAGGGACGGACCGGCGTCGGCGTGGGCCGCCTGGCGGTCCCGCCGCCGCCCGGTCCGCCCGCCGGGCCGCTGTTCACCTTCGGCTTCCCCGCTGGTGATCATGACTTTGGTGGCGCTATAGGCCCACCAGAGTCATGATCACAAGAGGGAGGCCCGGCCGGGCTGCGGTCAGCCGCTGAGCGTGAGGGGCTGCGGGGACTGCTGAGCCTCGTGCCGCGTGGCGGGCTGGGTGGCGGCCGGCCGGGCCGGGGCGGGCCGGCGGCGGCGGGAGACCGCCAGCGCGGTGGCCGCGCCGAGCACGGACAGGACCGCCGAGACCGCCAGTGCCGGGCGGAACCCGGCCGCCACCTGGGCGGGCGCCCCGAGGTGCCCGGTCGCGGTGAACACCGCGGTGACCACGGCGACCCCGAACACCCCGCCGAAGCGCTGCAGGGTGTTGTTCACCCCGGAGGCCCGGCCCATGTCCGCGGGCGGCACGGCGCTCAGCGCCGCGGTCGGCGTCGCGGGCACCACCATGGAGATGCCTACTCCGGCGATGACGAACGGCGGGATCAGGTCGGCGTAGGACACGGTGGCGGTGGCGATCAGGGCGATCCAGGCGAACCCGGCCGCCTGCAGCAGCAGCCCGGTGAGCATCAGCGGCCGCGGCCCGAGCCGGTCGGTGAGCCGGCCCGCCAGCGGCGCGATCACCGCGGGGGTGGCCGTCCAGGGCAGGAACCGCAGCCCGGCGCCCAGCGGGGAGAAACCCAGGCCGAGCTGGAAGTACTGCGCGGCCAGGAAGGCGGCCGAGAACAGCGCGGCGGACTGCAGGAACCCGGTGGCGTTGGCGGCGGTGAACGCGCGGATCCGCAGCAGCCGCCAGGGCAGCATCGGGTCGCTCGCCCGCCGCTCCCAGGCGGCGAAGGCGGCCAGCGCCACCGCGCCGAGCGCGAAGGCCGTGATGACCTCGCCGGTGCCCCAGCCGGCCTCGCTGCCCCGCACCAGGCCCCACAGGACGCCGCCCGCTCCCACGGTCACCAGCACCACGCCGGGGATGTCGAGCCTGCTGGCGGGCCCGCGGGTCTCGGTGAGCCGGACCACGGACAGGGCCGCGGCGGCCAGGCCGATCGGCACGTTGACCCAGAAGATCCAGTGCCAGTTCAGGCCCTGCACCACGGCGCCGCCGACCAGCGGCCCGGCGGCCACGGCCAGCCCGGCGATGCCGCCCCAGATGCCGACGATGGTGCCGCGGCGCTGGGCCGGCCAGGCCGCGGTCAGGATGGTCAGGCTCAGCGGCGTGACGATCGCCGCGCCGATCCCCTGCACCGCCCGGGCCGCGATCAGGGTGCCCGCGGTCGGCGCGAGCGCGCAGGCGGCGGAGGCCGCGGTGAACAGCAGCAGCCCGGCCACGTAGACCCGGCGGCGGCCGAGCCGGTCGCCCACGGCCGCGGCGGTGATGATCCCGGCCGCGAACGACAGCGTGTACGCGTTGACCGTCCACTCCAGGGTGGACACGCTGCCGCCGAGGTCACGGTGGATGGCCGGCAGGGCGGTGATCACCACCAGGGCGTCCAGCGCGACCATGAAGAAGGCGGCGGAGGTGAGCACCAGCGCCCAGCCGCGCGATGATCGGGGCCGGGAAGGCTGCCGTGCTTGCCGGCTAACAGCAGGCCAGGTGAGTCCCATGTCAGTCCTCCGGGGGCCGCGCGGCCGGCACCTGTGGTGCCTGGGTGACCGCCCGGCTCACTTGACCCACGGGCGGGCGGGCCCGGATTCGACAGCTACCCGGAATTTTCTCCGGGGAATTCCGCGGGCGTGGTCCCGCCCGCCGGCGTGGTCCCGGCGGCCGGGCGGCTGGCGGCGCGCCGCTCCAGTTCGTCGCGGAGCGGGCCGTTGCCGGTGGCCGCGATGGCCCGGGCCCAGGCCGCGCCGGCCGCCTCGGTGTCGCCCGCCCGGTCGAGCAGGTCGGCGTGCGCCGCGTGCAGCGGCGCGTACCCGGCCAGCGTGCCCGCGGCCAGGACGGGTGCCAGGATCGCCAGCCCGGCCCGCGGGCCGTCGGCCATCCCGACCGCCACCGCGCGGTTGATCTCGATCACCGGGGACGGCGCCCGGCGGGCCAGTTCGCCGTAGAGCACCGCGATCTGCGGCCAGTCGGTCTGCTCGAACCGGGGCGCCTGGGCGTGCAGCGCCGCGATCGCGGCCTGCACCTGGTAGGGGCCGGGCGCCCGCCGGGCCAGCGCGGCGTCGAGGAACCTGGTCCCCTCGGTGATCATCTGCCGGTCCCAGCGGGCCCGGTCCTGCTCGGCCAGGGTGACCGGGCGCCCTTCGGCGTCCTGGCGGGCCGCGGCGCGGGAGTGGTGCAGCAGCATCAGGGCCAGCAGGCCGGCCGTCTCGGGGTCGGCGGGCAGCAGCCGGTGCAGCAGCCGCCCCAGCCAGATGGCCTCCTCGCACAGGTCGGCGCGGACCAGTTCCGCCGCGCTGCCGGTGGCCGCGTACCCCTCGTTGAACACCAGGTAGACCACGGCCAGGACGCCGGCCAGCCGCGGCGGCAGCGCGTCCGGGGCGGGCACCTCGAACCGGATGCCCGCGTCCCGGATCTTGCGCTTGGCCCGCACCAGCCGCTGCGCGATGGTGGGCTCCGGCAGCAGGAACGCCGCGGCGATCTCCCGTGTGGTCAGGCCCGCCGCGTACCGCAGGGTCAGCGCGACCCGCACCTCCGGCGCCAGGGCGGGGTGGCAGCAGGCGAAGATCAGCCCCAGGCGCTCGTCTTCCAGCACCGCGCCCTCCTGCTCCGCGTCGACGTCCTGGCCCGGATCCGGCAGCGCGCTGTCGTCCAGGCCATGCCGGGCCAGCGGCCGGTCCCGGCGCAACTGGTCGACCGCCTTCCGCCACGCGGTGAGGGTCAGCCAGGCGCCGGGGTTGGGCGGCACGCCGCCGCGCCGCCATGCCGTGGCCGCCGCGGTGAACGCCTCGGCCACCGCGTCCTCGGCGGCCTGCAGGTCGCCGAGCCGCCGGGACAGCGCCGCCACCACCGTGGTCCACTCGTCCCGGTACGCGCGCTCCAGCGCGGCGGAGGTTACCCCATCGCCGTCTGCCAACGCATGCCCTCTTTCACCGGCCGCACCTCCACCGTGCCGTAGCGCATGATGGGCATCTTCGCCGCCCAGTCCAGCGCCTCGTCGAGGCTGCCGGCCTCCACCAGGTAGAAGCCGAGCAGGTGCTCCTTGGTCTCGGCGAACGGCCCGTCGGTGAGCAGCCGCTCCCCCTCGCTCAGCCGGATCGTGGTGGCGGTGTCCGGCCAGGTGAGCTGCTCGGCGGCGAGCAGCACGCCGGCCTCCTTGATGGCGGCGGTGTAGTCGAGCCATTCGGCGATGACGCCTTCCGGGGCCGGGCCCGGGTTGTCGCTGGCGCCCGGTACGGCGTAGATCAGCAGCGCGTACTTCATCGCGGCCTCCCTGCTCTGCGGTGCGGCCGCCGGCGGCGGCCAGGTTCACGGGTACTACGCACGCCGGCCGCCGGAATCGACACCTCCCGGCGAGGAAATTTCCGCCGGCCGGCCGGGCACGGCGCCGTGACCGGGGCTCGCGCCCGGCCACGGCTCCCTCTATTCTGGTGGTATGCAGCGCATCGGCACCGCCGCGTGGTGGCCGTCCTAGGACGGTCACCGACACGCTGTGCCATGCGGGCCGTCCGGCGGACGGCCCGCTTCCACGTCTGGCATGTGGTCCCTCCTCCGGCGGCTCCCGACCCGAGGAGGAATGACATGACCGCAACCGCCATCACACCCGCTGCCGCCACCCCGGTCACCGGCCCCGCACCGGGGGTGCCGCGCATGCTCACCGGGGACCGGCCGACCGGCCGGCTGCACCTCGGCCACTACGCCGGCAGCCTGGCCAACCGGATCCGGCTGCACCGCCGGTACGAGAGCTTCTTCATCATCGCCGACCTGCACATGCTCACCACCAAGAACAGCCCGGAGGACATCGCGCAGATCGGCCGGCACGCGGCCGACATGGTGCTCGACTCGCTGGCGGCCGGCCTGGACCCGGCGCACTCGGTGTTCTACCTGCAATCGGGCGTGCCCGAGGTGGCCGAGCTGAGCCTGCTGCTGTCCAGCCTGGTCACCGTGCCCCGGCTGCAGCGGATCCCGAGCCTGAAGGAGATGGGGCAGCACGCCGGCCAGCGCGAGATGCCGCTCGCGCTGCTCGGGTATCCCGTGCTCCAGGCCGCCGACATCCTGGCGGTCCAGGCCGCGGCGGTGCCGGTCGGCCGGGACAACGCCGCGCACGTGGAGGTCGCCAGGGAGATGGCGCGCCGGTTCAACCGCCGGTACGGGCCGGTGTTCACGGTGCCCGCCCTGGTCCCGGCGGACGTCCCGGTGCTGCCCGGCACCGACGGCAACGCCAAGATGAGCAAGAGCCTGGGCAATGCCATCTACCTGTCCGACCCGCCGGACGAGGTCGCGGCGAAGGTGCGCCGGATGTACACCGACCCGGCCAGGACCCGCGCCGGGGTGCCCGGCACGGTCGAGGCCAACCCGGTGTTCGTCTACCACGACGCCTTCAACGACCGGCCCGCCGAGGTCGCCGGGCTGAAGGAGCGCTACCGGGCCGGGAAGGTCGGCGACGCCGAGGTCAAGGAGAAGCTCACCGCCGCACTGAACCGGTTCCTCGACCCGATCAGGGAGCGCCGGGCCGCCCTGGCGGCCGACCACGGGCTGGTGGAGGAGCTCATCGTCACCGGCACCGAGCGGACCCGCCATGAGGTCAAGCGCACCGTCGCGGACATGCGGGCGGCCATGGGCCTGACGGCGGCGCTCGCCGGGTTCCGCGCCGCCGCCCGGGCCCGGGCCGGTGAGCCGGTCATGCACGCCCAGACCGAGGATGTCAGGGACAGGGGGTAGCGTCGGCCACCGGCAAGCTGTTCCGCCCGACCGCAATCTCAGGGAGCATCAATGACCGACGTCGTCGTGTTCCATCACGCGCAGGGGCTCACCGAAGGGGTCCGCCAGTTCGCGGACCAGCTCCGCAAGGTCGGCCACCGGGTGACCGTCCCCGATCTCTACGACGGCAAGACCTTCGGCACCCTGGAGGACGGCATCGGCCACGCCCGGGAGGTCGGCTTCGACACGATCATCGAACGCGGCCGCGCCGCAGTCGAGGGCCTGCCGAACGAGATCGTCTACGCCGGGTTCTCGCTCGGCGTGCTGCCCGCGCAGATGCTGGCCCAGACCCGGCCGGGCGCGAAGGGGGCCCTGCTGCTGCACGCCTGCGTCCCGGTCTCCGAGTTCGGTGGCTCGTGGCCGGACGACACCCCGGTCCAGGTCCACGGCATGGACGCCGACCCGTTCTTCGCCGGGGAGGACCTGGCGGCCGCCCGTGAGCTGGCCAAGCTGACCTGGGCCGCGGAGCTGTTCCTGTACCCGGGCGACAAGCACCTGTTCGCCGACCCCGGCCTGCCCGACTACGACGAGGCCGCCGCGACCCTGCTGATGCAGCGCGTGCTCGGCTTCCTCGGCCGCACCCGGCGGTTCGATCCCGATCCCGCCGGCGGCGAGCGTGAGCTGCTCGGCCAGTACCTGGACTTCCAGCGCCAGACGGTGCTGGCCAAGACCGAAGGGCTGAACCGGGAGCAGATGGCCCGGCGCCACCCGCCGTCGGTACTCACCCTGGCGGGCCTGCTCTACCATCTCGCGCTGGTGGAGGAGACCTGGCTGGAGGTCCGGTTCCTGGGCCTGCCGGTCCGCGAGCCATGGGCCGGCGTGGACTTCGACGCCGACCCGGAATGGGAGTTCCGTACCAGTGCCGACATGGAGCCGGAGCAGTTGCGCCAGCGCTACCGGGAGGCCTGCGAGCGGAGCCGCCAGGCCGCGGCCCAGGCGGACGGCCTGGACCAGCTTTCGGTGCAGCCGCTCGGCGACGGCCGGCGCTTCTCGCTGCGCTGGGTCCTGCTGCACCTGCTGGAGGAGACCGCCCGGCACGCCGGGCACGCGGATGTGATCCGCGAGGCCATCGACGGCATCGTCGGCGAGTAGCCGCCGGGTGCCCGGGCCGGTCGCGCGACGCGATCAGTTCGGTCAGCCTAGGAGGTGGGTTCCGCTGGGGCCGGTGATCTGCTGGAGGGTGGTGTGGGCGAGGTTTTGGATTTTGGGTGGCAGGGGGGCGTAGCTGGTGGTGGCGGCGTAGGCCTGGCCGGTATGGGTGAGCCAGTCGAGGAGGCTTACCAGTGCGTGGCCGGTGGGCTGGCTGGGCTGGTGGGTGTAGATGAGTGCCCAGCTGTAGCCGCTGATGGGGTAGTGGTGATGGCGGCGATGCGTAGTGCGTGCCTGGGCTTGGCGAGATGCCATGTGCGGTGGCCTGACATCGGGTCCTCCGATGACGTGTGCGGCGGTTATTGCTGGCTGGCTTGGCGGACCCACGCCTGTGCGCCCATCTGGACCGCTTCCCAGGGGCTGCCCAGTGGCGGGGTGTAGGAGAGGTCGAGGTCGCTGACCGCGTCGACGGTCATGCCGTGGAAGATCGCGGCGGCGGCGATGTCGATACGTTTGGCGATCTCGGCGTGGCGGTGCCCGAACAGTTGCACGCCCAGGAGCCGGCCGGTGCCGCGGTCGCCGGTGACGCGCATGGTGATGCGGTGGCTGCCGGGGTAGTAGGCCTTGTGGTCGTCGGCCTGGGATTGCACGGTGACCGGGTCGAGCCCGGCGGCGGTGGCTTCGTGGTCGCGCAGGCCGGTGCGGGCGGCAGCCTGGTCGAAGATCTTGACGACCTGGGTGCCGAGGCTGCCGGCGAAGTCCCGGTGCCCGCCCAGGGCGTTCTCCCCGGCGACCCGGCCCTGTTTGTGGGCGGTGGTGCCTAGCGGCAGGTAGGTCTCGCCGAGCAGCCGGTGGTGGGTGATGACGCAGTCCCCGGCGGCAAAGATGTCCGGGAGATTGGTGTGCATCTGCCGGTCCACGGCGATCGCGTTCTTGAACCCCAGGGCGGCGCCGGCGCTGGCGGCCAGTTCGGTGTCGGGGCGGACGCCGACGACGACCAGCACCATGCCCGCCAGGCGGGAGACCACCGTGCCGTCAGCGGCCTGGGCGTCGACCCGCAGCCGCCCGCCCTCGCCAGGGGCGGCGGGGGTGATCTGCCGGGCGGTGGTGCCGGTGAGGACTTCGACGCCGCATGCCACCAGTTCGGCCCGGACCAGGCCCCCCAGTGCCGGGTCGACGGTGGGCAGGACTTCGGGGAGTTGTTCCATCTGGATGACCGACAGGCCCCGGGTGGTCAGGGCGTCGGCCATCTCCAGGCCGATGTACCCGGCGCCGACGATTACCGCGGTGGCCGGGGCGGTGGTTTCGAGGGTGCGCATCACCGCGAAGGTGTCGCCCATCGAGTGCAGCAGGTGCACCCCGTCGCCCGGGCCTAGGGCGCCAGGGCCGGTCAGGCCGCCGATCGGAGGACGTACGGGAACCGCGCCGGTGCCGACGATCAGCTTGTCGTAGCCGAGCACGTCCTCCGCGCCGTCCGGGCCGGTGACGGCGAGTTTGCGGGCGGGGACGTCGATGCGCCGGGCGGTGGTGTCCAGCCGCAGCCGCATCCCGGTGGCTTCCAGGTCCGCGGTGGTGCGGTGGGCGAGGTTGCGCCAGTGGGTGACCTCGCCGGAGACGTAGTAGGGGATGCCGCAGATGGAGAAGTTCGGGTAGGCATCGGCGGCCACCACCGTGACCTCCGCGCCTGGGTCCAGTTCGCGGGCGCGCAGCGCGGCGCTGATCCCTGCGTCGCTGCCGCCGATCATGACCAGGTGCATGGCAGGCTCCCTTGTGGCGGGTTACTGGGGCGGGTGCGGGGCAGCAGCTGCGCCGTCGCTGGCCGCCCGCCCGGCCTGCTCGGCCGGGTCCTCATGGTGCGGGACGATGATCTCGGCTGCGTCGGCCCGGGTGAGCCGGGGATACAGCGCTCTGACCACGAGAACGGCCAGGGCGCCGCCAATGATCTGGGCGGCGATGAACGCCGGGGCCGATGAGGGGGCGATGCCGGCGAAGGTGGCCGAGAACATCCGTCCGACGGTGATCGCGGGGTTGGCGAAGCTGGTGGAGGAGGTGAAGAAGTACGCCGCGCCGATGTAGGCGCCGACCGCCGCCGCGGCGGACCGGCCGCGCCCGGACCGGGCCAGCGCGAAGATCACCACGATCAGCCCCAGGGTCGCGACGATCTCGGACAGGAAGTGCGCCGGGGTGGCCCGGTGC
>Ga0137385_10001293_pt1 | contig 20991 bp, 14 predicted proteins | sample SagtaG_FD_104921 | JGI IMG/M metagenome (GOLD analysis project Ga0137385, IMG submission 104921) | Vadose zone soil microbial communities from Sagehorn Ranch, Mendocino, California, USA - Sage2_R_80_16 metaG | ecosystem: Environmental > Terrestrial > Soil > Vadose zone | place: USA: California... | reverse complement strand
GGTCGAAATCAACGTCAAGCTTGGCGTTGTAGGGCAGGGCGTTGGCCACCAGCACGCCGTGCCATGGCTTGGTCTGCACAGCTTCACCTCCAGTGATATGTGACATATTACGATGGAGGCTCATCCTGCTGGTGGCCCCGACTCGACGATCCTGGCCGACTCCCCGACCGGGCGAGACCAGGGCAGCACGCGCAGCCACCAGGTGGCACCCGCGTCGCGCCACTGCCGCCAGTCATCGACGCCGCCGACCACCACGTCGTAGCCGTCGAGGCCGCCCGGCCGCAGGCGGGACACGTTGGCCAGCAGCTCCGGGAGCTGGCCGGGGCGCAGGCCGTTGGGGAACACGCCGTCGAGCCGGGCGGCCCGGCGCACCGGCCGTCCCGCCGTGCGCTCGGTCGCGCCCCAGATCGGCACCGGGGACTGCACCGGTGGCGGCAGGAGCTCCACAGAGTCAAGTCGGTAATGGGCGCCGGCATGGCTGACCGGCCTGCCGCGCCAGGCGGCCCGGAGGATGTCGAGGCCCTCATCGAGCATGTCACCGCGTACTCCCGGATCCGTTTCCTCGCCGAAGCCGCCAAACTCCACGCCGCTGACGCCGAGCCCGATGCCGAAGTTGACCCGGCCGCCACTCAGATGATCAAGGGTAACGACCTGGCGGGCCACGATCCACGGCCGGCGCCTCGACAGCGGCGTGATGAGCGGCCCGATCCGCATCCGCTGCGTGGCCACCGCGACCGCGGCCAGGGCGATCCACGGATCGCACATGGGGAAGACGCCCTCGTTCCTGGCCACGTGATCCCAGAGGAAGAAGCCGTCCCAGCCGGCCGCCTCGGCCCGCGTGGCCAGGTCGGCGACGGAGCCCGGATCGGCCAGGGCGCCGAAGTTGGGCAGGTGCAGGCCGAACTTCATGACGACGCCCCCAGGTGAGTCCCGAACCAGCGCAGCACCCGTGCCCTCTCGTCAGCGACGTGAGCAGGCTCGCGCACGTCGTGGCCCTCTCTCGGGTAGCTGACGAATTCGACCGGGACGCCGAGCCGCCGCAGCCCGGCGTAGAGCTCCTCGGCCTGCCCGACCGGCACGCAGCGGTCCTCGCGGCCGTGCAGGATAAGCGTCGGGACCGAGGCGGCACCGAGCCTGGTCACTGGCGAGCGCTCCAGGTACAGCGCGGGAAGCCCGGCCGGCTGTCCCTGGAGCAGGTAGTCATAGAACGGCGCGTTGTTGGCGGTGCCCCAGCAGCTGACCAGGTCGCTCATCCCGGCGATGACCACGCCGCAGCGGAACGGCGTTCCCCCGGCGATGGCCCATGCGGTCAGGTAGCCGCCGTAGCTGGCGCCCATGGCCGCTACCCGGCCAGGGTCGGCGATGCCGTCTTCGACGCAGCGGGCCACCCCGGCGGCCCGCGCCACGACCGGGTCCTCGGCCCCGCCGGCCAGCGGCTTGCCGGAGGTGAGCGACGCGGTGTCGGCACCCGGGTCGGCCGCCAGCACGATCAGGGCGTCGGCGGTCCACGCCACCTGCTCGGCAAAGACGGGCAGGCGGTGCTCGGCCCAGTCCGCCTGCCCGGCCGCCGGGTCCACCACGACCAGCCGGCTGCCCTCGCCGTCCTGCACGGCCAGGGCGAAGGCGGGGCCGTGCGGCGCGAAGGCCAGGTTGGTGTCGGGGACGAGATCGCTGATCTTCGCTGGCTGCCCGCTCAGCGGCCCGTACCAGAGCCCGGTCGCCTTGGTCGGCCCGCCGGGCGTCGGGCCGATGATGAACGCGGCGGCATCGCCCCCGGCGGACACGGCAATGCGGTCAGGGTGATCAGCATGCAGCATGCGGCAGGTGCTCCCCGTACTAGTGCGCGCGGACCCGCGGGTCCAGCACGGCGTAGAACATGTCGACCGCGAAGTTGCAGACCACGACGAACGCGGCGGCCAGCATCACGATCCCGATGATCACCGGCAGGTCCTGCTGGGTGACGGACTGCACGGCCAGCTGGCCCAGGCCGGGCAGCCCGAAGATGTTCTCGGTGACCACGGCGCCACCGAGGAGGATGCCCACGTCGATGCCGAGCTGGGTCACCACCGAGGTGAGGGCGGCGCGCAGGGCATGCCGGTAGGTGATCCGGCCTTCGGTGACGCCCTTGGCCCGCGCGGTGCGGATGTAGTCCTCGCCCAGCACCTCGAGCATGCCGGCCCGGGTCAGCCTGGTGTAGGTCGCCGCGGTCGTCAGGGCGACGGCGATCCACGGGAGAATGAGGTGCTGGGCCCACTCAGCCGGGCTCTGGAAGATCGAGACGTACCCGCTCCCCGGGAAGATCGGGATTCCGGCCAGGTGGAGCCGGAAGAACAGGAAGTACAGCAGGATAAGGCCCAGCAGGAACGTCGGCATCGAGTAGAAGAAGACGGCAAAGAACGTCGCGCCCTTGTCGATGAAAGACCGCGGATGGGTGGCGGCCAGCACGCCGGTCGTGATCCCGATCAGCAGCCAGAGCACCGCCCCGCCGATCACCAGGGAGATCGTGACGCCGATCCGGCTGCCGACGAGGCTCACCACCGGCTCGGAGTTGTAGTACGAGTAGCCGAGGTTGCCGTGCAGCAGCCCGCCGACAAAGCTGCCGTACTGGTCGAGAATGGGCCGGTCGAGGCCCAGGCGCTTGGTCACAAGCGCGACGGTCTGCGGCGTCGCCTGACGGCCGGCGATCTTCTGCGCCACGTTGTGCGGGGCGATGAAGAACAGGGTGAACACGGCCATGCTGATGATCCACAGGACCACGACGCCGGACACCACACGCTTCAGCACCAGGCGCGTCACAGCAGGTCGGCCTCCTTCCCGGGATCGCTGTCCGCCAGGGCGGGCCGCAGCGTGCGCCGCCGCTGTTTCCGGCTGCGGCGCATCGCGGTGATGAGCCGTTCCCCGCGCGGGTCGAGCGCGTCCCGCAGCGAGTCGCCGAGCAGGTTGAAGGCCAGGGTGGTGGCCAGCAGCGCCAGGCCGGGGAAGAGGATGAACCACCAGGCAACCTGGTAGTAGCCGATGGCCTCGGCGAGCATGTCGCCCCAGCTGGGGGTGGGCGGGATGATGCCCAGGCCGAGGAACGACATCACCGCCTCGAAGGCGATGGCCGCGGGGATCAGCAGCGTGGTGTACACGATCAGCGGCGCGGTCAGGTTGGGCAGGACCTCGACGAACATGATCCGCAGGTTGCCCGCGCCCGCCGCGCGGGCCGCCTCGGTGTACTCCTTCTCCTTGATCGACATGGCCAGCCCGCGCACGATGCGCCCGACCGCGGCCCAGGAGAACAGCGCGATCACCACGATGATCACACCCAGGCTCGGCCCGACCACCGAGACCAGCGCGATGGCGGCGAGGAGGAACGGGAACGAGAGCACCAGGTCCATGAACCGGGACAGCACGGAGTCGACCACACCGCCGAGGAACCCGGCCACCAGGCCGATGGTGGTCCCGATGAAGACGGCGCTCACGCTCGACACGATGCCGACGATGAGCGAGATCCGCGCCCCGTAGATCGTGCGCACGAAGAGGTCGCGGCCCAGGTCGTCGGTCCCGAACCAGTAGACCGAGCTCGGCGGGCGGGGCAGCCCGGACGGCGTCAGCCCGGCCGTGTCGTTCTGCTCGTTGACGCCGTGGCCGACCAGGTGCGCGAAGGCCGGGGCGAAGATGGCCAGCAGGATGAGCAGCAGGATGAAGCTGGCCGTGATCACCGCCATGCGGTCGTGCCGCAGCCGGTCCCAGGCCAGGCGCCACGGGCTGCGGCCCTCGATGCCGGTGGCATCCGGCGCGGACCCGGGCGCCGCCGGCTCGGGGAGCTCATCGGCCGGCGGCACCTCTACGGCCGCGCTGTCCTGGCCAGCCAGCCCGGAGGCAGCGGCGACGGGAGGCCTGACCGCGGCCGACGCGGCGGCAGGTGCGTGATCGGCGGCGGCCGCGGTGGCGACGGCCGGCCCGTTCGCGTCCCCCGCGGTGGCCAGCCGCAGCGGCCCCCCGCCGTTGACCGCGGGTGTCTCGATCGGGAAGTGGCAGGCGGTGAGGTGCCCGGAGTCACCGGGCGCCGTCACCAGTTGCGGCTCCTCCACCCGGCACCGGTCCTGGGCCCGCGGGCAGCGGGGATGGAACCGGCACCCGGGCGGCGGGTCGATCGGCGACGGGATGTCGCCTTCGATGGTCAGCCGCCGCCGCTGCCGGGCCAGGTCGGGATCGGTGACCGACGCGGCCGACAGCAGCGCCGCGGCGTAGGGGTGGCGCGGCTCGCGGTAGAGCGCGTCGGCCGTGGCCAGCTCCACCACCTTGCCGAGGTACATGACCGCGACCCGGTCACTGACGTGCTCGACCACGCCGAGGTCGTGGGAGATGAAGATGCAGGTCAGGTTCAGCCTGGCCTGCAGGCCCTTGAGCAGGTTGATGACCTGAGCCTGAACCGAGACGTCCAGGGCGGACACCGGCTCGTCGCAGATGAGCAGCCTGGGGTTGACGGCCAGCGCCCGGGCGATGCCCGCGCGCTGCCGCTGCCCGCCGGAGAACTCGGCCGGGTAGCGGTTGTAGTGCTCGGGATTCAGCCCGACCAGCGCCATAAGTTCCTGTACGCGCTCCCGCCGCCGGCTGCCCCGTTCCAGGCCATGAATGGCCAGCGGCTCGCCCACGATGGCCCCGATCCGGCGGCGCGGGTTCAGCGACCCGTAGGGGTCCTGGAACACGACCTGGACCTCGCGGCGTATCGCCCGCAGGTCCGACGAGGACAGGTTGGTGATGTCCCGGCCGTTGAAGACGACCTTCCCCTCGGTCACCGGCTGCAGCCGCGCGATGCACCGGGCCAGCGTTGACTTGCCGCAGCCGGTCTCGCCGACCAGGCCGAGCGTCTCCCCGTCGCGGACCTGCAGGCTGATGCCGTCCACGGCGTGCACGACGCGGTGCTCGCGGGAGATCAGGGACCCGCTGCGGACCGGGAAGTGCTTGACGATCCCGGTCAGCTCCAGCAGCGGCGCCGCCGCGTCGGCCTGGGTCTCCGGTACGGCCGCGACCTGCGTCCCCGCGACCGGGATCCGCCGCTCGACGTCACCCGCCACCTCGTCCGGCAGCCAGCACGCGGACAGGTGGCCGGGATCGCCGCCGATGACGCGCAGCGGCGGCGGGTCGGTGGCACAGCGCTCGAGCGCGAAGCGGCAGCGGGGCTGGAACGAGCAGCCCGGCCGGGTGATCAGCATGCTCGGTGGCTGCCCCGGGATCGGGCGCAGCCGCCCGGTGTCCCCGGCCACCGGGATGGACTCGAGCAGGCCGCGGGTGTAGGGGTGGTGGGCCTGGTAGTAGGCGGCCCTCCGGTCCGCCTTCTCCACCGGCTGGCCGCTGTACATGACCATGACCTCGTCGGCCAGGTCGGCGACCACGCCCAGGTCGTGGGTGATCAGCACCAGGGACATGCCGAGCTCACCCTGGAGCTTGACCAGAAGCTCGAGCACCTGAGCCTGAACGGTCGCGTCCAGGGCGGTCGTCGGCTCATCGGCGATGATCAGCGCCGGCTCGAGGGCCAGGGCCATCGCGATCATCACCCGCTGGCGCATCCCGCCGGAGAACTGGTGCGGGTAGTCGTTGATGCGCTCGGCCGGCCGCGGGATGCCGACCATGCCGAGCAACTCGCTGGCCCGCTTGCTGGCGGCCTGGCGGCTGATGTTGCCGTGCGCCTGCATGGCCTCGGCCAGCTGCCAGCCCAGCTTGTACAGCGGGTGCAGGCTGGTGAGGGGATCCTGGAATACCATGCTGATCCGCCGTCCGCGGATCTCCCGCAGCTGCTGGCTGGTCAGCGCCAGCAGGTCACGTCCCTCGAACCAGGCCTGCCCGGACACCTCGGCCCCGGGCACCAGGCCGAGCAGGGCCTGGGCCGTCACGCTCTTGCCCGATCCCGACTCGCCGACGATGCCGAGCGTCTGGCCCTTCCCGATGGAGAACGAGACCCCGCGCACCGCGCGCAGGATGCCGTCGGCCGTGTCGAAGCTGACGTGGAGGTCCTCGACGTCGAGCAGGGCATCGGCGGTGCGCACGGCCTGAGCGGCTTGGGCCACCGCTACAGGATCCTTCCCGGGTCGGCGCACCAGGCCTCGATCTCGTCGGGCTGGCGGGGCAGGGCCGAGGACAGGAGCTCGAAGCCATCCGGGGTGATCAGCACGTCATCCTCGATCCGGATGCCGGTGCCCCGCAGCGCCTCGGGCACCGTCTCGTCGTTGCTCTGGAAATACAGCCCTGGCTCGACGGTCAGGACGTGGCCCGCCTGCAGCGGGCCGCCGAGATAGCGAGCTTCCCGCGCGCTGGCGCAGTCGTGCACGTCCAGGCCCATCATGTGCCCGGGAGCGCACAAGGTCCAGCGCCGGTGCAGGCCGCAGTCCGGCTGCAGCGATTCCTCCGCGCTGACCGGCAGGACGCCGAGGTCCTCCAGGCCCTCGGCGAGGACTCTCGTCGAGGCACGGTGATAGGCACGGAAGTCGGCCCCCGGCCGCAGCGCCGACATGCCCGCCTCCTGGGCGGCGAGCACATATTCGTAGACCTGGCGCTGCAGCCCGCGCAGCCGGCCGTTGACCGGGAAGGTCCGGGTCACGTCGGCGGTGTAGAGGGACCGCATCTCGACGCCCGCGTCCAGCAGGAGCAGCTCGCCGGCCCGCAGCGCGCCGTCGTTGCGGTTCCAGTGCAGGATCGTGGCGTGGGCCCCGCACGCGGCGATGGGGTGATAGCCGACGCCGTTGCCCGCGATCCGGGACCGGGCGGAGAACGTCCCCTCGACATGACGCTCGGTCAGCTCCGCGGGCAAGCGCATGAGCGAAGCCACGTCGCAGAATCCGTGCGTGGTGGCGTCCACCGCGGCGCGCAGCTGCTCGATCTCCCAGCGGTCCTTCACCAGCCGGAGCTCGGACAGCACCGCGGCCAGCTCCGCGTCGAGGGCTGGGTCAACGCCGGTGACCTGCGGCTCGGCTTCAAGGTCGAAGCTGCGCGATACGAGCGCCTGGCCGAGCCCGGCCAGCCGCTCCGGCAGCTCGGCCAGGGGCCGGCAGTCGATGCCGAGAGCCCCCGAGCGCCCCTCCAGCGAGCCGCGCCGGCCCACCCACAGCTCGCCGCCCGCCGTATCGGAGTAGAACTCGCCGTTGTCCCGCCGGGACGGCGGCGGGAGGAACAGGATGTCCCCGGCCGCCGACCCGGGATCGAGAATCAGCACCCCGGCCGGGGTCTGGTCGCCGGTCAGCCAGACGTAGTCGCTATTGGGCCGGAACGGATAGAACTGGTCGTTGGTCCGGCGCGGCGCCCGCCCGGCCGGCACGACGGCGGGACGCGGTGCGGGCAGCTGCCCGCGCAGCAGGTCCCTGCGGGCGCGGAGCCGCTTCCCCGGCGGGGCCGGCGGAGCCGTCGGGTCGGGCAGGCCACCCCAGCCCTCGCCCATGAAGGCCGAGAGCCGGGGCGAGGGGGGATCGTCGAACCTCCCCGTCTTGAGGTGCTCAGGCACGGGCTGGCTGGCGCCGGACTCGCCGGCGCCAGCCGGACCCGCGGTTTCCGTCGGCGCAGCGACGGTGTCGGTCACCCGATTTGACGTCAAGATCCGCTCAGCCACACGTTGGTCGGATCGCAGTTGAGGCCGAACCAGAAGAAGTTGCACCCGTGCACGGCCGAGGAGTGGAAGATCGGCCACTTCTGCACGTTAACGGGCACAATGGCCGCGTCCTTCATGGCGGCGGAGTCCGCGTTCTGCCAGTTCGTGGTGGCCACCGCGGTGCTGGGCGCCCCGAGCGCGGCAGCGATGTACTTCTCGACCGTGGCGCTGGTGTACCCGCCGAAGTCGTTCGACCCCAGCCCCGGCTGGGTCAGCAGCGGCACGATGGTCGAGCGCCCGTTGTTGCCGAACCAGTCAGGGATCCAGCCCGGGGGAGCCAGGTCCCAGACGTCGCGCTTGGAGGTTGACGGGTTCTCGAGGTACTTCCCGTAGAAGTCCGACTGGGTCGCGGAGACCAGCTGCACGTGGAATCCGGCCGCGTCGAGGCTGGACTGCAGCGACTGGGCCACCCGGGGCATGGGATCGGTGGTCGAGTAGAGCAGCTTGATGGTGACACCGGACTTGCCGGCCTGGGCCAGCAGCTGCTTGGCCTTCGCCGGGTTGCCGCCGCCGTTGTTGTCGGGGAACGGGTTGAAGTTGCTGATGTACCCGACGTTGCCCGGCAGGACGAGCTGTGACGTGGTGGAGGCGATGGACTTGCCGCCGAGGATCTGCACGATGGCGTTCTTGTTGACCGCGTACGCCACGGCCTCGCGGACCAGCTTGTCCTTCATCGGGCCCGCGTACTGGTTGAGGGCCAGGTAAGTGCCGAGCGAGATCGACGCATCGCCCGTCGCGGTGGGGCCGATGACCAGCCCGCTGTCGTGCGTGGAGACCAGGGCCGGCAGGTCCTGCGCCGGCGGTGTCACGTCCCATTCCATGTCGCCCGTGTTCGCGACCAGCTGCTGCTGCACGTTGTCAGAGGTCAGGCCCTCGGTCACCGTGATCTTGTTGACGTAGGCGTGCCGGAGGGGATCGGTGGAGGAGTCCCACGCCGTGTTGCGCTCCAGGGTGAAGGACTTGCCCGCGACGTACGATGTGATCCGGTACGGGCCGTCCGAGAGCGTGTGCTGCCGGAACGTGGCGCTGTCCGGGACGTACTGCATGTACTCGACCGGCCGGGCCGAGCAGAAGCCCATGGTCAGGATGGAGGGGAAGTCGGGCGTGGAGCTGTTCAGGTGGAACGTGAGGGTCGTGTCGTTGGTCGCGACCACACCCGGCAGGGCGTGCGAGTTGACGTACGACGAGATCCCGGCCACCGTGCCCGGTGCCTTGGCGAACCCGTCGCAGTACGCCGCCATCCCGGCGATGGTGGCGGTGAAGTAGCCGGGCGCGCCGACCGGCGACACCGGGTTGCAGAGCATCTTGAACTCGCGGACGAAGTCACCCGCGGTGACCTGCCGCGCCGGGGTCGTGTCCCACTTCACGCCGTTACGCAAATGTATGGTGAGAGTCTTTCCGCCATCGGTAATGCCGCCGTTGGCGGTCGTGGGAATCTCGGTGGCGACGTCGGGCACCACCGGCGGCGGCGTGGCCGACCCGGTCGGGTCGCCGTAACTGAACAGCTGCCGGGTGAACATGCGCTCGAGCATGCTGCTCACCGTGTAGTACGCGCTGACGGTGTCCAGGTTGAAGATGTCGCTCTGCCCGAGCATCGTCAGCGTCCCGCCGCGCTGCGGCGTGCCCTGCGAGCCGGAGCTGCCGGTCCCCGACCCTCCGCTTACCGTGCCGGAACTGCACCCGGCCACCAACATGGCGGTCGCCGCTATCGCCGCGCCGACCGCCTGCAAACGACGTCGCATGCATCCTCCCAGGTCTATGGCCACGTCCGGCGCGACGCGGGTACGGGTACTATGTCACATACCAGTTGACAGTCAAGATCAATCCGGCGCAACCGGTCAATGAGCGTCTGATTCGTAATAATCCCGTGTCATAGCCGCCTATCCCGGCATCGCGCCCGGATTTCAGCGCCGTCACGGACGGGCCGCCGGCCCTCAGCCGCCGCCGGGCCCCCGAGTCTGCGCGAGCGGCGTCCGTTTCATGATCTGGGAGCATGGCCCGCATTATTCGCGGGTCAGTTACCCAGATCATGAAACGACGGGATGCCTGTCACCCGGGCTCACCAGGGCATCGTGGGCCGGGTATCGCGGCCGGGTATCGAGGGCCGGGCGTCGCGGGCCGGCTGGACCCCCCGCCGCGTGGCGGGTCAGCCCACCGGACCGCCGCGACCTGCGCCCGCCGGCAGTGCTGCCGCAAAAGTTACCTTTATCGGCTCTTGACGGCATATGGCGCGGTGCCGAACATAGGACTGTGCGTTCCGCTGTTAGCGCTAACATCCGACGGCGCCGCCGAGGCCGATCCCCTGCGCAACGGAAGGAGAACCTCATGCGACGACGCATCTTCGCCCCGGCCATCGCCTTAACGCTGGTGTTCTTCGGGGCCCAGTCCGCGCCAGCCCGCAACGCCAGCCCGCCGTCCTCGGCCGCCCTCATCGGGCACTGGGCGTTCGATGAAGGAACCGGGACCACCGCGGCGGACAGCTCCGGGGGCGGCCATCCGCTGACCCTGCAGGGCGGTGCCTCCTGGACGAAAGGCGTGGCCGGGCCGTCCGCCCTCGCCGTCACCCCGCAGCAGGACGCGGCCAGCAGCGGGCCGGTCATCGACACCAGCAAGAGCTTCACCGTCTCGGCCTGGGTCAACCTGGCCAGCACCAACGGCTACCAGACGTTCGTCAGCGAGGACGGCAGCCAGGTCAGCGGCTTTTACCTGCAGCTGCGCGCGGACACCGGCCGCTTTGCGTTCACCCGCCTGGCCTACGACTCGACCGCGGCCTACGGAGCGGTCGCGACCAGCAGCATCATCCCCCAGCCCGGGGTGTGGTACCTGCTCACCGGCGTCTACGACGCGGCGGCGCAGACGAACTCGCTCTACGTCGACGGGGCCCTGCAGCAGACCGTGCCCATCCTCGCGCCCTGGTCCGCGACCGGGCCGCTCGCGGTCGGGCGCGGCTTCTACAACGGCGCCCCGACCGACTGGGTGAGCGGGGCCATCGACGATGTGCGCGCCTACTCAGGCGCCCTGCCGGCCCAGGACATCCGGGCCCTGGCCGGCACCGGGTCGATCACCGTGCACGAGGATCAGGTCGGCCCGGCCATCAACCCCACGCAGTTCGGCACGTTCCTGGAGGAGATCAACCACTCCGGTGACGGCGGCGTCTACGCGGAACTGGTCCGCAACCGTGACCTGAAGGAGAGCACCTCCTCGCCGGTGTACTGGTCGGCGGTGCAGGACAGCGGCGCCTCCGCCGCGATCGCGCTGGACACCTCCCAGCCCCTGGACAGCGCCAGCCCGGTGTCGCTCAAGCTGTCGGTGGCCAGCCTGCCCGCCGGCGGCCGGGCGGGCATCGCCAACGACGGCTACTGGGGGGTGCCGGTCACCCCGGCGACCACCTACCACCTGTCGTTCTACGCCAGGGCCGGTGCGGGCTTCGCCGGTCTGCTAACCGCGTCCCTGGAGAGCAGCAGCGGCCGGGTCTTTGCCAGCGCCACGATCCCCGCGATCACAGCCGGCTGGGCCAGGTACACAGCCACCCTGACGACGGCCAAGGGCATTGGCTCCACGCTGGATAACCGCCTGGTCATCGCCACCAGCAGCCCGGCGGCGGCCGGCGGCACCGCCTGGTTCGCCATGGTGTCGCTGTTCCCGCCCACGTACGACAGCACCCCGAACGGGCTGCGGGCCGACCTGATGCAGAAGATCGCGGCGCTGCACCCCGGCTTCCTGCGCGTGCCCGGCGGCAACTACCTGGAAGGCCAGACCCTGGCCACGTACTTCAACTGGAAGAACACCATCGGGCCCGTCCAGGACCGGCCGGGCCACCAGGACAGCGCCTGGGGCTACTGGTCCCAGGACGGCATGGGCCTGCTGGAGTACCTGGAGATGGCCGAGGAACTCGGCGCACAGCCCATCCTCGCGGTCTTCGCCGGCTACACGCTCAACGGCACCGTGGTGCCGCAGGATCAGCTCGCGCCCTACGTACAGGACGCGCTGGACGAGATCCAGTACGCGATCGGCCCGGCCACCAGCACATGGGGCGCGATGCGCGCCGCAGACGGCCACCCGGCCCCGTTCGACCTGCACTACGTGGAGATCGGCAACGAGGACTCCTTCGACCGCTCCGGCAGCTACAACGGCTACCGGTTCCCCATGTTCTACGACGCGATCAAGGCCGCCTACCCGCAGTTGAAGATCATCGCCACCACGAACGTGACCAGCCGCACCCCGGATGTCATCGACGACCACTACTACTCCGGTAACCCCGACGTGATCGCCGGTGACGCGCACGTCTACGACAACACCAGCCGCAGCGGTCCCGGGCACATCGTGGGCGAGTACGCGGTCACCCAGGGCTCGCCGACCGGCACCCTGGCCGCCGCACTCGGCGAGGCAGCGTTCCTGACCGGCATCGAGCGCAACGCCGGCATCGTGATCGGGGCCTCGTACGCCCCGCTGCTGATCAATGTCAACGCGCAGAGCTGGCCGACCAACCTCATCGGGTACAACGGCCTGGTCAGCTACGGATCCCCGTCGTACTACGCGCAGAGGATGCTCGGCGACTCGCTCGGCGACGTGGTGGCGCCGTCGCAGATCGTGGGCGGCAACGGGAACCTGTGGGCCGTGGCGACCACCAAGAGCGGCACGACCTACCTCGCGGTCGTCAACCGCGGCGGCACAGCGGCGACGGTCGACGTCAGCCTCGCCGGCGTGCCCGCGGTGTCCGGCGGCACGGCGACGGTGCTCACCGGCAACCCAACGGCCATGAATTCCGTTACGCATCCCACGGCGGTTGCTCCCGCCACCGAGAAGCTCGGTTCCTCCGGGCCGGTCTTCCGGCACACCTTCCCGGCGAACTCCCTGACCGTGCTCGCGCTGTCCACCGGCTGACAAAGCCCCGCCACGCCCCCGGCCACCGGCCTGGCCGGGCCGCACCACGGTGTGCTGGCGCGCCGGGCGGGCATCCGCATTGTGCTGGCGCCCGGGCGGGGATCCGCGCCGATTGTGCTGCTGCCGGGCCCCGGGTGACCGGATCTTGACGCATGCCGCGAATGGAACAATACTCGGACCAAAGGTCCTTGGAGGTGGCCATGGCAGCGAGCAGGAATGTCGAGTTCGGGTGCGTCCTGGCTGCCGCCGGGGCTCCCGGCGCCAGCGACCGTGAGCTCTACCAGGACATGGTGACCGACTGCGCGCAGTTCTCCGAGCTCGGCTTCGGCACCGTCTGGGTGCTCGAGCATCACTTCAGCGACTACTTTCCCGCGCCGGACCCGGCCGTGCAGATCGGTCACCTGGCCGGCCGTTTCCCGGAACTCGGCTTCGGCACCTGCGTGATCGTCACCCCGTGGCACAACCCGCTGCGGCTCGCCGGGCAGATCGCGATGCTGACCCAGATGACCGACCGGCCGCTGCACCTCGGTCTCGGCCGCGGCACGGCGAAGTTCGAGTACGACAGTTTCGGCCTGGACATGGGCGAGGCGCGGGGCCGGTTCCAGGAGACATGGGAGATCATCCGGCTCGGCATGACCGGCGAGCCGTTCAGCTACGCGGGCAGCTACCTGTCGGTGCCGGAGAAGATCCGGATCAGGCCCGCGCCCCGGACCGGCAACCTGCACTTCTACGGCGCGATCGGCAGCCCGGACAGCGCGGCGATCATGGCGGGACTTGGCCTGCCGCCGATCTGCAACACCATAGGCAACATCCAGCAGCAGGCCAAGACGCTGCAGACCTGGGCGGACGCCGCCACCGCGCAGGGCATGGACGTGTCGGGGACGACCTACCCCCTCATGATCGACTGCATCGTGGCCGACACGGACACCGAAGCCGTGCAGCAGGCCTGCCTGTACAAGCCCCGGTTCATGCAGGCGCAGATCGATCATTACGCGCCGCACGCCACCAACTGGGCCGACACCCCGGGCTATGAGGCCTGGCAGCGCATCTTCGCCGGCATGGAGAAGCGGACCCGGCCGGAGAACATCGTGCCGTGGTGCGAGTGGCAGCTCATCGGGTCACCGGAGACGGTGCGGCGCAAGCTGCAGCAGTATCTCGACGTCGGCTTCAACCACGTCATCCTGCACTTCTCGACGCCGGGCATCCCCGCGGACGTCAGGCGCAGGTGGGCGGCCCGGTTCGCCGCCGACGTGGCCCCGCACTTCAGCCCGCAGACTGCCGGCCGCCAGGCGGTCGGCGGGATGGTGGGATGACCGGCGGGGGGCGCCTCGCCGGGCGGGTAGCGCTGATCACGGGCGCGGCATCGGGGATCGGCAGGGCGACCGCGCGGCGGCTGGCGGCCGAGGGCGCATCGATCGCGGCCGCCGACGCGAACGGCGACGGGCTCGCGGCCGAGTTCGGCGGGCAGGACGCCGCGATCACGGTCGCGGGCGATGTGTCCGACCCGGCCGACGCGGCCCGCATGGCTGCCGCCACGGCGGAGGCCTTCGGCGCGATCGACATCCTGGTCAACTGCGCGGGCATCTGCCGGTACACGGACTTCCTGGAACTGCCGCTGGAGGAATGGCAGCTGGTCCAGGACGTCAACTCCACCGGCACGTTCCTCATGGCGCAGGCGGTGGCGCGGCACATGGTGGCCGAGCGCCCGCAGGACCGCAGCCGGGCCATCGTCAACATCGCCTCCGTCGAGGCGCACGTCGTGATGGCCAGCAGCGGGCATCCGCAGGTGCACTACAACGCGTCCAAGGGCGCCGTACACATGATCACCCGGGCGCTGGCGGTGGAACTGGCCCCGCACGGAATCCGGGTGAACTCCATCTGCCCGGGTGTCACCGAGACGCCGCTGTCGGAGTTCGCGCTGGCCAGCGCGGAAAAGCGGGCCAGCATCGAGCGGCAGGTGCCGCTCGGCCGGGTGGGGAAGCCTGAGGATATCGCGGCCGCCGCCCTGTTCCTGGCGTCCGAGGACGCCAGCTACATCACCGGCGAGGCCCTGGTCGTCGACGGCGGGTTCATGGTGCAGTAGCGGTCAGCCCGCCACGTCCGTGGCGAACGCGGCCACGGCGCTGTTGAAGGCGTCGGCTTCCTCCCAGAACGGGCAGTGACTGGAGGCGGGGAATGTCTGCAGCCGCGCGCCGGGGATCCGGTCGGCGATGTACTGCCCGGCCCTCGGGCTGGTGAGCTTGTCGTCCTCGCCGAACAGGACCAGGGTGGGCACGCTGATCTGGGGCAGGAACTCGCGGTAGTCACGCAGGGTCTGGTCGGCCAGGATCGTGCTCGCGATGACCGGCGGGACCTGCAGGATCTCCGCGGCCATCCAGGCCAGCGTCTGCTCGTCCGGCTCATGCAGCATCAGCCCGGTGAACTCCTTGACCAGCGCGGCCTGATCGAGCTGCAGCTGCTCGTTCATCTCGCGCAGCGTCTCCAGCGTGATCACGCCGAACTCATAGCCGTCCCAGGCGAAGTCGGACGGTGGCTGGTCCACGATCACCAGGCCGGCGACGCTGTCCGGCCCGAAAGCGCGCAGGTACTCGTAGGCGACCATCGCGCCCATGGACCAGCCCGCCAGGACTGGCCGCCCGACCGACAGCTGGCCCAGGATCGCATGCAGATCGGCGGCATACTGCGGCACGGTGTGGCCGTGGGTGACCTTCTCAGAGCGGCCGTGCCCGCGCAGGTCAGGGATGATGACGCGGTGCGTCGCGGCGAAGTGCGCCAGCTGGCGCTGGAAGAACCGGCCGCTCATGCTCCAGCCGTGAATGAAGACTATGGGCGGCCCGGTTCCGGCGTCCTGCACCGAGAACGTGACGTCGCCGGCGTGGACCTCCCGCGCCATCAGCATCCTTGCCTCGCTCCCCGTGCTTCATGCCCGGTGCCGGCTGCCGGCCAGCAGCGGGGTCAGGCCCACTCGAAGTAGTTGGCGAACTCCCAGTCGGTGACCCGGTCCGGCGAGACCTCGGGGTGCTCGGCCAGCCAGTCCTGGTAGGCCTTCGCCTCGTCGAGTTTCATGGCGGTGAAGTGCTCGATGAACGCCGGCCCGAGCAGGTCCTTGGCCACGGCCGAGGACCGGAGTGCGGCCACGCTGTCCTCCAGCGTGCGCGGCAGCATCTGGTACCCGCCGGCTTCGACGGGGTCACGGACGGTCTGCGGCGGCGGCTTCCAGCCCTCGCGGATGCCCTGCGCCGCCCCGTAGATGATCCCGGCCAGGGCCAGGTACGGGTTGATGTCCGGGCCGGGTGCCCGGTCCTCGAAGCGGGTGTACTTGGCCGGATCTGCGCCGTGCACCACCCGGATGGCGGCGGCGTGGTTGTCCAGGCCCCAGGACGCGTCTTCCGGGCTCCAGGTCAGCCGGTCCATGCGCCGGAACGAGTTGACCCACGGCCGGAAGAACAGGTGGAAGTCGGACATCGTGCCGAGGATGCCAGCGGCGGCCTGTCCCCCCAGTTCGGACAGGCCGCCGCGGCCGGCGTCCCAGAACGCGTTCCGGCCGTCGCGCTCCAGCGACACGTTCACGTGGCAGCCGTTCTTGGCGTCGATGGTGCCGGTGTGCAGGGTCGGCATCCAGGTCGTCACCAGGCCGCGGGAGGCCGCGAGCTCGCGCAGGTAGGTCTTGGCCCGGCTGGCCCAGTCCGCGGCCTGCACCGGCTCGGCCGGGGCGCAGGTGAACTCGTACTGCCCGCGGCCGTACTCGGAGTGGAAGGCCTCCACCGGGATGCCGACCGACTCCATCCGGATCAGGAACTCGGTCGCCAGCGGCACGAACGACGGGAGGTTGGTCAGCGTGTAGCAGTGCAGGTTCCGCCCCAGAGTCTTCAGCTCGCGGTAACGCCCGGCCCGGAGCAGGTCGTCGTCGGCCTCGAAGACATAGAACTCCCACTCGAACGCGGCCTTGGCCGTGTAGCCGAGCTCGGCCAGGTCGGCGACGGCCCGGCGCAGGATGTCGCGCCCGTCCATCACGCACGGCGACCCGTCGTCCATCAGGTAGTCGCAGAGCACGGCGGCGGTCTCCGGCCGCCAGGGCAGCTGGATCACGGTGTCCAGGTCGGGCACGGCGGAGAACTTGGGGAAGCCGTTGTCGAAGCTGCTCCACGGCGAGAGCGTGATCTCGTCCCCGCCGCGGAACGACATGATCAGCGTGCTGACGCCGGTTCCGGTCGGCCCGAGCCCTTTCGGCAGGCCGGCTATCTTGCCGCGGACGGTTCCGTTGATGTCCGGCATCTCCATCTGGATGACGCGGACACCCTGCTCAACGAGGCGCTCGGCGATCAGGCGGGCCTGGGCTGCATGCCGCTCGCGTTTCTCATTTCCCGGCATGAACGCCAGCGCCTCCTCGCAGTTCGGCCGACCCGCACCGGTCGCGTAATGGCGGTAATCAGGAAGAAGCGGACCCGGCCGGCTCCGGCTCGTCGGTTTCGATGAACACCTTCGCCGTGTCCCTGATCCGGTCCGGGTGGCGGACCGAGAAGTAGATCACGAGCACGACGCCGATGCCGTACCAGGCGATGATGACGATCCCGGCCAGGTCCAGCGGGTAGCTCAGCTTGCTGATGAACTTGAACACCGGGATGCCCAGGCCGGTGAAGAAGCCGGGCACGAACAGGGCGATGCCGAGCACCGGGAAGAGCAGGTGCGTGAACACGTTGAATTCGTGACGGCGCTCCCGCCAGAAGTAGATGATGCAGGACAGGTTCACCGCGATGTAGATCGGCAGGATCGCGCCGGTGATGATGGTGCCGATCAGCGCGAACGCGGTGGTCGGGTCGTACTGCTCGCCCAGCCAGATGGTGAGGATCAGGCCGACGCCGAAGGTGGCGATGACGGCGACGTACGGCGACTTGAACCTGGGCTGGGTCCGGCCGAAGGCGTGCGGGATCACCCGGATGCGGCCCATCGCCCACAGGCACCGCACGGCCGCGCAGCCGCCGCCGTTCGAGCACGCCGCGCTGGAGTTCAGGAACGCGATGAACAGGAACACCCAGCCGACGCCCCAGACCGCTGTGGCCATGAGGTTCCACGGGTTGCCGCCGCCCGCGGTGTAGAAGCCGGCGAACCTGCCCGGCCCGAAGTACACCGTCGCGGCATACGTGGTGAGGATGTAGAAGAGCCCCACCAGCAGGCAGGAGCCCACGACCGCGCGGCTCACGGTGCGGGTGGGGTTCCTGGTCTCCTCGGCCAGCGGCGCCGCCGCGTCGAAGCCGATGAAGGCCAGCACCCCGTAGACCGATCCCGCGATGATGCCGGACATCCCCTTGAACCCGGGCACGGTGGCGTAGTGCGTGGTGAACACGCTGAGCGTGTTGCGTGAGCCCGCGCTGACGATCAGCGTGAGCGACAGCGCGACCATCACCAGGATCTCGAAGGTGCCCAGGATGATCCCGAAGCGGGTGCTCACCTGGATGCCGAAGTAGTTCAGGGAGCCGACCAGCAGCACGCAGAACGCCGCGCCGATCGGCCACCACACGTCGTAGGACAGGCCGAAATGGGCGGCGACCGTGCTGCCGAGAATGCTGCCGAACAGGATGCTGACCAGCGGGACCACGAGCGGGTAGGCGAGGTCGAAGCCCCAGCCGGCCAGGAACCCGAGCTTGGTGCCGAGGCCGCGGGCGATGTAGGTGTACATGCCGCCCGCCGTCGGCAGGTGCTTGGCCATCTGCCCGATGGAAACCGCCGTGCACAGGCAGCCCGCCAGCGCGATGACCACGCCGGCGGACAGGGCGCCGCCCGCGAACAGCGCGCCCACGGTGATGGAGAAGGCCGCGCCCGCGGCCGGCGCCATCGTGGTGATCGATGTGAAGATCACATCGGGCAGTCCGACCGCGTTGGCGCGAAGTCCCTCGTGCTGGCGGTCAGTGAGTTCGGCAGTCATTTCGCATTCGCCCCTTACGGTGACGCGGCCAACGCGACCGCCGGTTTCCGGGGTGCTCAGCTGCTGCGTTGCGTCTTGCGAGCCGCTGTGCTGTAGTAGGTCTACTTTACGGACCTTTGGGCCGTGAGCATAGGTAGCGCGATCACTTAGTGTCAAGACTGTGCTTGCCCGGGGGGCGACCCCCGGACCCCCGCGTGCCCCCACCCACCTCCCCGTCCCCCTCCACGGCCGGCAAGCCGGCCGTCGCGGCTGGCACCAGCTCCGCTGCGCTGGCCCGGGGGCCGACCCCCGGAGCCGTGGCTAGGCCTTCGGCGGCGTGGCGGCCGCGATCCTGATCAGGTCGGTCCGGGTGAGCTCGATGTGCGCGGCCACGTGACGCTCGGCCGCGCCGGGGTCGCCGCTCTCGATCGCGGCCAGGATCTGGCCATGATGAAGCTGCGCGGTCCTGAACACGTTCTCGGCCACCTTGTCGACGGTCATCCAGAGGAATGCGCGCGCATCCACGATGGAGCGTTCCATCCAGTCGTTCCGTGCCGCCCTGGCTATGCCTTGGTGGAAGGCGGAATCGGCGGCCCGGAACCTGCGGGTCTCGCGGCTCTCAGCCATGGTCGCGAAGGCCGCGCGGAGCGTAGCCAGGTCGGCGTCCGTGCGGCGCATGGCGGCGAGCCGGGCCGCGCTGCACTCGACCGCCAGCCGGAAGTCAATGACCTGCTCGATCTCGGGCAGCTTGGCCCGGATGACCTCGGCCAGCCGGTCCTCGGTCTGGGCCCGGTCCAGCACGATGATGCCGCCGCTGGCGCCGCGCCTGGTTTCCACGTATCCCTCGCCTTCCAGCACACGGATGGCCTCACGGACGCTGGCGCGGGACACGCCGAGCTGCTTGGACAGCTCGCGCTCGGGCGGGAACTTGTCGCCGGGAACGAACGACCCGCTGTGAATGGCCCGCCGCAGCTGATCCACGACCAGGCCGTAGACCGGGACGTGCTCAACTCGCACGATCCCGGCCGGGGCTGGGCTCGGTGCGACGGCGCTCATGGCCCAATGGTCTCATAACCCGCCTGGCCTGACTGCCCGCGCGCACCGCCGGGTTATATCACACGGCCCGGCCCTGGCGTTCTGGCCGGGGCAAACCGGCCTTTACCCGCGATGGTCGAATGGACTAAGGTTCAGGCCAAAGGCACGGCCCGGCGCCTGGGTTCGCCGCAAGGCCGGCGACCGGCCCGAGTCTGGAGGTGGGGGTGACAGCTGTCGCGCTCGTCACCGGCGGCACAGGCGGCATCGGACGGGCGATCTGCCGGCGGCTGGCGTTCTCGGGCTTCATGGTGGTGGCCGGCGACACTGAGGTGACCGCCGAGCCCGGTCCTGGCGACCCGGACGGCCGCAGCGTCGTGGACTTCCCGCTCGACGTCACCGATGACGCGAGCGTGGAGCGCTGCGTGGCGGCCGCGGCCGGGCTCGGGCCGCTGACCGGCCTGGTGAACTGCGCGGGCGTGGTGCGCGAGACGCGGATGGACGAGATGCCCGAGGCCGAGGCCGCGGCCATATGGGCGGTCAACGTGATGGGCAGCGGCCGGGTGACCCGGGCCGCGCTGGCCCATATGGGCGAGGGCGCCGCGGTCGTGCACATCGGCAGCGTGGCCGGGGCCGTCGGCAGATTCGCCGGCACCGGCATGTACTCGGCCTCGAAGGCGGCGCTCGGCGGGCTGACCAGGGTCGGGGCGTGCGAGCTGGCCTCGCGCGGCATCCGGGTCAACGCCGTCTCGCCCGGCTTCATCGACGTGCCGATGGCCCCGGCCTGGAACCGCATGTCGGGCGGCGAGGCCGCGCTGGCCGCGCAGGTACCGCTCGGCCGCCTCGGCCGCACCGACGAGGTCGCGGAGGTCGTCGAGTTCCTGATCTCGCCGAGGTCGTCCTTTATCACCGGCGCGGTGATCCCGGTCGACGGCGGGACCGCGGCGTGGTAGCCGCGGCGCAGCTCGAGCAGGCCAACCTGGCCGCGCTGCGGCGGATGTGCGAGGCCGAGCCGGTGCTGGCCGGGGTGGCGGCCGCCCGGGACGCGGTGCCGGGCATGACCGACCGGACGATCCTGACCTCGGGCCCCGCGATGCCGTTCGCGCAGTACACCGGCGGCCAGCGGGCCGCCCTGGTCTACTCCGCCCTGTACGAGGGCCTGGCCGACAGCCCGGCCGACGCCGAGCGGCGGATGGAAGAGGGCGACATCGTCGTCGGCGCGTGCCATGACCACGGCTGCGTCGGCTCGGTGGCCGGGGTGTACACCGCGTCGATGCCGGTGTTCGTGGTGCGCGACGACGTGCACGGCACCACCGGCTTCTGCAACTTCTACGAGGGCGAGTCGCGCAAGCGGCTGAACTACGGCTCCTACGACGACGGCGTGCGCGACCAGCTGCGCTACATCGAGCGGGTGATCGCCCCCACGATCGGCGCCGCGGTCGACAGCGCGGGCGGGATACCGCTGAAGCCGATCATGCGCCGCGCCGTGCACATGGGCGACGAGCTGCACAGCCGCAACACCGCGGCCACCTTGCTGTTCGGCCGGGAG
>Ga0137385_10001286_pt1 | contig 21041 bp, 17 predicted proteins | sample SagtaG_FD_104921 | JGI IMG/M metagenome (GOLD analysis project Ga0137385, IMG submission 104921) | Vadose zone soil microbial communities from Sagehorn Ranch, Mendocino, California, USA - Sage2_R_80_16 metaG | ecosystem: Environmental > Terrestrial > Soil > Vadose zone | place: USA: California... | reverse complement strand
GCGTTCAGCCGCGGGAACGCGACGTCGGGCGAGCCGATCTGCAGCGGGAGTACCAGGTTCGCGAACGCGAAGACCAGCGGCGTCGCGAAGAACAGCAACATGATCGTGCCGTGCATCGTGAACAGCTGGTTGTACTGCTCCGGCGAGAGGAACTGCATGCCCGGACGCGCCAGCTCGGTGCGCATCAGCAGCGCCATCACGCCGCCGACCATGAAGAACACGAACGACGTGACCAGGTACATCTTGCCGATCAGCTTGTGGTCGGTGGTGCGCAGCAGCTGGCCGAGCATCGACCCCTTGGCGGCTTCGTGGACCGGGTAGGGCCGGCTGACGATCGGCCGCGGAGCGACGGTGGACGCCGCGTCCGGCGAATCGGCCGTTGTCGGCTCGGCGGTGGTGGTCAACGTGCCTCCCGCTCGGCTGGCCAGGTCTCTGGGCACCATCAGTGCCGTCGGATTGCAGAATAGTCACGCCTGCGCCGGCTGAACCCACCGGGCACGCACACATGTGCGTCACTCTCATTTCACTTGCCGGTCGCGTCCAGCAGGCCGTCGTGTCGCCTGGCCTGTTGATCGTCTGAAGATGTGCGGGTCACGCTCGTGGCGGAGACGTTCTCCCCGGCCGTCAACGGGGTCGTGAACTCCGTCATCCGCGTGGCCGTGGCGCTGGCGGCCCGGGGGCACGAGCCGGTGGTCGTCGCGGGCCGGCTGTCCGCCGAGAAGCGTCCCGACCTCGCCATCGAGACGCTGCGGGCGTTGCGGGCCGAGGGCGTCGACGGCGAGCTGACCGTCGTCGGCGACGGCGCGATGCGACCTGCCCTGGCGCAGCTCGCGCGCGACCTGCCGGTGCGGTTCGTGGGCCACCTGCGCGATCGCGCCGCCGTCGCCGCGGCGCTCGTGGCCGTCGCGGCGGCGGCGCCGGCCGAGGTCGTTGCCGCGCACCCGGCGTCGGCACCAGCGCCGGCCCGGATCCAGCCGCCTTCGCCCGGGCCGTCGCTCGGTTGTCCGGCACCCCGCACCGGCGAGATGCCGCGCGGGTCTGCGCGGAGGCCTACCCCTGGTCGGCGACGGTCGCCACGATCACGGCGACCGGATAGCGCGCGGGCGGATCACCGCCAGGGCGAATCCGGCCGCCACGACGGCGCTGACGCACAGCGCGACGTCGGTGAGCGCGATCGCATGCGCCGACGCGTGCGCGCCCGGCCCGTGCACGAGCGTCAGGTACAGCGTGCCCAGCGTCGCCACTCCGACGACCTGGCCGAGCTGGAAGATCGTGACGAGAATCCCGCTGGCATCGGCCGCGTCGGACATCGGTACGTGGGTGAGCGCGACGGTCAGCATCGGGCTGAACGCCAGGCCGAGCGCCAGACCGATCAGGAGCAGGACGAGCTCCAGCAGCGCGCCGCCCTCGCTACCGCCACGCAGGATCACGCCGAGCAGCAGGTAGCAGACAGCGGCGAAACCCAGCCCGAACGGGATGATGTGGCCGTGCCATCGCGCGGGTAGCCGTCGCCAGGTCAGGCCGGTGGCCGCGAACCCGAGCGCGACCGGGGCGAACACCAGGCCGGCCTTCGCCGGGCTCTCGCCGAGGCCGGACTGCAGGTGCAGCGCCATGCTGAACAGGTAGCCGCCGTAGTTGAGCAGCGCGAAGAACAGCGACGCCGCCCCGGCGGACAGGCCGGGGGCGCGGAGCACGCGCGCGGAGACGAGCGGCGAACCGCCCCCGTTCGCGACCGCCCGCTCGACGGCGACGAAAGCGGGGAACAGCACGGCGCTGGCGGCGAGCGAGATCCAGCACCAGGCCGGCCAGTTCTCCTCGTGACCGAGCACGAGCGGCACGACGAGCAGCAGCACGGCGAGCGACAGCAGCACCACGCCGGCCGGGTCGAGCCGGCGGCCCGGCTCGCCACGGTCGGTCGGCAGGCGCCGGCGGGCGAGCACGAGCAGCACGGCACCGATCGGTACGTTGACCAGGAAGACCGGCCGCCACCCCGTGCCGAACAGGTCGGCGCTGACCATGACGCCGCCGAGCACCTGCCCGATCACCGCGCCGCAGGCGATCACGGCCGAGTACAGCGACAGCGCCCTGGCCCGGGCGGGACCGGCGAACGTCCGCTGGATGAGGCTCATCGCCTGCGGCATCATCAGCGCCGCGGCCGTGCCCTGGATGAACCGGAACGTGACCAGCGTGGCCGTGTTCGGCGCCAGCCCGCATGCGAGGGACGCGATCGTGAAGCCGGCGAGGCCGGCCCGGAACGCGCGCCCGTGCCCGAACCGGTCGCCCAGCCGCGCCCCGCTGATGAGCAGCACGGCGTAGCTGATGATGTAGCCGGCGACCACCAGTTGCAGACCCGCTCCGGACGCATGCAGGTCGGCGCGCAGCGTCGGGGCGGCGACGTTCACGATCGACACGTCGAGGATCGCCATGAACTGGCCGGCAAGCAGTACGCCGAGCACCGCGCCGGGCCGGGTGACCCGCGGCCGGGCGATGCCGGGATTGGTCAGGATCGTCACGCAGCAACGGTGCGCGCCGGCCGGTCCCGGTGGTGAGTGCCCACTGATCCTGGTATTGCCACTACCTGGCACGCACGTTGTCGGTACCGGACGATCTACTTGTGACCGTGATCGAAGGGACTTACCTCAAGGAGCGGCGCAACGAGCTCGCGTCCTTCCTGCGCAGCCGCCGTGCGCGTGTCGCGCCGCAAGACGTCGGGCTGGCGCCGGGCACGCGGCGGCGCACACCGGGGCTGCGCCGCGAGGAGGTCGCGCAGCTCGCCGGCGTGGGCGTCACGTGGTACACCTGGCTCGAGCAGGGCCGGCCGATCAACGCCAGCGTTCAGGTGCTCGACGCGATCGCCCGCGTGTTCAAGCTCGGCCCGGCCGAGCGCTGGCACCTGTACCGGCTAGCCGACGTGCCGGGCGTGCCGACCGGCGGCAGTGGCACCGAGGCGGGGCAGCTGCCTGCCGAAGTGCCGGGCGTGCTCGACGCTCTCGGCCCGACCGCGGCGTGCATATACAACGGCAAGTACGACCTGCTGGCTTGCAACGAGACCTACGCGGCGCTCTTCCCCAACCTCGCCCGCGCCACCGGCCGCGAGCGCAACGCGCTGTGGCAGATCTTCACCATGCGCAAGTGCCCGTTGATCAACGTCGACGTGCTGCCGCACATGGTTGCCGTGCTCAGGGCCAATTACGCCAGGCACGTCGGCGAGCCGCAATGGACCGACTTCGTCGCGGCGCTCTCCGCGGCGAGCAAGAAGTTCGCCGAGCTGTGGGCCACTCATCAGGTCGCCGCGCCGATGCCCGCGATCAAGTGGTTCCAGGCTGACGATGGCACCACGATCGACATGCGCACGTCGGGCTTCCACGTCGACGGCATGCCGGAGGCGCGCCTCGTCGTGTACATGGCGGCGACCTCCGCCGACGCGGCCAAGATCGAGCGGCTGCGTGTCCGGGCACGACTGCGGCGAGTTCCGGACGTATCAGCGGCGGGCTAGGCACGCTCCTCACCAGCACGGCTACCTCTGCCGGGAGGGGCTGAGCGTGACCACGGGGGGTGGGTCAGGTGAGCGCTGCCGTTGCGAACATCGAGGCCGCCGCCCGAGAGGCATCGATTCGCCCCAGGCCGCTGCTGTCCGCGCGACTGCTCGGCCGGTTCTCGGTAACGCTGGACGGCCGTGCTGTCGACACCACGTCGAGCCGCCGCACCCGCAACGTCATCGCCTACCTCCTGGCACACCGGCGCGTGCCCGTTCCGAGGGACGTCCTGATGGACGTGTTCTGGCCGCGGGCTGATCCGGACGCCGCCCGCAACTGCTTGCACGTCGCACTCAGCGGAGTCCGTCAGGCGCTGCGCCGCGCCTGCCCCGAGCCCGTCCTGCAACGCGTCCACGACACATACCTGCTCACCGACACGATCTCGGCATGGGTCGACGTCGAGGAGTTCGAACGCCATTGCCGGGACGGGCGAGCAGCGGAGCAATCTGGCGCGCTGGACGAAGCGATGCGCTGCTACGAGGCGGCGGCGCAGGTCTACGACGGTGACTTCCTCGCCGACGACCCGTATGCGGACTGGGCCGCGCCGACCCGCGACGCGCTTCGCTTGACGGCCGTCGAGACGCAGTCGCGCCTCGTCGAGTTGTACGTCCGCTACGCCGCGTTCGGCCCGGCGATCCAGCTCGGTCGATGTGTCGTCGACGCCGACCCGTGCAACGAGACGGCGCATCGTCAGCTCATGTTCTGCTACGCGGCCGTCGGTCAGCTGCACCTGGCGCTGAGCCAGTACCGGCGGTGCGCCGATGCCCTGTGGCAGGCGTTCGGCATGCGGCCATCAGCCGAGACGTCGCGCCTGTATGAAGCGCTTCGCGACCCGGCCTACCATGAGGTGCTATGGCCGAATTCCACCAGCTTCGCATCACGCCAAGCCCAGGTGGCCTGCTCCTCGAGTGCGAGCAGGGCTGCGGTCGGCGACTGGTCGTCGATCGCAATGGCGCGCTGACCGTCATCGACCGAGGCGACGAGTACGCGCTGCACCGTGGCAACACAGGTGATATCGAGCTCGCTGCCCCGGCTGTGTCACAACCCTGAGCGCGAGAACGGGCCGCGGCACGCCGTTTGCGCGTGACCGCGACCCGCCTGCGCCGACTGTTCAGGCGATCCGAACGATCGGCCCTTCGACGACGGCGGCAACATCGGTGACGTGCCCGAAGTTGCGGTGCGTCAGCAGCGTGACCAGCTTGTACGTCCCCGACAGCGGCGGCGCCGGGTCGTCCGGCAGCGTGTTCGCGGGGACGACGATGGTGGCGTTGTAGCTCGTGCCGCCGTTGAGGGCAACCGTTACCGCTGCGCCGACTTCCTGCTCCGGCCCGGCACCGATCGACTCGACGTACGCGGCGAGCTGCCACTGGCCGCCGAGCAGCAGCGCGGCGAGCGCGCTGATGTTCCACGAGCACTGGATGGTGAACGGCTGGTTCGCCTCGAGCACCGACGACGGCGCCCCGTTGTTGTCGATCACCGCTGCGGTGAACGTCCCTGGTCCGAGCAGCACATTCGGAAACTGCATGTCTGCCATCTCGGCAGCCCCCTTCGGTCGTGCGGGACCCGGCCGGTCCCGTCCCGAGCACCATGAACGCACCGGCTTATCCGCCACCTACCCTGTGCTTAGCTGCTGCGCCGATCTAGGTAAGAACCCGACCTGCCACGGTCCGCGTAGGAAAGGGCATGATCTGTGCCGTGAGTTCCCCGCACGATGATCTTGACGCCCGCGTCCGTGCGGCGCTGGGCGAAGTCGACGACTCCGGCGAGCCGGACGACGAGTTGAGCGCGCTGTTCGACGCGATGGCGGGCAGCCGGCACGTCGACATCGAGGCGCGCCGGATGCGCGAACGCGGCCAGGGCTTCTACACGATCGGCTCGGCCGGGCACGAGTCGAACGCATTCGTCGCCGCTGCGTTGCAGCCGACTGACCCCGCGCTGCTGCACTACCGCTCCGGGGCGTTCTACCTCGCGCGCTCGGCCCAGGCGGGACGCAAGCTCGAGGACGGCCTGCGCGACATCCTGCTCGGGATGATGGGCGCCATCGCCGACCCTGCGTCCGGCGGGCGGCACAAGGTATTCGGCAACCCAGACCTCGCGGTCATGCCGCAGACGTCCACCATCGCCTCGCACCTGCCGCGTGCGGTCGGCGTGGCATTCGCGATCGGGCGCGCCGGCCGTATCCACGTGCCGACCCGCTGGCCGGACGACGCCCTCGCGGTCGTCAGCTTCGGCGACGCCAGCCTGAACCACTCGACGGCCGTCGGCGCGCTGAACACGGCGGGTTACTGCGTCCGGCAGAGGCTGAGCCTGCCGCTGTTGCTCGTGTGCGAGGACAACGGGCTCGGAATCTCGGTGCCGACGCCGGCGGGCTGGGTGGCCGAGGCGGCGCGGCGACCGGGCATCCGGTACCTGACCGCCGACGGCGACGACCCGGACAGCGTGCGAGCCGCGGCCGCCGAGGCGGTGTCCTACGTGCGTGACAAGCGCCGCCCGGCGCTACTGCACCTGCGCACCGTCCGCTACCTGGGCCACGCCGGCAGCGACGTCGAAAGCGGGTACCGCCCGCCACCTGCGATCACCGCGGACTTCGCCCGAGACCCCGTGGTCGCGCTGGCCCGGCGGATCGGGTCGGCGGCCACAGCAGCGCGCTACGACGAGATCGGCCAGCTCGTCCGCTCGCTGTCCGACGAGCTGATCGGCGCCCGGACGCTGGCCACCGCCCGGGCCGTGATCGAGCCGCTCGCGCCGCGCAGCGTGCCGGCCATCGAGTCGGAGGTCACTCGCTTTGCCGACGACGCGACGCGACGCGAGGCGTTCTCCGGACGGATGCCCGAGCAGTCCGGGCAGCTGACGCTCGCGCAGGCCATCAACGCCGCGCTGACCGACGCGCTCGCCGCCCGTCCGCAGACGCTGGTGTTCGGTGAGGACGTCGGCAACAAGGGCGGCGTGTACGGCATCACCCGGGGCCTTCAGCAGCGCTTCCGCGCGAACCGCGTCTTCGACACGCTCCTGGACGAGCAGGCGATCCTCGGGCTCGGGCTGGGTTTCGGCGTGAGCGGCCTGCTCCCGATCCCGGAGATCCAGTACCTCGCTTACCTGCACAACGCCGAGGACCAGATCCGCGGCGAAGGGGCGAGCTTGCGCTTCTTCAGCAACGGCACGTTCACCAATCCGATGGTGGTGCGCATCGCCGGGCTGGCCTACCAGAAGGGATTCGGCGGGCACTTCCACAACGACAACGGGCTGGCCGTGCTGCGCGACATCCCGGGTCTGGTTGTCGCCGTGCCGTCCCGTCCCGAGGACGCCGGGCCGATGCTGCGTACCTGCCTGGCCGCCGCCGTCACCGACGGTCAGGTCAGCGTCTACCTCGAGCCCATCGCGCTGTACCACGAACGTGACCTGCTCGAGCCGGGTGATCGCGGCTGGCTCGGGGCGTACTCGCTCAACCGGCACATCCCGATCGGCAGCGCGCGCACCCACGGCAACGGAAAGCACCTGACCGTGCTCACGTTCGGAAACGGCGTGCGCATGAGCATGCGCGCCTCGGCGCTACTCGCCGACGAGGGCATCGGCATGCGCGTCGTCGACCTGCGCTGGCTGATGCCGCTGCCGGTCGACGACATGGTCCGCGAGGCCAACGCCACCGGCCGGGTGCTCGTCGTGGACGAGACGCGGCACAGCGGCGGCGTCGGCGAGGGCATCGTCACGGCGCTCGTCGAGCGGGGTTTCGGCGGGCGGATCATCCGGGTCGCCAGCCGCGACAGCTACGTGCCGCTCGGCGACGCCGCGAACACGGTGCTGCTCAGCGAGGACGACATAGAACGCGCGGTCCGCCGGCTGCTCAGCTGACGGACCGCGCGAACGTTACTGACTAGCTTGCCCGCAGAGTGCCGAGCAAACCGTGCGACTCGTCGTCCGGACCGGCAGCGAACCAGACCGCGTCCGGGCCACCGGCCGCCGCGTCGCCGGTGATCAGGCCCCACAGGCCGTCGATGGCGAGCGGCACACCGGACGTGCCGCGCAGCGTGCCGAGCACCTCGCCGGTGTTCGGGTCGAACGCGTGGATCCGGCCGTCGCCGAAGTTGCCGATCAGCAGGTCATTGGAGAACTGACCGAAGTTGGCCGGTGCCATCGTCATGCCCCATGGCGAGTTGAGCACGCCGTGGCTGGCGAAGCGCTTCACCCATGCGCCGGACGTCGTGTACACGTCGACGAAGCCGTGTGCCGGCCCGGCGATGTCGTCCTCGCCGCCCTTCAGCGCGTACGTCACGAAGATCTGGCCGCCGATCTCGGCCACGTTGAACGGTGCGTAGTCTGCCGGCAGCGTCGGATCGCTGAACAGCCCGGCAGTCGTCACCGGCGTGAACGTGCCGTCCCAGACGTCGATCTTGTGGGCGCCGAAGTTCGCAGCGAGCAGCATCGGGCCGGACGGGCTGTGTGCGATCGCCAGGCCCTTGTAGATCGCGCCCTCGGTGTGGCCGATCAGGGTGGCCGCCGTGCCGCCGGCCCACGCCGACAGGTCGCCGTCCTCACCGATGAAGATGAACGACGCCGGAGTGGTGGTGCCCGGCATGTGGAACGCGGTCGTGTCGTTGCGGACCTGCCCGGTGGGCGCGCCGCCGGGAATGCTGACCACGAGTGACAGCACGTTGACCGGACTGCCGTTGACGTCGCCGTTGTACAGCGTCGAGACGTCGGCGCCGTTGTCGGACACCCAGATTGGCGTGTTTGCGCCACGCGACATGCCCCACGCGTTGACCAGGTTGGGGTCGGTCTTCTGCGCGACGCCTGGTTGGTCGGACACCAGGTTCGTCTGCGTGTAGCCGCCGGCCGCGCCGCCCGCGGGCAGTGGAACCACCACGACGAGCGCCGCCACGGTCAAGCCCCCGAGCCAGCCGAGCCGTCTACCCATCACGCGCCTCCTTTGTGTCGCCGCTCACCCGGTTGCGAGCAGCACATCTGAGGACCACGCAGCGCACGCATGCCGGGTTCACAATGCTCATGGAATTCGGCATTGTTCGCCCAGAGTTCGGCTGGCGTTCGACCTCACCTATCGTCTAGCCGTGCGAGTGGCGCTGTTCGTGACGTGTCTGGTCGACGGGCTGTTCCCGGACGTAGGCAAGGCGACGGTGCGCTTGCTGCGCAGGCTGGGCCACGATGTCGAGGTGCCGCTGCGCCAGACGTGCTGCGGGCAGATGCACGTCAACACGGGCTATCCGCGCGAGGCGCTGCCGCTGGTGCGCAATCACGTCGAGACGTTCCTCGACTACGACGCGATCGTCGTGCCGAGCGGCTCGTGCACCGGGTCGATCCGGCACCAGCACGCCGACGTCGCTCGCCAGTTCGGCGACGACACGCTCGCCGAGGGCGCGCAGATCGTCGCGAAGCACACCTACGAGCTGTCGGAGTTCCTCGTGGACGTGCTCGGCGTGACCGACGTCGGCGCGTACTACCCGCACCGGGTGACCTATCACCCGACGTGCCACTCGCTGCGGCTGCTGCGCGTCGGCGACCGGCCGCTGCGGCTGCTCCGAGAGGTTCGCGGGCTCGATCTGGTCGAACTGCCCGACGCCGAATCGTGCTGCGGTTTCGGCGGGACGTTCGCCCTGAAGAATCCGGACGTGTCCACCGCGATGCTGGCCGACAAGATGAGCAACGTGCTTGCGACGCGCGCCGAGGTGTGCAGTGCCGGCGACTCGTCGTGCCTCATGCACATCGGCGGTGGCCTGTCGCGCCTGCACGCCGGCGTGCGAACAGTGCACCTGGCCGAGATCCTGGCGGCGTCATGACGAAGCCGCCCCGCCGGCTCATGACGGCTCCTCGCGGCGTCGGCCACCTGCGCGGCGACCAGCCATTTCCCGTTGCTGCCAAGGCGGCCGTCGCCGATCCGCAACTGCGCCGCAACCTGGGCAACGCCACCGCGACGATTCGCGCCAAGCGCGCTGCCGTCGTCGGCGAGCTGCCCGACTGGCAGCAGTTGCGAGCGGCCGGCGCGGCGATCAAGGACGCCGTCCTGGCGAATCTCGACAACTACCTGATCCAGCTCGAAGAGCGGGTCACCGCCCGGGGCGGCACCGTGCACTGGGCCCGCGACGCCAACGAGGCGAACCGGATCGTCACCGGCCTCGTGCAGGCGGCCGGCGCCACGGAGGTCGTGAAGGTCAAGTCGATGGCGACGCAGGAAATCGGCCTGAACGAGGCGCTGGCCGACGCCGGCATCGTCGCGTGGGAGACCGATCTCGCCGAGCTGATCGTGCAACTCGGACACGACCAGCCCAGCCACATCCTGGTGCCGGCGATCCACCGCAACCGCGCCGAGATCCGCGAGATCTTCCTGCGCGAGATGGGTGGCGTCGACCCGGCGCTGACGGACCACCCGGCAGCACTTGCCGAGGCGGCCCGCACTCACCTGCGCCGGAAATTCCTCACCGCGGACGTGGCCGTCTCCGGCGCGAACTTCGCGGTCGCCGAGACGGGCACGCTCGCCGTGGTCGAGAGCGAGGGAAACGGGCGGATGTGCCTCACCTTGCCGCGCACGCTCATCACGGTCATGGGCATCGAGAAGCTGGTGCCGACCTGGCGCGACCTCGAAGTGTTCCTGCAGTTGCTCCCCCGCTCGTCGACCGGCGAGCGGATGAACCCGTACACGTCGATGTGGACCGGGGCGACTGAGGGACAGGCGTTCCACCTCGTGCTGCTCGACAACGGCCGCACCGCTACGCTGGCCGACCCGCGCGGACGCGACGCGCTGCGCTGCATCCGCTGCTCTGCATGCCTGAACGTCTGCCCGGTGTACGAGCGCACAGGGGGTCACGCGTACGGCTCGGTGTACCCGGGGCCGATCGGCGCGGTGCTGTCGCCACAGCTCACAGGTGTCGCCGACAACGCCTCGCTGCCGTTTGCGTCGTCGCTGTGCGGCGCGTGCCTGGACGCCTGCCCGGTCGCCATCGACATCCCGTCGATGCTCGTCCACCTGCGCGCGCAGGCGGTCGACGCCAAGCGGCACCGAGTGCCCTCGCCCGAGCAGGCCGCGATGGCCGCCGCGGCGTGGACGATGGCCGAGCCCGCGCGGTGGACCCGGGCGTTACGCGTGGCCCGGTTCAGCAAGTGGGTCCGCCGGCGCCGCGCCCTGCCGCCGCCGCTCTCGGCCTGGATCCGCGCCCGGGATCTGCCCGAGCCGCCGCCGCAGACGTTCCGTGACTGGTGGACGGATGGTGGCCGATGAGCGCCCGGGGCGACATCCTCAACCGGATCCGGGCGGCGCTCGCCGACCGTCCGGTGCCGCCGCCGGTGGCCCGCGACTACCGCGCCGCGGGCCATGCGAGCGCCGACCTCGACCGCTTCGCGGAACGCGTCGCCGACTACCGCGCCACGGTGCACCGCACCTCGCCGGACGGCGCCGCGGCGCAGATCGCCGACGCGTTGACCGAGCGTGGCATCACGACCGTGGTCGTCCCGGACGGCTTCCCCGACGAGTGGCTGCCGCCCGCCACCGTCCTGCGCGAGCCGCTCACCACCGCCGAGCTCGACGCCGCCGGCGGCACGCTGACGACGTGCGCGCTGGCCGTCGCCGAGACCGGCACGATCGTGCTCGACGCCGGGCCCGGCCAGGGACGCCGCGCGCTGAGCCTGGTGCCCGACTACCTGCTCGTCGTCGTCCGGCATGAGCAGGTGCTAGCGAACGTGCCCGATGCGGTCGCCGCGCTCGACCCGACCAAGCCGCTGACCTGGATCAGCGGGCCGAGCGCCACCAGCGACATCGAGCTCGACCGGGTCGAGGGCGTGCACGGCCCGCGCACGCTGGACGTGGTGCTGCTCGCATGACAGCGACGGCGTGCGCTACTGCTCGAGGGTCGTTCGGATCCAGTCCTCGACGCCGGCGATGTGCACCGTCGCCCAGGTCCGGGCCAGCTCCGGGTCGTGTGCGCGGATCGCGCCAAAGATCGAGCGGTGCTCGGCCAGCGTGCGGGCCAGCGCGCCCTCCTGGGTGATCCCCCGCCAGACCCGAGCGCGCTGGGTCGGTCCGGACAGGCTCTCGATGAGCGACGCGAGCACCGTGTTGCCCGAGGCCACGGCGATGGCACGGTGGAACTCGACGTCGTTGCGGACGAGCTCCTCGACGGCTGAATCCGGCGTCGACCGGTCCAGGATCTCCTCGAGCGAGGCGAGCGACGTGTCGTCGATCAGCACCGCGGCGCGGGCGCTGGCGGCCGGCTCGAGAATCCGCCGCACCTCGAGCAGTTCGAGCACGGACGCGTCGTGGTGGAACTCGACGATGAAGCTCAGCGCGTCGAGCAGCGAGTCGGCGGCCAGGCTGGAGACGTACGTGCCGTCGCCTTGCCGGACGTCGAGGATCCGCACGAGCGACAGCGCGCGCACCGCCTCGCGCAGCGAACTGCGGGACAGCCCCAGGCTGGTCGCCAGGTCGGCCTCGCGCGGCAGCCGGTCGCCCGGCTTGAGCCGTCCGGAGACGATCATCTCCCGCAGCTTCTCGATCGCCTCGTCGGTGACGGCCACTGCCCCTCCAGCCCTTTGACCTATCAGCATCCCGCTGCCGATGGATGATCCCAGACCGACCGCGGCCCGGACCCGGTAGCGACACGCCCGGGCGGGATCTGACCGGTAGCGGAGAGCCTAGCCTTTACAGCCCGGACGGGACCAGCTATAACTGCTGAAACATCCGATGTCTGTTCGACCAGCGACGGGCGTTTACCCCGGATCATGCCGACCGGACCGCCCGGTACCTCCGATCCCTGACCTTGAAGGAAGCGACATCGCCGTGAGGAGCGCACAAGTGACGCGAGAACGCCGATCGCGCACTGCGACCCCGCCCTTCGGGCCGGGCCGGCGCAGCCACGTCCGTGCCGCGGCCGGCACCGGCGGACGCCGGAGGTCCGATGACTGACCGATTTGCCAGCTTCGAGATCACCGACGTCCGCTTCCCGACGTCGCGCGAGCTCGCCGGCTCGGACGCGATGAACACCGATCCGGACTACTCGGCCGCCTACGTCGTCGTCCGCACGACCGAAGGAGCCGAGGGGCACGGCTTCGTCTTCACCATCGGACGCGGCAACGAGGTCGCCGCCGCGGCGATCCGCGCGCTCGAGCCGATGCTCGCCGGTCGGGCCGTCGACGAGGTGCTCTCCGACATGGGCGGCCTGTCGCGCCATCTCGTGCACGACAGCCAGTTGCGCTGGCTGGGCCCGGAAAAGGGCGTCATGCACATGGCGACCGGAGCCGTCCTCAACGCGGTCTGGGATCTCTACGCCAAGCGCGAAGGCAAGCCGCTGTGGAAGCTGCTCGCCGACTTCACGCCGCGCCAGATCGTCGACCTGGTCGACTTCCGCTACCTCTCCGATGCCCTCGATCCGGACGAGGCGCTCGACCTGCTCGCCCGTGCCGCCGAGGGAAAGCAGGACCGCGAGCGGCAGCTGCTGACCGAGGGATATCCGGCGTACACGACGTCCGCGGGCTGGCTGGGCTACAGCGACGAGAAGGTGGCCCGCCTGGTGAGCGAGGCACTGGCGGACGGGTTCGGTCATCTCAAGGTCAAGGTCGGCTCCGACATCGAGAACGACGTACGCCGCAGCAAGATGGTGCGCGACCTGGCCGGCCCGGACGTCCTGATCTCGATCGACGCCAACCAGCGCTGGGACGTCGGCGAGGCGATCGCGAACGTCGCGCGGCTGGCGCCGGTGGGCCTGCACTGGGTCGAGGAGCCGACGATCCCCGATGACATCCTCGGGCACGGCACGATCGCCCGCGCCATCGCGCCGATCCTGGTGGCCAGCGGCGAGCACGTCGCCAACCGCGTCGTGTTCAAGCAGCTGCTCGCGAGCGACGCCATCCAGGTCTGCCAGATCGACGCCTGCCGGGTGGCCGGCGTGAACGAGAACCTGGCCGTCCTGCTGCTCGCCGCGAAGTTCGGCGTGCCGGTCTGCCCGCACGCAGGCGGCGTCGGCCTCTGCGAGATCGTGCAACACCTGTCGATGTTCGACTTCGTGGCGCTGAGCGGCACGACCGACGGCCGGTGGATCGAGTACGTCGACCACCTGCACGAGCACTTCGCCGACCCGGTCCGCCTGCGCGGCGGCCGGTACATGGCACCACTTCGTCCAGGCATCAGCGCACAGATGTTGCCCGCGACCCTGCTCGACTACCGATTCCCCGACGGACGCACGTGGCAAGAGCCCAATCCCGACTCCTCCAAGGAGACATCGTGAGACTGAACATGGCAGTCCGGATCGCCGCGACCATCGCCGCCGCGACCGTGCTCGCGACAGCGTGCAGCTCCAGCAAGGCCAAGTCGCCGGGCACGCAGGCCGCCGGCGGCTCTGGTGGCGGGAGCGGCGCGCTCGTCGGGGTCGACTTCCCGCGCTCGGACTCCGACTTCTGGAACTCCTACATCAAGTACGTTCCCCAGATGGCCACGCAGCTCGGCCTCAAGATCAAGACGACCAACTCGCAGAACAACATCGCGCAGTTGCAGTCCGACGTGCAGACGCTGCTCGCGCAGAACGTCAAGGGCGTCGTGATCGCCCCGCAGGACACCGCCGCGGTCATCCCCACGCTGCAACAGCTCGCGACGAAGAACATCCCCGTCGTCTCGGTCGACACGCGCCCGGACGGCGGCAAGGTTTACATGGTGGTCCGCGCCGACAACAAGGCGTACGGCGAGAAGTCGTGCAAGTACATCGGCGACACCCTCAAGGGCACGGGCAACGTCGTGATGTTCGAAGGCGATCTCGCCTCGATCAACGGCCGCGACCGCAGCGAGGCGTTCAGCGCGTGCATGAAGCAGAACTACCCGAACATGAAGGTGTTCGCCGAGCCGACGAAGTGGGACCCGCCCACTGCCGTGTCGCAGCTGCAGACCGTGCTGGCCGGCAACAAGATCAACGCGATCTACATGGAAGCCAGCATCTACCTTCCGTCGACGCTGCAGACGCTCACCCAGAAGGGCCTGCTCAAGCCGCGCGGCCAGGCCGGCCACATCGTGATCGTGTCGAACGACGGCGTCCCCGCCGAGTACAAGGCGATCAAGGACGGCCAGATCGACGCGGCCGTGTCGCAGCCCGCCGACCTGTACGCGAAATACGCGCTGCAGTATGTCAAGGACGCGATCGCCGGCAAGACCTACAAGCCCGGCCCGACCGATCACAACAGCAACATCGTCGACGTCGGCAACGGCATGCTCGAAGACCAGCTCCCGGCGCCGCTCGTGACGATCGACGGGGCCTACCCGGATTCGCTCAAGGTCGACGACCCGTCGCTGTGGGGCAACCAGATCAGCTAGGAGACCGATGGCTGAACAGTCCGAGGCCGCGGCGGCGGCGGGCGGTGACCCTGCACCGCCCGTCGTCGACGCCACCGGGATCAGCAAGCGCTTCGGCGCGACGGTCGCGCTCGACGGCGTCGACCTGCGCGTCGAGCCCGGCGAGGTGCACGCCCTGGTCGGACGCAACGGCGCGGGCAAGTCGACGCTCGTCTCGATCCTCACCGGCCTGGAGCCCGCCGACAGCGGCACGGTGCTGTTCGGCGGGGTGCCGGCGCCCACGCTCGGCGATCGCGACGCGTGGCGGCGGATCGTCGCCTGCGTCTACCAGAAGTCGACGATCATCCCGCACCTGTCGGTCACCGAGAACCTGTTCGTCAACCGGCAGACCGAGGGGCATCGTCTGATCAACTGGCGCGGCCTGCGGCGGCGGGCGGGCGAGCTGCTCGGCGACTGGGACCTGGACGTCGACGTGCGCCGTCCCGCTCGCGACCTGACCGTCGAGCAGCGGCAGATGGTCGAGGTCGCCCGAGCGCTGTCGTTCGGGGCGCGGTTCATCATCCTGGACGAGCCGACCGCCCGGCTCGACGCGGCGGCCATCGCGCGGCTGTTCGACCGGATCCGCGCGCTGCGGGCGCAGGGCGTGACGTTCCTCTACATCAGCCACCACCTGCAGGAGATCTTCGACCTGTGCGAGCGGGTCACCGTGTACCGCGACGCGCGGCACATCGTCACCGCGCCGATCGACGGCATCTCGCACAACGAGCTCGTCGCGGCGATGACCGGCGAGCAGGTCGCCGAGGCGTCCGATCCGCGACCGCCCGCGCCGCCGCGAGCCGAGCCGGTCCTGGCCGTCGACGACCTGACGGTGGGCGTCAGTGCCCGCGGCGTGTCCTTCGATGTCGCACCGGGTGAGATCGTCGGCCTGGCCGGAGCGGGCGGCAGCGGCAAGTTCGCAGTTGCCAGCGTGATCGTCGGGCTGCGCCGCCCGGATGACGGCGAGGTCCGCGTCGCGGGCGTCGTGCAGCGCCCGGGCAGCGTGCCGCGCGCCCTGGCGGCCGGCATCGGCTTCGTGCCGCAGGACCGGCACCGCGAAGGCCTCGTACCCGGCCTGTCCGTCGCTGAAAACCTGACGATGACGGTGCCGCACCGGCTGGGCCAGCACGGGTTGCTGAGCAAGCGACGCCAGACCCGGCTTGCCCGCCGGACCATCGAGCAGCTCGACATCGTCACCCGCCACCCCGCGCAGCAGGTGGTCGAGCTCTCCGGCGGCAACCAGCAGAAGGTCGTGATGGGACGCGCGCTGGCTGATCAGCCTCGCGTGCTCGTCCTCATGGCCCCCACCGCCGGCGTGGACGTGAAGTCGAAGCGGACATTGATGGACGCCGCCGCCGAGTCGGCGTCCGGCGGCGCCGGCGTCCTGGTCGTCACCGACGACCTGGACGACCTGCGCTACTGCCATCGGGTCGTGGTGATGTTCCGCGGCGAGGTGGTCGCCGAGGTGCGTGGCACGTGGGACGACGAGACGCTCGTCGCCGCTATGGAAGGGGTTGAGCTCAGCCGTGACTGAGACCGTGACCATGCGGACCGACACGTTGCCGCCGGACGTCGCGCCCGGCCGCAACGGCATCGGGCTGGCGATCGCCCGGCTGCGCGACCTCGCGCTGATCCCGCCGATCATCGTGATCCTCATCGTCGGCTACTTCGTCGACCACACGTTCCTGACGCGATCGACGCTCACCGACGTGCTGTCGAACATGTCGTGGATCGCGCTGCTGGTTCTCGCCGAGTCGCTCATCCTGATCACCGGCAAGATGGATCTCTCGCTCGAGTCGACAGTCGGCCTCGCACCGGGCATCGCAGCGTGGCTGACGCTGCCGAAGGGCATCGAGCACGGCGCGCACGTGCTCTCACCGGTGTGGGCAATCCCGATCGCTCTGGCCGTCGGCGTGGTCATCGGCGCGATCAACGGCTTCCTGATCGTCGCGTTGAAGATCAACGCGTTCATCGTGACGCTCGGCATGCTCATCACGTTGCGTGGACTGCTCACCGGCATCTCGCACGGGCAGACCTTCTTCTGGCCCAAACCCGAGTCCCAGACGTATCTCGGCCGGGTGAGCTGGCTCGGCCTGCCCGCATCGGTCTGGGTCGTGATCGTCGCGTTCGCCATCGGCATCGCCGTGCTCGCCCGCACCCGGGCCGGACGCTCGCTGTACGCGATCGGGGGCAACGTCGACGCCGCGCGCTCAGCCGGCATCCGCACCGATCGGGTCGTATGGCTGGTGCTGATCCTCGGCGGGCTGATCGCGGCGCTCGCCGGCATCATCGAGTCCGGCCACCTGGCGTCGGTGACGTCGAACATGGGCCAGGGACGCATCTTCGACGTGTTCGCCGCGGCGGTCATCGGCGGCATCAGCCTCAACGGCGGCAAGGGCAGCGTGTTCGGCGCATTCACCGGCGTGCTACTACTCAACCTCATCTTCAAGGTGTTGACGTTCGCCGGCGTGCCGAACCAGTGGTTCGACTTCCTGAACGGCGCGGTGATCCTCGCCGTCCTTATCGGCCAGCGGATCCTGAGCGGAAGGACGGACGAGTGACGATGAGCGGTCCACGCGATCACATCGCGCCCGAAGTGTCCCGCCTGCTCCGCCGCTCGCTGCGCTCGGGCGAATCCTGCGGGCCACGCGCAAGCCTTCGGCGCGCGGGCGCGGCTCTTCGCGCGAGCGCTCATCGCCCGGGCGGGATGAAGTAGGCATGCGGCTGGCCAGGCACGGTGAACCAGGACAGGAACGACCGATCGCCAGCGACGACGACGCGACGTGGCACGACCTGCGGCCGGTCACGCCTGATGTGACCGGCGCCTTCTTGCGCGACAGGCTGCACGGGCTCGACGTTGCCGCGCTGCCCGTCGTGCCCGACGTCGGGCGCTTCGGGCCGCCGCTCGTGGCAATCGGCAAGATCGTCTGCATCGGGCTGAACTACCGCGATCATGCCGCCGAGACCGGCGCGTCGATCCCGGCCGAGCCGATCGTCTTCCTGAAGACGCCCGACACGGTGATCGGCCCGGACGACGAGGTGCTGATTCCGCGCGGTTCGACCAAGACCGACTGGGAGATCGAGGTCGCCGTCGTGATCGGCGCGCCGGCACGCTATCTGGCATCGCCGGACGACGCGGCGGCGAGCATCGCGGGTTACGCGATCAGCAACGACGTCTCCGAGCGCGAGTTCCAGCTCGAGCGTGGTGGCCAGTGGGACAAGGGCAAGAACTGCGAGACGTTCAACCCGCTCGGCCCGTGGATCCTGACTGCGGACGAGGTGGCCGATCCGCAGGCGCTCGGCCTGCGGCTGTGGGTGAACGGCGAGCCGCGCCAGAGCAGCAGCACCAAGGAGATGATCTTCGGAGTGCATCACCTGGTCTGGTACCTGAGCCAGTTCATGGTCCTGCGGCCGGGCGACGTCATCAACACCGGGACGCCGGCCGGCGTGGCCCTGGGCCAGCCGGACAAGCCGTACCTGCGCGTGGGCGACGTCGTCGAGCTCGAGATCGACGGCCTCGGCCGCCAGCGGCAGACGTTCGGGCAAGCGTGAGCGCCTTCGACGGGCTGCGTGCGCTCGTGACGGGCGGCGCGTCCGGCATCGGGCTGGCCGTCGCGACGCGATTGGCGGACGAGGGCGCGGCGGTGGCGGTGCTCGATCGTGCCGACAGCGGGCCGTTCACGTACGTCCGCGCCGACATCGCAGACGATGCGGCAGTGCGCGCCGCGGTAGCGTCCGCGATCACCGCGCTCGGCGGCCTGGACGTCCTGGTCAACAACGCGGGGGTCGGCGCCCAGGGCGGGATCGAGGCGAACGACGACGACGAGTGGCACCGCGTCCTGGACGTCAACGTCGTCGGCCTGGTGCGCGTCACGCGCGCGGCCCTGCCCGCCCTGCGAAGCTCCGAGCACGCGGCGATCGTGAACACCTGCTCCATCGCGGCCACGGCGGGACTGCCCGACCGCGCGCTGTACTCGGCGAGCAAGGGCGCCATCCTCTCGCTGACCCGCGCGATGGCCGCCGACCTGCTGCCCGACGGGATCCGGGTCAACGCCGTCAACCCAGGCACCGTCGACACGCCGTGGGTGGCCCGGTTGCTCGGCGCCGCCGCCGACCCCGATGCCGAGCGGGCCGCGCTCGAGGCACGCCAACCGCACGGACGCCTCGTGAGCGCCGACGAGGTCGCCGACGCCATCGCGTACCTCGCCTCGCCGCGCGCCGGCTCGGCCACCGGAACATGCATCGCCGTGGACGGCGGCATGTCCGGCCTACGGCTCAGGCGCTGACATGCGGCGGATCGCATCGGTGATCCGGCTGCGTCCGGAGAAAGAAGCCGAGTACCGAGAGCTGCACGAGGCCGTCTGGCCGAGCGTGCTCGCGACGTTGCGCGCGGCGAACGTCACCAACTACTCGATCTTCCTGCGCGACGGCCTGCTGTTCAGCTACCTCGAATACACCGGCAACGACTACGCGGCCGACATGGCGCGCGTCGCCGCCGACCCCGAGACGCAACGGTGGTGGACGCTCACCGACCCGTGCCAGCAACCCCTCGAGACCGCCGCCGAAGGCGAGTGGGCGCCCGCCGAAGAGGTCTTCCATGCGGATTGACGCCCACCACCATGTCTGGGATCTCAGCGTCCGCGACCAGCCGTGGACGGTCGACCTGCCCGGGCTGCATCGCTCGTTCGACCTCGCCGAGCTCCGCCCGTCCCTACTGGCGCACGGCGTCGACGCGACCGTCGTCGTCCAGACGATCACGGTCGCGGACGAGACGCCCGAGCTGCTCGCCCTCGCGGCGCGGGAACCACTCGTGGCGGGCGTCGTCGGCTGGGTGGACCTGATGGCGCCGGACGTCGCCGACCGGCTGGCCGCACTGCGCTCGCGGCCCGGCGGCCACCGCCTCGTCGGCATCCGGCACCAGGTGCAGGGCGAGCCCGATCCGCGCTGGCTGTGTCGCGACGACGTGCGCCGGGGCCTGGCCGCCGTGGCCGCCGCCGGCCTCGCCTACGACCTGCTCGTCGTGCCGCCGCAGCTACCGGCCGCGATCGAGACGGTCGCCGCGCTGCCGGAGCTGACCTTCGTGCTCGACCATGCGGGCAAGCCTGCCATCGCGTCGGGCGGGCTGGCGTCCTGGCGTTCGGACATCCGGGCGCTGGCCGCCCTGCCGAACGTCGCGGTGAAGCTGTCCGGGCTGATCACCGAGGCCGACCACGCGACATGGACGGTCGACCAGCTGCGCCCGTACGTCCACACCCTGCTCGAAGCGTTCGGCGCCGACCGGGTGATGTTCGGCTCGGACTGGCCGGTCTGTCTGCTCGCCGGCAGCTACGACGACGTGATCGCGGCGGCCGAAGTGCTGACCGACGGCCTGGACGCCCGGGAGCAGGCCGCCGTCTTCGGCCGCACCGCCGCGCACTGGTACCGGATCGAGGCGTGATGCAGCGACGCAAGCTGGGCCGGACGCCCGTCGAAGTCACCGAACTCGGCTTCGGCGGTGCGCCGATCGGAAGCCTCTTCACCGCCACGTCCGACGAGGACGCCCAGGCCGCGGTGCACGCCGCGTGGGACGGCGGCGTTCGCTACTTCGACACCGCACCGCACTACGGCCTCGGGCTCTCCGAGCGACGACTCGGGGCGGCGCTGGCCGGCAAGCCGCGCGCGGAGTACGCCGTCTCGACGAAAGTCGGCCGGCTGCTCGTCGACAACCCTGCACCGACCGGCTCGGACCTCGCGGCCGGCGGCTTCGCCGTGCCAGACACGTCGATCCGCGTACGGGACTACTCCGCAGACGGCGTCCGCCGCAGCATCGAGACGAGCCTGACCCGCCTCGCCCTGGACCGCGTCGACATCGTGCTGATCCACGACCCCGAGGACCACATGGACGACGCGCTGCACCGCGCCGTGCCCGCACTGACCGAGCTGCGCGAGCAGGGCGTCATCGGGGCCGTCGGCGCGGGCATGAACTTCTGGCAGCCGCTGTTGCGCTTCGTCACCGAAACCGACGTGGACGTGGTGATGGTGGCCGGACGCTGGACGCTGGCCGACCGCAGCGCAGCGCCCTTGCTCGACGGCTGCGAGGCTCGCGACGTCTCGGTGCTGGCCGCTGCCCCGTTCAACTCAGGACTGCTGTCGCGTCCCTGGCCACCGGACGGCGCGCACTTCGACTACGGCCCGGCGCCCGACGACGTCCTGGC
>Ga0137385_10001253_pt1 | contig 21225 bp, 16 predicted proteins | sample SagtaG_FD_104921 | JGI IMG/M metagenome (GOLD analysis project Ga0137385, IMG submission 104921) | Vadose zone soil microbial communities from Sagehorn Ranch, Mendocino, California, USA - Sage2_R_80_16 metaG | ecosystem: Environmental > Terrestrial > Soil > Vadose zone | place: USA: California... | reverse complement strand
GACTACGACTTCGGCGTCATGCGCCGGGAGATCGCGACCATTCCCGACGCCATCGCCGATCACCTCGCCGACCCAGGCGGTCACGTGGGTCAACTGGCTGAGTGGCTCGCCGGGCAGCAGATCGAGCATCTCTACCTCACCGGGTGCGGCGACTCCGCCTTCGCGGCCCTGGCCTGTTCGCTGGCCTTCCGGCGGCACAGCCAGCTCACAATCCACCCGGTGCACGCCCTGGACTTCGCGCGCTACCTGGTCCGCTACCTGCCGCCGGCCAGCGCCGTCCTCGCCATCTCGGTCTCAGGGAAGGTCGGTCGGACCGTCGAGGCCGCGCGGCAGGCCTCGGCGTTCGGGCACCCCGTCATCGGGCTGACGCACAACGCCCAGGGACCTCTGGCCGCGGCCGCCGACCGGATCCTGCCGATCGACGTTCCCACGCTCGGCTCCTCGCCGGGGACCAGCACCTATATCGCGATGCTGTGCACCCTGGTCGACCTGGCGCTGCGCACATCCCGGGCGGGCGGTGCCGGCGGGATACGCGCCGCCTGCGGCGAGCTGCCCGGCCAGGCGGCCAAGACGCTGGGCTGGTGCGACGCGCTGGCGGCGGAGGCCGCAGCCCGGATAGCGCCCGCCCGGTTCGTGACCTTTATCGGCGCCGGGCCGAACGAGGCGACCGCGCACTTCGGCGCGGCGAAGCTGTTCGAGGCGTCCCAGCAACTGGCGCTGGCCGCGAACCTGGAGGAATGGGCGCACGAGGAATACTTCATCACCAGGGCCGGTGATCCTGTGGTAGTCGTGGCGCCGGCGGGCGCCGCCCACGACCGGGCGGGGGAGATTCTCTCCGAGCTGTCGTTCCTGGGGGCGGACGCCACCGTTATCTCTGACGTCGAGCCGCCGGGACCGGCAACGCACCTGCGCCTGCCCGGCGGCGTGCCAGAGGAGCTCAGCCCGGTGCTGGCGGCCCTGCCGCTGGCGCAGCTCGGGTTCCACCTGGCCCGGCGCGCCGGGAAGCGGAGCTACAACTTCCCCAGCGAGCAGGCGAAGAATGAGCACTACGCCACGATTCACCGCGCGACGATGGGAGAGCCAGCGTGACGGCCACGACACCGGCGGCAGACATCGTCGAGGAAGCCGGGAACGTCCTGGGCGAGTGCGCCGCCCGCCAGGTCAGCGGGCGGCTGCTGGGCGGGCTGGCCGTGGCCAGGCACCGGCACCGCCCGACCCCGCCGCCGCTGGAGCGCGCCTACGCGGACATCGACATCATCATCGGCCGGAAGGACGGCAAGCAGGCGAAAGCGGCGATGCTCACGCTGGGATACGTGCCGAACGAGCGCTTCAACGGCCTGCACGGCAACCGGCGGCTGCTGTTCTACGACGAGGCCAACGGCCGTCAGCTCGACGTCTTCGTCGGCTCGTTCTCCATGTGCCACAGCCTGGACCTGTCCGGCCGCCTCACGCTGCTGCCGGACACCCTGTCCGTCGCCGACCTGCTGCTGACCAAGCTGCAGATCGTCCAGATCAACGCCAAGGACCTGATCGACGCGGTGCAGCTGCTGCGCAACCACGAGCTTGACCGCGCCGACGAGCGCGGCGCGGACCACCTGTCCCTGGACCGGCTCTGCGCGGTCACCAGCGCCGACTGGGGCTGGTACACAACGCTGAGCGACAACCTGGCCAAGCTGGCGGCGTTCGCCGGGGACACGCTGGCCGAGCCGGACCGGGACCAGGTCACGGACTCGGCGCGGTCCATCCAGACGGCCATCGACCAGGCGGCCAAGTCACTGCGCTGGAAGGCCCGCGCCCGGCTCGGGCGCCGCGCTCCCTGGTATGAGCTGCCGGAGGAGGTGGCAGGCAACCGTGGCTGACCGGAAGATCTACTTCGCCACCGACATACATGGCTCCGAACTATGCATGCGCAAGTTCCTGAACGCCGGGAAGTTCTACGGCTGCGACACCCTGATCATGGGCGGCGACATCACGGGCAAGATGATCGTCCCGGTCGTCGACCGCGGGCAAGGGCGGCACACCGCGACGCTCTACGGCCGGTCGCTGGAGGTGACCGGCGACGGCAAATCCAGGCTCCGCAAGACCATCGCCGATGCTGGCTTTTACGCCTACGACACCACCCCCGAGGAGATGGAGCACTTCCGCGCTAACCCTGAGGCAGTGACCGAGCTGTTCGGGACGCTGATGAACCAGACCCTGAGCAGCTGGCTCGAGCTGGCCGAGGACAGGCTCACCGGAACCGGGATCCAGTGCTACTTCGCGCCCGGCAACGACGACCCGATCTTCGTGGACGACATCCTGCGCTCGTCCGCCACCGTGATCAACCCGGAGGAAGCCCAGGTGGACCTCGGGGACGGGTTCACGATGGTCAGTGTCGGCTACTCCAACCAGACGCCCTGGGACTCACCGCGCGAACTGCCGGAAGACGAGCTCGCCGCCTACATCGGCAAGCAGGCGAACGCCGTCGGGAACACCGACCGGGTGATCTTCAACTTTCATGTGCCGCCGCAGGAGACCCCGATAGACCAGGCGGCCCTCCTGGACGCGGAGTTCCGCCCGATCATGAAGGGCGGGATGCCGGTGATCGCCGGGGTCGGATCCTCCGCCGTGCGCGAGGCCCTGGAGAAGTACCAGCCCATGCTCAGCCTGCACGGTCACATCCACGAGTCCCGCGGCGAGGCCCGGATCGGCCGGACGCTCGCGATCAACCCGGGCAGCGAGTACTCCGAGGGCGTCCTGCGCGGCGCCATCATCACGCTGTCCAGGAAGAAGGGGGTGCGCGGCTATCAGCTCGTCGCCGGCTGAGCCAGCCCGGGACGTTCCGCCCGGCCCGGGCGTGACCGTCGCCGTCATCGGCTCCGCGCGCCTGGAGCCGCCCGACCCGCGCTGCGAGCTGGCCTGGCGGATCGGGGCCATCGTCGCGGGGAGCGGCTGGACCCTGCTCACCGGCGGTTATGGCGGCCTGATGGCGGTGGCCTCGCAGGCCGCGGCCGAGGCGGGGGGCACGGTCATCGGCCTGCCCATGCGCGGCTGGGCCGGCGTGACGCCCAACCGCTGGAATCATGAGCTGCGCTGGTCGGACACCTACCCTGAGCGGCTGGCCCACCTGCTGGCGGCGGACGCGGTCGTGGTGCTCGACGGCGGCATCGGCACGCTCTCGGAAGCCGCGACCGTATGGGCCGCGCTGCAGACCGAGCCTGACGCCGCCGACCTCGTGTTCCTGGGCGGTGGCTGGGGACCGGTCTTGCGGGCGCTCGCTGCCCACCTGGTCATCGACGAACGGGATCTCGCTCACGTGACCACCTGCGCCGGCCCCGAAGAGGCGGCCGCGCACATCGCGCGCACCCGCTCGCGTCAGCGCCCCGCGGCCCAGCCGCGGGGATGATGTCATCCGGCGGGACGGCCTTCCAGGAAGGCGGCCAGGACACCGAGATGGCCCCCGGCGTGGTCCGGCAGCATGCCTCTCAGGTCCTGGACGCCGCCGGACAGCGGGCGCTGGAGGGCGATCGCGGCCGCGGTGTCCGGCGGCACGCCTGCGTTCTCCAGGCTCCGCCCGGCCTGGGCGGCGGGAAGCGAGTTGAACCACAGGTACCCGGCCCGGACCCGGGCGGCGGGTTCGATGCTGCCGAGCACCCGCACCCGCGACAGGCCGCCGTCGGGGAAGGCGTCCAGCCGGATGCAGCTCACTGCCGCCGACGGTGCTACCGGGAGCACATGCCGGGTGTCAGGCTGCAGCCTGGTGCGGGCCAGCAGCGGCTGCCACGCAGCGGAATCGGCCGCCGGTACCGGATCGTCGGCGCAGGCCCACGCCTCGACCGCGGCGGAACTGTTGTACCTGAAATGCGCGGTGTCCACGATGAGCTGCCGCACCCGCCCGGCGAAAGCCAGCCGGAAGACGGCGAAGTCATGCCCGGTGTCCCGGCGGCGCCGAGTCTCCCAGCCTTCACCCATGGACCTGGCCTGGTCGGGCCGGTTCAGCAGGCCCGCCGAGGTGTAGAAGTCGTCGCTGCTGGCGACGACCGCGCCGCCGTACCGCTGGCTGGCCAGGTCGACGGTGAGCCCGTCAAGCTCGCGCGGGTCGGGCACCGGGTGGCCACGGACCCGGAGCCTGGCCACACCCCCGTCGGGGAAGATCGACAGCCGGACGTGAGTGAAGCGATGCGGGTCGCCCGCGTCGAACGTGTTGCGCGCATCGCCCCGCAGCGCGCTGTGCGGCACGATCTCGGTCCAGCTCATGGCGGGATCAGTGAGCTCGGCCGGACTGGGATATCCCTCGGATCCGCACGCCTCGACGAGGCAGAACTCGGGGTGGTTGCCGGTGAAGAAACTCGTGTCGACGTCCACGGCGGTGATGACGCCAGCCGTGCCCAGGCGGATCAGCGCCCAGTCGTGGCCGGGCTGACGGCGGCGCCTGGTCTCCCAGCCATCGACCACCTCGCCCCGTGGCCCGTAATGCCCGGGCTCGAATGCCGCGGGCCCGGGTTCCAGCAGGTGCTCCTTCTCGCCGAACGATTCGTCGCTGGCCGCCATCACGCTGCTGCCCAGCCAGCGCGACGCCAGATCCATGCTGGCGGTCACCGGTTCTCTCCGCTCAGGCCGGCGCTCGCGCCGGGCTGCGGCCGGAGCGCGGCACAGCGCGGCCAGACGATGATCATCAGCTGTCCTTCCTGGCCAGAAGCTGGCCGCGGGGCAGGGCCGGATCAACGGGCTCGCCGCGGAGCAGCGTGCTGCGGACCACCCCCCGCAGCGGCCAGCCCGCGTAAGGGGTCACCGGGTGCCGGTGATGCAGGCTGGCCGGATCCACGGTGCAGGAAACGTCCGGGGCGAAAACGCAGAAGTCCGCGTCGAAGCCGGTCTTGATCTGTCCCTTGCGGTGCAGGCCGGCCAGCTCGGCGGGCCGTGTGGCCATCCAGGTGGCCACCTGGTGCAGCGGGAACCCCCGCCGCCGCGCCTCGGTCCACACCAGCGGCAGGCCGAGCTGCAGGGAGGAGATCCCGCCCCAGGCCCGGCCAAAGTCCCCGCTGCCGAGGGCCTTCATGCCGGGCGTGCACGGGGAGTGGTCGGAAACCACAAGATCCACGATGTTGTCCCGCAGCCCGGTCCAGAGCAGTTCACGGTTGGCCGCCTCGCGCACCGGCGGCGAGCACTTGGCGGGCGTCGCGCCGTCCGCGATTTCCTCCGCCGCCAGCGTTAGGTAGTGCGGGCAGGTCTCGGCGGTCACCCGGACGCCCTCGCTTTGCGCCGATGCGATCATGGGCAGCGCGTCTGAGCTCGACAGGTGGACCACGTGCGCGTGGCCGCCCGTCGCCCGCGCGGCCTCAATGACCTCAGCGATCGCGAGATTCTCCAGCCCGCGCGGCCGCGACGCCAGGTAGTCGGCGTACTTCCGGCCCGTGGCCTCGGGGATGGCCGCCGCGGCCTGCGCGCTTTCCGCGTGGATCAGCAGCGGGGCGCCGAGATCACGCAGGACGCGGAGCGCGGCCGCCATCCCGCCGGCGTCCAGCGGCGGGAAGCCGGGCGCGCCGGGATCCGCGAGGAAGCACTTGAAGCCGAGGACCCCGGCCTGGTGCAGGGCCGGGAGCCCGGCCAGGTTGCCGGGGACCACGCCGCCCCAGAAGCCCACGTCCACATGGCACTGCCCGCGCGCCGCGCGCCTTTTGACCTCAAGCGCCGCCGGGCTGACGGTAACCGGAACACTGTCCAGCGGCATGTCGACCAGAGCCGTGATCCCGCCAGCCGCCGCGGCCCGCGTGGCCGCCGCGAAGCCCTCCCAGTCGGTGTTGCCCGGCTCGCAGATGTGCACGTGCGAGTCGACCAGGCCGGGCAGCAGGACCACATCGTCGTCCAGCTCCAGGACAGCGGCGGCTGTGCCCAGGTCACCGGCGGGCCCTATGGCCGCGATGCGCCCGGCCGACACGCCGATGCTGCAGCCCGTCTCTTCCTCGCCGACGATGGCGCGGGCGGCGCGGATGACCAGGTCGTAGCGTTCCGTCACTCAGCTGCCACCGGTTGCGGCCTGGCCCGCCGGAACGCCGGCCCGTCCGATCAAGGCGCCTCCAGCTCAGCGAGACGGCGACAGCGCGGCACAGTGCCTGAGGTAAGCAGAGGTCCGGCGTCTCGGAAGGCCCGGCAGCAGACCTGGCGAAACGGTAACCGCAGCACTCCGCCATGGTCAAGAGCCGGCTACCCGCGCGTCCTCCCGCGGCGCCGGCCCGGAGGACGGTCGGGCCCGCGGCACCCAGGCCGTCGTTGCCGCCGCCCGTGTCGTGGCGCAGGCAAACGGAAATCCGGCGGCCGCGATGGCCGCAAATATCACACCAACGGTGGTTTATTGGGCCAGGAATGAGTTCGGTCGATATGCCAGATCAATCATCGCATAGGAGCCAGCAAAGAGCCGTCTATCCGGGCACGCCTAATGGACTCTCTTTGAGTTCGGCATAAATGCTCTTTGCCAAATGTATACTCGGCCGTCATGACCTGGAGACGCCTACCTAAGTCGGCCCTTCGGCATACCGCTGGAGGCATTAACTCGGCCCTTCGGCATACCGTCAGGATTGAGGTCAACCGCGCCCCCAGTCACCGGTTGTGGCGGATACCGCCGCCCAACCAAGCGCGGCTGCTGGTGGCGCCGGTTTTCATCCTGTCCGCGGCCCGGTCCGGGTCCACCCTGCTCCGGGCCATCCTGGGGAGCCATTCCCAGCTCTACGCCCCGCCCGAGCTGCCGCTGAAGCACCTGGGGGTGCGTGCGGACTCGAAGTGGATCGAGACATCCCTGGAAGCGCTCCGGCTGACGAAGGAAGACCTGGACAAGATGCTGTGGGATCACGTGCTGGCCGACGTGCTGTCCCGCAGCGGCAAGCCCACGGTCGTGGCCAAGACGCCGGCCAACGTGCTGGCCTGGAAGGAGATCGCCAGCTGCTGGCCGGATGCGCGGTTCATCTTCCTGTTGCGCCACCCCGGCGCGGCCGTCGCGTCGCTGCGCACCTCGTGGAACCCGGAATGGCATCATGAGCGCGAGTCCGGAACCCAGGACGAGGCGGTCCGCAAGGCACTGCGGTATATGACCAAGGTCGAGGAGGCGCGCCAAGCCCTGCCCGGCCTCACCGTGCACTACGAGAAGCTGACCGCCGACCCGGAGGCAGAGGTCCGCCGGATGTGCGACTTCCTCGGCGTGCCGTTCGAGGTGGCCATGCTCGACTACGGCCGGTTCCCGCATGGCCGCTTCGCGCCCGGCCTCGGCGACGCGTCGGCCAAGATCCGTTCCGGCCGCATCCAGCCCCCGACACCGCCGCCTGGCCCGGGTGACACGCCGCCAGCCTTCAGGGACATCTGCGTGGCCTGGGGGTACCCGGAGCCTGAGCCGGGCCAGCGCGTGGTCAAGCCTCGCGCCGCCGCCGATGCGGCCGACTCGCTGGCGAGAGACACCGCGGGCAGCTGACGCCTCACGGCGCGAAGACACCTGGTATCCCGGCTGGTCACGTTGGCCGGTGGCGGCCGGCTTCCGGCGCGCGCCACAGCGCCCAGATGCTGCTTGTGAGACGATGCCGGACATCTGGCCCTAAGGCGGGTGGCTGAGCCCAAGGTGGCATCGACGTGTGGCATCTGGTTGAACAGTACGAGGTGAAACGCCTCACGCGCCGCAGCGCAGCGGAGAGGACGGCAGAGAAAACGGGACAGCTCCCCCGGCCTTCCCTGCCCGCAGGCACCGACCTTCTGCCGCAGATCAAGCACATCGTGGTGCTGATGATGGAGAACCACTCCTACGACAATTATCTCGGCATGCTGCAGGGCCGGGGTGACGGCTTCCCGCTGGGGACCGATGGCGGGCCGGCGGTCTCCAACCGCGGCGCAGAGGGCGAGGTCATCCGCGCGTTTCACCAGGCCTCTCCCGTCCAGCATGAGGGGGTGCCGAAGCAGAGCTGGGATGCGAGCCACCTCCAGTGGGGCGAGGGAAAGTGCGACGGCTTCGTCACCAGCGCGCAGCAGGTGCAGTCGGAGGCCCGGGCCGGCACCGGTGAAAAGGCCGACACCTCGGCCGAGGCGGCCGCCGTGGGCATGGGTTACTGGACCGAGCGCGACCTGCCGTTCTACTACGGGCTGGCCCGGACCTTCCCGCTGGCCGATCACTGGTTCAGCTCGTGCCTGGGTCCCACGTTCCCCAACCGCCGCTTCCTGATCGCCGGAACCGCGCACGGCCTGATAGACGACTCTCCCTACAACCTGCTCGACTACCCCCCGGCCGGGACCATCTTCGACATGCTGACCAGGCACGGGATCTCCTGGGCCAATTACCACCCAGTGGGCGACGACAAGCCGAGGTCCAAATCCACGTGGACGCACTATGCCCGGCACAAGAAGAAGACGACCCGGCGCCGGCTGATGTCCCTTTGCCGGTCCCTTCCCGGCGTGGCCCAGGGCGTGGCGAAGGACATCAAGTTCACGGCCGACGTGTTCCCGCTCGGAATCGGCCGGTGTATGCAGCATATTCGCAGCACCGACCAGTTCTTTGCGGATGCCGCCAACGGCACACTGCCGGCCTTCAGCCTCGTGGACCCGGACTTCGGTGCCTATTCCGAGGAGAACCCGCAGGACATCCGGAAGGGCGAGAGCTTCGCGGCCGAGGTGATCAAGGCGGTGCTGCACGGCACCGGATGGCCGCAGACGTTGCTGATCTGGGTCTATGACGAGCACGGCGGGTACTACGACCATGTTCCTCCGCCTGCCGCGATCCCGCCCGACGACGTCGAAGGACGGAGCATGATCGGGACCGGGGCGGGGCTGCAGAGGGTCCTCAGGCCGGTCTTCCCCGGCCTGGCCAAGTCCAAGGAGAACCCGGATTCCGGACCGCGCCGGTACGACCGGTACGGATTCCGGGTCCCGGCCGTGATCGTGTCACCGTACGCGCGGCCCGGCTACGTTTGCTCCGAGGTCCTCGACCACACCTCCGTGCTGAAGCTCGTCGAGGAGAAGTGGAACCTGCCCCCGCTGACCGCGCGGGACGCCGCGGCCAGGGCTCCCCTGGACGCGCTCGACCTCACCGGATCCCCGGCCTTCCTGGAGCCGCCGCCCCTGCCCGAGCCCAGCCTGCAGTGGGGCACCTGGTAACCCGCTCCCGTCCCGGATCCCTGCTGCGCTGGCTCACGCGGGCCGGTCGCCCCGCCATTTCCACCTGCCGTAGGAGGCGTTCTCGACGCGGCCCGCGGCGGCTTCCTCGGTGAGCCAGCGGTGGATGGTCTGGTGGGCCACCTCCTGGCCGTCCGTGGCGAGCTGCTCGGCGATCGCGCGGACGGTCATGCCCTTGACCCCGGCCGACCTGAGCAGGGCGGCCACCCGGCCGCGGGCGGGGTGCCCGTCGTCCTCGGTCACGCGCGGCCCGGCGAAGCCCGCGGGGACCACCGGGCGGCTGCCGACGCCGGGGATCCTGGCCGCGCGCCGCGGTGACCAGCGGGTGGCGTAGTCCTCGCCCAGCGCATCCTCCAGGAGCTTGTCCGGACCCGGCCGGATCCGCCCGTACCGTTCCGCGATCTCGCCGATCGCCTCGTACTCGATCCGGTAGAACTTGACCGGCACCACCCGGCCCTGCTTGCCCATCTGGACGATGCCGGTGCCGGGGTAGCGCAGGCGCGCGAGGTCGGCGGCGATCCGCACGTCGTCGGGGATGATGAGCCGGGCATCAGCCTCGGAGGCCACGCCGAGGCCGATCCGCAGCGCGCACTGCGACTTCAGGTCGGCGGATCCCGTCATCGTGACCGTGCCCCGCTGCGTCGCCATGATGGGGTCGATCGCCTCCGAGCGGCCGGTCATCACCAGCTGCGTGGCCATGCCGGACAAGGTGGCGTTGGTGACGCCTTCCAGCGACGAGCGGGGCCCGCCCATGCCCACGCCGAGGATGACGGCGATCTCGTCGCACACGAGCAGGATCGCGGGCTGGCGGGGGGACGGGATGATCTTCTCACCGCCGCTGCCCGACCGGGACCTGGCGTCCACGGCCCGCAGCAGGGCACGCAGCATCCGCTCGGCTTCCTCCCGGTCGGTGGCCAGCCAGTCGACTACCGGCCGGGGGGTGCGGCCGGCCAGCCACGGCTCGATCCAGGGCGCGGCCATCCGCCCGCCCTTCAGGTCGATCGCGAAGATCAGCACGTCGGCGCAGCGGGCCAGCTGCGCCAGCAGCACATTCAGCAGTGTCGACTTGCCGGAGCCCCGCAGACCCACGATGAGGGTGGCGACCTCGCGCAGCGTAACGGCGCAGACCTGGCCGTCCTCGAACAGCCCCAGTGGCAGCGGCCGGACGATGCTCAGCGTGCCCTGGTCATCAGGGAACGGCACGGTCTCGGCGAGCACGTCCCGCTCGGCGACGTGCAGGATCACCTTGTGCGCCTGGTCGCCGCGCTCGAACCGGAACGAGCCGTGCCGCAGCCGGGCGGCCACCTCGAGCTGCTCGGTCGCGGGTGCCAGGACGGAGTAGGTGACGCGGCCGGATCCGGGCAGCCGCAGGTGCACTAAATACCCGGCGCGGGTGTCCTCCTGCCCGGCGAACATGACGCCCTTGTGCCCGATGCGCGCGAGCAGATCCGGCCACTTGCGCTGCTGCCGCGCGATCGCGGCCGCCTCGGCGGCCAGGCGGGCCCGCTCGGCCGCGCGGTGCTCACGCTCCCGCAGCGCCGGGTACAGCACGATCGCCGCGGCAGCGGGCAGCGCCAGGGCCACGGCCACCGTCCAGGCCCAGGGAGCGGACACGCAGGCGTAGGCCAGCCAGGCCGCTCCCGCGACCCCGCAGGCCGACACGTAGACCGTCGACAGCCCGGTCCCGGCCGTGATCAGGGCGGCAATGACGACCCCGCCGCCCAGGGTGACGCAGATGACAATGACCGCCAGATGGGGAAGCCTGGCCATGCTGGCCAGCGACCCCGCCAGGTACAGCGCCCCGGTGATCAGCGGGCCGAACGCGAGCGACTGCTGGCGTGCCGTGCGCTCGCGGGCCGGCGGGGGCGCCGCCGTCTCGGGCGGGCGTTCACTGGTTCTCGTCGACATCCCAGAGCCTCTCGTTCGGACGCGGATTCTCGATTCGCTCCAGCTCGTTGGCGTGCGCCGTGCGGTGGATGGCGTGGGCCTCTCCTGCGAACTCCCCCATCCCCGCGGTCGTCGCGGCAATCTCCTGCAGATGCTCAGGGACCGAGGGGTGAACGGGGAACTCCGAGCCGAGCCGGTCGGCGACACGGGCGACCGCCGCTGCCAGCGCCTCAAACAGGCGCGGCAGGCCAGACAGGAACGAATCCAGGTCGAGGGCGTTCTCCGGCGCCCAGGCGCCGATGTGCTCGCTGACCGCCTCGGTGGCAGCGTCGATACGGTTACTCACGGCGTGATGCCTCTTTCTCGGTGATGACGCCCTTCGGGTGGCAAGCTCGGGCTAACGGCTGGTCGGGATGGGTGCCGACAGGTCCGGCCGCGGGTGCGGTCTGGCCTGTTTAACCCCTCTTTCTATAGCCCTATTCGGGCTGCACGGAGTCAAGCCTCTGGTGCAAGATCTTCCGTTCGCACCATGGGGGAAGATCGGTCACGATAGCGCAGGGAGTGTCGCGATCATCGCCCGGGACGTGCTGTGCGATGCTCTAGTGCGGCCCGGCATACTGTGATGCATTTGGCACCCCGCGAGAACGGTGCGCAGAGTGCTCTTCGCCGAGGTGCGTGACCAGCTCGCGCCGCCGGTCAGTTGAACATGGAGCGATGCCGGTGCACGGCCTGGAGCATGCCCATCGCGATCATGTCGGCGAACATGGCCGAGCCGCCGTAGGACACGAACGGGAGCGGGAGCCCGGTCACCGGCATGATGCCCACCGCCATGCCGATGTTGATGAACGACTGCACCGCGAACCAGATCACTATCCCGGCGGCCACGAGCATCCCGAACTGGTCGTCGGCCCGGGCCGCGATCCGCAGCGCCCGCAGCAGCAGCACCGCGAGCAGCGCGATGATCCCGGCGGCGCCGATAAAGCCGAGCTCCTCCCCCGCGACCGCGAAGATGAAGTCGGTGTGCTGCTCAGGCACGAAGTTGCCGGAGATCAGCTGGCCGTGGAACAGCCCCTGGCCGAACACTCCGCCGGAGCCGACAGCGATCTTGGCCTGCGCGGCGTTGTAGCCGCTGCCCTGCGGGTCCGCGGTGGGGTTGAGGAACGAGGTGAGCCTGCTCAGCTGATAGGCGTGGAGCAGGTGCAGGTTCAGCACCGCCAGCACCGCCAGCGTTCCCGCCACGACTAGGGCCGCCAGCCAGCGCAGCCGGATACCGGACAGCGCGATCAGCCCGAGCAGCACCAGCACCATGATGATCGCCACGCCGAGATCGGGCTCGAGCACCACCAGCGCGATGGTCACCGCCGCCACTATGATCGTGAGCGCCACCGACCGGATCCTCGGCCGGACTTCAGTCTGGCGCAGCTGGCTGAGGAGCATCGCCGACACCAGGATGATGGCGATCTTGCCGAACTCGGACGGCTCGATCTGGAATCCCCCGGGCACCGCGATCCAGGACCTGGAGCCGTTGACCGAGGCGCCCAGCGGGGTGAGCACGGCAATCAGCCCCAGCAGGGACACGAGGTAGAGCACCGGCGCGTACATCCGGAGCTGCCGGTAGTCCAGCATGCTCACGGCCGACATCAGGATCAGCCCGATGGCGATGTTCAGCAGCTGCTTCATCAGGTAGGCCCGCGGATCGGAGCCCTGCGCCAGCAGCGCCGGCTGCGTCGCGGACCAGACCAGCAGCGTGCCGATGAGGCTCAGCGACAGGACCGTCGCGAGCAGCACCCAATCAAGATGCCGCAGCTTCGAATCCCTGGCCACGGCGCGCCGCAGCAGCGACCTCGGCAGCGAGACCGTGCCGGATGACCTTTGGCCGGCCCAGCCTCGAGCGGCACTCATTGGCGCGCCTCCGGCACGACGCTCATCGCTTCCGCCCTCCCGAGGCCACTGCCGACCTGACGATCTGGCCTGCCTGATTGATGTGCGGCGGCCCGGGCAGCTTGCCGCCGGGCAGCGCCGCCTTCTGGCCGCCCAGGCCGTAGATGCCCGCCCAGATCTGGCGCACCGCCGGCGCGGAGACGTCGGCGCCGAACCCGGAGTTGGGGATCATCATGACCACCACGTACTTGGGGTGGTTGCACGGGGCGAACGAGGCGAACACCGAGGTGGCCAGCTTGCCGTAGGCCTGGGCGGTACCGGTCTTGCCCGCCACGCACACCTTGCCCAGCGGGAAGCCGCCGAACGCGCCCGCCGCCGTTCCTGAGGTCACCACGCCCCGCAGCGCGTTCCTGATGTAGGCCAGCGTGGACTTGGCCACCGGCAGGTGACCCGACACCGGCGGGGTTATCTTCTGCACCACCTTGCCGTCCGGGCTGAGCAGCTCCTCGCCGATCCGCGGGCTGTAGAGCGTGCCGCCGTTCGCGAGCGCGGCGTAGGCCCGGGCCAGCTGCAGCGGGGTGACCGAGACGTAGCCCTGGCCGATGGAGGCGATCACGGACTGGCCCGGGGTCCACACGTTCGCCGACTTGCAGTCCTCGTACTCGATCCGCTGGATGTACGTGCCGTTCGCCTTGCCGTACTTGCACCAGTTCTGCCCAGCGTGCGCGTTGTCCTTCCAGAAGTAGCACAGCCACTCGCGGGTCGGCACCGTACCGTAGCTCTCCTCGGGCAGGTCGATGCCGGTGTCCTTGCCGAAGCCCCAGCCCAGCTCCATCTTCTGCATCTGCTGGATCGGGGCGTTCGGGCTGGTCACGTAGTCGGCCGCGCGGTGGTCGCGGAGCCAGATGTCGTAAGCCAGCTGGTAGAACACCGTGTCGCAGGACTGCACGAGCGCCTGGTTCATGCTCATCAGGCCCTGGTTCGGGTTGCCGTCGTTGGCGTACGAGTGGCCGCCAATCGTGACCGCGGCGGGGCAGCTGTACTGGCTGTTCAGCGAGTAGCCTGCGGCGACCGCGGCGGCCGTGGAGGTCACCTTCCAGGTCGAGCCCGGGGCGTACTCGCCCTGGGTCGCGCGGTTCAGGATCGGCTCGGAGTTGCGGCTTCCGAACAGTGCGTTGAACTCCTTCTCGGAGATGCCGCCGGTCCAGATGCTCGGGTTGTAGGTCGGGTAGCTGGCCATGGCGACGATCCGGCCGGTGGTGGTCATCACCACGGCCGCGCCGGTCTTCGCAGCGGTGTTGCCCTCGGCCTGGGTCTTGTGGATCGCGTTCGCGAGCGCGTTCTCTGCGACCTGCTGGACCCGGGCGTTGATGCTGGTCACCAGGTCGTCGCCGGCCTTCGCGTTGGTCTGCCTGACCGTGCCGGTGACCTGGCCCGCGGCGTTGACCGACACCACCTTGTCGCCGATGGTGCCGCGAAGCTGCTGGTCGTACTGTCCCTCGAGGCCGGCCTGGCCCACGAGGTCCACGCCGGAGAATCCGGTTTGCGGCAGGCCGCGCTGCTTCATCTCCTGCGATGTGATCGGCTGCAGGTACCCGAGCACCTGGGACATGGCGGTGGCGACCGGCTGGACGTATTCGGTGACCGGCTGGACCTGGGCGGTGATTCCGGGAAACTCGCGCTGGCTCTCCAGCACCTGGAGGGCCACCTGGTCGGACACGTTCTGCGCCACCGGGATCGGCTGGTACGGCGACCCCCGCCAGCAGGGCTGGCGCACCTTGGCCGTACAGATCCGCACCTCGTCGCGGAGCAGCTGGTATTTCACGCCGAGCAGGGCGGCGAGCCGGTGCAGCTCGGCCGTTCCGCCGTCCCGCTGCTGTGACAGGTCGGCCATGTTGACCGAGACCACCAGCGCGCTGCGGTTGTCCACGATCGGGCTGCCGGTGTCGTCCAGTATCTCCCCGCGCACCGACGGCACGATCACGTGCTCGGTCTGCTCCAGCTTGGCCTGGCTGGCGTAGGCGGTGCCGGACATCACCTGCACGAACCAGACCCGCACGCCGAGCCCGATCAGTAGCGAGGCCACCACCAGGTGCAGCACTGCGAGGCGGCGCCGCGACGCCGGGATCATCTGAGCCCTCCTGTCCGCCGGCTGCCAATCCGCCACACCGTGGACCGCCCGCCCAGCCGGCCGCGGGTCAGGCTGCCCAGGAACGACTTGCGGCCCGAGGAGAACCTGGCCCGCCTCCGGGCCCCGAGCCGTGAGCGCCCGCCCACCACGCGCCCACCCACCAAGGGGCCGGAACGGAACCGCGGGGCTGCCTGCCGTGATCCCACCCAGAATCTGCGCCGGCCCGAGGCCAGCCCGGCCACCATGCCGTCGCCGCGCCGGGAAGAGCCCAGCCGCAGGCTGACGGGCCGTGCCGCCAGGCCCCGGCGCGCGCCGAGGCCGACGGTGCCGCCGCCGCCCAGCACGCCGCCGCCGAGCAGGCCGTCATGACGCCGCGCCGTACCGAGCCGCAGCGGCACCCGCCGGGACGGCAGCGCCGCCCGCGGCACAGCCCTGCCGCTGGACGAGCCGCCGCGCATCCGCGGGTCGGGCCGGAACCTGGGGCCAGGCGATGCGGCACCGGTCCTGGTCAGGCCGGCTGGCCGACCGGAGTCGGGGCGGCGGCTGCGGAACGCCGAGCCCGGCGGCCCGGACCCGCCGCGGCCCCGCAGCGCCGAGCCGGCCGGGCCGCCCCGCGCCGGGGAACCGAGCCCGCGGCCTACGCTGCCGTCCTTGCGGCCCCCCGCGCCCATCCGCAACTTCACCGGGGACTGCGGCAGCGTGCGGGGCGGCCGGGCCACCGCCGATCCTGGCGATCCGGAACCTGGCCGCAGCCGGGGCGGCCGACCGGGGCGGCCGGGACGGCCAGAGCCGGGCCGCTGCGACGCCAGCCCGGTGCGCGGCCCGCCGCCCACCCATCCGTCGCCCGGCCGGGCGGCGGCCTCCCTCAGCCGCGGAGCGCGTGCCGCCGCGCCCTTGCGGCCGCCGCCCCGGGATCCGCGGGATCCCTGCGGGCCGGCCAGCCAGCCGGCCCCGCCCAGCAGCCCGGCTCCGCCCAGGACGGTCCCGCCGAGCCCCATGGCTCCCAGCCCGGCCCCGCCGGGCAACGAACCACGGGGCAGCGCACCGCCGGCCTGGGCCCGCGCGAGCAGCCCGGCCCCGCCCGCCGACTGCTCCGGCACCGCGCGGAACCGGCCGAGGCTATCGGCCCACCGAACCACCCGCACAACCGCATACAGCAGGAACGGGCTGAGCACCACGTCATACGCGGTGGCCGACGGCAGCACCTGCCGTACCGCCGGCCAGGTCACCTGAGGGTCGCTGAGCATCAGGCCGAGCAATGCCACCAGGGCTTCGCCGGCCGCGGCGGCCGCCATGGCCAGCACCACGGTCAGCAGCGCGGAACGGTCCACCGTGCCGCGCAGCCGCCCGCACAGGTACCCGATCACGCAGAACGCCAGCGCGTACTCGCCCATCAGGTGGCTGCCCGGCGGTGCGAGGTCGAGGCCGAGCCCGGCGCAGAAGCCGGTCACCGCGCCTGCCGCCGGGCTGCCGCACAGCCCGAGCGCCACCACGGCGAGCAGGACCAGGTCGGGCGGGCTCGCGCCGGGCAGCGGGAGCCTGTTCACCACGGTCAGCTGGAACACGAGCGTAGCGGCCAGCAGGACCGCCGACAGGATGGTGCGCCTCACCTCAGCCGCCCGCGGCCTGGTTCGGGCCGGCGGTCAGGCTGGCGGACGGTGTCGGGGTCGGGGTGGGTGTCGCGCTGCGCTTCGGGGTCGGCCGGGGCTTCGGCGCCGGCGGCAGCACGGAAAACCTGGGATTGTGGCTCGGCGGCGCCACCACAATGCCGACCACGCCCAGCGAGGTGAAGCTAACGTAGGGGCGAACCAGGGCCAGAGCGGTCAGCGAGCCCGACCGGTTCTGGACCTTGCTGATCACCCCGACGGGAACGCCGGGTACGTAGGGCCGGTCGTGCACCGAGGCCGATGTCACCAGCTGCTCACCCGGGGTGAGCACGGCGCTGGCGTCCAGCACCTGCAGCTTCAGCAGCCCGGATCCGGACCTGCTGAAGCCCGGCCCGGTCACCCAGCCGATCTGGCCGCTGCCCGCCAGCGTCACGCCGACGATAGAGGTGGCGTCGGTGGCCAGCAGCACCGTACAGGTCTGCGCGCTCACCTCGGTGACCGTCCCGACCAGACCCTGGCCGTCGATCACGGTTTCTTCCGGCTTGACGCCGTCCCTGCGGCCGGCGTCGAGCGTAACCGTCTGCGCGTACCCCTGCCCGATCGCGATCACTGTAGCGGCGACGATCCGGTACCCGCCCCGGCCTGAAAGCTGCAGCAACTGGCTGAGCTGCCGGTACTCGGCCTTGCTCAGCTGCTCCTTACTGAGTTCGGCGCGCAGCTGGATAACCTGCTTCTGCAGCGAGGCCACCTGCGGGCTGGCGCCGCTGGCCCCGGTGCCCCGGTCGAAGAACCCGATCACGGGCCCGGTCGCGACGCTGACCGCGCGCTCCACGCTGCCGAACACCGACCCGCCAGCCTGCCGGAGGCCGCGCAGCGGGCCCGAGGAGCCGCCGCGGTAGTCAACGGTGATCAGGACCAGCGCGGCCACCAGCAGCACGGCGAGGACCACCCGGGTCCGTCGGGTGTCGTGCACTCCGATCACCTCGTCCGCGCCGCGGTGCGGCTGCTGGTCAGGCGGTCAGTGTGGCCGCACGGTCACGGCCTTGCTGCCCAGCCGGCTCAGTTGCTCTTCAATGCGCTGTGCTTGTAAAAGCGCTGTGTGGTAACGCGCCGTTTCTGCTGCGGGGTGCCTAACGCCTGGACTCGGGCACCAGGACCTGGCGCAGGGTGTCGAAGTCCTCGACGCACTTGCCGGTGCCCAGCGCCACCGAGTCGAGGGGATTGTCGGCCATGTGGATCGGCATGCCCGTCTCTTCCCTGAGCCTTTCATCGAGCCCGCGCAGCAGGGCTCCGCCGCCGGTCAGGGCGATACCGCGGTCCATCACGTCACCGGCCAGCTCGGGCGGGCACTTGTCCAGCGTGGTCTTCACCGCGTCGATAATGACGGCGAGCGGATCCTCGATGGCCCGCCGGATCTCCTCGGCGGAGATCACGATCGTCTTCGGCAGCCCGCTGACCAGGTCCCGGCCCCGGATCTCGGCGTTCGGCTCATCCGCCGCGGGGAACGCCGAGCCGAGGGCCATCTTGATCTCCTCGGCGGTGCGCTCGCCCAGCATGAGCGAGTACTCCTTCTTCCCGAACGTAATGATCGCCTGGTCCATCTCGTCGCCGCCGACGCGGATCGACTGCGAGGTCACGATGCCGCCGAGGGAGATCACGGCCACCTCGGTGGTGCCGCCGCCGATGTCGACGACCATATTGCCGGTCGGCTCATTGACCGGGAGGCCCGCGCCGATCGCCGCGGCCATCGGCTCCTCGATGATGTAGACGCGGCGCGCGCCGGCCTGGTGGCCCGCCTCCTTGACCGCGCTCTGCTCTACGCCGGTGATCCCGCTCGGCACCGCGACGACGATCCTCGGCTTGGCCAGGTGACTGCGTTTGTGCACCTTCTGAATGAAATACCGGAGCATTCGCTCGGTCACGTCGAAGTCAGCGATCACGCCGTCTTTGAGTGGCCGGACCGCCACGATGTTGCCGGGCGTCCTGCCGATCATGCGTTTGGCCTCGACCCCGACCGCGACTATCTGCCCAGTGTTCGTGTTCAGCGCCACCACGGACGGCTCGTTGAGCACAATCCCGCGGCCCCGCACGTAGACCAGGGTGTTCGCAGTGCCAAGATCGACCGCCATATCGCGGCCCAGGAACGCCAGCGCGTTACTCATGTGGAACAAGAACCTTCCCAAAAAGGGTCCTACCGGATGCTCTGTATTACTTCTCAAGGCCCGCGTGCCAAGACCTGGCTGGCGGGTCCTGTTACCTACATCTACCAGGGCGGGGCTGCCTAAACGTGCAACGCATGATTCCTGCGGATGGTGCCCGCGGGTCCCCGGCCACGCGCTCAGGTAGCGGCTCGGTCCTGACCTGCTGCGACCGCTCGCTAGCCCGCTGTCACGGACCGCGAGGACGCTGCTCCTGTTACCCGGAAAGACTACAGGCACCGCCAGGGCGCGGCGCCGATGGCACGCCGGTCTGGGCTTATGCCGCGCCTCGCCGGGCAATGCCGCAAAGCCCGCGCTAGGAGGCCACATCCACGCGGTGCCCGAGCCAGATGCCGATAACCCACAATCCCGCGAAAATGGCGCCGAGAAAATACATGACAGGGACGATGGCGCCCGCCGCGATCACCAGTGCCTGCAGCACGCTGCCCCCGGCGACCGTCAGCCGCAGCCACCGCCGGGCCGTTGCGGCGAGCACGACCGCCGCCACGGCCAGCACCGCGCCCGCGATGGCCGCCGCCCGCGGCGGCGCGTGCTCCACCGCCAGAGCCACCGGGATGGCCAGCCAGATCACCACCGTCTCCATGATCAGCACCGTGGCGCAGAGTCGTTTCATGCAGGCCCCGGAGCCGGCTCGCCCGGGTCCGTGCGGGTGAGCATCAGCCGGGCGTCCCCGGCGGTGATCACCGACCCGGTGATGAGCACCAGGGCCGTGCCGGGCGGCCCGCCGCTCTCGGCCCCCCGCGCGTCGGCCGCATCGGCCAGCGCGACCCCGATCTCGATCGCGTCGTCCAGCCGCGGCACCGCCCGGACCCGGTCCGGGCCGAACACCGCGCCGGCCATCTCGGCCAGCTTGGCGGGATCAGCGGACCGGGGCGAGGAGTTGGCGGTCACCACGAGCTCACTCGCGAGCGGCTCAAGCTGGTCCAGGATCGCCGGCACGTCCTTGTCCTCGCTGACCGCGAGGATGGCGATGAGCTCGGTGAACGCAAAGGCCTCCGCCAGCGCGTCGACGGTCGCCGCCATGCCGGCCGGATTGTGCGCCGCGTCCACGATCACCACCGGGCTGCGGCGGACCACCTCCAGCCGGCCCGGAGACGACATCGTGGCGAACGCGGACCGCACCAGCTCGCTGTCCAGTGCTTGCTGTGCTGGCCCGGGGGGGACAACCCCCCAGGACCCCCCCGCGTGCGATCCGCTCGGGCCGACCTCCGGCCGGCCCTCGTCGCTGGCCCCGGCTTCGCCGGGATGCCCGGTGGGGGTCGCACCGGCGAACGCCTCGACCGCGGCCAGGGCGCAGGCGGCGTTGGTGGCCTGATGGGCGCCAAACAGCGGCAAGAACAGCTCGTCGTAGCCGCCGAGCAGGCCGCGGATCCCGAGCAGCTGGCCGCCGACCGCGAGCTCCCGGCTGGTCACCCCGAACTCCAGGCCTTCCCTGGCCACGGTGGCGCCGACCTCGGCCACGCGCCGCAGCAGCACCTCCGCGGCGTCGATGGGCTGCTGGGCCAGCACGGCGACCGCGCCCGGCTTGATGATGCCGGCCTTGTCGCCGGCGATGGACGTCACCGTGTTGCCCAGGTAGCGGACATGATCGATCGAGATCGGGGTTATCACGGCCACCGCGCCGTCAGCGACGTTGGTACAGTCCCAGGTCCCGCCGACACCGACCTCGATGACCGCCACGTCGACCGGGGCATCAGCGAAGACGGCGAACGCCATCGCGGTGAGCACCTCGAAGAACGACAAATGCGCGGGCTGGCTCTCGTCCACCAGCGCCAGGTACGGCAGCACCTCGTCGTAGGCGTCGGCGAAGCGCTCGGCGCTGAGCGGCTCGCCGTCCACGCTGATCCGCTCCCGGATCGACGACAGGTGCGGGCTGGTGAACAGGCCCGTCCGCAGCCCGCGGGCGCGCAGCAGGGTATCGATCATCCGGGCGGTCGAGGTCTTGCCGTTGGTCCCGGTGATGTGGATGACGGGGTAGGCCCGCTGCGGGTCGCCCAGCAGCGCGGTCAGCGCCGTGATCCGGTCCAGGGAAGGCTCGATGGAATGCTCGGGCCGACGGGCCAGGATCTCCCGCTCAGCCTCTTGCAGCCGGGCCTGCTGGTCCGTCACGGCTTATCCAGGCTGGTGACTGTCACCTAGGCAGCCTAATGGCGGCAGGTGACCGGCTGTGTTTGCGCAGGGGTGCCTTGCCCCCTGGAACCCCCCGATGCCCCACCGTCGCGGCTGTCACTTCACGAAGTACCAGTTCTCCGGGTTGATGGTGAGCGTCGGGCTCTGCGGCGTGGCCCCCCTGGGGTTGCCGGAGACCTCGGTCAGCGAGTAGGCGGCGTTGGGCTGCCACATCATCGGCAGCTGGGGCGCCAGGTAGTCCTGCCAG
>Ga0137385_10001251_pt1 | contig 21238 bp, 19 predicted proteins | sample SagtaG_FD_104921 | JGI IMG/M metagenome (GOLD analysis project Ga0137385, IMG submission 104921) | Vadose zone soil microbial communities from Sagehorn Ranch, Mendocino, California, USA - Sage2_R_80_16 metaG | ecosystem: Environmental > Terrestrial > Soil > Vadose zone | place: USA: California... | reverse complement strand
TCTTCTGGAGCATCTTCAGACTCCAGCTGTTCAGTTCGGTGACATTTTCCCCCTGCAGCGTGTACTGGTAGAGGGCGTTGCTTATCCGGCCACCGACCCGCAAATCCTGGACCGGCTGCAAAAAAGTGGGGGCGCCGGGAATGCCGGCCAGTTTCTTGCGCAGTCGTCCGATCACCTGATTGGCGCTTGCTTTCCGCTTGCCGAAAGGCTGGAGCGAGATGAACATGCGCCCCGAGTTGACCGTGGAACCACCGCCCCCCCCGGTAAAACCGATCACATATTCAACATCCGGATCCTGCTTGATGATAGCCACGATCTGGATCAACTTGGCCCGCATCGCCTGGAACGAGATGTCCTGGGCGGCCTGAATACTCCCGGCAATCCTGCCGGTATCCTGCTCCGGAAAAAAACCCTTGGGGATGATGACAAAGAGGGAAATGCTCGCCGCAACGGTCGCCAGCATGATCCCGAGCATGATCCGGCGATGCTGCAACGCCAGATGCAGGGAGGTCTCGTAGTGTCCGTGCATCCAGTTGAACATTCGCTCGCTGGCCCGGAACAGCTTGCCGTGGGGTTTGCCGGTGTCATCCCTGAGGATCGTCGCACACATCATCGGGGTGACGGTGAGCGAAACCACCAGGGAGACCATGATTGCCGCGGAGAGGGTCACGGCGAACTCCCTGAACAGGCGCCCCACCATTCCCCCCATCAGCAGAATCGGTATGAAGACGGCCACCAGTGACACGCTCATCGAGAGGACCGTGAAGGCGATCTCCCTGCTGCCGGAAAGGGCCGCCTGGAATGGCGACTGCCCCATCTCCCGGTAGCGGGTAATGTTTTCCAGCACCACGATGGCGTCATCGACCACGAATCCGGTGGCGATGGTCAGGGCCATCAGGGAGAGGTTGTCCAGGGAGTAGCCGAACAGGTACATAACCGCGAACGTTCCGATGATGGATGACGCAACGGCCACCGCCGGAATCAGGGTCGCCCGGACGTTGCGGAGAAACCAGAATACCACCAGAACCACCAGAAGGCCGGAGAGGAGCAGCGAGATCTCCACATCGTGCAGGGAACCGCGAATAGGGGGGGTCCGGTCCAGCACAACGGAAAGCTTGATGCCGCCCGGCAGGGCAGCCTCCATCTGCGGCAGAAGGGCGCGGATGCTGTCCACGGTATCGATGATGTTGGCGCCCGGCTGCCGGAAGATGATCACCATGACCGCCGGCGTGCCGTTCACAAAGCCGCTGACCCGCAGATCCTCCACCGAGTCCTCCACGCTTGCCACGTCGCCCAGTCGTACCGCCGACCCGTCATGATAGCTGATCACCAGATCCTGATAGTCGGCGGCCTTTTTCAGCTGGTCGTTGGCGTGAACCTCCCACGAGGTACTGTCGTTGGAGAGCAGCCCTTTTGGGCGATTGACGTTGGTAGAGGCCAAAACGGTCCGGACCTTGGCCAGGCTGATGCCGTACTTGTTAAGGGCGAGGGGATTCAGTTCCGCCCGGACTGCCGGCAGCGCTCCGCCGCCGACGAACGCCTGACCGACCCCTTTTACCTGCGACAGCTTTTGCGCAAGGATTGACGAGGCGGCATCGTACATCTTCGGCTTGCTGACGCTGTCCGAGGTGAGCGACAGGATCATGATCGGCGCATCGGAGGGATTAACCTTGCGGTAGGACGGGTTGCTGGGGAGATTTGCCGGCAGATAGCTGCGGGCGGCATTTATGGCCGCCTGGACATCCCGCGCCGCGCCGTTGATATCCCGATTCAGATCGAACTGCAGCGTGATGCTGGTATTGCCGCGATTACTGACGGAGGTCATTTCGGCCACCCCGGCGATCCGGCCGAACTGACGCTCCAGGGGCGCCGCCACCGAGGTTGACATGGTCTGGGGATCGGCGCCGGGAAGGGAAGCGGAGACCGAAATGGTCGGGAAGTCAACCTGAGGGAGCGGCGATACCGGCAGGAGCCGGAAGGCGATGATGCCCGCCAGCACGAGCCCCACGGTCAAAAGCGTTGTGGCCACCGGCCGGCGTATGAAGGTGGCGGAGAGGTTCATGGTGCCTTTTGGGGATTGTCTTTACTTTTAGTCCCTTCCCCTTCAAGGGGAAGGTTAGGATGGGGATGGGGATGGGGTTGATGTTGAATCCCATGCACCGTCATCCAAATCTTTTCCTTAACCGCTTCAATCTCCAGAAGCACTTCGTTATTCCAAAGCCGTAATACGTGGAAACCGGCCCTCTGTAATTGTCGCGTACGAACTTCATCATATTCCGCCTGTTCAACATGCTGGCCACCATCCACCTCAATGATGAGCTTGTTTTCCAGACAGACAAAATCGAGGATATAATTGCCGAACGGATGTTGACGGCGGAACTTGATACCGTCCACCTGGCGACCCCGCAGGATGCGCCATAACGCCTGTTCGGCGTCGGTCATGCCCTTGCGAAGTGACCGCTGCAGGTTGTTGGTGCGTATTTTTGTGTTGGTTTGTCCGATCAAGGTCTACCCCATCCCCACCCTAGCCCTCCCCTTGAAGGGGAGGGGACGAAAACAATAAGCCAACAGTTATCCGGCAGTTATCCAACATTTGTCCCCTGTGAGAGGGATTTTGAAGCTCCTCCCCCTTCAAGGTAGAGCTGGGAGGGGGATGGGGTTATGTCAGAGTCGTATGATCAAAACATGACACTTCCGGACGATAATATTTCCGCACTTGCCACAACTGCGTTCCTAAAATTTGCTACTTTCGATTTAAACCAGAACGGAGGAAGTCATGCAACTTATACTCAAAATTGTAGTCGATGTATTCATCCGTACTATCGAACTGATCCTAACAGGGCAGATCGATATCATTCAAATTTTTGATGCCATCATAAATGGATAACGCTACATCTTGCGACGTCGGCAATGAGTCACACTCTGAGGATCTTACCTCCCAATAAGTTTTCGAACTTCATGCAACGTATCGGGATGTTCAAGTTCTTTCCAGTTCCAATGCACCACAGCGTCAATGCTGAAGCCGTTTTTATCGCTAAATAACCAGACCCCTTCAAGTGCGGCGATTATCATTACTTTTGCCTGTAACCGGAGAGCATATGATTTCACCTGACAATAGGCTTCCATCAATTCCCGGCGGGTTTGGACACGAAATTTTGACTCCACGATCATTGAAGCACTCTCTTCGCCTCTTGTAGTTCGTGCATTAAATGCATAATCGGGATAATTACGCTCGCCGCGCCCCATTCTGACTGACATTTGACGAAGCCAGTCCTTTTCCTGCCAACCGATTTTCATCAGTAAAGGTTCGATTAGTTTGATTTCTACGTCACGTTCGCTAGTCAATTCTGTCTCGGGAAGAAATGACATCCTTTCAATAATCGGTAGTGCCGATATATCCTGGCCTTTCGCCGCCATTATCTCCATCACGACTTGGTATTCTTCGACAGTGAACGCTTTGCCGCTCGGCCCTTGAAAATGCGCCTTGACTGCTCCCTTTTGGGACAGCAAAGGATGCTCTTTCATTTCTCTAAAGGTGACCGGTATCGTTTTGATCGGTGAGCCGACCCATATGGAGCTGTGATAATAAAAAAACGGATCGATGAAGCCATCGCATGTTGCCCGCCAGATGGAATGAATGCAACTGCGGGGCGAGACACAATACATCAAGAGGATATCGCCCCGCCGGGTATCAATGTTGCCTTGCCAGTTAGAAGTACTGGTTTCATTGCTCTGATCCAGCCATTCGTAATCCCCGTTGCCTCCGGCCCCACCAGTTATGAGCCACACCTTGGAAGGTTGAGGTAGTTCCGTTTCGGACTGTTTAAGATATTCCGGCGTAAAATCGTACAGGAAGGCGCACATCTCGGCAGGACTCAATCCATGCATGGAGCGAAACTCCTGAAGTGCCTGGTTTATGCCGAAGTAAAAATGAATCCTACCTCGCCAGTCCAGCTTGCCGGGAACGGGTGGAAGAGGTATCCCGAAGACCTCACATATTGCCTGAAGCTCGTGGAACTTTCTCTGATACAGATAGGGAAGGAAATATTCGGCGTGAGTGAGATAAAGTCCAAAACTGAGTTCCTGGATAGCGTCTACCCAGTCCTGATAATTAGCTTCACCTCCGTAATGATCAACAGTGACAAGCTCTCCCGCAGCATTTGTTGTCGCAATATCGACTCCGTTGCAAATAAGAAAGTTAAACAAATTCGAAGCATCTTCAAAGCTGATGATTTTGTGTTGTGCCGCATTTTCTGCCACCAAACCGCACATTGAAAAAACAAACTGTTTTTTCCCGATCTGCTGTTCTTCTTTATCGTCCATTTCGCAAGTAAACTCGCGAATACCGAAGGTACGTTCCGCCGTTTCCGGTGTAAGTTCGGTAAAACGTGCAATCGTACGTTGACCTTGATCAGAATTTTTGTAAAGGCTCCAAACGTATTGGTTAAAAGACATAGTCCAACTCCATGATATTACATTTGGCCGTTCAGAATCTGACCCCATCCCCATCCTAGCTCTCCCCTTGAAGGGGAAGGGATAATTTCTCAACCATCTTCTTCCCCCGACGATGGCGATCTCCAACCTACGAACTGACGCTATGGAAACACTGCATAAACCATCTTATTAAGCAGCTCTGAAGACATCTCCCATTTGTATTTTCTATGATAAGTTTTTTGAGCGAACCGGTCACTCGCCTGGATCAGATTGCTCTTTTCCTCGCTAAAATCCAGCCATGACATCACTTGCCCGACCAGTTGCATTTGTTTGCTCCACTCCTCTTCATCCAGCTTGCCTTCGGAGTCAAAGAACATGTAACCGCATTCCGTGTAGGTGAATTGGACCGGCTTCCTGTTCTCCATATCCAGGAACGCGAGGATATAACGAACCTTTTTGCCGGCATATTGAGGAAAACACTCCGTGGGATGATTATTGTGAAGTCGATCCCAACGGGCAACTGAGACTTTAATTAATGAATCGTCCTCTGCAACGAAAAAAATACGAACACCCGTAGCCATGGATTGCCTCCAATGTGTTGAAGTAGTTTGTAGGATTAGCGTATTACCATGTCGAGCGCCACTCCGGGGATACCAACCACACATCATCCCCTCTTCATCCTTCATACTTAAAAATCCACTTTACCTGACCGCTGAAACCCAAATTTTTGGCCAGCCGAAAACTCAGCATAACCGCCTGATTTATAAAAGATCACGTCGAAAAAACGTGCAAAAAATTTTCACCCTCATTTTAGGGCATTGTACCGGTAACATACTGGCATGTTTAAATTTTACAGTTTTTTTCATGCACATCCTATCAAAACCAATCTAACCCATCCCCATCCTAACCTTCCCCTTGAAGGGGAAGGGACAATTTTTCAACCACCTTCTTCCCCCGCCGCCGTGCCAACCGATCAAACGCCAGATAAATGACCGGGGTGGTGTAGAGGGTCAGGATTTGGCTGAATACCAGGCCGCCGATGATCGATATGCCCAGGGGACGGCGGAGTTCCGAGCCGACGCCGGTACCCATGGCCAGCGGCAACGCGCCGAGCAGCGCCGCCATGGTGGTCATCATGATCGGCCTGAACCGGAGCAGACAGGCCTGATAGATGGCATCCTCGGGAGACTTGCCTTCGTTTCGTTCCGCGTCGAGGGCGAAATCGACCATCATGATGCCGTTCTTCTTGACGATGCCGATCAGCAGGATAATGCCGATGATGGCGATGACCGTGAGTTCCTGGCGGAACATCATCAGGGAGAGCACCGCCCCGACCCCGGCGGAGGGGAGCGTGGAAAGAATGGTGACCGGATGGATGTAGCTCTCGTAGAGCACGCCGAGCACGATATAGACCGTGATCAGCGCGGCCAGAATCAGGATCGGCTCGTTGGAGAGTGACGCCTTGAAGGCTTGCGCGGCCCCCTGGAAATTTCCCTTGATGCTGGCCGGAAGCCCCATCTGCAAGGTAGCCGCTTCGATCGCATCCACGGCGGAGCCCAGGGAGACACCCGGCGCCAGATTGAAGGAGGTCGTCACGGCGGGGAACTGCCCCTGGCGGTTGATAACCAGCGGCCCCTTGGTTTCGGTATACGAAGCGATGGCCGCGAGCGGCACCTGGCCGCCGCCGTTGGAGCGGACATAGAGGGCGAGCAGGCCGCCGGGATCCTGGCGGAACTGCGGTTTGACCGCCAGAATTACCCGGTACTGGTTCAGTTCGGTAAAGATGGTCGAGACCTGGCGCTGGCCGTAGGCATTGTAGAGGGCGTCGTCGATGTTTTGCGGGGTTACGCCGAAGCGGGCGGAGGTGGCACGGTCGATGTTCAGCAGTACCTGCAACCCGAGGTTTTGCTGATCACTGCTCACATCCCTTAGTTCGCTCCGCTCCTGCAGGCCGGCCACGACTCGCGGCGCCCAGAGCGCCAGTTCATCGGAGTTGGGGGTCTCCAGGGTAAACTGGTACTGGGTGCGGCTTACCCTGGCATCGACGGTTAAGTCCTGTATCGGCTGCATGAAGAGGGTGATCCCGCCGACTTGCGCAAGCTTCGGCTGCAGACGGCGGATGACCTCGGTGGCGTTGGCGTCCCTCATGTGCAGCGGTTTCAGGTTGATCTGGATTCTGCCGCTGTTCAGCGTGGTATTGGTGCCGTCTACACCGATAAACGAAGATATGCTCTCCACGGCAGGGTCTTCGAGAATGACTTTGGCAAGAGCCTGCTGCCGCTCGGCCATCGCCGGAAACGAGATCGTCTGCGCCGCCTCCGATATGCCCTGAATGGCCCCGGTGTCTTGAACCGGGAAGAAACCCTTCGGGATGAGGATGTAAAGCAGTACGGTCAGCAGCAGGGTGCCTACCGCCACGGCCAGGGTGGCGCTCTGATGCCGCAGCACCCACTGGAGCGAACGTCCGTACGAAGCGATCAGCCGCTCGAAGAACAGTCCCGAGGCGTGGTAAAAACGCCCCTGGCGCTCCTCGGGGACATGCTTCAGGATGCGCGAGCACATCATCGGCGTCAGCGTGAGCGAGACGAACGCCGAGATCAGGATCGTTACGCCGAGGGTGACGGCGAACTCGCGGAACAGCCGCCCGACCACGTCACCCATGAAGAGGAGCGGAATCAGCACCGCGATCAGCGATACCGTCAACGACAAGATGGTGAAGCCGATCTGTTTGGACCCTTTGAGGGCGGCCTCCAGAGGCGTATCTCCCTCCTCCACGTAGCGGGAGATGTTTTCGATCATGACGATGGCGTCGTCCACGACGAAGCCGGTAGAGATGGTCAGCGCCATCAGGGTAAGATTGTTCAGGCTGTAGTCGAGCAGATACATGACGCCGAAGGTGCCGACCAGGGAGAGCGGCACGGCAACGCTCGGGATGGTGGTGGCCGGCAGGTTGCGCAGGAAGAGGAAGATGACCAGCACGACCAGGGCCACGGAGAGGAGCAGTTCGAACTGGACATCCTTCACCGACTCCCTGATGGTGACCGTCCGGTCGGTCAGCGGGGTAACCTTTACCGACGCGGGAAGCGCCGCCTGCAACTGGGGGAGCAGCTTCTTGACCCGGTTAACCACCTCGATGACGTTGGCCCCCGGCTGGCGCTGGATGTTGACGATCACCGCCGGAGTGTTGTTCATCCAGGCCGCCTGGTTGACGTTTTCCGTATCGTCGACTGCGTCGGCCACATCTTTCAGCAGGACCGGCGCGCCGTTTTTATAGGCGATTACCAGGGAGCGGTACTCTTTGCTGGAGAAGAGCTGGTCATTGGCGCCGATGATATAGGACTGGCGCGGGCCGTCGAAACTCCCCTTGGCCTGATTAACGTTGGCGGCGACCAGTGCGGCACGCAGATCTTCGAGGGTCAGCCCGTACGACGCCAGCGCGGTCGGGTTGGCATGGATCCGCACCGCCGGACGCTGCCCGCCGCTGATGCTGACCATGCCGACTCCGGGGAGCTGCGATATTTTCTGGGCAAACCGGGTATCGGCCAGATCCTCGACTTTCGGCAGCGGCAGGGAATCCGTGGAGAGCGCCAGGGTCAGGATCGGGGCGTCGGCGGGATTGACCTTGCTGTAGACCGGCGGGTTGGGGAGATCCCTGGGGAGAAAGTTGAATCCGGCGTTGATGGCGGCCTGTACCTGCTGCTCGGCCACATCCAGCGGGAGTTCGAGCGTGAACTGCAGGGTAATGACCGAACTGCCGTGGGAACTGGAGGAGGTCATCTGGGTCAGCCCCGGCATCTGGCCGAACTGGCGCTCCAGGGGCGCCGTGATCGAAGAGGCCACGACGTCGGAACTGGCGCCGGGATAAAAGGAGCGCACCTGGATGGTGGGGTAATCGACCTGCGGCAGCGCGGAAACCGGCAGCTGTTTGTAAGCCACGGCCCCGGCCAGGATGATGGCGATCATCAGCAGCGTGGTCGCCACCGGCCGCGTGATGAAGAGGCGCGAGAAGTTCATCGGGAGCTTCCGTGCGTCTGTTTGCCCGGTTCACCGCCGGATTTTCCGCCTTTTGTCCCGCCCTTGCCCGGCTGATCCATCTCTTTTACCTCGACCTTGCTCCCGTCCCTCAGGCGTTCCGCGCCATCCACAACCACCTGTTCGCCGGCCGCCAGCCCCTCGACAATGGACGTTTCCCCCCCCTGCGCGATGCCGGTCTTGACCGTCCTCATCGCTACCGTCTTGTCAGGCTTCAGCACAAAGGCGAAAGATCCTTGAGGAGACTTCTGAATGGCGGCGGAAGGTACGATGACGGCGTCTTTCTTCACATCCAGAAGGAGCCTGACGTTGACGAACTGGTTGGGGAAGAGCTCACCGCCCCGGTTGGCAAAGCTCGCCTTGAGTTTCACCGTTCCGGTAGTGGGGTCGATCTGGTTGTCGAGGGTGGTCAACTCTCCGGCAGCCAGTTTCAGCTTCATCTCGCGGTCGAAGGCTTCGACGCCAAGCCGCCCCCCCTTCATCTTGTGCAGAACCTGGGGGAGACTGTCTTCGGGGAGCGGAAAGAGCACCGCGATCGGCTGAATCTGGGCAATTGTCAGCAATCCCCCGGCATCCGCCGCATGCACCATGTTCCCCGGGTCGACAAGGCGCAAGCCGATGCGGCCGCTGATCGGAGCCGTGATCCGGCTGTAGGTGAGCTGCAGCCTGGCGCTGTCGATCTGCCCCTGGTCAACCTTGACGGAGCCTTCAAACTGTCTGACCAGCGCCTCCTGGGTGTCCAGCTGCTGCCGGGGGATCGAATCCTGTTTCCAGAGCGTGCGGTATCGTTCCAGATCCATGCGGGCGTTATTCAACTGCTCCCGGTCACGGGCAATCTGCCCCTCGGCCTGGGTCAACTGCACCTGGAACGGCCTGGGGTCGATTGTCGCCAGGAGGCTCCCCTTGGTGACGTTTTGTCCCTCGCGGAAATGGACCTCCATCAACTCGCCATCGACACGGCTCCGTACGGTGACATTGTTCAAAGGGGTCACTGAGCCGAGCCCGGTCAGGTAGAGGTTCATGTCACCGGTGCGGACCGGTGCGACAAATACCGGCGTAGGAAGGGCTGCCGCCTTATTGCCGGATTTGCCTGATGCCGAAGGGGGTGGAGATTGACTTGTTTTCCAGACGGCAAAGGCGCTCCCGGCAACCAGGCAGAGCAGGATGAACCAGAATCCCCACCGTTTGAAAATAGACCTTTTGGCCTCCTGCGGATTTGATTCAATCGTGCCGCCAACATTTTCTTGCATGCTTGCTATCCTCGATCTCATTTTGGTATTTGATTACTGTTGCCTGTAATATTGCCGCTGATGCAAAGAGCTTGTAGTGTGACTGCCAACATGTAAGACGGTTGCCGGTCTAAAAAGGTTACACATATTTTGCTGAACCGTAACACTCACCGGAAGCGTTCAGAAACGTTCACGTATTATTTGCTTTTTGAAATCCTAAGCTTTGACCCCGGTATTTACCGCTTGGTTTATCAGTTCGATCACGAAAACCGGCAACAGGGTAAATTCTGTCGGTATGCGGTTACGTGTGTGCAGGTCGATGACTTCCGGCTTTACTTGGGTATCATAGTAGTCGATATAAACGGGGTCTTTTATGCCGGTGGCGCACCCGCTGGGGCCGCAGGTATTGAAATATGCCCGGCAGATTAACGGCCTTGCTTCATAGATGCCGCAATTTCCTTCTAACAAGAACGGACAGGGAAGCTTCAGCTCAAAGATCCTCGTCTCGATTTTGGCAACGTCCGAAGCAGATAATGCCTGATTCAGAATCGGGTCTGACTGACAGCGGTCGAGCCAGCCGATTATGTTGTTGTACAGTTTTTCAACTGCGGAGCCGTCCATCGAAAAGATCTTGTCGGTGATAATGGACGCTTCCAGAATGGTAGTGAAAATTGCATACAAGCAGCAGTCACTGCATCTCTCGCTGCAGGGCAGTTTCATCTTTCCAAGATCTTCATGCACCTTGTTGTATAAATTGATTAATTCCTGCCGGGCATTCTCATAGTCGATTTCGCTGGCTCTGGTCATATTCTCTCCAAATTGCTCCATTTTTCATAAGCTGCCAAATTCCAACTCCGGTCTCTCCGGCCAAGCGCCGGTAATTGTGGATGTATATAGCAGAACGCATGCAAACAATAAACATGTTTAACCCACGCAGCCAGACTGATTATGCGCCTCAGAACCCTGACGCTCCGGAATTCCGATTCATTCAAGTACGCCCCGAAAAAACGCATAAGTGCCGATCACAAAGAGCTGTCAACGGCACATTTTTATGGTCTTGTTTTTCCTGAAGTTATCCACACTGTTACGTCTTCATTGGCAACAAGTATACACTACCGTTATGATGAAGATTGTATACAGGCGATAATAACTATTGACACGCTATATCAGGTAGTTACACGCTATGCTTATTCGTTATGCAAACCGACGAAAACCCCAATATTACATGATAATTTAAGCTGCTGATTCTCTCTTTCAACAGGTTTTCCACAGGTTTTGTGGAGAGCACTTTTTGCCGGAAACATGCAAAGAAAAAACCCCTGATTTCTCAAGGGTTTTTTCTTTAAAACAATTGGCGCCGGATGAGATACTTTATCCCGATCAGTCGGTAGCTCCCCGTACGATGTCACGGTACGCCTCTTTTCGGGGCCGTAACATCAAGGTTAACCTTGGGGTTCGCCTTTTTTAAGCGGTTTGTACGCGCTTGACAGATGGTCTGGTACGCTTTCGCGTTGTCTCCCAGCGCCAATAATTGTTGCTCCGAGGTACCGTTCGACCGACGAGCATCCGTCATTTCTTTCAACATGACCCGGAAAAAACGCTTCAGGCGTCCTTCTCCAAAGAGGGCTTGCACACCGCGTTTCGGATCCGGGTTGCATTCCTATAGGTATCGACAGGTTCCCCAACTAAGTGTTTACGCATACCCCAGAGCAAATCTCAAAGAGCGACACTCTCTACAATTCTATTGTACCCCCTAATAAGAAAATCTTCAAATCAGCCAAAGTGCATGGGGCCGGGAGTTAATATATATGCGATCACCCGCTTGACATTGATTGTAACGCTGGTACGGTTAATCGGTACCTTGGATGCTTCCTTGGTAAAATAAAACTGACAGGAGAGAGCAAAAAATGGTTAAGGGAAAAGTAAAATGGTTTAACGATTCGAAGGGTTTTGGATTTCTCGAACAAGATGGCGGTGAAGATGTTTTTTGTCACTTTTCCGCAATTGTTGGTGACGGCTTCAAGTCTCTGCAAGAAGGGGATGCTGTAGAATTTGAAGTGGTTCAAGGTCCGAAAGGGCTACAGGCTCAAAATGTAAGAAAAATATAGTTTGTGTAAAAGCCCCTGATTTTCAGGGGCTTTTACATTTGGGAGTGTCCCTGACACCTTGAAGGGACGCACCCTGTCCGCTGACGCCGTGGCTCCTCCAGCCACCGTGGTGGCAGGCGCTTCAACGAGATCATCCGGCTGCAGGCGAGGGAGGGGTACACCTGCTTTCGGCACTGAATTTGCGGGAACAGTTGACCACTTTGCAAAAGCAAAAGCCCTTGGGATTTTCGAGGGCTTTTGAGTTTGTCCTGAGCTATGCCGCATTCTTTCCAGGCTTACCGAGCAGCGTCCTCCTAGGTTTTATCCTTGCTTGACTAATGCCGGTATTTGATCCATCTTTTCGGCAGTATGTATTACCCCTGCCCACTTCTGACACAACCCAAGGAGGAAATCATGAAAGTCGTTGCACTGCTGGGAAGCCCGCGTTCCGGAAAGAACAGCTCAACCATCGCCGTTCGCTTTACGGAAACCGCCGCCGCACAGGGCGCCGAAACCCGCACCTTTGAACTGAACAAGCTGGCCTACCGCGGCTGCCAGGGGTGCTACGCCTGCAAGAAAGGGCTCGATCATTGCGTGCTGAACGATGACTTGACCGAGGTGCTGGCAGCGGTCCAGGAGGCTGATGTGGTACTGCTCTCCTCGCCGGTCTATTACGGGGATGTCACCGCGCAACTGAAGGGATTCATTGACCGGACTTTCTCGTACCTGAAGGTCGATTACCTGACCAATCCGCAACCCAGCCGGCTCAGTTCCAAGAAGCTGGTCGTGATTCTGACTCAGGGCCACCCTGATAAAGCGCTGTTTGCCGATGTCTATCAGCGCTATGAGGGTTTTTTGAAGTGGATGGGATTTGCTGACACGCGTCTTATCCGGGCCTGCGGAGTCGGGCCGGGCACTTCAGACGCGATCCCGGAAGAATATCTGCTGCAGGCCGATGAGGCGGCGCGGGCGTTTGTGGGTTGACCGCCCGGTCAACTCCCAGCCCGTTGGCCTTATAAGGAGAAACGCAATGGCTGTGATCAACCAAAAGATCGTTCCGCACTTGTGGTTCGACAAGGAAGCAAAAGAAGCGGCAAACTTCTATTGCTCCGTCTTTCCCGATGCAAAAATCACAAGCAGCATGACATTGCACGACACGCCGTCGGGCGACTGCGATGTTGTCACGTTTACGCTTTCCGGGCACCGCTTTACGGCAATCAGCGCCGGACCGTTTTTCAAATTTAATCCTTCGGTATCATTCATCCTCAACTTCGACCCATCAAAAGACAAACAGGCGCGGGAGAATCTCGATGCGCTCTGGGCCAAGCTGTCGCAAGGCGGAACAACGCTCATGCCGCTTCAACAATATCCGTTCAGCGAGCGCTTTGGGTGGGTGCAGGACAAATACGGCCTCTCCTGGCAGCTCATTTTGTCCAACGCATCTGGCGAGGACCGGCCGTTTATCACTCCGTCGCTCATGTTTGTCGGAGCGGTGTGCGGCAAGGCAGAAGAAGCAAGCGACTTCTACCTCTCCATATTCAGCAATACAAAACGAGGAATTACTGCCCGCTACCCCAATGGCATGGAACCTGATAAGGAAGGAACGATCATGTATACCGACTTCATGCTCAATGGCCAGTGGTTTGCGGCAATGGACAGCGCTCCCATGCATGGTCTTGCCTTTAATGAAGCTGTCTCGTTCATGGTGTCCTGCGACACCCAGGAAGAAATTGATTATTTCTGGTACAGGCTTTCTGCCGTGCCCGAATCAGAACAGTGCGGCTGGCTCAAAGACAAGTACGGGCTCTCATGGCAGATCGTACCTGCTGTGATGGACAAAATGATGCAGGATCAGGATCGTGAGAGATTGGACCGAGTTACCCAGGCGTTTCTCAAGATGAGTAAATTCGATCTCGCTGCGCTGCAAGGGGCATATGACGGGAAGTAAAGGGTGGGTACCAATCGCTGTCCATCAGGGTTAAGGAGAGCGAAAATGTGGGTACATGGAAGCTCTGCAAATTGAGTTGCATGACAATAGTTAGCATGCTATCTTTATTGCGTGGATATCCATAAAGTAAAAATCAATCGCAGCAACCTCTTTTTACGCCTTGGTTACCTGACCCGTCGCTGGCGCAAGATACTTGACGCAGAGTTCCGTTTGTCTGGACTGACCGATGCCACATGGCGCCCTCTCGTGCACCTGCACATTCTCGGTGAGGACGTACGCCAGAAGGACCTTGCAGCCTCTCTCGGCATCGAGGGACCCTCCCTGGTCCGGCTTATCGACAGCCTGATCACCAAAGGTCTGATCGAGCGGTCAGAGGATGCCAGGGATCGACGGGCAAAGCTCCTCCGTTTAACTCCGGAAGGACTCAAACTGGTGGATCGCATCCGGAAAACGGTAACAGGCTTGGAAGACGGGATCTTCAGCTCGTTCAGCGACAACGAACTAGCCCAATTTGCTGATTTTGTTCAGCGCCTTGAATCATCTGTTATCGATGCACAAGAACGGTACAAACCATGAATTACTGTACCGTTCGCAAGATCCTCCGCCGAGAATGGCCGAGATTTTTGCTGGCTGTGCGCGGCACGCTGGCGGCGTTGCTGGCCCTGGCAGTAGCGATGGTACTGGGTTTGGAATGCCCATACTGGGCGGCAATGACGGCATTGATCGTTATCCAGCCGACGCGAGGGCTGTTGCTGGGAAAAAGCTATTTCCGCCTGGTTGGCACTGCCTTTGGGGCAGGCGCAGGCCTGCTGATTCTTACTCTAACCCGCTCACCGCTCATGATTTCGCTCCTGCTTTCCTTATGGCTTGCCGGCTGCGTGGGTATCGGCAACCTGCTCTATGGGTTACGTTCCTATGGGGCCATGGTCGCCGGTTGTACCTGTGCTGTTGTCGCCATGGCCGGTTACAACAACCCTCCTCATCTGCATGACCTGGTTTTCGGCAGGATTGCCGGCATTATCATCGGCATCATCGTTTCAACAACAGTCACCCTGTACTTCACCCAACGGAGTTCAAAACGTGAGGTGCTTGAAAGACTGTCACAGGCAGTCATAACCAGCCTTGAATGGACTGTACATCTGATACGCGGCTATGACCTAACAGAGCTGAGCGTTCTCAAGAAGACTATCCTTACCGAGCTGGCCGATATCGAAAACAGCTTGGATGCATACTGGGCAGGCTCACTTGACCTCAAGAAGAGAAAACGACTTGTCAGTAATTTGATCGTCAGCCTCCTTTCTCACCTCGAAGCCGGTACGGTGACTGAAAAACAATTACAGCTACAAAATCATTTCATCGCGGCCTGGAGAGGGTCATTAGCCGACAAAGTGGAATTGACAGCGGACTATCTCCAGGAACACGGCTTGAGCGGTTATGATCCTTCTCATCTGCCAGAAGTAATGGCCGAACTGTCATCACGATTGCCGCTGCTTGCCAAGTCCCTGGAAGGTGTCATTACATCCCTTCACGTGGCGGTCGTGCAATGGGATGCTACGATACCGGTAATCAAGCGACCGGTCGCCACGTCATATATCCGACATCGTGACTGGCAGGAGGCAGGACGTGCTGCTCTGCGAGCCGCCAGCGCCATGGCGGGTGTCGGATTAGCCTGGTATCTCACCGGATGGAACGAAAGTCCTTTGATGATAATGGCTGCGTCTATCATGGTCAGCTTTTTTTCTACCCATGACCGGCCCGCCGTCATGCTCGGGCACATCTTCTGCGGTGCATTGCTCGGTGTCGCTGCGGCATTTATCACTCGCCTGCTCATACTGCCTGGAGCTAGCAGCTCTTTGCTGCAGGGCCTGGTATGCATACCGGTCCTGCTGGCCGGTAGTATTGCGCTGTATCATCGTTCGACACCCCGTGGTGCCATGGATGCCATGCTCTTTTTTCTGTTCGTCATGCAACCCGGTTTGACAGCTGTTCCTGCGCCAGCCACTTACGTTCTGGGTGGTTTAGCATGCCTCGGTGGCATCGGAGTTGCCATCCTTTCATTTCGTTTTCTGCTTCCGGTTGATCCAGAGAGGCGTCTTAAGTCACTCCTGCTTGCCATCGCCCGAGATTTGCTAACCATTGCTGCAACTGATTCAGCCCATAGTGCGGAAAAGAGTCGCTTCAGGGTACATCACCGGGTCCTGCGCCTGCTTACCAATGCCAGTAAAATTGATAATGATGCATCTTCTGTCGTAGAAGGAGGACTGGCGGCTCTTGCAATCGGTCGTTGTCTACAGCAGCTCAGAGATTGTGATCGTGATGGAAACATTGCCTCTTTCACAGCTGGTTACAGGCTGGAAGCAGCGCGCAAACTCTCCGAGGCCGTTCAACGGCAGAGCGAGATTCTGCCCGTGCTTGAAACTTTGTCTGCCAAGCTATGCCATGCCGTCGCGCCACTCTGCGAAGTATGCAGTAAGTCGGTCGAAACAACAGGATACGTTATGCAAAGGGAAAGGTTGCTTCCAACAAGGCAGTGGCTTGTTGAAGAGGATGAATACCCATGCCTTACCTGAGATTCAAAGGTTTTGAAGAAGGTTTTCTACGGGGAAATGTGTCGCTGTTAGTGAAAACTGAGCGGCACGGCCATGGCTCAACTTGAATAATTGATAATCATGACCAAAGACCAGGGAAGGCAAGCAGTCACTTATTATTACATCATATGCATAAGGAGCTATCAGCAATGGATCAGACAAATGTAAACAGTACATGCGACAAACCAGATCTGAGAGGAGAAATTGACTGGACCCCATTCGATGCCGCTGCATTCGTCGGCTCTTCACTTCGTTTCGTTTCCGGCGACCCCGAAGGCAATCGTTTCAGGGTCAGCTACTATCAGGACTCAGCACAACATCTCAAGGCAAAGGTTTGGTTCGGTCCCGAGACTGAGGGGCCTCCCGGCCACGCCCACGGAGGAGCAATGGCTGCAGTCATGGATGAGGTCTTGGGACTGGCCGCATGGGCTGCCGGCTATTCGATCGTGGTCGGTAATCTGAACGTCAATTTCCGAAACATGCTGCCGTTGCATAAGGTTGTCAGCGTGGAAACCAAGGTCGTATCAGTAGAGGGACGCAAAGTGATGGTTCATGGTCGCATTTATTGCGAGAAAGCTACGTATGCGGTTGGGGAATGTCTCTGCATCACCATTCAGCCCAAAAATCTTGATATCAAATAGCCCTCCATAAATGACGAACAACACAAAAAAAAGCCCTTGATTTCTCAAGGGCTTTTGAGATCAAGGTGCGGCAAACGTTTTAATGTAGCGAACCAGACTTTTCATTTCAGCGGAATCCACGGCAAGTGGCTTTCCTTTCAATGACTTGGTGATACAGGTGTTAATTATATTGGCCAGTTTATCCTCGGGAAATGTTGCCGCCCACTCAAGTTTTCTTCCCCCGGGATGGCAGGTTGCACAACTTTTCCCGTTTGTTCCGAGCTTGACGTTTTCAAAGAGCATTTTCCCCTGATCGGCATGAGTTACATCTCCCTGATCAGCATGAGTTATGTCTCCCAGATCAACCGGAGGTTCATCTCTATACCCCCAAGCCATGCTGCTGGTCAATAGTATGGCCGTAACCGCGATTGCTATTTTCATTGGCGAATCCTCCCTTTATTTTTGGTAACTGTACCCTATGTTTTTGTGGAGTCAAATGGTCTCTCCCACAGGCCCTGCCAGGCACGAAAGAGGTGGTTCAGCGCCTGCGACATCTCGCGCTTGCTGTCCTTCGCCTTCAGATCCTCACGTTTATCGTACAGTTTCTTTCCCTTGGCAGAGGGCTATAGGGGACAGGCGCCTAATTGAAAGATAATAGAGTAATTGGTTTCTGCCCCTGACCCCTTATTCCTTCAGGCGGCAAGCAATTCTTTCAAGACATCCGGTTTTTTTATGGCAATTGTTATGAGTGACTTTGCCGCGCCAGACGGCGCACGGCGCCCCTGCTCCCACTCTTGGAGAGTGCGGAGCGACACACCGAGCAATTTAGCAAACTCGCTCTGAGAGAGACCTATCCTGAGACGGGATGCTGCCAGAGGGGAAACTTCTACTTTAGTCACGCGACCGACTCTGCCAGCCTTTAGATCCCGTACGGCCTGGAGCAGTTCCTCGCCGATGTTGCGCTTTGCATCACGTTCGAGCAGTTCTTTTTCATCTAGTGGCATGTTCCATCTCCTCTTTAAGGGCTTTGAGAATGTGGCCGGGAATGCTGTCAACGGCACTCTTGGCATAAATCAGAAGCAGCCAGATTTGCCCGGCCTCTGTCCGTGCAAAATAGAGAACCCTGACACCGCCGCTCTTGCCGGTTCCCCGACGGCTCCAGCGCACCTTGCGAACTCCGCCAGAGCCGCGCACCACGTCGCCCATATTGGGATTGGCGGCAAGATATTCCTGAAAGACTCCGTATTCGGTATCTGTCAGGTAATCATGAACCTGTTTCATGAACAGTGGCGATTCGACAAAAGTAACCATGAGTCAAATATACGGCATTGACGTATAATGTCAACTGGCAAATGGTGTGTTTTCATCTTTAATTCTCCCTGCCGGAATATTCTGGACAACACAAAAGAAAAAGCCCTTGATTTCTCAAGGGCTTTTGAACAACTTGTCCGGATGGTGCCGGACTGCTAATTGGTGGAGGTGGTGGGAGTCGAACCCACGTCCGAAAAACCTAGCATCTGAGACTCTACACCGTTATTCCGTTGCTCGATTTAACCATCTGCCTGCGCAACGAACAAGGCAGTCAGACGGCGATCCCGTTGAGTTTCGGATTGCGCTACGGGCGTTGCGCTTTCCTATCCGATAGTGAGTGACGCCCCCTTCCTACCATCGGCATCTCAGTCGGGGACGCCTATTAAGCAGCTAGTGCAATAGGAGTGTTATAATTGTCGGCAATTAATGCCGTGCAGGTTTATTAAGGTCGGCCACCTGCCCCGACCCGGTGCTCCCCAGATTTTCAATTCCCCGTCGAAACCTTTACACCCCCATGAAAAATAATGTTGAATTTTGAATGCTGAATGTTGAATAAGAGCCGTACTAATCCCGGTTTCTGCTCTTCAGTGCCTGTGCTACTTCACGGTGGCTGTCCTTTGTTTTCAAGTCCTCACGTTTATCGTACAGTTTCTTGCCTTTGGCAAGACCTATCTCCACCTTGACCAGGCCATCCTTGAAATAGAGCCTGAGCGGAATGACCGACAGCCCCTTCTCGCGGATTCTGCCGTACAGACGGTCGATCTCGCGGCGGTGGAGCAACAGCTTGCGGTTGCGGTCCGGTTGGTGGTTCTGGCGGTTACCGAATGCGTACTGCGAGATGTTCAGGTTATGCAGGTAGGCCTCGCCGTCGCGTACCATCATGAACGAATCGTTCAGGTTTGCCATCCCTGCCCGGAGCGACTTGACCTCTGTCCCCTGCAGCACCAGACCGGCTTCAAACTTCTCCTCGATAAAATAATCGTGGTAGGCCTTTTTATTGTTACAAATCAGTTTCTCACCCATCAAATTATACTAGCAGAGATCGCGCAAAAATGAAATGCTCATCCTTGCATTAAGCGGTAGAAATCGATATAGTTCGACGTTCGTTAACGTTATTAAAAGGGGGAAAGCCATGATTAGAGTAGCTCCGCTCCCCGCCTGCGATAAAAACCTGCCAGCAGCCGATCTGCCGCGCTCTTTTCTCTTCCATCCGCATCATTCCCCGGGAAACCGGCAGCCATGAACATGCCAGATCTCTGGGAGCAAAACTCCGGAGCAGATACCGCCCCGGAACCGTCTCCGCACGCGCCGCTCGCCGAACGGATGCGGCCGCGCACCGTTGCCGAGTTTGCCGGACAGGAGCATCTGGTCGGCGAAGGGCGCATCCTGAGGCGCATGATTGAAAACGATTCTCTCGCATCCCTGATACTCTGGGGCCCCCCGGGTTGTGGTAAAACGACGCTGGCCCACATCATCGCCGCCGAGACTAAATCGCATTTCATCTTCTTTTCCGCGATCCTCTCCGGGGTCAAGGAGATCCGGGAAACATTCCGCGAAGCCGAACGCTATGCGGCCCGCGGCATTCGCACGATCCTGTTCATCGACGAAATCCACCGCTTTAACAAATCCCAGCAGGACGCCTTCCTCCCCTACATCGAAAAAGGGGTTGTCACGATCATCGGCGCCACGACCGAGAACCCCTCCTTTGAGGTCATTGCCCCGTTATTGTCGCGCTGCCGCGTCCTTACGCTGCAGCAGCTTGAGCCGGACACGGTGCGGGGCCTGCTGGAGCAGGCGCTGGCCGACGCAGGGCGCGGTCTCGGCGGCCGTGCCCTCTCGGCAACCGACGAGGCGCTGGATTTTCTGGCCGCCCAGGCGGACGGAGATGCCCGCATCGCGCTGAATACGCTGGAAGTCGCGGCAGGCCTTGCTTCGACTCCCTTCGACTTCGCTCAGGGCAATGTCATAACTCTTGAAATCGCCCAGGAGGCGCTGCAAAAAAAAGCGCTGCTGTACGACAAGGGGGGGGAGGAGCATTACAACGTAATCTCGGCCTTCATCAAATCGCTCCGCGGCAGCGCCCCGGACGCCGCGCTCTACTGGCTGGCCCGCATGCTTGAAGCGGGAGAGGACCCGGTCTTTATCCTGCGCCGCATGATCATATTGGCCTCCGAAGATATCGGCAACGCCGACCCGCGTGCCCTTCAGGTGGCGGTTTCCGCCCTGCAGGCTTTTCAGGTCATCGGTATGCCGGAAGGGCGCATCATCCTGGGTCAGGCGGTCACCTATCTGGCCACCGCCCCGAAATCCAACGCCTCGTACGCCGGCATCAATGCCGCTCTGGCCGAAGTCCGTAAAAGCGGCGCCCTGCCGGTGCCGCTGCACATCCGCAATGCTCCGACAAAATTGATGAAGGAGCAGGGGTACGGAAAAGGGTACCAGTATGCCCATGATTATGAAGACGGTTACTCCGGACAGGAGTGTCTTCCGGAGCGGCTGGCCGGGAGGAAGTTTTATGAGCCCACGGGACATGGCTATGAAAAGAGCATAATGGAGCGGATGGAGTGGTTGAAAAACAGGAAGACATAAGGCATCATGTCTCCATTAACGGCGTTTTCCCGGGCAGAGAACGTAATCCTGATTAGTACGGAAGGTACACCTTGAGACGACTTGCAATTTTGACCAGCGGCGGCGACTGTTCCGGCATGAACGCCACCATCCGTGCGGCCGCCCGGACCGCCATCGCCAATGACATCGAGATGATTGGTTACCGCAAGGGGTATGCCGGTCTCCTTAAAAATGATTTCATCGTCCTCAACACCCAGGCGGTTTCCGGGACGATGCAGCGGGGCGGAACCTTTCTGCAGTCGGCCCGTTCGCCGGAGTTCCGCACCGAGCAGGCCAAGAAGCAGATCCTCATCCGCGTCAACCAGGTCAAGGTCGAAAGCGTGCTGTCCTGGCGAGCCCTGATGGGAAAGCTGTCTCGTCT
>Ga0137385_10001240_pt1 | contig 21284 bp, 20 predicted proteins | sample SagtaG_FD_104921 | JGI IMG/M metagenome (GOLD analysis project Ga0137385, IMG submission 104921) | Vadose zone soil microbial communities from Sagehorn Ranch, Mendocino, California, USA - Sage2_R_80_16 metaG | ecosystem: Environmental > Terrestrial > Soil > Vadose zone | place: USA: California... | reverse complement strand
TCAAGGATCCCGTGCAGGAGATCGGCGCCGCGCAGCCGGAAGGGGTGGCCCGCCTCGAGGCCGGCCGGGTACGCGCCGGCCTCCCCCGGATCCGCCAGTTGCTCGAGCTCCACCGCCGCCTGGGCCTCGTAGTTGGTCGTGTCCCGGACCCCGAGCAGGGCCGCGGCGGCGTCGAACAGCCGGCCCGCGCTCGAGGTCAGCGGGGCGTTGACGCCCCGCCGGGCCATGGCGGTGACCGCGGCCCAGCGGTCCTGGTTGCGCCGCACGACGTCGAGCCGTTCCGGGGCCTCCGCGTCCAGGTAGGCGGCCGTCATCCGCCAGGGCTGCCTGACGGCGGCCGCGCCCCCCGGCATGGGCACCGGCGCGAGGTGGCCGCCGCGCTCGAAGGAGGCCAGGCCGGCGGCCAGGAACTCGCCGCCCCAGATCGTGCCGTCGGTACCGTAGCCGGTCCCGTCGAAGGCCACCCCGATCACCGGGCCGTCCTCGCCGTTGTCGGCCAGGCAGGAGGCGATGTGCGCGTGGTGGTGCTGCACCCCCTGCAGGTCGACGCCGTCGAGCTCGACGGCGTACTTGGTGGACAGGTATTCGGGGTGCAGGTCGTGCGCCACGACCCGCGGGTCGACGTCGAACAGCCGGCGGAAGTGCTCGATGCCCTCGGTGAACGAGCGCAGGGTCTCGGCGTTCTCCAGGTCCCCGATGTGGTGCGAGACGAAGGCACGCCGGTCCCGGGCCAGGCAGAACGTGTTCTTCAGCTCGGCCCCGCAGGCCAGCACGGGCCGCGGGAAGCCGCTCCGTATCGTTATCGGCTCGGGCACGTAGCCGCGGGACCGCCGGAGCAGCATCGGCCGGCCGCGGAAGGCGCGGGCGACCGAGTCATCGGTCCTGACGTGGATGGCCCGGTCGTGGACCAGGAACGCGTCCGCGATCCCGGCCAGCCTCTCCCGTGCCTCGTCGTCGCGGTAGACGATCGGTTCGTCGGAGACGTTCCCGCTGGTCAAGACGATCGGCCGGGTCACCGCGGCGAGCAGCAGATGGTGCAGCGGGGTGTACGGCAGCATGATCCCGAGCTGGCGGTTGCCCGGTGCCGTCGCCGCGGCGAGGGCCGCCTCCGGCCCTGGCCCCGTCCGGCGCGGCACCAGCACGATCGGCCGGGCCGAGCTGGTCAGCAGGCCGGCCGCCGCCAGGTCGACCTCGGCCAGCCGCCGCGCCGAGGGCAGGTCGGCGGCCATGACCGCGAACGGCTTGTCCTCCCGGTGCTTGCGCGCCCGCAGCCGCGCGACGGCCTGCTCGCAGGCGGCGTCGGCGGCCAGGTGATAGCCGCCCAGGCCCTTGACGGCGAGGATCTGGCCCTGCCGGAGGAGTTCGGCGGCCGCCGCCAGCGGGTCCTCCGCGTCGTCCAGGGCCAGCCGGGGGCCGCAGGCCGGGCAGCAGGCCGGCTGCGCGTGGAAGCGGCGGTCGGCGGGGTCGTGGTATTCGGCGGCGCACCGCTCGCACATCGCGAACGCCGCCATGGTCGTCAGGGGCCGGTCGTAGGGCACGTCGCGGACGATGGTGAACCGGGGGCCGCAGTTGGTGCAGTTGATGAACGGGTACCTGAACCGCCGGTCGGCCGGGTCGCAGAGCTCGCGCAGGCAGTCGGGGCAGGTCGCGATGTCCGCCGACACCAGGGTCCGGCGCAGCCCCGACGCCAGCTCGCTGGCCGCGATGGCGAAGGACGCCGACCGCTGCGGGGTGACGGCCCTGGTGGTCAGCCGCTCGATCCTGGCCAGCGGGGGCGCGTCCCGTTCCAGCCGGAGAAGGAAGTCGCTGACCGTCGACGCCGGTCCCTCGACCTCGACGAACACCCCGTCCAGGTCGTTGCCGACGAGCCCGGTCAGGCCCAGGCCGGTGGCCAGGGTGTAGACGAAGGGGCGGAAGCCGACGCCCTGGACGACCCCCTCCACCCGGATCGCCGTCCGGACCAGCTGGGTTACCGGAGGTACCGCCTCCCGCACCGGCGCATCACCTCCCGCCCGGTGACGAGCTTAGGGCGGGCTTGCAATCGTAACAATGTTACGATTACTATTTGCCGGGTGAGTACTCTGGTCACCTATCACCAGGCTGGCGCCACCGCGACGATCGCCATGGACGACGGCAAGGTCAACGCGCTGTCCGCGCAGATGTTTGCCGAGCTCAACGCCGCGCTGGACCGGGCCGAGGCAGCGGGCGCCACCGTCGTCCTGACCGGCCGGGAGGGCATCTTCTCGGCCGGCTTCGACCTGAGAGTGCTGCGGGCGGGCGGTCCGCAGGCGCCCGCCCTGGTGCGGAGCGGCTTCGAGCTGAGCGGCGCCTGCTGGCGTTCCCCGCGCCGGTGGTCGTCGCCTGCACCGGCCACGCCATCGCCATGGGCGTCTTCCTGCTGCTGTCGGGTGACTTCCGGCTCGGCGCCGCCGGGCCGTACCGGATCACCGCCAACGAGGTGGCCATCGGGCTGACGATGCCCCGCGCGGCCGTGGAGATCTGCCGGCAGCGGCTGGCGCCCGCGCACTTCAACCGGGCCGTGATCCTGGCCGACGTGTACTCCCCGGACGAGGCCGCCACGGCCGGCTTCGTGGACCGGGTGGTGCTCCCGGCCGAGCTCGGGCCGGCCGCCCAGGAGGTGGCCGATCAGCTGGCCAAGCTCGACATGGCCGCGCACGTCGCGACGAAGCACCGGGTCAGGCAGCAGGTCCTGGCGGCCATCAGGACGGCGATCGAGGACGATGCCCGGGCCCTCGCCGCCACCGCGGAGGGATAACCCCCGGGTTAAGCTGGGCCGATGCCCAGACCCAAACAGCGGACACCCGAACTGCGGGACCGGGTGCTGCAGGTCGCGGTGGCCACGCTGCTCGCCGAGGGCACCGAGGGCTTTACCACCCGCCGGGTCGCCGAGCAGGCCCGCACCTCCACCCCGGCCGTCTACGAGTTGTTCGGGGACAAGGCCGGGCTGGTCCGGGAGGTGTTCTTCGAAGGCTTCCGCAGGCTCGGGCGGCGCTTCGACGCCCTGGCCGAATCCGACGACCCGCGGCGCGACCTCGTCGACGTCATCTGGGCCTTCCGTCACTTCGTCCGCGACTACCCGGTGCTCGGGCAGCTCATGTTCGCCCGGCCGTTCGCCGACTTCGATCCGGGTCCGGAGGAACGCGACGCGGGGAACTCGACCCGGGAGTTCATCGTCGCGCGGGTACGCCGGTGCATCGTCGCCGGCCTCATCGCCGGCGACGAGAAGGACGTCGCCCACGTGCTGCTCGCGCTCTGCCAGGGCCTGACCACCCAGGAGGCGGCCGGCTGGCTCGGCAGCTCCGCGGCGTCCAGGGACCGCCGGTGGAACCTGGCCGTCGACGCCCTGCTGACGGGCCTGGGCTGACCGGCCTGGGCTGACCGGACCGGGCTAGCGGGCCAGGCTGACCGGACCGGGCTGACGGGCCGGGCGGCGGCGGGCCGCTGACCTCACGGGCTTTCGAGGCCCGGCAACCCGACTGAAACATATTGTTGATCTGTTACCTACCGGGGAGTTACGTTACCGGTGAACCGGCATTCACCATCAGCCTGGCCTGACCGCACCACGGTAAAGGGGTGACCGCATGTCAGGGACCGCAGCGCAGCCAGTCCCCAACCGGCCCGGGTGGGCCGACTCGCTCACAAAACGTCAGCTCGAGCACTATCCGGAAACAAGGGCCAGGGTGTTCTACCTGGCCATCACGGTGCTGGCCACGATCACGCTGTACTACGAGCTGTACGTCGGCGGCTCGGTATCCACGCTGCTCCTGACCAACCTGCACATGAACTTCACCTTCTACGTGATAACGCTGGCGTTCGGAGCCCTGATCGGGGCGTTCGGCTCGCTGTTCGCCGGGCTCACCGACCGGCTCGGCCGGGCCAACCTGGTGGTCTTCGGGCTGTTCTTCACCGGCGTGTTCGTGGCGTTCATCCTGCCCGCCGCGACCGACAAGTGGACGTTCACCATCGAGAGTTTCGTGGTCGGCTTCGTCGAGGGCGTCTGCCTGGTCGCCACGCCGGCGCTGATCAGGGACTTCTCCCCGCAGGTGGGCCGGGCCACGGCCATGGGTTTCTGGACCAGCGGCCCGGTGCTGGGCAGCCTGATCGTCTCGGTGGTGGGTACCGCCACCATCCCAACGGTGATCAACGATCCGCGGTTCTGGACCCACGAGTACCGCATCTGCGGCATCGCCGGCCTGATCGTGTTCGTGATCGCGCTGGTCGGGCTGAAGGAGCTGTCCCCGGCGCTGCGCGACCAGCTGATGGTGACCCTGCACGACCGCCTGCTCATCGAGGCCCGGGCCAAGGGCCTCACCCATGAGGACATCGAGGCGGCCCTGCGGCACCCGTTCCGTCAGCTGCTCAAGCCGGACATCATCGTCTCCGCCATCGCGGTGTCGGTCATGCTGCTGATCTACTACACCGCCGTCGCGTTCAGCGTCATCTACCTGACCACCGTGTTCGGCTTCTCGCTCAAGGACGCCAACGGCCTGGGCAACTGGAACTGGGGGTTCAACGCCATCGGGGTGATCCTGATCGGGGTCATCTCCGACCGGTTCCGGGTCCGTAAGCCGTTCATGGTGATCGGCGGCGCGGCGGCCGCGGTGATGACCGTGATCTACCTGGAACAGGCCGGCCATCATCCGAGCTACTACACCCTGGCGATCATGCTGGCCGTGCTGGCGTTCGCCCTGGGCGTGGCCTACACCCCGTGGATGGCCAGCTTCACCGAGACCGTGGAGGCGCGCAACCCGGCGCTCACCGCCACCGGCCTGGCCATCTGGGGCTGGATCATCCGGATCGTGGTCATGATCTCGTTCTTCGTCATCCCGGTGGTGATCAACACGGTGACCCCGCTGGTGAACTACGGCGGCACCGTGGCCACCTACGCGGCCCAGTACAAGAGCCAGCTCGCCTTCGCGCAGAGCCACGCCAACATCGTGGCGCTGGCGCAGAAGGACAGCAAGCAGCTGGCCGACGCGCAGCGGCTCGCCCCCGAGCTCGCCATCATCCAGGCCAACCAGGCGCTGTTCACCCAGCTGGCCACGTTCCCTGACCCGACCAAGATCCCGCCCAAGCTGGCGGCGCAGGCGGTCGCGGCCGCGGGCGGTGGGGCCGCGGGCATCGCCGAGCTGACCAAGATCCAGGCCAACAAGGACGCCATCAACGGGGTGATCGCGGCCGCGCCCGAGCTGCAGCAGATCGCGCCGTTCGGGGCCCAGCTGACCGCGCTGTCCAAGGTGCCGCCCTCGGTCTTCGCCTACTTGCAGGCGCACGGCGCGGCGGTGCAGAAGGCGGCCGCCACGACCGCCAGTCAGTGGAAGAACTGGTACTGGGTCTGCTTCGGCAGCATCATCTTCTTCCTGCTGTCCATCCCGCTGCTGCGCGGCCGGTGGCGGACCCGCGATGCGCGGCGGGACGAGGCCGAGCACGAGGCCAAGGTGGACGAGGAACTGGCCAAGATGAAGGCCACCGTCTGACCCTGACCCTGAGCCGGGCCCGGCTGAGCCGGGCCCGGCTTGGGGCTTAGGGGAGGATGCCCTCGATGAGGGCCTGCTGCAGCCGGTTAGCGGTGGCGACATCGGGCTTGCGCGCGGCGAGCACGTCCGCGTAGAGGAACGACTCGCCCAGCCGGACGAGCGCGTACGCAAGCGCGCTTGGTTCGATGATCGTGACCAGGCCGAACTCGTCCATGTCGCGGCGCAGCAGGTCCTCGTTGAAGGCCACGATCCCGCTCTGTATCCGGCCACGCGGGTCGGTGAGCACGCGCATGGTCAGGGCGGGCTCGTCGTCGAGCAGCCGGCGCAGGCCGGCCGACCCGGCGACCATCGCGTTGATGTGCCTGATGGTGCCGGGGGTGTGCAGCTCCCCTTCGGGCCTTTCGGCCTCCCAGCGGGCGACGGCGATTCCCAGCATGCGCTCAGTCAGCAGCCACAGGGCCTGGCTGATCAGTTCCTCCCGGCTGCCGACGCGCCGGAACAAGGTCACCCGGGACACGCCGAGCTCGTCGGCCAGGCCCTGCATGTCCAGGCGCCTGCCGTCGTAGATCCACCGGGCGGCGGTCGCCACGATGCGGGCGGAGTTGCGGGCGGGCTTGGTGGCCGGTTTGCTAGTTGCCGGGGTAGCGGTCCGGCTGGTCCGGCCGGCCGGCGGCCGCATCAGGGTACGAGTCCGCATGATCTCGCCTCAGGACCGGGCTGGTTTGCGTGAGTTTTCCATCACCTTGTCACGATAACCCGCGCCGCCGGGTATCGCCCGGGCCGGCCTTACCGCTCGCCGGACCAGGTGACCGGCGGCCTGGCGTCGCTAACCGTCGCCCGGCGTCGCGCGGCGTTGCCTGGCGGCCCGGCTTCACCCGGTGGCCTGGCGGCCCGGCTTCACGCGGCGTCGCCTGGCGGCCCGGCTTCACCCGGCGGCCTGGCGGCCCGGCTGCGCCCGCCAAGGTCCGCGCGATGATGCCCGTGCGCGGCTTGATGCACCAGCGCGGCGTGATGCACCCAGATTTGAAAATATCTTGGAAATAATGGCCTAAGCGGGCGGTTTCGTACTCGGGCGGGACTCTGGCTCACATCTCGGGCTGGTGGCGCCGGGCCGGCTGGCGTCGTGCCGGATATGACGGGTTTGCGAAGAAACGAGTATTTCTGCCGGGCGCGGTCCGGTCAGCGGGCTGGGGTGCGTGGGCCCCGCACCCCGATAGATGGGGTCAGGGGCCCACGCACCCCAGCCCATGTCCCCGGCGGCCGGCGGCATGCGGCTCGGACTGAGGCTGGCGGGGTTAGTGGGGCAGGGTGTGTTTGGCGGGGGAACGGGAGCGGCAGGTGATGAGGATCAGCAGGGCGCCGGCCAGGAGGAGGGTGGCGGCGACGGCAGCGATCAGGAGAAGCGGGGACCGGGCGGCGGCGGGAGGAGCCGCGGCGGGGTGGACCACGATGGTCAGGGCAGCGGTGGTGCGGGAGGTGCTGAGAGGCTGGGAGGTGCTGGGGGGCTGGGAGGTGGCGGGACGCTGGGAGGTGCCGGTGACGGAGGCGTGGGCCCGGATGGTGCAGGAGGTGCCGGGGTGGGCGGTCACGGGCAGGAGGCCGGTGACGGCGATCCGGGCGGAGGTGCCAGATGGCAGGGTCCCGGTGCAGGTCAGCGTGCGGACGTGGCAGCTCAAGCCGGGGGCGGCGCCGGTGACGTGAGGGGCGGTGACGCGCAGGGCGGTGACGCGCAGGCCGGCCGCGGCCAGCTGGGGCGGCAGGGCGAAGGTGACGGCGACCCCGTAGGCGGTCTGGGCCGACGCCGCGTTGGCCACGGTCACCGAGGCACCGAACGTCCCGCCGGCCGGGCCGCTGCCGGGGCCGGGAGCGACCGTGACGGCGCTGTATCCGATGCTCCAGCGGGACCGGGCCGGGCAGGGCCGCCGGACGATCTCGGTGCCGGGCGCGACCGGGCCGCCGGGACCTGCGCACGTGCCGCTCCCGGCACTGGCCAGCTGCCCGGCCCGGTACCGCCAGATCTGGCCGCGTCCGGCCGGCCCCGCGCCGGCGCACTGGCCGGCGAAGTCGATGAACAGCGACACCCCGGTCCCGGCGTCCAGGCAGTACCCGTTCCCGTTCATCACGACGCCGTCGCCGGTCAGCGACCACTGCTGGCCCTGGACCGCGGGATCGCAGCGCTCCAGCGTGACGGCCGAGCCATTCCCGCCCGCCTGCCAGCACAGCCTGGGATGCCCGAGGGCGTTGATCAGCACGGGGCCGATGGTGCTCCCGCGGACGCCTGCGGAGGCAGGGGTGGGAGCGACGGAGGCGAGAGTGGCGGCGAGAGTGGCAATGGGGGTAGGGGTGGCAACGGGGGTAGGAGTGGTGATAGGGGTAGGAGTGGTGGCAGGGGTAGGAGTGGCGGCAGAGGCGGGCGCCCTGGACGGCACCGCGACCGCCGGGGACGCCGGGGCGGCCAGGGCTGCGATGACCGCGGCGGCGACGGCCGCGGCTAGGCGGGTGGCCGCGGCTAGGCGGGTGGCCGCGGCCGTGCGGGGCCGCCGAGCAGCTGGCACCCTGCCTCCTGGCGTTTGTCACATATTGCGACTGGGTGATTACGCCAGAAAGCTTATCGGTCAGCCCTGTGCGGCGGCGGCCCAATCGACGTCTTCGCGCAGCCGCCGCTTGAGCAGCTTGCCGCCCGGGTTGCGCGGCAGCGGCGTCGTGCTGACCGCGACGTACTGCGGGATCTTGAAGTCGGCGATGTGCGCGCTCAGGTAGTCGAGCACCGCCGGGACGTCGAGCGGGGCGCCTGGCATCGGCACGATCACCGCGCCCACCTTCTCCCCCATCATCTCGTCGGGCACGCCGAGCACCGCCGCCTCGTACACGCCCGGCGCGCCAGCCAGGGCGTTCTCGACCTCGACGCAGTAGACGTTCTCCCCGCCGCGGTTGATCATGTCCTTCACCCGGTCCACCAGGTAGACCAGGCCCTCGTCGTCGATCCGGGCCAGGTCGCCGCTGTGCAGCCAGCCGCCGGTGAAGGCCTGGGCGGTGGCCTCCGGCTTGTTCCAGTAGCCGGAAACGATGTTCGGGCCGCGGATCAGCAGTTCGCCGGTGCCGTCGGGACCCACCGTGTCGAGGCGGACGTCGCACACCGGGGCCGGGAAGCCTACCGAGTCGGCGTGGGCCACGAACTCGTGCGGCAGGAAGGTGGACACGCTCGAGGTCTCGGTCAGGCCGAACCCGTTGCCCAGCCGCGCCTGCGGGAACGCCTTGGCCAGCCGGGCCACCAGGTCGGGGGCGATCGGCGCGCCGCCGTAGGAGACCGAGCGCACCCGGGAGATGTCGGTGCCGCCGAAGGCGGGCTGGCTGATCGCCAGCCAGTAGATGGCCGGCACCGTGACCATGACGTCGATGCGCTCCTCCTCGATCGCGCGCAGGAACGCGCCGACCTCGAAGGCGGGCATGATCACCGCCGTGCCGCCGACGTACATGGCCACGAGCAGCTGGCTGTTGCAGCCGGTCACGTGGAACAGCGGGACCGAGATGAGGGTGCGCAGGCCCTCGGACGGCACGGACAGCGCGCGGCGGCAGGTCTCGGCGTTGGACAGGAAGTTCTCGTGGCTGGTCACCGCGCCCTTGGGGAAGCCGGTGGTGCCGCTGGTGTAGAAGATCGCGGCCGGGCCGGCCGGGTCCTGGTCGTCGACGGCCAGCGGGTCGCCGTCCGGCAGCGCGGCTCCCGGCGCGAACACGTATTTCGCGCCGGAGTCGGTCACCACGTAGTCCGCTTCCTCCTCGGTGAAGCGGGTGTTGACCGGCACCACGATGGCGTCGGCCAGCACGGCGCCGAAGAAGGCCAGCACCCAGTCGATGCCGTTGCCCAGGCGGATCGCCACCCGGTCGCCGCGCTGGACGCCGAGGGCGCGCAGCCCGCCCGCCACCCGGGCGGCCCGGTCCCACAGCTCGGCGTAGCTCAGCCGCGGACTCCCGGCATTCTCGGCGCCCGTCTCCACCACGGCCTCCGCGGCACCATGGCCCTCGACCGCCGCGCGCAGCATGTGCACCAGGTTGCGGGGCAGCCCGTCGTAGCGCTTGATGCCGTCCGGACCGCGGCTGACACCGGAGGTGTCGAAGATGCCGCCCAAGCTGCTGTGGTCAGGAGGCGAGGTGCTCACGCCGCACCGTCCCTGGTGAAGTAGCGCACCGGGTTCTCCACCATCATCTCCTCGATCTGCGCCTGGGTGACCCCGGCGTCGAGCAGGGCGGGCAGGACGTCGTCGGTGATGTGCTCGTAGTGCCAGTTCGGCGCGGCGGCGGCGCGGGCCGCGTCGTGCGCCGCGCCGAAGTAGTCGATGAAGCAGCTGGCGTCGTGGGCGAGCACCATGCTCGCGGCGTAGCCTCGCGACGCCAGGGCGGCGATCGTCTTGACCCGTTCGGCACCCGGGTTGAACAGGTCAAGCCCGAAGCGGTCCATGCCGAGCAGGACCCCCTGATCGGCGAGCTCGGTGAGGTAGTCCAGGTCGTTGCTGTCGCCCGCGTGGCCGATCACGACCTTGCTCAGGTCGACGCCCTCCTCGGCGAAGATCCGCACCGCGGTCCGGCCGGTCTGGTGCGGGCCCGAGGTGTGCACGGTGATGGGCGCGCCGGTCGCGACGTGCGTGCGGGCGACCGCGCGGGCGATGCGCTCGACGCCGGGCGTCAGTTCGGGCGTCTCCATGGCGCACTTAAGGAAGGCCGCCTTGACCCCGGTGCCGGCGATCCCCTCGGTGATGTCGCGGGAGAAGTCGGTGATCATCGGGTCGGGGATGTCGATCAGCAGGCCGGGCCCGCGGTAGGCGTACTGCTGCGGCAGTTCCTCGTAGACGTACAGGCCGGTGGCGACGATGATGTTGACCGGCGTCTGCGCCGCGATCCGCTGGATCCGCGGGATGTAACGGCCCAGGCCCCAGACCGTGGGGTCGACGATGGTGCGGATGCCCTTGGCGTAGACGGCGTTCAGCTTGGCGATGGCGTCGGCGACCCGCGCCTCCTCGTCCCACCAGTGGATGCCGTAGTTCTGCATGTGCTCGGTGGAGAGCACGAAGACGTGCTCGTGCATCAGGGTCTGGCCCAGGTTGCCCAGGTCTACCGAGCCCCGCACGCTCTCGACGACGGCCATGAGGATCCTCTCCGGAGACGACGCTGTCCGGCCGGAGTGTCTCAAGGCCCCGGGATTGGTGTCAACGGCCAGGCCGCGGGACACTTGGAAAAGACGCAGGCAGGAGCGGGCATGGGCAGCAGCGGACAGCGCCGGCGGCTGCCGGGCCGGGCGCCGGGGCTGGCCGTGCTGCGCCGGTACCGCCGGGCCTGGCTGCGCGGGGACCTGGTGGCGGGCGTGACCGTGGCCGCCTACATGGTGCCCCAGGTGATGGCGTACGCAGCCGTGGCGGGGCTGCCGCCGGCGGCTGGCCTGTGGGCGGCCTTGCCGCCGCTGGCCTGCTACGCGCTGCTCGGCTCGTCACGGCTGCTGTCGATGGGCCCGGAGTCGACGACCGCGCTGATGACCGCGGTGGCGATCGGCCCGCTGGCGGCGGGCGACCCCGCCCGGTACCAGGCGCTGGCCGCGATGCTCGCGCTGCTGACCGGGGCGCTGGCGGTGCTGGCCTGGCTGGCGCGGCTTGGCTTCATCGCGGCCCTGCTGTCGCGGCCCGTGCTGGTGGGCTACCTGGCCGGCGTGGCGCTCATCATGATGGGCGGGCAGCTCGGCCGGCTCACCGGCGTAAAGGTCACAGGGGAAAGCTTCTTCGCCCAGGTGACCTCGTTCGCGGGCGGGCTGGCGCAGATGCATCCGGCGGACGTCGTGATCGCCGCGGCGCTGCTGGCGTTCCTGTTCACTGCGCAGTCGCGCTGGCCCAGGCTGCCCGGGCCGCTGGCCGCCGTGCTGCTGAGCACCGCCGCCTGCGCGGTATTCGGCCTGGGACGGCACGGCGTGGCGCTGGTCGGGCATATCCCCGCAGGCCTGCCCGTACCGGGCCTGCCCCGGGTGGGCCTGAAGGACGTGCAGGACCTGGCGCTGCCCGCGCTGGGCGTGCTGCTGGTGGCCTTCAGCGACGACGTGCTGACCGGGCGGGCGTTCGAGCGCCACGGTGAGGCCATCGACGCGAACACCGAACTCCTGGCCCTGGGCGTGTCGAATGCCGGGGCCGGCCTGCTGCGCGGCTTCCCGATCAGCAGCAGCGGCAGCAGGACCGCCATCGCGCTGGCCGCCGGGGCGCACACCCAGGCGTACTCGCTGACCGCACTGGCCTCGGTCCTCGGCGTGCTGCTGTTCGCGCGCCCGGTGCTGGCCTCGTTCCCGGCGGCGGCGCTGGGCGCCATCGTCGTCTACGCCGCCGTGCGGCTGATCGACGTGCAGGCGTTCCGGCGGCTGGCCGCCTTCCGCCGCAGCGAGTTCGTGCTGGCCCTGGCCGCGTGCGCGGGCGTCCTGGCCTTCGACATCCTGTACGGGGTGCTGGCGGCCGTGGGCCTGTCGGTGGCGGAATTGCTGTGGCGGGTGGGCCGCCCGCACGACGCGATCCAGGGCCTGGTGCCGGGGCTGGCCGGCATGCACGACGTGGACGACTACCCGGAGGCGGAAACGGTCCCGGGACTGGTGGTGTACCGGTACGACGCGCCGTTGTTCTTCGCCAACGCGCAGGACTTCCGCCGCCGCGCGCTGGCCGCGGCCGGCCAGGGCGCCGAGCCCGCCCGCTGGTTCGTCCTCAATACCGAGGCCAACGTCGAGGTGGACTTCACCGCGCTCGAGGCGGTCGATGCCGTCCGGGCCGAACTCGCCGGCCGTGGCACGGTGTTCGCCCTCGCCCGGGTCAAGCAGGATCTTCTCGACGACCTGGCGGCCTTCGGCCTCGTCGAGAAGGTCGGCGGAGAGCGGATCTTCCCGACGCTGCCCACGGCGGTCGCCGCCTACCGGCAATGGGCGGAAGGACATCCGCCGCCAGGGCCGGACCACCCGGCCTGACCGTTGCGGCCACTATGATCACCGCATGCCTGCGCTCCCCCGGCGTGCGGATCGTCGCGGTGATCACCTGATCGTCTGCGGTGACGGACCGTTGTCCTATCGCATCGCCGAGGAGCTGACCTCCCGGTACGGCGAGCGGGTGACGGTGATCCTGCCGTCCCGGCGGCGGAACCACGGGCCGCAGATCAGCGCGCTGCCGCGGGTCCGGGTGCTGGAGCATCCCGAGCTGTCCAGCCAGGCCTTCACCGACGCCGACGTCCAGTCGGCCCGGGCGGTGGCCGTCCTCTGGCAGGACGACGTCGGCAACCTGCACGCGGGGCTGCGGGCGACCGAACTCAACCCCGGGCTGCGGCTGGTGCTGGCCATCTTCAACGGGAGGCTGGGCGACCACATCCGGATGCTGTTCCCCGACTGCACCGTGCTGTCCGGCACGGCCATGGCGGCGCCGTCGTTCGTGGCCGAGGCGCTGGGCGAGCCGGCCCCCAGCCACGTCCGGCTGCAGCGGCGCACCCTGTACGTGGCCAGGCCCGAGGACGTGGCGGCCGGCGCGGTGATCTGCGGGCTGGCCTCGCCGACGGATGACCATGAGCATCCCCGGCTGCTGCCGCCCGGCGCCGAGGGGGCCGACCTGGTGCTGGCCGTGGCGGACGGGACGCCGCGCAACCCGCTGACCCGGCGCCGCAACCCGGCCCGGGCCGCCGCCGGGCTGCTGCGCCGGCTGGTGTGGCACAAGTTCGGGCTGGTCTTCACGGCGCTGCTGGCGGTGATCGGCGTCGGCTTGGGGCTGCTGGCCACCCTCCACCCGGCCGGCGACGCGCTGTACCAGACGCTCATGGACCTGACCGGGTCCGCCTTCACCGGCCAGAGCGTGGCCGGGACCGAGAAGATCGCGCAGGTGCTGCTGACGGTGGACGGCATGGCCTTCGTCCCTGTGATCACCGCCATCGTGGTCGGCGCCCGGCTGACCGGTTCGGTGCGCCGGGCGCCACGGCCGCCCGGCGGGCACGTCATCGTGGTCGGGCTCGGCAACGTCGGCAGCGCGGTGACCGGCCAGCTCCACGACCTCGGGTTCGACGTGGTGTGCGTGGACAACAGCCCGAACGCCCCGGGTATCCCGCTGGCCCGTCAGCTGGGGCTGCCGGTGGTGATCGGCGACGCGTTCCGCGAGGAGACGCTGCGCGCCGCCCACCTCGACACCTGCCTGGCGCTGGTCTCGGTGACCAGCCTGGACATCGTCAACCTGGAAACCGCGCTGACCGCGCGGGCGCTCCGCGAGGACCTGCGCATCGTGCTCAGGCTCACCGACGACGACCTGGCCGAACGGCTGGAGAAGACCACCGGCAACACCATCTCGCGGAGCGTGCCGTACCTGGCCGCCCCGGCATTCGCCACCGCGATGCTCGAACATCAGGTGCTGCGCACCATCCCGGTCGGCCGGCACGTGCTGCTGATCGCCGACATCCGGGTCGGCCCGGGGCTGGCCGGCAGCTTCATCCGGGACACCGAGCAGGACGGGCAGGCCCGGGTGCTCGCGCTGCAGGCCGGCGGGGCCGCCGCGCTTGACTGGTCACCGCACCGCGGCTACCTGCTGGCGGCCGACGACCGGCTCATCGTCCTGGCCACCCGAGGCGGCCTGGGCCGGTTCCTGTCCCCGCGGTGACGGCCCTGCGGGCGGCGGGTCGGCCGACTGCCAGGTCGGCGGGATCCCGCCCGCAGACCTCAGCCGCCCCGCTGGTCACAGGTGTCACACCAGCCGATCTCCGGCCATGAACGTGGATCGTTAGACCTGCTATACCGAGTGTAACGATCCACGATGACGAGGGCCGCCGCGGGTGCGGGGGTGGGGGTGGGGGTCAGCTTCGGGTGAAGACGGCGTGGACGGTGATGGTGTTGCGCATCGACGCCATGCCCAGCTGGTTCCAGGTCAGGCCGAAGTCGGCCCGGTTGACGAGGACCTCGGCGTCAAGCCACACCTCGTCGCCGTCGACGGCGGAGACCGTGGCGTCGACGGTGAGCGGCCGGGTTCGGTCCCGGACGGTGAGCGCGCCGGTGACGGTGACGCCCTGGCTGGAGGGGGTGACCCGGTCGACGCGGACGGTGATGTGAGGGTAGGTCTCGGTGTCGAAGAATTCGGCCGAGCGCAGGTGCGTGTCGCGCTTGGAGATCTTGGTGTCGATGGAGGCGGCGGCCACCGTGATGGTGCCGCTCACCTGGCCGTCCGGAGACACGGTGCCGTTCCCCGCGACCTCGCGGAACGTGCCCTTGACCGGGGCCAGGCCCCACATGCTCTTGCTCCGCAGCCCGATGGCCGACCTGGCCGGATCCAGGGTCCAGGAGCCGGCCAGGGCCGCGTCCTTCAGCATCGCCTGCAGCGCGGATGCGGTCACCTGTCCTGTCGGCGCCATGTCGCCCTCCGATCACATTGGTTTTGATGACCAAATAGTTTTGATTTCAGAACCATATATACTGCTGGGAGGCGCGTCAAGGGATGGCCGGCGGAGCACGCGGGCAGTGCGGCGTGCGGCGCGTGTCGGGAGGGCCGGTGACCGAGCGGGCGGGCAGTGCGGCGCGTGTCGGGAGGGCCGGTGACTGAGGAAGCGGGCGGTGCGGGGCACTCGGCGCTATGCCTGCGGCTGATGCAGCTGTTCCCGCGCGTGACCCGGGGGATGCGGCGCTGGCAGGACCGCGCGGCCCCGCAGACGCCCGCGCCGCTGAGCCCGCGGCACGTCGCCGCGCTCGAGCAGTTGCGCGGCGGGCCGGTCACCGTCAGCGAGCTCGCCGGCCGGCTGGACCTGACCCTGCCGACCGTCAGCGGGATCCTGGCCGACCTGGACCGGGCCGGGCTGGTGGACAGGCACGCGGATCCCGCGGACCGGCGGCGGACGATCGTCCAGATCGTCCCGGCGCAGCGCGCGCTGGTAGAAGAGTGGCTGGACGGCGCGGCCGGGCCGCTGGCCCGGGTACTCGACAAGCTCGCCCCCAGCGAGCAGGCTGCCTTCCTCAAGGCCATGGACCTGCTCGAGACCGAGCTGCGCGCCCGGGACAACCAGCGGTAGGACGGGTGCGCTGGCTGTCCCGGGCGGCGGTCAGCGGATCTTGATGACGTGCCAGGCGCCCTCGATGCCGTTGCCGGTGGCCTGGCCGGGGGCCTTGTCCCCGGTGTACAGGTAGACGGGGTAGCCGTTGATGGTGACCTGCTTGGCACCGCCGGGCCGGGTGATCATGCCGAGCGGGCCGGGCTGGCGCACGCCCGCCGGGACCTTGACCGGCGCGGCCAGCGGCGGCCAGGCCGCCGCGCAGGACCCGGTGCACTCCGACTTACCGCTGCCCGGCTTGTCCTCGCCGTAGTAATACAGCGTCAGGCCACGGCTGCTGGCCAGCACCGTCCCGGCGCCGATGGCTTCGGCCTTCAGCGCGGTGGTCTGGACGGAAGCGCCGGCCGTGGCGGTCGCGGTGGCCTGGTTGCCGTAGGCCCCTCCGCCGGACGAGCCGGTGCTGTAGGCGCCTCCGGACGAGCCGGTGGTATAGGAGCCGGTACCGCACGCGGTGACCGCCAGGGCCACGGCGACCAGCGTGGCCGCCGCCCATCCCGGGTTACGCATCAGGGTTCTCCATTCGCCAGGTCGCTGGATCCGCGGGCCGGATGCCGCCTTTGTCTGTGATACGCAAATTCCCGGCCTCCGGCCGGCGCCCCGCGGGTCATGTAAGCGGCTGGTAAGGACTTCGCCCCGGCTGGATCGGGGCGTGAACCACTGGCCGTTCGGCATGAAAAAGCCGCCGTTACCGGGAGTGGTACCCCCGCAACGGCGGCCAGGCGCTGCCCACGGCGGGCGCGGCCCGCTGGTAAGCGAGGCCGCACGCCGCCTTGGACACCGCGCGCCCGGACGGTGGGCGCGAGATCAGGTGAGCGCGGGATCAGTAGCCGTAGCCGCCGCCCGTCTTGGAGGCCGAGGGCGAGGCACCCGCGCCGGCGCCCGGCGTGGAGCCCGAGGCCGTCATCTCGTACCACAGGCCGCCCGAGATGTTGAGCCCGTTGCCCTTGTTCTGCCCGGGGGCCTTGTCCCCGACGTAGGTGTAGAGCGGATGCCCGTCATAGGTCGCCTGCATGGTGCCGTCGGACCGGGTGATGGTGCTCAGCGTGCCGGTCACGCCGGAGCCGGCGGTGACCGGGCCCGTGACCGGCGGCCAGTAGGTCGCGCAGGATCCGGTGCAGTTCGACTTGCTCGAGGTGTCCGGGGCGAACCAGTACAGGGTCATGCCCTGCGCATCGGTCAGCACCTGCTGGCCGCCGATGGTCTTGGTCGTCACGGTGTTCCCGCCGCCGTTCGACGCGGCCGCGCTGCTGCTGCCTGCCGCGGCGGGCGTGCTGCCCGTGGTGGCCGAGCTGCTGCCTGAGCTGGCGCACGCGGAAACAGTCAGGGCCAGCGCGGCCAGGCCCGCCGCGCCCCATATCTTTCGCATTCGGATTTCTCCCCTTCACAGTGCCAGTGATCTCCCGCTAAGGATCACGTGCGGTCGGCCAATTCAGTTCACTCTAAGTTCATCTGCGTCGAACCGGGCGCGTCAGCTGGTATCGGGCGGCGGCAGGCCGAGCTGGCTGCGGATGACCCGGACCGCGTCTTCCACCGGCGCGTTGGCCGCATCCAGCCGCCGCTGGTAGCCGCGCAGCTGCCCCAGCGACATCGCGCCCGCCGCAGTGCTGGTCAGCGCGGCCCGCGCCTGGTTGACGCGGTAGAGCAGGCGGACGATGGGTTCGGTTCGCGGCGGGAAGGTGATCGCCATCAGCTGGCGGTCGAACCGGCGCTCGGTAGCCGCGGCCGCGCGCAGGTCGCCCTGCGCCGCGGCGAGGTTGCTGTTCTCGTGGTCCTTCAGGCCGTCGAACTCGTGGTCCAGCTGCCGGTTGGCCGGCAGCGTGATCGCCAGGTACCTCGCGGCCGGCGTCTTGCCCGCCGCGGGCACGCCCTGAGCCGCCTGGCTGTGCGCTGCTGGCGCGCTGCTGGCGCAGCCGGCCGCCAGCAGGACGGCGCCGGCCGTGACCAGGCTGGCCACGGCGGCACGCTCCCAGCGGCCCTGCGGATCCGTCACTCTGCCTCCCGATCTTGGACACGTCCAAGATCAGGAGATGGTTCAGCAAGATCCGCTGCGGGGCACCGGCGCCCTGGTCAGGCCACGTGGCCGCCGCCGATGAGGCTGCCCACCGCGAACGTCACCGCGACGGCCAGCCCGCCCAGGGCGAGCTGGCGCAGGCCCGATCGCAGCAGCGGGCGGCCGGTGAGCCGGCCCACCACCATGCCGCCGGTCAGCAGCGCGACCGCGGCGACGGCCAGGGCGGCGCCAGCACCGCCCGGCCCAGCAGGGCCTGGCCCAGCAGGTAGGGCAGCAGCGGGATGAGCGCCCCGGCCGAGAAGGCGACCAGCGAGGAAGCCCCGGCGACCAGGGCCGACGGCAGCTCGAAGGGGTCGACGCCGAGTTCCTCGCGGGTATGCACGCGCAACGCGGTGTCGGGATCCCGCGAGACGGCGGCGGCCATCCGCGCTGCGGTCTGCGCGTCGGCGCCGTAGCCGATGAACGTGTCCGCCAGCTCGGCCTGCTCGGCGGCGGGGAAGCGGGCGTGCATGATGCGTTCGGTCGCCACCTCGGCGTGCACCAGCTCGTTCTGGTTCGTCACCGACACGTACTCCCCGGTCCCCATCGAGAACGCCCCGGCCACCAGCGCGGCCACCCCGGTCAGGATCACGATGTGCGGCGACGCCCGGCCGCCGCCCAGCCCGGCGATCAGCGAGGTGTTGGTCACCAGCCCGTCGACCGCCCCGAACACGGTCGGCCGCAGCCAGCCGCCGGACACGTCGCGATGCCGGTGCGACCACCCCGCCGCGAGCGCCGCCTGCCGGACCGCACGCCCTTGCTCATGCGTCTCCTCGCCCACGTGCTGGATTATCCCCCAGCGATCATGTCGTGCGCCGTGCGGGGCAGCGAGGAAATGGGGTCCTTCGGTGCCCGGTACGCGACCTTCGGCCCTGGCCGCCGTGACGGCGACCGTCCCAGGCTGGCTTCCGTCAAGGAGGAAACCATGGAGGAAGCAGTGTTCGCAAGCGTGCCGCGGCCGCGGGAGGCGGCGGCCCCGGTGTTCCGCGGCAGGTACCTCAGCATCACCAGCTACAAGCGCGACGGCACGAGCGTGGCCACGCCGCTGTGGTTCGTCGAGCGGGACGGCAGGCTGCTGGCGGAGACCGATGCCGCCTCGGGCAAGGTCAAGCGCATCCGCCGCAATCCGGCGGTGCTGGTGGCGGTCTGCACCGCAAGTGGCCGGCTGCGCGGCGAGCCGCGCCCCGGCACCGCCGAGATCCTCCCGGAGTCCGAGGTCAGCGCGGTCCGGTCGCTGATCATGCGCAAGTACCGTGCCGACATGGTGATCTTCAGGCCGCTCCGGTTCGTGCAGGGCGTGCTGCACCTGGGCCGACCCCGGACCGGGCCGGTGATCCTGGCGATCACCCCGGGCTGACTCCTTCCCCGTCCGCGTCCGGCAGGTGGAGGGTGACCACGGCTCCGCCGCCCGGCTTGTTGCGCGCGGCGGCTGAGCCGCCGTGTGCCATGGCGATGGCCTGGACGATCGCGAGCCCCTGCCGCGGAATGCGTGCGGGCTGAGGGAAACCGCGCCGAAGCCCGACGTAAAGGTCGCGGCCAGCGGGAGCCGCATCGCCATGCTGCGCGCCGAGGCGCTGTCCGCCCAGAGCGGCCGCACCGACGCCATCTCACTGTTATCCCGCCGCCGGGCGGAATTCTTCACGTTCCCTTCATAAATGAATAGCTTCATGTTGTCGTCATAGGCAGGTCGTATGGTCGTTCGGGATTTAAAAAATGCCAGGTCTGCAGCGAGGCGGAGGAAAAATGTTGACACTAGAACGGAAGTGGGACAATCGGGTAGAGCAATGGCATTCCCATGTCACGTCGGCAGCCGCGTTCGAGCGGGTGCTCCGGGACCTGATCCAGATAGCCGCGCCGCGGCCGGCCGACTCCTGCGTAGACCTGGGCGCAGGAACCGGCTTCGTGACGATGGCCCTGGCCCCGCTGACGTCCTCGGTCCTCGCGGTCGACATCTCCGGCGCGATGGCCTCGGCCCTGGCCGAACGGGCTGCCGCCGACGGCCTCGGCCACGTCGCCACGCAGGTGGCTGACCTCAGGGACTTCCGGCTCCGGCTGGCCAGCGCCGACCTAGTGGTGTCCAGCTACGCGCTGCATCACCTGGTCGATGCCGGCAAGCGCGCCCTGGTCGCGCGGGCCGCCCGGTGGCTGCACCCCGGCGGCCGGCTGGTCATGGGCGACATGATGTTCGGCCGCGGGACGAGCGCGCGGGACCGTGCCATCCTGCGCCAGAAGGTGACCGCACTGGCCGCCAAGGGACCTGGCGGCTGGTGGCGGATCGCGAAGAGCCTGACCCGCCGCGGCCTCGGTGTCGGTCAGGGCAGCATCACCACTCCGGCTGCCTCGACCACCAGCACCGGTCTCGACCACCACCCGGCCCCGGGCGGGGAACACCGCCCGGCGGGAAAGCACGTCCCAGACGGCGAAGGCGGTGCCGAGGTTGATGTCCAGGCGCCCGGCCGCCGAGTGGTGGATGCGGTGGTAGGCCGGGCACCACTGGCCCGGCCAGCTGATACCGGGCGACGTTGACGGACCAGGCCACCCCGGTCGATCCCAGGGCGGCCCAGCCCCGCCAGCTCAGCCAGGCCTGCAACCACAATTTCGGCAGGTAGACCCGGCGGCTATCCCCCCGGCCGGCCCCTGCCCGGCCGGGGCCAATTTCCGCCCTGCCTACCTGCATATTCATGGAAACGTAATATTTTGACGGCAGGTTCAAAACCAATTTGATTCTGGGCTGTCCCGGCTCGCCGGGAGACAATGGAGCATGACATCCGGGTTCGTACTCGGGCCGGGCGAGGGTCCGGCCTATGGCTTCCACGGCTCCGCGGTCGTGATCAAGGCGTCGGGCGAGCAGACGTCCGGACAGCTCGGCGTGATGGAGTCGGCGTATCCGCCCGGGCTCTCGGTGCACGAGCACGTGCACGAGGGTGAGGACGAGATGTTCTACCTGCTCGAGGGCGAGATGGCCGTATTCTGCGGGGAGGAGCGCTGGACCGTATCGGCGGGCGGCTTCGTCTTCGTGCCCCGCGACCGGCCGCACGGCTTCACCGTCACCAGCGCCGGGCCGGCCAGGGCGCTGGTGATCACCGGGCCGTCCCGGCTCGCCGGGCAGGTAGCGGCCCGCGGCGAACCCGTGCCGCCGGGCCTGGGCCACTGAGGCACGCCCGCACGAGGAAAGCGGACGCCAGGGCAACAACGACGGCAACATCCTCACTGGGACCACCAGTAACACGGCCCCGGGGCCGACGGGCGGCCAGGCCCCGGAGTTCCGGCGTAGTGGTTATCTCGTGATCCGGCGTGTCTTTCCGGGAAATGTCGTAGCTGCGGGGTAGAATCGAACTGGAATCCTAGGGATGTGCCCGGCCGGTGTTCCTGTCCCGGCCCGGGACGAGGGAGAGCCCCCGGAACCAGCAGATGACACCGGCCCGCGCGTCCCCGGAGGGAGGTGACCCCAGGTGGGTACTGTCCCGGCCTTCGCCTCGGCGGGCGAGGCGATGGAGATGGTCCATGCCGGGCTGGGCTGGCTGGCCGCCGCCGATGCGACCGCGATGGGGGCGCAGGAGCAGGCGCGGTGCCTGCAGATGCTGGAGCAGGCCGCGGCGATGGGGACCGCGGCGCGGGCCACGGTGCTGGCCGCGTTCACCGCCGGGCAGGGGTACTGCGCG
>Ga0137385_10001233_pt1 | contig 21331 bp, 17 predicted proteins | sample SagtaG_FD_104921 | JGI IMG/M metagenome (GOLD analysis project Ga0137385, IMG submission 104921) | Vadose zone soil microbial communities from Sagehorn Ranch, Mendocino, California, USA - Sage2_R_80_16 metaG | ecosystem: Environmental > Terrestrial > Soil > Vadose zone | place: USA: California... | reverse complement strand
TCATAATCGATTCCATCGATCACATGTCCATCTTCAAGTCTCCGAACCACGCCCCAAAAATCGACGACCGCTCCGGCAGCGAGATCGACATCTGAGGTGGCGCAAGTTTGTAACTTGCAGGAGGCAACTTTCAAAGTTGCGTCACATTCTTGCGCTCTCCCCTCCAAGGGCGCTTCGGTCAGCAAAACCTCACAAACAAAATTTGCCATGCTCTCCATCTCCTCGCTACAGTGGTTTCTCCCACTCTAACGCATCAGGAAAGAAGATACTAAAGTGATTCCGAATCAATGTGATATTGGGCTGATCGGTCTAGGTGTCATGGGCGAAAACCTCGCCCTCAACATGGAATCGAAGGGCTTTTCTGTCGCCGTGTTCAACCGCACGACCGAAGTCACCGAGAAATTCGCTGCCGGACGCGCCCAAGGAAAAAACATTCAGCCAACGCGCACGATGGAGAAATTCGTCGCTGCGCTCAAAAAACCTCGGATAGCGATGATGATGGTGAAAGCGGGCGCGCCTGTGGACGCCGTTATCAATCAGCTCGCGCCGCCGCTCGAAAAAGGCGATGTCATCATCGACGGGGGAAATTCCCTTTTCACCGATACGCAACGTCGGGGTGAAGAATTGGAAGGCAAAGGAATTCAGTTTGTCGGCATGGGTGTTTCGGGAGGCGAAGAAGGTGCGCTCAAAGGCCCTTCGCTCATGCCTGGCGGTTCACGCGAGTCATGGGAAATCATCGCTCCTATTTTCCGCAAGATCGCCGCGCAAGTGGATGGCGAGCCATGCTGTCGTTATATGGGCCCCGATGGCGCCGGTCATTACGTCAAAATGGTACATAACGGAATCGAGTACGGAGACATTCAATTGATCTGCGAAGCCTACGCCATCCTCAAGAACGTCTTAGAGATGGACGCCTCGCAATTAGCCGAGATTTTCGCCGAATGGAACGAGGGCGAGCTCGACAGTTACCTAATCGACATCACCTCGCTAATTTTTCGCAAAATCGATCCTGAGACTGGCAAGCCACTGATTGATATGATCCTCGACAAGGCCGGACAAAAAGGAACGGGCATCTGGACGCTTCAATCCGCCATCAGGCAATCTGTCGTAATTTCGACAATTAACGCCGCCGTTGAAGCGCGCGTTGTGTCGTCACGGAAAGAAGAGCGCATGGCTGCGTCGAAAATTCTGCCGCAGCCGAGAGCACGAAAATTCAAAGGCAATCGTAACCGTCTCGTGGATGCAGTGCGCGACGCGCTTTACGCGTCTAAAATCGTCTCTTACGCGCAGGGAATGGAACTGCTTCGAGCAGCAAGCGGTGAATACAAGTGGAACCTCAACCTCAGCGACATCGCTACCATCTGGCGGGGTGGTTGCATCATTCGCGCGAAATTCTTGAACCGGATCGTCGAGGCGTACCAGCGCGACGCTGCGCTACACAACCTTCTGCTCGATCGCTATTTCACGAAGATTATTAAGAAAGCGCAGCGCAACTGGCGCGTTGCGGTATCGACAGCCATTAAACACGGCGTAGCTGTCCCCGCGTTTTTCGCCTCGCTCGCCTATTTCGATAGCTATCGTCAGGCGCGTTTGCCAGCGAATCTCTTGCAAGCACAGCGCGATTTCTTCGGCGCGCACACTTACGAGCGCATCGATAAACCAGGCGTTTTCCACACCGAGTGGATCGAGTCGGAGCAAAAACCCACCGAAAAACCGACCGAACCGAAAACACCCGAGCCCCATCACGCGGGCGAGTGAGGAATCGTTGAAGCGTTGGCGCGAGGGAGTGACGCGTTTCGACACCGCTTTAACGCTTCAACGCATTAATGAAAATCGTGTGACTCGCTTCCGACGAGTTGTTCGTGCGCAACCGGTCTGATCTCGCGCGCTTTAATCAAAACCACATTGTCAGAATTCTGCACTTCGCCTTCGATGAGCAGAAAGGCTTCTTCAGTGATCACGAGCCGGAACCGTTCGAACAAGTCTGGCTCGATAATTGCATTTGAAACGCCGGTCTCGTCTTCCAGGCTGATAAAAACAAAGCCCTTCGCCGTACCCGGACGCTGCCGGGAAATCACGTTGCCGGCGATTTGGATGATCGAACTGTGTCGCGCCTTCGGAAGATCGATTGCGCGCCAAATATTCGGCAAACTTTCGCGCAAAAGTTTCATCGGATGTGGGCCAGTCGTCAGATTCATTGTGTCGTAATCCGCTTTCACTCGCTCGGGTAACGTCATTGGCGTCAAAGGCGCGTCATCCCGAGCGGAGCGAGGGATCTCACAAAAGGTAGTGGCATCTTCTTTGTTCGCAGTGTGATCAAAGCTTCGTGGATGAGGTCCTTCGCTTCGCTCAGGATGACACCCGTAGTTTGTTAGCAAATCGTCATGCAATGTTTCTTCCGCGTCCCACATTGCCGCACGGCGATGCTCAGCAAAACAATTGAGCGCACCCAATTCCGCTACTGTGCGCAATTCATCTCTTGAAAGCGGGACACGACGCTTGAAATCATCCAACGAATCGAATGGTCGATCCCGTCGTTGCCTAACGAGTTCCTCAGCGTGTTCCTGCCGCAATCTGTTCACCACGCAAAATCCCAACCGCACCGTGTTGTCATCGAGGACCGTGCAACGCCATTCGGATTGAAAGACGCAAACCGGCTTGATCTTCAGCCCATGCCGCTGCGCATCTTTGACAATCGTCGCAGGCGTATAAAAACCCATCGGCTGGTTGTTCAACAGGCTCGCATAAAATTCCGGCGCACGATGCACTTTTAAATACGCGCTGCCATACGCCAGAATGGCGAAACTGATCGCATGTGACTCCGGAAATCCGTAAAGCGCAAACGATGAGATGGACTGGACGATTTTGTCGATCTTGTCCGGGGTCACACCTTTGCGTTCCATCGCTATGCGCAATTTTGCACAGACCTTGTTCATCCGTTCTTCAGAACGATGAAAGCTCAGCGCGCGACGCAACTCTTCCGCTTCGTCGCCGGAAAAATCCGCCATTACCATTGCGATCTTGAGCATTTGCTCCTGGAACAACGGGACACCGAGCGTGCGTTTTAAAACAGGCTCCAGACGCGGATCAAAATATGTGGGCGGTTCGCGTCCAGCGCGACGCGCCAGATACGGATGCACCATGTCGCCCTGGATCGGTCCCGGCCGAATGATTGCCACTTCAATCACGACATCGTAAAAACATTCCGGTTTCATCCGCGGCAAGGTGGCCATTTGGGCGCGACTCTCGATTTGAAAAATGCCGATCGTGTCGGCGCGCTGCATAATCCCGAACGTCTTCTCGTCATCTTTCGGGATGTGCGCCAGATCGAGTGGCCGGCCGCGTTCGCGACATAACTCAAATGCGTCCTGCATCACCGACATCATGCCAAGACCTAACAAGTCCACCTTCACGATGCCGAGATCTTCGCAATCGTCCTTGTCCCATTGCGCGACGACACGACCTGGCATCGAGGCGTTTTCCAGCGGGACAAACGAACTGAGTTTGTTCTGGCAGATAATCATGCCGCCGGAATGCTGGCCAAGATGCCGCGGCAATCCGTAAATCGCGTGATACAGCCTGATGAATGCCGGCATGCGCGGATGCGCTTTTGGCAACCCTGCCTGCTCAATCTGCAATTCGAGCTCGAGGGTGTGGGGAAAATCGCCACTGGCAAAAAGATGGGAGAAACGATCGATAACGCTCGGCGCAAAATTGAGCGCTTTGCCGATTTCGCGCGCCGCACTGCGTCCGCGATACGTGATTACGTTCGCCGTCATCGCCGCCCCATGTTTGCCATAGCGCCGATAAATTTCCTGAATCACGGCTTCCCGGCGATCGCCGCTGGGAAGATCGAGATCGATGTCCGGCCAGCCTTTGCGGCTCTCGTTTAAAAAACGTTCGAACACGAGATGGTTGCTCACCGGATCAACCGGCGTGATCCCTAGGCAATAACAAACCGCACTGTTCGCGGCGCTGCCGCGGCCCTGAACCATGATGTTGTGTTCGCGACAGAAATTGACGATGTCCCAGACAATCAAAAAATAGCCGACAAAGCCGAGCTTTGTGATGAGCGCAAGTTCTTCTTCGAGCTGATGCTTCACCTTGGCGCTAATGGCGGCGTAACGTTGTTGCGCGCCGAACCAGACGATGGTGCGCAAGAATGAATCCATCGTATGACCGGCCGGCACCGGATATTCAGGAAATTCGTACCCAAGATTTTCCAGCGAAAACGTGAGCCGCTCGGCCAGTCGCGACGTATTTTCAATCGCTTCTGGTAAATCGCGAAAAAGTTCGCGCATTTCACGATCGCTTTTCAAATGGCGCTCGGCATTTTGCGCGAGCAACTTTCCGGCAGTATCCAGATGAGTGTGCTCGCGAATGCAGGTGAAGACATCCAGCACTTCGCGCCCGTACGGCTTCGCGTACTGTACACCGTTCGTGGCCAGGATCGACAATCGACTCGCGCGCGCAAGATCGACAAGTTCACGATTGATGCGGTCTTCGCCGCGAATGAAATGCCGCTGAAGTTCCACAAAAACATTTTCGCGACCAAAAGCATCGATCAGTAATTTGGCGCGGTTTGCAAAACTCTGAGTAGCGCATGCGTCTCGCGTGCTGGTTTCGGCGTCGCGCCGAAACAATCTTTCTGAGGATTCGCCACTCGTCATGGAATTCGCACGTCCAGAAAAGTTCGCGATGGCGAGGACGCCCTCGCCAGCACGCGAGACGCATGCGCTACCCAGAAAAACGACCAAGCCTTTCGCGAATTGCTGCAGTTCATCCCACCGCACTGCGCATTTTCCTTTCTCACTGCGCAAATGCGCCTGGGTCAGGAGTTCGCACAAACTTTTGTAGCCGACCCGGGTTTCGACCAGCACAGGCAGAATGCTGTCGTCTTCCATCGACAACTCGCAGCCGATGATCGGCCGCACATTATTTTCCCGCGCGGCGACAGAAAATCGTTGTGCGCCGTAAATGCCATTGCGATCGAGCAAAGCCATCGCCACCATTTCCAACTCGGCCGCGACTTCAGCTAATTGCTCCGGGAACGAACCGCCCCGCAAAAAGCTAAACGCGCTGCACGCATGTAACTCGATGTAACACATGGCATGTCATCCTGAGCGCAAGCGAAAGATCTTCCCTACGGCGCATTGATCACGCTGGAGACTGAGAGTGATCGATCGCCTTGTTATGAGATCCCTCGCCCCGCTCGAGATGACAATTTCAGTCATAGATTCCATCAATGTTCCAAGTTCCTTCGCTCTCGTGGCACCGAATCAAACTCTCGTCCTCCAGTTGCAGATCCCATTCGGCGCGCGTCCACCATTTTTCGTCCCACCAATTTCCAGAAGACAAATAGGGGCCGTGTTGCCTAACGACTTTGCCGCAGGAATCTACGCCGCGAACGTGCGCAGGCGTGTCTTCATCCAACAAGACTGATGCAGGTGCGGCGGGCCGAAATCTTCGTAGCGCAGGCCGTGGCATCGACATCTTGTCGATAGGATGGGCTGGAAGCCCATGCCACGTGAACGGTTCCATCCGAAATGCATCCGGTCGATGGGTCTCTTCCAAAACCGGCGTGCCGACTCGATCAGCGCCGAGGAATGCGGTCAATCGCGCCAGCGATTCATAAAGCTGATTGGGATTGCGTAATGTGGTTTCAAATAATCCGAATTGTTCCCTGGCGGGTTTAATTGGCTGCGCACTAAGCGCGACAGCAATGATCGGATGCTCCAATTTAAAATTCTCCAGATGCGTGTACAGCATGCGGAAGAGAAGATCGACATCATTGGTCGGCTGCGGAATTTTGAAAACCCGCTCGTAATTGTGTTTGCCTGCAAAAGTGATTCGTAGCGTCAGTTCTTTTGCGACGAGATAAATCGCGCTCAACCGCACTGCGAGCTGCTCCAAAAAGCGGCGGAGCATGAACAGGAGCGGCTCGGCCGTTTCAATTTCATTTTCAAATTCGAAACTCTCCTCGAATGACTCCGGCGGTCGAACCAGTTTAAGCACTCGATTGGATTGCCCGTTCGCGCGCTCCCACATTCGGATGGCTTCGGGGCCAAGGCGTGCGCCAAGCTGCTCCTTATCCAGCGCCGCAAGCTGCCCAAGGGTATGAATCCCCCACTTGTGCAGGATCGCCAGGATTTGGTGGATCTCAGGTTGTCGATCTGCTGGGGAATTCGATAACGAAGAGCGCTTCATGCGCTCAAATTAAGGCGAACGATCAATATGTTCAAGTGAACATTTTTTCTTCTACCTTGTCGTGTCCAGCGAAGTCTAAGGGCATCTCTTATTGTTTTTCTGATCCCATTATACGTTGAGATTTGATTCGCTCACTTCCCGTTCGCTCAGCCTTCGGCCTTCCCGTCTATGTCGCAGCTTCCCAAGCTGCTTCCTTCTCGACTTCGTCTCAGCCTTGCTCGAAATGACAGATTTCCCTGAAGGACCATGGACCAACCTCAAATTATTTCCACGTGACACCTTGGGAGCGCTTGCAGGAAAGCACGGCCGTAGGGTCTGGTCACAATGCGATTGTCGAGAATGACGATAATGCCGCGGTCACTTTTCGTTCGAATCAAGCGCCCTACGCCCTGGCGAAGTTTAAGGATCGCCTCCGGCAACGAATATTCCGTGAAGGGATCGCCGCCGCGCTCCTCGATCAATTCGAGTTTTGCTTCGATGAGGGGATGATCGGGCACGGCGAATGGCAGCCGGGTAATGATGACATTGGAAAGCGCTTCGCCGGGAACATCCACGCCCATCCAGAAACTGTCTGTGCCGAAGAGAACCGCGCGTCGGGTTGTCTTAAACTGTTCCAGCAAAAGACTTCGCGGCGTGCCTTCGCCTTGCATGAGAAGACGTAATTTCTTGCGCGAAAAAAATTCACGCATCCGTTCCGCCACTTGCTGCATTCCGCGATAGCTCGTGAAAAGGACAAACGCGCAGCCCTCGGTCTTTTCGACAAAATGCGCGATCCAGCGCTCCAGCGCTTCCTCGTAACCGGAGTCGCGTGGATCGGGCATTTTCTGCACGATGAACACCTTCATTTGTTTGCGAAAATCGAATGGACTGCCGAGCAGCAGCGGCTCGGATTCGTCCGCGCCGATGCGTCCCCGGAAATAAGCGAGATCGGGGCGGCCCACTGAGAGCGTGGCGCTGGTCATGATGCACGAGCAATTGTCGCGAAAAATCATGCGGCGTAGCACGGGCGCGATATCGATTGGCGCCGCGTTGAGTGTAAGAAATTGCGCTATCTTTCCCGTGCGCTCGACCCAATAGACATGCTCGCGCGCACTCTGCTCCAGGAAAGCCGCGACACCAGTGCGAGCATCACGAATCCGCCTGGCGTATTCCTGTAATTCCGCCTTCAGGAACTCGTCGTTGGCTCGTTTCGCAACCTCGGTGATTCGTGCGTGAAGCGCGGTCAGGCGGCCAGTGATCGTGTCCGGAACAAGATCGACATCGCGCACGCGAAATTCGCGGCCTTTTTTGAAATCGCATTTCGATTCGACTGCGCTGAAAAACTTCTCTGCATCGTCCACCAGATTAGCCGCGAGCCTTACTCCCTCCGCGTCGCGCATGACGGTGAAGAGCCCTTTGCGCGTGCGCGCGTTATAGAGCCTCTGGATTGTCGATCTCAGGCCGTATTGCGAAATCCCGATGCCGATCTGTCGCGAGGCGACCTGCTCGACCGTGTGCGCTTCATCCAAAATGAGGAAATCATTCGGGAAAAGGAAACCGCTCTCCCGTTCTTCTTGCGCCTCGGGGCTTCCCAAAAGCATAAAGAGCAGGGTGTGATTGATCACCAGGACGTCGGCCGCCAGCAGACGTTTGCGCGCTTGTTGATAAAAACAGCGCGGATCCTGGCCGCACGTTTTCTGTGTGCAGATGTGCGCTTCGCTGCAGACTTGCGTCCATACTTTCGGGTCGGGCTCGACTGCGAGATCGCTGAGCGAGCCATCGTGCGTGGTGCGCGCCCATTCTGCCAGGCGGTTCAACTCGTTTTGCTCGGGCCCGGTGAAAAGCTCGTTTACCTGCTGCAGCGCACGGTCGAGTCGTCGCGGGCAAAGATAATTTTGCCGGCCTTTGATAAGCGCAGCTTCGAACTCGACCGGGAGAATCTTTTTCAGGATGGGGATGTCTTTGTAGAGAAGTTGCTCCTGAAGGTTGATTGTGTGCGTGGAGACGACTGCCTTCTTGTGCTGCGCACGCGCAAATAAAATTGCCGGAGCCAGATAAGCGAGTGATTTGCCGACCCCTGTGCCGGCCTCGACCACAAGGTGCCGTTCTTCCTCAAGCGCCTGCGCCACGCTGGCCGCCATGTCCTGCTGTTGCGGACGAAACTCGAAGTTCTTTGCCTTGGAGAGCAGGCCCTTATCGGAAAAAATTGCGTGGATTCGCTCGACAAATTCACTGCCCAAGATTTTTTTTAGCGCGATCATTTGAAGTGGAAATATGGCCAGCGCCTTAACGCTGAGTCAGGATAGCGGAAATGCTATTGTAATTCGGCGATCGCAAATCGAAATTCGAAAATCCAGTGAGACTGCTTGATCGTTACGTCCTTCGCAATTTTTTGCAGGTGTATTTTTACTGCATCGCAGGCTTCGTCTCCATCTGGCTGATCTTTGATATCAGCGACAACATTTCCACATTTATCGACGAGCGCATCGGTCTGCTTCTCGCGGTGCGCTATTATGGCACGCAGGTCCCAGAAGTTTTCATTATTCTACTGCCGGTTTCTCTGCTGCTCGCGCTTCTTTTTACCCTGGGGCGAATGTCGCGGTCGAACGAAATCGTCTCCATGCTGACCGCAGGCGTGAGTCTGCCGCGCGTGCTCCTGCCGTTGATCGGCATAGGACTACTCACGGTAGCAGCAAGCATGGCGCTCAATTATTCGCTTGCACCGCACGCCGAGCTCGCGCGCAAAGCTTTTCTCTCCGAAGCGCGAGCGCGGCCCGAACGCAATATCGAAGGACAAATCTTTCGCAATCGGACTGACGCCCGCACCTGGTTTATTCAGAATTTTCGCCTCGGCAGCAACACGTTTAACAATGTGCAGGTTCTCCAGCAGGACGCGAACGACAATATCGCCACCAATTACGTTGCGGCTCACGCTTTCTACCGGCCAGAAACGAAAACGTGGGATTTGGAGAACGTAAAAGTCGTCCACTACGATCAGGCCGGCAACATCACCACCGAGCGAATTTATCCCTCGCTGACAATCCAGCAATGGAGCGAAACGCCGTTCCGGCTCGGGAGCGCGAATGTGCGCGCGGAATTTCTGAGCTTGCCGGAGCTGCAGGAATATCTCCACTTCAATGCTGATTTTCCCGCAACGCTGCTCGCACCGTTCCGGACGCACTTCCAGTATCGGCTGGCTCTACCGTGGACGTGCCTGGTGGTCGTCTGTATCGCCGCTCCGCTTGGAATCGGCTACTCGCGCCGGGGCGTGCTATCCAGCGTCGCGGCTGCCGTCGTTCTGGTTTTTTCAATGAACTTTCTCGTGCATCTCTTTCTCGCGCTCGGCGAAGGCGACCGCGTTTCTCCCTGGGTCGCGGCCTGGACGCCGAATCTGCTCTTCGCCGCGATCGGGCTGTATCTTTTTTATCTTCGTGCGTCCAATCGCGAAGCGCCTGGCTTTCATCTTTTCACGGCACGGCGTATAGTTTCACGATGAACCCGCTTCCAAGTGAATGGGCGATCAGGCATCGCGCCGATGCATGTGCTGTGACGCAGCGGCGTTTTGTGCCCGGCGAATATTTCTACACCCTGCTCTTTCACGATGCCGATGGCTACCGCCGAGAAGATTTGAGCGAAGAAGCTTGGTTCAACCGGAACCAGAACATTCAGCCATTCTCGTTCTGGAAATCGCATTATGAACCGCAGCGAACTCCGGAGCCTCTAATCAGGGAAAATGCAGAACAACTCTTTTGCCATCTGATGGCCTCGAACGACCCGCCGGCAAACGCATGTTATGTCCTGGCTGTGATGCTCGAGCGGAAACGCGTCTTAAAACAAGTAAAGACTGAACAGGGTCCAAAAGGGCGTGTTTTGATCTATGAACACAACGCCACCGGAGACGTATTCATCGTGCCCGATCCACAATTGCGACTGGATGAACTGGAAAACGTGCAAGGTGAAGTTGCGCAACTGTTAGGTACAGCCGCGGCGGCGCCGTGAGAATCAGTTCCTTAAATGACCACCGAAGCTCCACCACTCAATTACAAGATCGGTAATGAGCGTCTGATCAGAGTCACCGACAAGGCAGCGAGCAAACTAGCCTGGCTACTTGAAGAAAAAGGCAAACCCAGTGGCGCCTTGCGCCTCGCCGTCGTGGGCGGCGGCTGTTCCGGACTGCAATACATGATGGATTTGGTGGACGGTCCTAAAGAGCGCGATATTCTCGTGCCGACCTCCAACGTGCGATTGGTTGTTGATCCGAAGAGCGCGCTCTTCGTCAGCGGCTCGGTGCTCGATTACAGCGACGACTTGCAAAAAGGCGGCTTCAAAGTCACAAATCCAAACGCGGTCGCGCACTGCTCCTGCGGCGAAAGTTTTGCTGTCTGATTAGCACGACTCAGGTTCTTGACGCATCCAAGCCACCTGGCTGCCGTTATGTTATCTGTTCATTTGAACTTGAACAGGTTCCGCTTTTGGCGATAATAAAGAATGCTGACCGAGCGCCAGAGAAACATCCTCGATTTCATTCAGCGTGAACAGCGCGAAAAAGGCTTTACGCCCAGCACGCGCGAAATCCAGCGTCATTTCGGTTTCGCCAGTCAGACATCGGTGATGCAATACATTGCGGCGCTAGAACGCAAAGGTTTTGTAGACCGGCATGCGCGCAAGGCACGAGCATTGATTACTCCGGCCACGAAAGTCCGGATCACTGATGTTCCCATTTACGGCCAGATCCCAGCCGGGATGTCAGCGCTGACTGAACAGACAATCGAAGGTCATGTCTCACTCGATACACGCTCCGCCAACGTCTCAAAAAATCGCGGCACATTTGCGCTGCGAGTCCGCGGCGACTCGATGATCGACGCGCATATTATCGACGGCGACATCGTGATTTTGGAAGACAGCAAAGAGGTGCACGATGGCGATATTGTCGCCGCGCTGATCGACGGCGAAACAACGCTGAAACGATACGTGATTGAGCATGGCCGGCCGTATCTCAAGGCGGAAAACCCACGTTATCCCAATTTACTTCCAGCCCGCGAACTGAAGATTCAAGGCGTGATGGTCTCGCTGGTGCGCAAGCAAGAACGGCGCAAGAAACACTGAGTGAGAAGTCAGAGGCGAGAACTCAAAGTTCAGAAGTCGTGCGCCCGGATTCGGCCAACTATCAGATCTAAAGCGGCTGCAGCAGCAACGAAACGATTGATCAAGAAGAATTTGGCTTTTTAAACGCCTAGCTTGAGTGACTAAGCGGTTGCGCAAATTGCTGCAACGTCAGTCTGCCGTGGTCGTTATCGTATTTAAATGTTCCCTTGAACATATATCACCTGCCTGCCATCTTTCTTTGATGACTGCAAGCGGCAAGATTATCGATCTTCGGAAACTGTTGGCGGAGCGTTTCCCCCCCCGACAGATCGGGGCCGCGGCAGCGACGCGTTTCATTATCGGGTTACCTTTCCTCGACCAAGCGGTCGGCGGTGGATTGCCAAACGGCGCGATCACGGAATTAATTAGCCCACGAGCAAGTGCAGGAACCGCATCGCTCATTCACGCGCTGCTGCAATCGGCGCTGCGAAATTATTATTTTGTCGCGTTGATTGATGGTCGCGACTCGTTCGATCCATGCGCGCTTGACCATTCCTCGCTGCGTCACTTGCTTTGGGTGCGTTGCACCAAAGCTTTAGAGGCAATTAAAGCGGCGGATCTGCTTTTGCGGGACGGGAATTTTTCGCTGGTGATTGTCGATCTTGTACTCAATCCGGTGGAAGAATTGCACAAAATTCCGCAGACAAGCTGGTATCGCCTGCAACGGCTCGTCGAATCGGCGCCTACAGCATGTCTGGTTCTCACGCGGCACGGAATGGTCAGTAGCGCACAACTCAAAATGGTTCTCGAAAATTCGTGGAGCCTCGAAACGTTCAAAGAAGTCGATGCGATCTCGCAATTGCGTTTTCGTGTGCAGCGATCTCATCTCAGATCAGAGGTCAGTTATTGATGTTCGCGACAATTTATCTGCCGAATTTTTATTTGCAGGCGGCAATACGTCATCAGCCGGAACTGCGCGCAAAGCCCGTAGCCTTGATTGAAGAACAGGAACGCAAACCCCTTATCATTCAACTGAACCAGGCTGCGGAAAATGCCAGAATTTGCAAATGGATGACGCCGAGCCAGGCTTTGGCGCGATGTTTGCAGGTCGTCATCAAAACGCGCGTACAGTCGCAAGAAAATTCGATCCAGGAAATTTTGCTTCACCATGCGTTTACGCTCAGCCCGTTTGTGGAAAACACCGCCCCGAGCATTTGCACCATTCAATTTACAGACAATCGCAATCTTGTGCCGAAGCTTTCGCGTGTAATCGAACAATTGGCAGAATGCGACATCACGGCTCAAGCCGGGATTGCTCCCGCGCTGGATGCAAGTCTTCTCATTGCCCACCTGGCGCATCCGGTTTTGCAAATTGAGAACCCGAAAGAATTTCTTGCGCCGTTGCCGATTGAAACGCTCGCAATCTCGTAAGATCGCAACTAGCCACCTGGCGGGCTGATTGTCCGACCTGACTCCGGACGTCTGCGTTCGATCAAAAGGCGATAGACAAAACCGCCCACCGCGCCGCCCACGAGCGGCCCAATCCAATAGACATAATGGTCGTGCCAGAAATTTGCGGCGACAGCCGGCCCGAAGACGCGCGCGGGGTTCATGGCCGCGCCCGTTAGCGGGCCTCCGAACAAGATGTCGAGCGTGATTGTCGCTCCAATCACGAGGCCCGCTATGCGCCGCGGCCCGCGTTCATCGACCGCAGTCCCATGAACCACAAAGACGAGGAAGAAACTGAGAATGGCTTCGACCAGGATCCCCTGCGCCGCCGTGAGATTAATTGCCAGTTGCGGAGTGCCAGTCACGACCACATCGCGTCCGAACAAACCGAGGCAAATCAAAGCAGCCGAGATTCCGCCGAGACATTGCGCGATCCAATAACGAAGCGCGTTCGACCACTTCATATGCCTCCCGCAAACCAGCCCGAAAGTCACCGCGGGATTTAATTGCCCGCCAGAAATATGCAGGGTCGCAGAAACAAAAGCTCCAATGGTGAGACCGTGGGCGAGTGCGACGGCGAGGACGTCGTGCCCGGCGGTTTTGATCGCGCCGATGCCGACAAAGATCAGCGCAAATGTCCCGATGAATTCTGCGAGCAATGGTCGAAACCTGGTCATGCCTGGGATGCAATCAGATTGCGCAGCCGTTGACAACTAAAGATGTCGATCTCGTTCGCCTCACCGCCTTCGCGCAGCTACGGCGCGGCAGGCAGCGGCGTGGCTACTGCAACGTAATTCGGATATCGCTCGTGCAACTCTCGACTCAGCTGATCTGCTTCGGCGGTTTTACCAGCGCGTTGATAGGCAGATGCTGCTTTATCCAAAGCGCGCGGCGTGATCGCGGGATCATCATAAAGCAAGGCGACCCCTTTGAACGCTTTACCGGCGTCATCGAAATTTCCGCGCTCCAGTTGGACGTCGCCCGCCAGAAGACGCGCTTCCGCATTTACGCGACCCTCAGGTTGCAGCACCATGATTTCCTCAGCAATCTTCTGCGCGTCATCCGGTTTGTGGAGGCTGATCTTGATCGCACCGAGCGCCAGCAACACCTTAGCCTTGCCTGCCGGATCCTTGGCGATCTGCAAATACTTTGCGAACGCGTCTTCCGCTTCGGGGAGATTTTTCCGCTTCGTCGCAGCGTCTCCCAGATAAAATAAAAAATCAGGTTTGACGCTCCCCCGATTGTCGATCTTTGCCAGCGCGCTCAGATACTTTTCCGCGGCTTCGTAATTTTTTTCGTTGTAATACTCGATGCCGAGCCATTCCAGAACTTCCGGCGGCACATTCACATTCGGGCTGGCTGCCATGAAATTGTTCACCTCTTTGGTGAGGGCAGGCCGGTCTTTCAGATAAAACTGGCACAGAATGAGCCGGAGCGACGCGAGGTTGTAGTATTGCTCTTTGTTTAGTTGCCGGGCCGCGTTGAGCGCGGCCATCGCCGTTTTATAATCTTTCGCCTCGAATGCGGCCTTGCCGATGTAATATTGCGCCTGCGCTGCGACAGAACTCTTCGGGAATTCTTTCAGTAACTGGCGAAACGTCTCCTCCATTCCTTTGGTATTTTCCTGCTGGCCCAGGATCAAAGCCCTCATTTGCAATGCCGCCTCCCGCTCATGCGCGGTAGGATATTTCGAGAGAATAAGGTCTAAGTCCGAAAGCGCGGCGTTGTAGTTTTTATCCTGTTCGTAAGCCAGGGCGCGCTGAGCCAAGGCCGCCGTCACTTGCGGGCCGTCTGGAAACGTCTGCACGTAATAAGTGAAGGCTTCGATCACGTCCGGCGGGCTTTTCATCTGCAACTGACACAGGCCAAGCTTGTACGCCGATTCGGCGCGCAGCTTGGGCGAAAGCTGAGAGGAGCGCAGCTCTCCATAGGTGGCCGCAGCTTCGCGGTAATTCTGTTGTTTGTAGAGTGCTTCCGCTTTTAAAAGCCTGGCCTGATCGGCGCGCTCGTCGGTAGGATTGGTGGTCAAGAATTCATCTACTTGGGTAATTAGAGCTGAGGGATCGGAGTTATAGACGTTGATCAATCGTTGATAAGCGGCGTCCCTAGCCTCCTCGCGGTCTGGATATTTCGTTATGATCTGGCGATAGAGTTCTTCGGCTTTATCGGCGTGGCCAAGTTGCCGTTCGCTGTTTGCAGCCAGCAACAACACCTCTGCCTGAGCTGCCTCGGGAAGTTTATCCTGTTCTTTTTTGTAATCGGCCAGCAACTGCGTGTATTGTCCGGTCTGATATTGCAACCGGCGCAAACCGACCTGCGCAATCGTGCGGAATTTTCCAGCTTCAGGCAAAGTGCGGCCTTTTTGCAGTAACGCTGTGGCCCGGTCAACCAGTGTCTTGTCAATCTTGCCCTTGTCTGCCTGGATAAGGTCCAGCGCGATCATGCCTCCGCGCACGGCTGACTCAGCTTTTAAAGCCGGCTTCTGCGTTTCGTTGGAGAGCGCTTCGTATTGTTTCAGCGCATCGATTTTTCTGCCTCGCCCCACGAGAATAGAGGCAGCGGTCCACCGCGTGTCTTCCCGGTAGGGATTTGGGTTCCCCACTTCGGCAATCTCCAAATAGATATCGGAGGCCTCCTCCTTGCGACCAAGCGCTTCGAGACAGCGTGCCTCGAAATAGTGCGCCGAAAGCGCCACGGCCGGTTCTTTTGATTTCGCCGCGGAACGATGAAAAAGCGGAAGCGCTGCACCATAGTCTTTCTGCGTGAAAGCCATTTCCCCCAGTGCGTAGGCGGCAGGACCGGCAAACTCGCTGTCGCCAAAATCATTCAGTACCTTCTGGAAATTTGTGCGCGCGTTCGACGGTTTATTGAGATTCCGGTAGCATTCGCCCAGCGAAAAATAAGCGTTGGCCCGGCCACGTGATCCGGGATAGTCGTCCAGGTATTTCTGGTATTCTGGCGCTGCCAGATCGTAAAGTTTGCGGGTGAACAGCGCGTTTGCGTAGTCGAGCTGACGGCGATCGGGCGCTTCACTATCGCGCGTGCGCGGCTCGTGCGCTTCTTCTGTGGAACGGCGCGGCGGAGCGGCGTTCAGTTCATCCAACGGCAACGCGCGTGCGACTGGCGGCTCATCGACTGGCCGCGCCCGGCGCACTTCCGGCGTCCACTGCGCGAGCGCCGTTGCCGTTGTCCAAGCCAGCGTCGCCAGCCCCAAGAGACCAGCTGCGCTTCGCGTCCTTTTCATTTCGCGGTCGCGAAAGCTACGTTAGTGACCCCGGCTTCGCTGCAAATATTGAGAACGCCAATGATGTTTTTGTAGGCGCCCGCCTCGTCGCCGCGGATTACGACAGCCTGTTCGGCGTTGAGTTGAACCAGGCTTTTGAGCAACTCGCTCAGTTCAGCTCCACTCAACGAGCGGCGGTTTACGACCACGCTGCCGTCCGCCTTCACATTCACAACAACATCTCCAATGGGCGCGCTTTTTTCTTTGGCAGCCGACGCTTTCGGCACTTTCACGTCCAGTTCCGTCTCAGTGCGCGCTGCGTTCCACGTCAACAGGAAAAAAATCAACAACAGCAGGAGCACATCCACCAGCGGCGCCAATTGAATGCCGGGATGATGCAGCGGCGCGTGACCACGCAGATTCATATGAGCAAAGGAAGGATATCGAGCTTGCGAACCATTGACGAGCCGGCCAGCCTACAGTTCGTCTTCAATGAGCACCGGAGTGCGCTCCATCCGCTTACCATACTGCAAGGAGAGCAAAGCCAAAACATGGGTCGAAGCCGCTTCCAATTCTGAAATGAGCTTTTGCGCTCTGCCGCGGAAAAACGCGTAGAAGATCATAGCCGGGATGCCAATGGCTAGCCCTGCTGCGGTGTTGACGAGCGCCTCACTGATCCCTCGCGAGAGTGCCACGTAACGAGCCGATCCAACATCGGCTCCGAGCGCGCCAAAGGAATGGATAATTCCAAAAACCGTCCCGAGCAGGCCGAGTAGCGGCGCGATCATCCCGATATCGGCGAGATAAATCACGCGATTGTTCAGGCTCGCCGCGACCCGGGTGCCTTCCGTCTCGGCGATCTCACGGACTTGCTGAAAATCTGCATTCGGATTCTTGGTTGTGAAATCGAGCATTTTTTGCACCACTCGCGCGATGGCTTCGCCGTGCCGATTCGAAACGGCGAGCAACCCGAGATAATCGCGTTTGCGCAAAAGCGCGTCCGCCGTTGCCATGTAACCGCTGGAGACCACAGTGCCTCGCCTGATGGTCATCAGATAAACGATCACGAGCATCACGAAAAAGATCGACAAGAGAAAAAGTGGAATCATGACCGGCCCCGCCTTGATGAGCGTGTCCATGATCGTCTGGGAGCGGGAAACCTCAGGCACCAAGGGAGGCGTGGCAGTCTGTGCCAGTAGGGAAGGCGCGCTCGCCAGCGCGGCAAAGAGCAGAAACAAATTCTTCATGCTGCCAAAAATCGCATAACGATATGCGGAGCGGTCAGTGATGCAAATACACAACCGCAAGATCAAACCCAAACTAGCTCGCGCGGTTGCTAAACAAATTTGATTCCGAGGATCTCAGCGGCGCACGCGGAAAATGTGCGCCGGTTGAATTTGCGGATCGAGCTCGACATAATTTCTGCGACCGCCCCAGGTGTAGATCGCATCGTTTAGCAAATCCTGCACTTGATAGACATCGCTCTCCATTTGCCCGAACTGATCGATCGGAACATCGACATATGAATGTTGTTTGCGATGCGGATCGAGATTCACGACAACAAGAATGATGTTGTCCCGCGCCGGCGTCATCTTGCCGTAAAAGAGAATGGCGTCGTTTTCGGCCGGATAAAATCGCAGATTGGTGTAAGATTGAAGCGCGCGGTTTTCCCTTCGGATTTTGTTTAAGCGGGCGATCCAATCCTTGATGTTTCCTGGCGCATTCCAGTCGCGTTCCTTGAACTGGTATTTTTCGGAATCGAGATATTCTTCGCGGCCCGGCAACGCCTCATTCTCGCAAAGTTCGTATCCGCTATAGATGCCGTAGAGAGTGGAGAGCGTCGCAGCCAGGAGCACGCGAATCATGAACGTCGGCCGGCCGCCTTCCTGCAGCACGAACGGCAATATGTCCGGCGTATTCGGCCAAAGATTCGGCCGAAAATATTCGCTCAGCTCGGTCTGGGTCAGTTCAGTAAAATATTCAATCAGCTCGCGCTTAGAATTTCGCCAGGTGAAATAGGTATAACTTTGGTTGAAGCCGGCTTTGGCCAGCGCTTTCATCATCTTCGGCCTGGTAAATGCCTCAGAGAGAAAAATCGCATCAGGAAATTTTTCCCGGACGCCCTCGATCAAATATTCCCAGAACGCGACGGGCTTGGTGTGCGGATTGTCCACGCGAAAGATGCGCACACCGCGCTTCGCCCAAAAAAGGACGATGCTCTTTGTCTCGGCCCACAATGCGCGCCCGTTCTCGCACCGAAAGTTGAGCGGATAAATGTCTTCGTATTTTTTCGGCGGATTCTCGGCGTATTTGATGGTACCGTCCGGTCGTTTGTAAAACCATTCGGGATGTTCCTCGACGTAGGGATGATCGGGCGAGCAATTGAGTGCGAAATCGAGCGCGATTTCCATTCCGCGTTTTCGCACCTGTTTTTGGAGCCAGTCGAAGTCCGCAAGTGTGCCGAGCGATGGCTCGACCGCCTTGTGGCCGCCCGCTTCACTGCCAATTGCCCACGGTACGCCCGGGTCACCCGGTTCGCAGACGACGGAGTTATTGCGTCCTTTGCGATTCGTGTAACCGATCGGATGAATCGGCGGAAAATAAATGACATCGAAACCCATCGCCTTTGCGTCATCGACCCGCGGCAAACAACCGCGAAACGTCGAGCCACGATCGCCACGACCTTCTGCAGAGCGCGGAAAAAATTCATACCATGCGCCGAATAACGCCGCTGGACGATCCACATTAACGCGCAGGGCCGGAGTGAACTCACTCGCGTTCGAACGGTCCGGATAAGTCGCCATCAACACCTCGAGCTCGCCGGATTGCGCGATGGCGTTAATCTCTGAATTCGCACCGGTGGCGATTTGTTCGAAAAATTCCAGTAACCGCGTCGCGTCCGACCGGTCGCGTGCGCGCTGAGCTGCCGCTTTGACCAAAGCTGCACCTTCCAACGCTTCGCTCCGCAGCGAAGTAATGCCGCCTTCAAACTTCGCCGTGAACTCGCGTTGCCAGCTGCGAAAAGTGTCTGTCCACGCCTCGACCGTGTATTCGTGAGTGCCCTGATCATAGAGAGTGCAAACACCGCGCCACCGATCGTTATCGACGAATACCATGGGCGTTTCCCGCCAGGCGCGCTTTCCCACAGCGCGCCATTTCAAGACGGCAGCAACCACGTCGTGTCCGTCCTTGAAAATGTCCGCCTCAACAACGAGATCTTCGTCGATGACGCGCTTTACCGGATAACGGCCGCCATCGACCAACGGTTGCAGATTCTCGATGACCGCGGAAGGAAAGGCCCGAGGCATGGGCCATCAATCAACCGAAATTCACCGGCTGCGAAAGAAAAATCGCCGTGATCTAAGAAGGTATGCGGGATTACACCGCGAAATAAAACGCGCACTCGTAGAGTCCCGAGTTGCGAATCATTTGGCGGCGCACAGGAGCGCGAAGCACCGCTTCGAACATCTCCTGCTCAAGGCGGGCGATGATCAGGTAACGCTCGAGCATGTTCATGATGGGCGAGTGACATTCCAAAATGTGTGGGCCGCCTTCTCCGTCGCCCTTGAACTGCGCCATGTATCCCTCCGCATCACGGATGCGAGCGAGCCATTTGGCACGCTCTACCACGGTACCTCCTCTCGCCTTGGCTTTCAGCGCCGCGGTCTTTTTCTCAAAGATATTGTAAAGGAGCTTTTCCGGCGCGTTCGCTCCGTAGATTTCCCGAGCTGATCTCAACAACTCGAGCGTGAGCTGGTTGCTATCGGATTGGAAAAGATCATGGCTGCGGCGGGTAAGCCGGTAAACCATCTCCGGGCGTCCCATTTTTTGTGGCCGGCGCCAGGTATCCAGGTAGCCGTCGCGTTGAAGGGTTAGACAATGTTGTTTGATGCCCATGTAGCTCATCCCCATTTTTTCAACCAACTCGTTGACGGACATGCCCTTGGTGCGCTTGAGCGAGTTGATAATTTCGAGCCGTTGGGTCCGGCCAATTTCTGCGATTAAACGTTGATTCATAAAAGTGAAAAACTGAAAAACAGAAGCGGGGGACTTTACACGGCGCTATCTTTAAAACGCAACATTAAAATTTATGCAAGCTGCGGGGCGAACGCAATTAGAGCTGGCTCAGATTTCCTGGCGAGCCGGCATCAGCGATGCCGGCTACAGCGATGTTGATCTTACACAAATGGAAGCGAGACAACTTCGACCAGAAATCGCGTTGTCTGGCGATCCGGCAGGAATGCTTCGAGCTTCGCGCCCACATCGTTGAAACCGCGTTTCACGTAGCCGAGGGCGATCTCCTTTCCAATTCGTTCGCTGCGCGTGGCGCTCGTGATCCAGCCGGCTTCTTTGCCAGTGGCGGAGGCGGCGCCGAGTCTCATGCCAGGCTGGAGCGGCACGTCGCGCAGCGAAATCAGGCCACATAATCTTTTATTGGTCTGACCGGACATCTTGATCCGCGAAATCACTTCCTGGCCAATGTAACAGCCCTTCTCGTAACTGATCGCGCGATCTTCCAAGTTGGCTTCGACGGGAATGATCTCCTCCGTGAGTTCACATCCCCAACGAGGGATGCCCTGTTCGATTCGCATGATCTCCGCAGCGTTAAAATCGAGAAGCTCAAGCGCAGATGATAATTGCTGCAAGACAGCATTATGAACGGCGATGTCAGTCCATATGTCCCATCCGGGCTCGCCGGAACGGCGCGCGGAAACAAGCCGGCAATTGCTCAGACTCGGCGCGACCGGCGACAATACATGAAAGATGGAAAATTGGTCGGTGACGTCTTCGATCTGAACATCGTCGGCGATCACGTAGTGCTCCAGCCTGGCCGGCAGCATTTCTCGCGATTCGGGATCGGCATCGACGAAAAAGCAGTCCGGCCCGGCGGAAACGAAAATGTGCGCGTTTATCTTGCCTTTTCCGTTGAGTACGCACGCTTCGATTGCAGCGGTTTCACTGGCCTTGCGCAGATCATTGGTGATCTGCCCATTCAGAAAACGAAGACGATCGCTCCCGGTGATGCGAAGCTTTGTGCGTCCGGGAAAATCAAGAAAGAAGGCTTTGGGTGTCCTCATCCTTCTTTGGGCGAAACAGCCGTCGAATGCTTTCGAAGTTGCCGCACGCGCTGCACGAGCTGCCTGAGAAAGCCGCGACGCGGTTGCACCTCTTCTTTTGCCTTTCCACCGGACGAACTCGCCGCCGTTGGTTCAACGGCGGCAACGATAGGAGTTTCCTGATGAAGCTTGGGCTCTTCCGAAACACTCATCATCCCGGGAGCTGGCGGAGTGGGGTCGGCGGTGGCTTGCAGGTCCTGGGCGATCGCTTGAGGCTCCGCGTGATTCGCCGGGTCAATTTCTGAAAAATACTTTCGCGCGACCGCAGAAT
>Ga0137385_10001222_pt1 | contig 21437 bp, 23 predicted proteins | sample SagtaG_FD_104921 | JGI IMG/M metagenome (GOLD analysis project Ga0137385, IMG submission 104921) | Vadose zone soil microbial communities from Sagehorn Ranch, Mendocino, California, USA - Sage2_R_80_16 metaG | ecosystem: Environmental > Terrestrial > Soil > Vadose zone | place: USA: California... | reverse complement strand
CCTGGATTTCAATAGACCGCCGGCATACCTGCCGGACGATGTTTGAAACGCCTGTGCACCCAGTAATACTGCTCGGGAAAGCGGAGGATTTGCTGCTCAAGGAAGGCATTCATCGTGCGTGCGTCGTGCGACTCGCTGTCCGTAGGATAGTTTTCGAGCGGCTCGAAGATGGTGAGCCTGTAGCCGCGAAATTTCGGCAACACCTCGGTTACGAAAGGCACGACGCGCGCGCCACCGAGTTTTGCGAGACGTGATACGGAGGTGAGCGTGCAGGCCGGTACGTCGAACAGCGCGGCAAACACGGAACCCGATGTGCCATGGTCCATGTCTGCGGCCAGCATTACCGGCGTGCCTGAGCGCAGGAGCTTCACGATGTGTTTCGCGCTCGAACTACGCTCGATCATGTTCGCGCCGAACCGTCCACGCTGACGTTTTGCGAGCTCGCAGACGCGCGTATTCGACATGCGCGTGTAGAGCGCCGCGACGGGCAGTTGAGAGGAATACAGCATGCAACCCACCTCGATTCCGACGAAGTGGAAGCCCATGAAAATCGTGGGTGGCGCATGCGGATCGTAGAGGTCGATGCGGCTGTCCATCTCGACCATCCGGTCAATCGCGCGGGCGCTCCCGAACCACTGAAATCCTCGCTCCAGATAGCTGCGCACGACATGCTGGAAATGCGCGCGCGCAAGACGCTCGCGCTCATGCTCGGTCTTCAGCGGAAAACACAGCCGCAGGTTGACGAGCGCCACGTGCTTGCGACGGCTTGGTATCAGATACAGAGCGGCGCCGAGGCCGCTGCCGGCGCGGGCAACCAGCGGGTATGGCAGGACCGACAGGAGCCGCAGCAAACCGACGAGCAGACAATACCCGAGCGTTTTCATGGTTGTTTCCGTGTAATGGGCTGTCCGGTGCCGCTCATATCGAGTTCCGGAGCATGGGGCAGCGCGAGTTGTGATGAACGGGTGCCGCCACCGGTTCGCCAAGCGAAATCAGTCGCCACATTGACGACCATGCAGTTCGAGGTGCAACTGGACCAGCCATGCACGGCGGCAGTCATCGGCAATCAGTGCTTTAACGCCGGGTTTTTCGTCCATATCGACCCTGCGTGCCGTTACGGCAGCATCGAACGCTCGCCGCGCCCACCATCGCAGCAGCAGCATGATCAGAAGCGCCACGACGAAGGTGCCACCCTGAAAGGGCAACGTGGGCGTACCGCTGTCGGGCAGGCCGAACAGCAAGTCAAGGCTCAGGCAAGGGATGATGGCTATGCCTGTGGAAACGGAGAAGAGCACGATGTTTGCGCGCAGTGCTGTTGCTGTGGTGAGTTTCATGACACGCGGGTTCGCCGCCGGATGGACATGACCGTCATGCTGAGCGTGCATGGCTTACCCGACACTTACCGGAGCATTGCGCGGCAGTCGTTGCGCCAACCCCGAGGCTACCGGGATACGGGCGCGCCATACTCGGGGAGCGTGGCAGCGTCGCCTGATTTCGATGAAAGCTCGCGCCGCCTTTGCAGATAAAGACTGCGCGTGAACGAATACTCGTCGAGCGCCGCTTGCGAGAGCAGATTCGAAGCGCTCAGCAGGTCGGCGCGGTTGCTGACGAGGTGAGTGCCACCCACCGCAGCCTGGACAGGCAGCCGATGCCGCGGAGAACGGATTGAGCAGACCGTTGACGGGGACGTCGCTCACGTCGCGCACGCTGCTCGGACCGAACACCGGCAGCACCAGATACGGCCCGATCGGTACGCCGTAGCGCGCAAGCGTCAGGCCGAAATCCTGATGATGCCTGGGCAGCCCCGCGGGCGTTGCCCAGTCGATCAGGCCGCCAATGCCCAATGTGGAATTGAACGCAAAGCGCACCGCGTCTTCCGTCGCGTCCGTCACCTTCAACTGCAGCGCGTCGTTGGCGAAGTTGCCGATATCGCCGAGGTTGGAAAAGAAATTCCGCACGCCGGTTTGCATCGGCGCCGGCGTCACCTTCTGATAGGCGGTCGCCGTCGGCCTGGCGACGTACTTGTCCAGCTTGTCGTTGAACGAGTAGATCGCCCGGTTCATCGGCTCGAACGGGTCGCCGGCGGTGCGCTCGGGACGCGTTGCGCAGCCACATAAGAGGAGTGTCGCGGCGATGAGCGCGCAGGCATGCAGATCACGGCTTTTCATCCAGTGTCTCCCGGCAGAAGGGTTGACGGCAGGGCCGGCGATGCCGCGCTGGAGTGTCACGGCTGATCGTCGATTCCATGATCAGGCTGGCGGACTTACTCATTACTTACTGCCGGATCTCCGGATGCAGGCTCGATCGGCATACGAGCGAGCCATGCGTGGGTAGTAAGTGCTCAGTAAGTCACGTGGCCGCACGATTGCATCAGGCGCCGTAGCTGCCGGGTTGTCCGGCGCCCGATTCCGCTGATTCGGCACGAGTCGACCGGCCGCAACCCCGTCTGGACTATTCAATGACCAACCTGCTTTTAATCGAACAGGCAAGAGCTCTGTTTTCGCCCCTTGCCGTTGGGCCGGTTTCCGGACGTGCGCCCGGACGCGCCGGGCGGAGCCGCGCACATGCGTGCTAACCGCCGCGAGCCCGCCGCAAGATGGGCATTGGGGACGTGGGAGGCATTGGCCACTGCCGTCGTATGCACAACACTGGGTGCGTGCGCGGTGCAACCCCCTTACGTGCCGCCCACGCTTGATGACCACGGGGTCTGGGCGAACCAGCCGGCTTTCGCGCCGGGCCAGCTGCCGCCTGAAGAGAAATGGTGGGCTGCGCTTGGAGACCCGGTGCTGGACGGCCTGATCGACGCCGCTTTTGCGAGCAGTCCATCGGTGGCGTTGGCCGCGGCGCACCTGGACGAAGCGCGCGCCATACTCGGCCTCAATACCGCTCAAAGCCGTCCACAGGTTTCGTTCAATGCGAGCGCGGAGCGTGCGCGCGTTCAAAGTGGTGGCGGTGGCATTGGTGGCGGCGGAGGCAACACGGTGGTGGGCTCTGAACTCACAGGCGGCCCGACTCTGGCGTGGGAAATCGACCTGTTCGGCCGCCTGCGGCAGACGCAATCGGCCGCCAGCAGCCGGCTCACCGCCCGTACCGCGGATGCCGCCGCCGCCAGGCTCCTGCTTGCCGCCCAGGTGGCGGGCGCCGTGACCTCGCTACGTGCCTGCCGGGTCGTACTGAGCGTCAGACGTTTCGATATCGAATCGCAGCAGCGCGACCTGGTGCTGACGCGCCAGCGTGTCGCGTTGGGATTTGCCCCGCCGGTCGACGAAAGCCGCGCGCTTAGCTCGCTTGCCGACGCGCAGACGAGTCTGGTTGCGCAGGACGAAACCTGTGTGCAGGATCTGGACGCGCTAGTCGAACTCACCGGATTGACTGCGGCCGATGTGGCTGCACGCCTCGGCGCTGTGCGCGCAACCGGCGCCGCTGTTGGCACGGCAACGGGGGGGCAGGGCGATCGCCCGTTTGCGTTTCCAAAAGTCCCGCAGGCTACGCTCGCCCTTCCGGCCAGCGTGCTGGCACAGCATCCGGCCGTGATTGCCGCCGAACGCGAGGTCGCGGCGACCTACGCGGAAATCGGCGTTGCGCGCGCGAACCGGCTGCCGGTCTTCAATCTGACGGCGGCGCTCACCGGCAACTGGATCAGCGCTTCCGGATCGACGGTTTCCTATCTGGCCTGGTCGCTGATCCCTGCCGTGAGCGGGCCGATTTTCGATGCCGGCGCAGGCGCGGCGTCGGTCGATGCCGCCAGCGCCCGCTACCTTGCCGCGCTCGCGAGCTTACGCGAGACCGTGCGCACTACCACACAGGACATCGAAAACGCGCTGTCGGCGCAGGCGCATGCACGCGAGCGGCTCGCTGCGGCGGCGCGCGCCCGCGACGCGGCCCAGGCGACGCTCGAAGCGACCGAATCGCAATGGCGCGCCGGCGCAGTCAGCCTGTTCCAGCTCGAGGACACGCGCCGGCAACGGGAAGCGGCGGACGAAACAGCGGTCGACGCCGCGCGTGCCAGCGTCCAGGCCTGGGTGGACGTCGTCCGCGCATCGGGCAATGCCGCCACCTTCACCGCCATGCCTTCTCAACCGGATTGATACGCCATGTCCCAGTCATTCACTACCCGCATCGCCGTCTTCCGGCGCCGTGCCGCGACCAGGCGGCGCCTGGTCGCCACGGCCATCTTGCTTGCCGCGCTAGCGGCGCTGGGCGCCGGTGTCGCGCTGATGCGAAGCCGCCCGGCAGACGTGGCCCTCACGCCCACCGCCAGCGCACTGACGGTCGTGCTGCTCAAGCCGCAGCACGAGCGCTGGAGCGAGTCGATCGACGTATCCGGCGCAATCGCGCCCTGGCAGGAAGCGACGATCCGCTCGCTTGTGACCGGCTCGCGGCTCTCGGAAGTGCGCGTCGATGTGGGCGATGCAGTCAGGCGTGGCGAGGTGCTGGCCCGTTACGACACGGCGCTGTTGCAGGCCGACGTCGCGCAGATGGCCGCATCACTTGCGCAGGCCGAGGCGAGTGCGCAGCAGGCGCGCACCAACGAGGCCCGCGCGCTGCAGATGAAGGACAGCGGCGGCATCAGCAAGCAGGATCTACTGCAGTACCGGACCACAGCCGCGGTCACGAAGGCCCAGGTTGACGTCGCGCGCGCCCAGTTGCAGGCGCGCCGGCTCGATCTGCAGAACGCCAGCGTTGTCGCGCCCGACGACGGCACGATCAGCGCCCGCGCTGCGACCCTCGGTTCGGTGACGCCGGTCGGCCAGGAGCTGTTCCGGCTGATCCGGCAAGACCGTCTGCAATGGCAGGCCGAAGTCACGGCCGCCGACGTCGCGGCTGTCACGCCCGGCCAGCGCATCCTGCTGGCTTTGCCGGACGGTAGTCATGCGCGAGGCGTGGTGCGCCGGATCGCGCCGTCGCTGGACCCGCAGTCGCGCGTCGCCATCGTCTATGCGGACCTGGAGCCGGGCTCGCATGCGCGTGCCGGCATGTACGCGGGCGGGCGCATCGTGCTGGGCGAGAGCGACGCGCTGGTGGTGCCCGCCTCGGCGCTCGCGATGCACGACGGGCGCAGCCATGTCGCGGTCGTCGGCGGGCGCGGCGGCGTGCAGCGGGTCACCTTGCGCGAAGTGCAGACCGGCCGGCGTGAAGGCAGCGCGGTCGAGATCGTGCGCGGACTGGCCGATACGGAGCACGTCGTCCGCGAAGGGGCCGCGTTGCTGAACGAAGGCGATGTCGTATCGCTCGCGCCGGGCGCGGTGTCGATGACAGGCGGGACGCTGCGATGAACTTTGCTACGTGGTCCATGCACCACCGGATTCCGGTCGTCGTGCTGTTCATCTTCCTGTCGCTGGCGGGGCTGTGGGGGTTTCATCGGCTGCCGATCCAGGACATGCCCGACCTCGACTTGCCGACGCTTAACGTCACGCTGACGCTGCCTGGCGCGGCGCCCGTCCAGCTCGAAGCCGATGTCGCGCGCAAGGCCGAAGATGCCCTCGCGACGCTACAGGGTCTCAAGCATCTGAATACGCAGATCGTTGACGGACAGGTTCATATCGAGGTCTCGCTGGTTATCGGGCGCAATCTGTCCGATGCGCTGAATGAGGCGAAGGACGCACTCGACGGCATCCGCTCCGGGTTGCCCGCTGATCTCGATCCGCCGGTTGTGACCGCGGTGAGAAGCGATTCGGACCCGATCATGACATTTGCGATCGCCTCTACCCGGCTCGACGACGAGCGCCTGTCGTGGTTCGTCGACGACACCGTCAGCAAGATGGTGCTCGCAGTGCCGGGCGTCGCGCAATTCGAGCGCGTCGGTGGCGTCACGCGCGAGGTGCAGGTGGAGGTCGACCCGGTCCGCCTCGCGTCGACCGGCGTGACGGCGGTCGACGTCTCGCGCGCGCTGCGCTCGATGCAGATGGATGCATCGGGCGGGCGTGGGCGCTTCGGTCGCGGTGAACAGTCGATGCGCGTGCTCGGCACGGTAACGCAGGCGGCCGATCTCGCACGCTTTCCGATCGTGCTCGCCGATGGCCGCTCGATCCGCCTCGACCAGATCGCGTTCGTGCGCGACGGTTTTGCCGAACCGACCCAGACCGCGCTGCTCGGCGAAAAGCGGGGGGTCGGCTTCAGGATTTACCGCGCAAAAGGCGCGGACGAGACGCGCATCGCGGCGGACGTCGAAGCGGCACTGAACCGGCTTCGCGCAGCGGACCCGGCGATCTCGTTGCAAAGGGTCTCCAGCGCCGTCGACTACACAAAGGAGCAGTACCGGGGCTCGATGGACATGCTCTACGAGGGCGCGCTGCTGGCCGTGCTGGTGGTCTGGTGGTTCCTGCGCGATAGGCGCGCGACACTGGTGGCCGCCGCCGCGTTGCCGCTGTCGATTCTGCCGGCTTTCGCGACCATGCAGTGGCTCGGCTATTCGCTGAACACGCTGACGCTGCTCGCGCTGGCGGTCGTGATCGGCGTGCTGGTCGACGATGCGATCGTTGAGATCGAGAACATCGAACGGCATGTGCAGATGGGCAAGCCGATCCTGCAGGCCGCCACCGATGCAGTGACCGAAATCGCGTTGCCGGTGACGGCGACGACCCTGACGCTGGTTGCGATTTTCCTGCCCACCGCGCAAATGAGCGGCGTGCCGGGTCTGTTCTTCAGGCAGTTCGGCTGGACGGCGGTGGTCGCCGTGCTGATGTCGCTGCTGGTAGCGCGGCTGCTTACGCCGATGATGGCCGTTGCGCTTCTCAAGCACACGCCGTTTCATGAGCCGCTGCACGAGCCGTTCGACGAGCGGCCGCGATCGCGTTTGATGCAGCGTTATCTCGCGCTGGTCCGCTGGTGCCTCGCTCACCGGAAGACCACGCTGGCGCTGACCGTCGCATTTCTGGCCGGCTCGGTCGCGCTGATTCCGCTGATTCCGAACGGCCTCGTTCCGGCGTCCGATCGCGGTTTCATCATGGCCAACGTCGAACTGCCGCCGGGCAGCCCGCTCGACGCAACGCTGGCGGCCGAACGCGACGCGCGCCGGGCGCTGGGCGGCGTTGCCGGCATCGAGCGCATTTTCAGCGTGGCGGGGGGCAACGCCACGACGCGTTTCGATTCGGCGCAAACCGCCGGCGTGCGCTTTGGCACGATGACCCTGATGCTCGCGCCACGCGGCGGGCGCCCGTCGCAGGCGAGCATCGAAGCGATCGTGCGGCAACGCCTCGCCGCCGTGCCCGGCGCGCGTATTTCGCTCGGCGACGGCGGCCTCGGCGAGAAGCTAGCCATCATCCTGACGAGCGACAACACGCCGGCGTTGACCGAAAGCGCGGCCCGGGTCGCGCGTGAAATGCGCGGGATTCCCGGGTTGAACAACGTCGCGTCGACGGCGAGCATGGAGCGGCCGGAGATAGAGATCCGGCCCGACATGACCCTTGCCGCCGAACGCGGCATCAGCACCGCGGCGATCGGCGAGACCGTGCGCATCGCGACCACCGGAGACTTCGACGCGCAACTGGCGAGACTCAATCTCGACGATCGCCAGATCTTCCTGCGCGTGCGGCTCGCCAATCCTGACCTGGAGCGCGTCCGCTCGGTGTTCGACCTGCGCCTGAAAGGCCGCGACGGGCTCGTGCCGCTGGGATCGGTGGCGAGCGTTTCGGTGGGCAGCGGTCCCGCGGAGATTGCGCGCCACGATCGCAAACGCTTCGTCACGGTGTCGGCCGATCTGGGCGCGACGGCGCTCGGCGAGGCGCTCAAATCGGTCAGGGCGCTGCCGTCGGTGCGTGCGCTGCCTGCAGATGTCGCCCTGCTCGAAGACGGCGACGCGGACACCATGGCCGAACTGTCGTCCGGCTTCCTGTTTGCGATGGCGACCGGTGTCCTCTGCGTGTACCTGTTGCTGGTCCTGCTATTCAATGACTTCTTCCAGCCGCTCACGATCCTGTCCGCGCTGCCCCTGTGTCTGGGCGGTTCGTTCGTGATGCTGCTCGTGACCGGCAGCGAGCTGGACGTCCCGTCGATGGTCGGTCTCGTGATGCTGATGGGGATCGTCACGAAGAACTCGATCCTGCTGGTCGAGTACACGATCCGCAATCTGCAGTTGCGGCAGATGCCGATGGTGGAAGCGCTCGCCGATGCCTGCATGAAGCGCGCGAGGGCCATCGTGATGACAACGGTCGCGATGACCGCAGGCATGCTGCCGATCGCGCTCGGCTTCGGCGCGGACGCGAGTTTCCGGCAGCCGATGGCCTTTGCGGTGATCGGCGGCCTGTTGACCTCGACGGCGCTAAGCCTGCTGGTGGTGCCTGTCGTGTTCTCTTACATCGACGCCCTGCGGCGCTCGGTTGCCCGCTTGCCCGGCAGGTTCAGGCGGCGCGAAGCGAGCGAGGCGTCTGCCCGCTGAGCCGGGTTCCCGCGGCGCGCCTGAGCATCGTCTCGATCGATTCATCGCCTTCTGGTGAGTAAGTAACGAGTAAGTCGGTCGGTCCTAAAGTCGGTTCCGTCTCATCCATCTACATCCAGGAACGACTGTGAAAAAAACTCTTTGCCGTAAGCACCCTCTGCTGTTGGCTGTCACATCGGCCTTTCTGTATTCGGGCGCGGCCTGGGCAGACGGTGTCAGTGCGGACCCGCCCGAGGCAGAAGACAACGGCTTCACTGTGCTGAGCAACGCCACGAATGTGACCCACTGGGGCCTCGGCGCGGGAGTGGGCATCGAGTCGTCGCCCTACCGGGGCGACAGCAGCCGGGTAGCGCCGATCCCGCTGATTTCCTTCGACAACAAATGGGTGCACGCATTCGGCACTACGGTCGACCTGAAGGTCGGCAAGTGGAGCGACGTGACCGTCGCGCTGCGCGGCAAATTCGCCATCTTCGATGGCTACAAGGGCTCCGATGCGCCGATCCTGAACGGCATGGAGAACCGCAGCGGCGCGTTCTGGTACGGTCCGGCGCTCGCATGGAAAACCGCATTCGGCACGCTGTCGGGCGACTACCTGCTTGGCGGCAACAAAGGCCAGATGGCCCAGCTCGGATTCAGCAAGTCCTTCGATCTGGGCAACTGGTCGGTCGAGCCGCATGCCGGCGTCGACTGGCTGAGCAGCAAGTACGTCAACTACTATTACGGCGTGCGACCATCCGAGGTGCGGGCGGGACGGCCGGAATACACCGGCAAGGCGGCCTACAACACGTCGATCGGCACGCGGGTTGACTACAAGTTTACTCGCCATCAGATGGTGAGTCTCGACCTCGGCGTATCCCATCTCAGCAGCGGTATTACCGGCAGTCCGATCGTGGGAAAGAGATACATTCCTGAGGTCAAGCTCGGCTACCTTTACCAGTTCAAATGAGCGCAGCGTCATGTCGCGAGTCGCACTGATCGAAGACCACCAGCGCCTGGCCGCGATGGTGCGCCAGGCCCTGTCGGCTGCGGGCATCGAAACCGATCTGTTCTCCACTGTCTCCGAGGCCAGCTACGGTGTGAGCCGGGGTGAATACGCGGTGCTGATCGTCGACCGCGGATTGCCGGACGGGGATGGGCTCACCTTCCTGCGCGCGTTGCGTGCAGCAGGCCAGATGACGCCCTGCCTGATGCTGACCGCACGCGATGCGCTGCATGACCGCGTGGACGGCCTCGAGAGCGGCGCCGACGACTACGTGACGAAGCCGTTCGCGATGAGTGAACTGGTCGCCCGCGTGCGTACGCTGATGCGCCGGCCGCCGGCGCTGGCGGAACTGGTCCTGTCGTTCGCCGATATTACCGTGGACCCGCAGCAGCGCGCGATGTGCCGCGGTGCCGAGGTGGTCCTGCTCGCGCCGGCCGAATTGCAGATCATGCTGTGCCTCGTGAAGGCGGCCGGCCGGACCGTACGGCACGCAACACTCGAGCATGCCGCCTGGGGACTGGGTGAGGCGGTCACGCCCAACGCGCTGGAAGTGACTTTGCACCGGCTGCGCAAGAAGCTTGCGGCGCTCGGCACCACGACGCGGCTCGCAAACATCCGTGGCGCAGGTTTCGCTCTGCAAGCCGCTAACGAACACGGACTGGGCGATTTTCCCGACCAACCTGTGTCACGAAAGAGGGGCGTATGAAACAGCTGATTCTGGTAGTCGACAGCGATCCCGCGTGTCGTGACGCATTGCGCATCTGCCTGCAGTCGAGCGGTTTCGATGTGGCCGTGCTGTACGACCCGGGCAAGGTCGCAGAGCGCGTCGAAGTGGAACGGCCGGCGCTGATCGCAATGACGAGCGGAGCGACCTGGGGTAGCGGCCTCGCCGCGCTGCAGACACTGCGACGCGGCGGCGACGACCTGCCGGTCATCATGCTCGGCGAACAGGATGACGTCACGGAGCGCATCGTGGCGCTTGAATGCGGCGCCGACGATTTCATCTGCAAGCCGTTCAACGTCCGTGAGGTGCTCGTCAGAATCCGCTGCGTGCTAAAACGCACCGCGCAGGCTGCCCTGCAAAACCCAGTGCTCAGGCCGCCGTTCAGGTTCAACGGCTTCGAACTGGATTACGCATCGCGCACCCTCACGTTCCGCGGTGACGTGGTGCCGCTTCTGCAAACCGAGTATGCGGTGCTCAATCTGTTCACGACGGCGCCGGGTCGGATGTTGACGAAAGCGGAAATCGCCCAGCGCATCCGGCCCGATGCAGCGAATCGGCTCGCAGCCGTCGGCGTCTGGGTGCATCGTCTGCGCCGGCGGATCGAGCGGGATGCCAGCACACCGGAATTGATCCAGACGATACGCGCAAAAGGGTATGTGTTTCGTCCGGGATCGGACGACTGGAGCTTTGATCTGTCGCGAAAGTACAAGGCGTCCATGCCGCCATCCGTGGCAGAGCCGGTTCGAACCGGCCTCAGGTAAATTGCTAACCCGCCGGCGCTCATCCAGCACCGACAGCCAACCGCTACTCATTCGACATGCTCAATCACTGGATTCGAAGTCTGTCCGCGCGTCTGTGGCTGACCAGCATTGCCGCGCTCGCAATTTGCCTGACCGTGCTGGCCACCCTCGTCATCTACGTGTTCGGGCACTTCCCGGAGGAGACGCTCGGCCGTAGCGAACAGCGGGAGAAGGTCATGCATGTCGTAGACGGGCTTGTCTTCGACGACGCGGGCCATCTGGTCTCAGTAGGGCTTCCCGAGCGCGCAGCGTGGCTATTCAACGTGGTGCCCACTGAACTCAAATATCGTGTGCTCGATGAGCAGGGCAGCGTGCTGTTCGCGTCGGGCGACACGCGTGACAGTCATCCGTGGCTTGAGGGCGATCTTGCCGCCGCGGACGGCAGGATCGTGCCGGCGAGGATCGACAGCAAACCGTTCGACATCATGACGCAGCGGGTTCCGCACGGGCAGGCGGTCTATTACGTTCAGACCGCAACGAGCAAGCGTCTGAACGAAGCGATGATCGGTGTGAAGATCGCACCGATGCCGGACATCGTCAGGTTCACGTTTTTCGTTGCAACGATCATTTTCGGATTGACGCTGACCTTCACCGTGCGTCGGGTGCTCAAGCCGCTCAGGCAGGCGTCGCGCGCCGCTGCGTCGATCACGCCGCGCAATCTGACGACACGCCTGTCTTCCGAGGGCATCCCGAGTGAGATCAAGCCGCTGATCAACGCCTTCAACGAGACGCTCGGCAGACTCGAAAACGGCTTCACGGTGCAGCAACAGTTTCTGGCGTCAGCCGCGCACGAACTGCAAACACCGCTTACCCTGATCCGAGGTCAGGTCGAACTGCAACCGGAGATCGAGGACAAGGAACTGCTGTTTCGCGAGATCGATCTGATGGCGCGCCAGGTTCGGCAGTTGCTGCATCTGGCGGAAGTCAGCGAATCACAGAACTTCAGTTTTGGCGAGGTGAGCAGTGTGGACGTCGCGCAGGATGTCGTCGGCTATCTGGAACGCCGGGCCGACCGGAAACGCGTGAAGCTTCAGTTGGAAACACTGAATGCGCCGTCGTCGATCTGGGCGGACAGGAGTGCGCTCTTTATCCTGCTGAAGAACATCGTCGAGAACGCGATCAATGTTTCGCCGCCCGATGGCGTCGTCACGCTGACCATCGATGACGTCTCGATCCAGGTGCGGGACGAGGGGCCCGGCATCAGGCAGGAATACCTTCCCTTTCTTTTCAAACGGTTCTGGCGTGCTCCGGACGCGCGGCACGACGGCGCCGGCCTCGGCCTCGCCATTTGCAAGGAAATCGCGATTGCTCACGAATGGCGGATGACGGTGAGCAGCCTGGTTTCGGGTACCCGCTTCATAGTTTGGTTCTAGACGGCATAATGAAGCGCCGACGATCTAGCGGAAGTCCGCCCGTGAGGCAGATTGCGGCCAGAAGTTGTCCTTCGTTAGCCCGCAACTACAGACGTCCAGCCCGCCGCTTGGCCTTAATAGCCGACCCTCGGTAGGACGGATGTTTTGTCTGTCTGCTGTTTTCACCTAAACGACGGGCGACATTCTCAGGGAAGTGCAAAGCGTCAGGCGCGTGAGCAAGACAGGGCACGCCGAATACCGATCGTCGCCCTGTCTTGCCGTCTACCGCGTCTAGTTTACAGGGTTCCGTCTCATTAACGCGGAGGAAGTAAAATTCGAGGCTCACGAAAACGCTTTGGCCCCTCGATGAAGAAGACCCTCACGCCACGAACGACGCTTGCTCCGGGTATTGCCAAGGTGCTGAAGCGACCGCACTATCCGCTTGAAGTGATCCTGCTGTGCGTGCGGTGGTACGTGGCCTATTCGCTGAGTCTCCGCAATCTTGAGGAAATGATGGCTGAGCGCGACATTGGCGTGGATCATTCGACGGTGCATCGCTGGGTCATCAAACTTGTGCCGCTGCTCGAAACGCCGTTTCGCAAGCACAAGCGCCCCGGTCGGCAAGAGTTGGCGGGTTGATGAAACCTATATCAAGGTGAAGGGCTCGTGGAAATACCTGTATCGCGCCGTGGACAAGGCGGATAACACCATCGACTTTCTGTTCAGAGCCAAGCGGGACAAGGCCGCCGCGCGCCGCTTCTTCGATAAAGCCATCGCTAAGAACGGCGCACCCGAGACGGTGACCATCGACAAAAGCGGTTCCAATCTGGCCGCGCTTAACGCGGTGAATGCCGAGCGCGAGATGCCCATCACGGTTCGTCAGATCAAGTATTTGAACAACATCGTGGAGCAGGACCATCGGGCCATCAAACGCCGAATCCGGCCGATGCTCGGGTTCAAGGATTTCAACTGCGCGTGCGTCATTCTGAGTGGCATCGAGCTGATGCACATGATCAAGAAAGGACAGATGAAATGTTCGGGCAAAACTCCGCCGTCTGCCGCCCAGCAATTTTACTCGTTGGCATCATAAGCAATCCTTTGCATATTGCCTTTGCTTGACCCGCTTGCCTTACTGCGACAGAACCGTTGCTGCTTGGTCATTCACACCTCGACCATGTGGCCCCGTATCTTGAAGTCACCGAGAGCGACATGAAGGCGGCACTTGCCGCGATCCACAATGGCCTATAGGCAGATAGTGACAAGCAACCGCCGGCGTAATAACATTGTGTTGACGTGACACGCGCAATGGCATAACATTGTACTTACGGTGGATTTATGAAAACGACAATTCGCAGAATGGGTAATTCGCAGGGCGTGCTGATACCAAAGCCCGTCCTCGCGCAGTTGGGATTGGAGAACGAAGTGGAAATGGAAGTTGAAAACGACGCGATTGTGCTGCGTCGCCCCCGCCATAGGGCTCGCGAAGGTTGGGCTGAGGCAAGCAAGGCGCTTGCTGAGAGCGGTGACGACGTGCTGGTGATGGGTGAGTTTGGCAACGCCGACGATGCGGAGCTTGCATGGTAGTGCGCGGCGAAGTCTGGCTCGTTGCGCTCGATCCGACGCTAGGTAGCGAGATTCAAAAGACGCGGCCCTGTGTCGTGGTATCGCCGCCTGAAATGCACGACCATCTGCGAACAGTCATTGTCGCGCCAATGACCTCCAAGGGACGCCCAGCGCCCTTTCGTATACCAGTGACGTTCAAGCGAAAACAGGGGTTGATCCTGCTGGATCAGATTCGCGCGGTAGACAAGGTTCGACTGGTAAAGAAACAAGGCGCGATTGCCGATAAAACGATGTTGGACACCCTGCGTACCTTGCAGGAAGTGTTTGCGGAATAGGAAAACAGGGGAATCGAGATGGTTTTGCAAGCGCTTTTGATGGCTGTGGTGCTGATGTTCACGTTCCAGACGACGTTGTTCGTCTTGTCGCCTGCGGCGTCGCTGAAGGCGGCGTATGCGGATAGCTGGCGAAAGACCGGTACGGCGATCACCCGCCTGTTTCAGATTCAGAGCGGGCCGGAACAGTGGATCGGTCTCGCAGCATTCGGATTGATCGGCTTCCACGTCGCAATGGCTGCTGGGCTGGATATCGCCACGCTTTTCGCTCACTGAGACAACGGAAAACAACATGGCGAATTTCAGCGTCTGGCATTGGACGATCTTGATCTTCCTGCCGATCATTTACCTTGTTCCCGCTGCGCGCATTCTGCGCAAGGCTGGCTTTTCGGGCTGGCTCTGTTTGCTGCTGCTGGTGCCACCTATCAATCTGGTCATGTACTGGATTTTTGCCTTCGTTCGCTGGCCCGTTGAGCGCACCGCCACGCGGACTACGGCATAGCTATCGGAAAAGGGACCAGCACAGGTGGCGATCCACTCAACATCTTCGACACACAACGCCTGCAGGGTCTGCTTATCGCCGCGGCCGATTGCTGCAAAGAAATCCTTCACGGTCTGAACATTGTCTTGTGCGCTCACTGAAATCTCTCCGTTCATGTTGCATCGGACCGTCCCCGATCAATCGGATACGATCGAAATGGGCCCTCGACTAGAGCAAGGTTGAAAGCGGCTCCGTGCCTGAAGTAAGACGGTTCCTGCGCGCCGTCAATTAGCGGATTCCTGCCAGCCTAAGCGTGCAAGGTCCACCCCCTCGGCGAGAGTTCACATGGCCGAGAGGTCACGTCAACAAACTATTCCATCGGGGTGGGTGATGAGAGCGACGGGAGAGACGACTTGCTGCGGGTGGTGTTGTGAACCTGCATGCGAGGAGGTGGCGTCGCTGATTCAGCGGATATCGACGTTCAAGGCGATGTTCCAGCTGCCAGCGCCGTTCCTGGCCAGGCCGATCATCATCAAGCCGAGAGCCTCGAGCGTCTGGGCCATGTGCAGACCGCCGACATCGAGCGGACGCAGCCCGAGACTTTCGATGAAGGTAGAGACACGCGCCTTGGCCTTCGGATCGTCGGCTGCGATGAACGCGTCCAGGCGTCCGCCCTGAGCCAGTACGTGACCGAAAAGGGTGTTGAACGCCTTCACGACATGCGCGCCGGCGGGAAGGGCCTTGGCGGTCTCTTGCGCACCGGAGCTTCCGTGAGGGGTGACGAGGCCTGAAAGGTCGGGGGCAACCGGGTTGGTGATGTCGATAATCACCTTGCCGTCCAGCGCGTCGCCGAAGTCGGCCGCTGCGACCGCTGCGCTAGCGTATGGCACGGCGAGGATGACGATATCGCCCGCTGGCGCGGCGCCATAGGTTCCCGTGATGGCTCCGGACGCAAGCTTGTCGGCCAGCGCCTGCGCCTTGCCGGTATCGCGGCCGATCACCTCGACGGTGTGCCCAGCCTTGGCGACACGGCCGGCGATTGCGGTGGCCATCGTGCCCGAGCCGATGATGCTGATGGTACTCATGAGAAATCTCCTTGTTTGATGCGGTTTCGCTCGTCTGCTCCAGACGGGGTTCGCCGGCCGTCGGGCCGCTCTCCCCGTCAGACCAACTCAAGCGGCAGGGAAGTAATGGCCGTTGTCCATGTCCTCGAACAGGCCGGGATGGACAGGTGCCCAGCCGAGCGCCTGGCGAGTGATGGCGTTCGACGCCACGAAGTCGCCGGTGACCACTGCCGACAAGCCGCTGAAGTAACCCGGCACCATCATTTCATCGGCGGGAATGCTCGTGGCGGGCAGGCCGATGCGCTTGGCGACGGCCTCGGCGATTTCCCGGAACGGGATGCCCTCGTCGCCGACCGCGTGCCAGGTCTTGCCAGGAGCGCCCTTTTCGAGCGCAAGACGGAACAAGGATGCCAGGTCGCGCGCATGTACGGCAGGCCAACGGTTCGCGCCAGTTCCGGGATAGGCGACGAAGCCTTTCTGCTTCGCGAGCGCCGCTAGTCCGACGATAAAGCCCGAACGATCGGTCGGGCTGTGCGCTATGAGGGAGATCCGCACGACCGAAGACCGCACACCCTTCTCGGCAAAGCCGAGCACGGTGGCCTCCACGACATTGCGAGACACCAGAGTGCCTTCGTCCAGGGGGCCGCTCGGTAGAGCAGGGTCATCCTCCGTCGCCGGTCGGCCGAGGCTGATCGGTGCGCCGATGCGGCCCGCACGGCCTACGTTCGAGGGGGCGCCGATGCTGCCCGCCACGACCAGCGGCTTATTCGTGCCGGTCAATGCCTCACCCAATGCCAGCACGGTCGCGAGCTCGGAATCGCGCAGGGCGGTGAGCCCTCCGGAGCGGAGGAGGTCGGCCCTGTAGCCTAGGTGGATGACACCATCAGATTCCGCGGCCGCCGCCTTCAGCACATCGAGATCGGCGAGGTCGCCGCGACGCACCTTGGCACCGAGCGCGGACACCGCAGCGGCGGACTCGTCCGATCGCGCCAGACCGGTGACCTCGTGGCCGGCCGCGATAAGTTCCGGGATGACATACGAGCCAGCGTGGCCGGAGGGGCCGGTGACGAAGACGTGCATGGCAATGCTCCTTGCGAAAAATGGGCTGTGAGCGCGCTCAGCCGAGAAGACTGACGCCGATCGAAAAGTCGGTGTGCTTGATGGCGCGGATGAGGAGGCCCAGCGTCAGCATCGAGGCGTGCTTCAGCGCCCGCGTCATGAGCAGAGGCCCGGCATCAGCGGGCGTAGCCTGAGACTCTCGATGACCGCCGGGTGGGTGTCGCCCGGCAGCCTTCCATCACCTCATCAAGCGGCGGGGAAGTATTGGCCGTTGTCCAAATCGGCGAAGAGGCCGGGCTGAGTTGGTTCCCAACCAAGGGTCTGGCGCGTGATGTCGTTCGACGCCGGGGTGTCCAGCTTGACCAGATTCGCGAGGAACCCGAAATATCCTGGCAGCATGAGCACATCCGCAGGAATCGGCACCGCCGGCAGATTCAGTCGGCTGCCAATGGCCTCGGCGATTTGGCGGTACGGGATGTACCCTTCGGCAACGGCATGCCAATTCCTGCCGGCGGCGCCTTTCTCCAGCGCCAGGCGGAACACGGTGGCGAGGTCACGGGCATGCACAGCGCCCCAGCGGTTAGATCCGTCGCCCGGATACCCGACGATGCCCTTTGCCTTCGCCAGCCCGATCAGCAGCGGGAGGAAGCCTGCGTTATCGGTCGTGCTGTGCATGATCTCAGGAATTCGCACGACCGAAGATCGCACGCCCTTCGCGGCGAGGCCAATGACCGTGGTCTCTACGATGTTCCGAACCCGTAGGGTATTGCTGTACGGATCGCCGCCGGGAAGCGGCGGATCTTCTTCGGTAGCCGGCCTGCCCAGGTCTTCCCACCCGGGCGAGCCGATGCTCCCCGACGTGACCAGCGGCTTGCCGCTCCCCGCCAGTGCTTCACCATACGCGAGCATGATCTGCAGCTCCGCAGCCGCCACGGCGTTGATCCCACCTGTTGGAATGAGGTCTTGCCTGTGCGCGACGTGGATGACGCCGTCCGCGGCGGCGGCCGCCTGCTTGACCCCCTCGAGATCCTCGAGACTGCCGTGACGCACCTTAGCGCCGAGCGCGGACACCGCCGCCGCGGCCGCGTCGGACCGGGCAAGGGCAGTGACATCGTGGCCGGCGGCAATGAGATCCGAGATGATGTAGGGACCGGCATGGCCGGTGCCGCCAGTGACAAAAACGTGCATGTTGGTAATCCTTGGGTGATTGAGGTGCGGGAAGACTCAGCTGAGAAGGCTGACGCCGATGGCGAAGTTGGTGTGCTTGACGGAGTGGCTCATGAGACCCAGTGACAGCAGGCAGACGTGCTCCAGCGTTTTCGCCATCTGCAGCGGTCCGACATCCATCGGACGCAGTCCGAGGCTTTCGACGAACACCGAGACGCGTGCTTTCGCCGGCGCGTCGTCCCCCGCGAGGAACACGTCCAACGTACGGCCATCGACCGGACCGGCCGCCAGGACGTGGGAGAACAGCGTGTTGAACGCCTTGATGACGATCGCGTCGCTAGGCGCAGCCTTGGCGATCTCCCGCGCGCCGAAACTGTCCTCGGGCGTCACGAAGCTCGCGAGGTCGGAGGCGACGGGGTTGGTGATGTCGACGATGAGCTTGCCTGCGAGCGCTCGACCGTAGTGCTTCACGACGTCGAGAACGACCGCATAAGGAACCGCCAGGATCACGACGTCGCCGGCCGGGGTGCTGCCGAACGTCCCGATCGTCGCGCTGGCTCCGACCCGATCGGCCAGCGCCCGCGCGTTGGCGGGGTTGCGACTGATGATCTCGACAGTGTGTCCTGCCTTGGCGGCGAGGCCGCCGATCGCCGCGGCCATGCCGCCCGACCCGATGATGCTGACAGTGCTCATGCCCTTGTTCCTTTCTTTGGCCGGGCAACGTCCCCGTTCTCATGGGATCCGAGGCGCTGTATCATGTGGATCATTGATCCAGATTTTATCCATAACATTCGGATCAGTGATCCAAATATATGGGTCGCTGATCCACTTGTCAAGTCTTCCCATGCGAGCCGACGCCAAAAAGAACTATGAGCACCTCCTTGCCGTCGCACGTGACGTCGTGTCCAAGCATGGTGCGGATGCGTCCATGCGAGACATCTCCCGTCGGGCGGACGTCGGGTTGGCGACCTTGCTTCGTCATTTCCCGACGCGAGAAGCCTTGTTCGAAGCGTTGGTGCGCACGGACCTGGATGCGCTGACACGGCGAGCCGCTGAGCTCGAAGCATCGACATCCCCTGACGAAGCACTTTCCTCCTGGTTGCGCGAATGGGTGGCGCTGACCCAGAGCTACAGGGGAGTTGTCGCCCTGATGGCGGCCGCTCACACGAACCCGGACTCCGCTCTCTATGTTTCATGCGCCGCGGTTCACTCCGCGAGTGCGCGGCTGCTGCTCCGCGGGCAAACCGAAGGGACGGCTCGCACCGACATGACGGGGGACGACCTGTTCGGCCTGATGTCGGCGCTCGGCTGGCTCGTCGACCTGCCCTCATTCGCGCCGCGCGCCGGTCATCTCGCTCACATCGTCGCGAGTGCCATCCTTCCGAATCTGGCGAGCAGCAATGTCAAGAAGGCCAAGAAGGCAACGTGAGAGCGTCCAACGAATTGTTGACTGCATTGCGCTGGGCCGCGTTGCTATGACCGGCGTTGGTGGTGTCTGGCTACCTCCTGTCCACGGGCCAGGAACGCATCGAAATCTGCGATCGCGACTCTTCAGTCGAACTTGATCAAGTCCTTGAAGATCAGTTGACCCCAACTGTTTCGGCGCGCCTGCACAAGCAGTCCACCCTCCGAAAGCCCGCCAAGTTTGATCGGCGCGAAACCAAGTTTCTCCGCAAGCTTGCCAATCTCCGCTGATGCGCCGTCATCGTCGCTTGCAAGGAATACGACTCGCCTGCCACCATGCACGGCCGGCTCCTGGTCGAGAATGGCAACGACCAAATAGTTGAAGCCTTTGACCAGTCTTCCGCAGGGGAAGGCCTGCGCGACGACCTTGGCAGAAGAGGCCTGTCTGACGAAGCGGCAGTTGACGAACTTGCATCGAGCGAAGACGCAGTCAGCGAAGCTGCAGCCACGAAAGACACACTCTCGGAACTCGACGTCTATGAACTGCGCCATGACAAACAGGCTCCAGTACCAAGCCGAGTTCTTGAACGTGCAGCCTCCGCCGATGCATTCAAAGCCTGGCCCTTCAACATCGAGCCCGTCGAACGTGCAGCACCGAAACGCATCGTCGCGCAGATCGTCGGACAGCGCCGATGGGGACGTGAACTCGACGCTCTCATGGAATGAAGCCATGTGCGAGATGGTAGCTCTTGCCTGCCCGAGAGCGGACGCTGGCGACCGACCGCTCCTGGCCGAACCCGGAAGTCTTCCGAGGCGGCCGGTGCGGGAGCACCCGCGTCGGCGGCGATTTCCCGAGTCACTGGACGTTCCCAGTCGGCTATGCCAGGAAAGAGTAGTGATTACCGTAGGAGCCCAAGGGCGCAATCGGCAGCCATTGTTGCGGCAGAAAAGGCGAGTCGATTGTGACGTTGTATCCGTGTCGCCATGCGATCTTTGCGTAGATCACTGCCGGAGTGGAGATCAGATCCTCGGTGAATCCACTTTCGTCGTTCGCTCGAACTGAGAGCGCCCTGGGCGCGACGATCTGGCGAATAGCATCCTCCATGGCGGCAATATCGCCCAGTGCAAGCGCTAGATAAAATTGGTGATCAACTATATATTTCTTCTCCCCACTTGCTGCTGGTGGTTCTGCAAGAATGCGTTCGCACCGATTTTTCAACCGCTGCCAGTCGCCCTGAATGGCAATGATCGCCTGATAGGCCCAGAAGTCGTGTGTCTTGTGATTCTCGACTCGGCGCGGATCATAGGCCGAATCATAATTGGCAAACCAGTTCACCAGAAGATCGTTATCGGACAATAAAGGTCGGAGCAGCGCCAGCATTTTCGCACGGGGCGAAAACGTGTCACTGACCATTCGATAGCCCGTCCGGGTCAGGTTACCCGCAACATAAAATCATTGTTTCATCGCAGTCAGGTCTTGATCGCGAAACCAGGCGGCCATTGCGTTGGCAGTTGCATGCGACCCGAGAGACATCACACACGCTCGTGGGTTACCGGTGTTGGTCTCTATAAAGTGAATCACCTCGGGCAAATTCGTGGCCATGGCGTTTATATGCCGCTCGATATGCACTAGCCTTTTGGACCTTGCCTCAAAATCACGTGCGGCCACTCGCTCTCCGTTTAATGACATATGTTTCGCTACGATGTCCGCGCCGACTGAATTTTGAGCCACCGCGCCGATCGAGCTTTGAGCCGGGGTGGAGACCGGCCTGAAGAAGGACCGGTTGTGGATAAGTGTATGGGTTTCCGGAGTGGTTGTCCTCCTTCGTGTGAGGCCTCATTGCGCAGTGGAAGCTGCGAAGGGCGTAGCCCGTAGCGGCTTCCACTGCGCGGCAAGCGACGATCAGGCCGATTCGTTCTCGCTCGCACCGTCGGCTCTGCGCGCTGCTTCGCGCGAGCGGATACGCTTCTTTGCACTGGCGCTGCTATGGCGGAAACGGTAGCTTTCGTTGCCGGTTTCCACGATGTGGCAGTGATGCGTCAGCCGGTCCAGCAATGCCGTGGTCATCTTCGCGTCGCCGAACACACTGGACCATTCGGCGAAGTCCAGATTCGTTGTCACCGCAACGCTT
>Ga0137385_10001211_pt1 | contig 21504 bp, 16 predicted proteins | sample SagtaG_FD_104921 | JGI IMG/M metagenome (GOLD analysis project Ga0137385, IMG submission 104921) | Vadose zone soil microbial communities from Sagehorn Ranch, Mendocino, California, USA - Sage2_R_80_16 metaG | ecosystem: Environmental > Terrestrial > Soil > Vadose zone | place: USA: California... | reverse complement strand
GACGCAGGACGCCAGCGGAAGTCTCGCCATTCAGGCTGTACGAATACCCCACTTCGGCAATGAGCGCGCTCTGGTTTTCACCCCGCTTTTCAAGCCGCACCCGGCCGAATTAACCTTCCCCTCGACCGTCGGCCAGGAACGCGCGCGCGGGGCTGCTGCGCGGCAAGTGAGGCGATGGAGCAGCGCTCGGTTTTGGGGGCGTAGTCGTTGACGGTAGTCCAATAACCGCCGGGGACGCGACGCCGTCGATGTACTTCTGCATCCAGACTCCGTGGTGTCCGATGATGATCTGGCCTTTGACGTCGACGAGGCGGGGGCCGATGAGATTTCCTTCACGAGTCATGGTGAGCGTGATGGGGCGAGGCTCGATGTTGACCGTGACTTGGAGCGCATTGGGGCGCTTGGAGAGGGTGTAGGGGAAGGTTGCGGGTTCGAGCTGGCCGCAGGAGTCGATCTCGGTTTTGACGTCGCTGCCGAAGCGCAGGCAAGCTTGGATCCGCTGCTCTTGAACAGGCCGTTCAGGAGGAGGCCGGCTTTGTCTTCCATGCCGAAGAAGGCTTTGTCGCTGTCGGACATGCCGTCGGTTCCCATGAGGCCGGTCATTAGGCCTTTACCCACGCAGCTTAGCTCGTTGCCGCCGAGCTCGATGCAGCGGCGGACCGCGACGGTACCGGGGTCGTTGCGGACGAACCCGCGGTTGGCCTGCGCCTGGGCCTGCTGCTGTTGGGCGCGGATGGCGTCGTTCTCGCGTATCTGCTGATCGACGTGGGCCTTGTAGTGAGCGGCTTCGGTGGCGTTGGCGGCGTCATACTGCCTGCTGACGTTGGGCGTGACGAGACGCTTGTACCAGTCGTCGTAGAACTTCGAGTCCATTTCGTAGCGGCCGTGAAGCTGCGCGAAGGCCTTGGCTTCCTCGGGGGTGTGGGTCTTGGCGAAGTCCTGCGAGAGCTGGTAGGCGGCGAGGTCGTAGACGGCGATGACGCGCTGCTCGTCGGGGGTGAGCGGACTGCGGTAGCCGCGCGGAGCCTTCATTCGCTGCACGATTTGTGGGAGATACGTGAAGACGGCGACCTGGCGCGCGAGGGTGTCGGTGGGGTCGGCGCCCTTGATCTCAGCTTTGACGCGATCGACGGAAGGGAAATCGTGGATGTAGGCAGGGTTGGTAGTCTGCGCAGTCAGGCTGCCGGATGTCATGCAGTCGAATGCTATGAGGATGAGGCAGCTGGGTAGATGCGGCCACCGAATGTAAGAACGGGGGAACGAGGCTGACACGGAACACGCTCCTGGGTGGAACAGTCTGGTTGATCGGGCCCAGATGCAAACTAGTTCTTTCCGGTCAAGCGCGTCATCAAGCCGTCTGGAGGACCACTGGAGTGCTCCGTCGTCTTCGACGGTGAAAACCGTCTTGTCGCCTTCACAGATCATGTTGACCTTCTTGCCGTTCTCCGAATAGGTGCAGGTGGCCGTTGCTGGCCCAGCCGAGAGGTACGCTTTGCCGCCTGACTTGAACTCGATCTTGACCACGCCACCGTTGCCCTGGTACGTGTTGCCCTGCACTTTTCCGCCACAACCAGTGGTGACCGGACACATGGCTGCGAGGATCGCGCGATTATACTGTTTTTATCTGTTATCTTCGTGTGATTCGGTTTGTCGTGACTGCGGTTTGGCTTTAGACCTTGAGCACTGTCAACCGGTTTGCGCTGGGCGGAGCAAAGAATTCGGTTTGATTGCGAAGAGCAAATTGGCCAGAAGTCTGGTGGATACGGCTAAGACCAATATCGAATACGGCCTAATCTGAATCTTGATGGCTCCTTGCGTGTAAGAACAGGATGAAAATGAAAAAGCTTGCATTTAGCGCCAAGTTCACATGGGTTTTACTGATCATCCTGAGCGTTTCATCAGCCGCTCAGGCACAAAATGTAATGGTCTCAGACGATGCCGCTACTGCGCGCATTGCGTGGTGGCGAGACGCCAAGTTCGGCCTGTTTATGCACTGGGGCGTTTATTCCATCCCTGGTCGCGGCGAATGGGTGCAGTGGAACGAGCAGATTCCGGTTGGCGAGTATGCCGAGCTGGCCAAGCAATTTCATCCCAACAAGTTTGATCCCGACGCATGGGCTGCCATCGCGAAAGCATCTGGCATGAAATACACCGTGCTTACTTCGCGCCACCATGACGGATTCGCGTTGTTTGACGATCCGGGCAGCGACTTCACCGCGATGAAGTCAGCGGCTCACCGCGACTTCGTTGCCGAGTATGTGAAGGCCGTCCGCAAAGCTGGGCTGCGCGTCGGTCTTTATTATTCGCCCCTCGACTGGCGATTCCCTGGTTTCTTCTTCCCTGATATTTATCAGGCAAGCGCCGTGGAGATGCGAGAGCAATATCATCGCCAGCTCACCGAGCTGGGATCTCACTACGGCAAGATCGATCTTCTCTGGTTTGACGGCGGTGGCGTTGACTGGCTTGGCTTCGGCGGCATCGAATCCAAAGGAGGATGGAAGACGCGGCCCAAGGATCAGCACTACTCCGGTTCTTTCTCCTGGCAGGATGATCAAGCGGTCGGCAATCTAAGAAAGCTTCAGCCCTCCATCATCATTAACGGCCGCACCGATGCTCCAGCGGACTTTCAATCGCGCGAAGGAGACGGCGCGCTGGGTGATTTCGACAGCCAGCATCCCTGGGAACTTTGCACGACCCTGACCAGCGGGGCCTGGGGCTATCAGCCGAACTCCAAGGTTAAGCCGCTGAACGATGTCATCCGCCTGCTGGTTGCGGCTGTCGGACGCGATGGGAATCTGCTTCTCAACGTGGGCCCGCGTCCCGATGGACAGATCGAGCCGGAACAGGCCGAGCGTCTCCGTGAAGTTGGTGACTGGCTGAAGCGGTTCGGTCCAAGCATCTATGCTACCCGTGGCGGTCCCTATCTGCCGGGCGACTTTGGCGTTTCAACCTACCATGACAGGACGATTTATCTACATATCCTGAATCCCACCAGCAAGACACTTTCGCTTCCAGCTCTTCCGACCAAGATACTTGGTTGCTCCAGCCTCACGGGGGGAAGCGCCGACTGTAAGCAAGCCAGTGATCGCGTGGAAATTACGCTGAACGGGAATGCGGATGCAGTCGACACAATAATCGCGTTGACACTTGCATCTCCAGCGGCAGAGATCAAGCCGATCGCTACTCCAGTTACCGGCAAAAAGTAGCGGTGGTATCTGGCGAGTCCTTTCGTAGCGCAATCCCTGTTTTCTAAGCACTAACCCTCTAGTTGATACAGATTTTCCGGGCCTCTCAATTTCGCCGAAGACTAACATTCATGCTAGCTCAGAAATACAGGGGCCCTCCAATCTGTCTAAATCAACTCTTCCCGTCCCGCATCGGCCAGTGCGCGCACGACTCTGCCGACATCCTGCGAGTGGGCCCGCGTCGTAATCAACAACGAATCCTCCGTCTCGACCACCACCATATCGTCCACGCCGAGCAGAACCACCGCCTTCCCCGGCGCGAAGACATAGTTCCGGTGCGCCTCCAGCGCCAAGCTGTCCCCCCCATCGACAACGTTCGCTCCCTCGCTTCCCGCAAAGGCCGGCAGCGCCACTTGATGCTCATGCAACGCCGCCCACGAGCCCAGATCGGTCCAGGCAAAGTCTGCGGGCAAGCAGTAGATCTCCGACGCCAGTTCGCCCTTGGCCGACCGCGGCTCCAGCACCGCATAGTCAATGCTGATGCTCTCGCACTGCGGATACACCTCTGCGAACACCTGCTCAAACTCCGACGTCCCGTGTGCCGCGGCGATCCGCTCCAGCAGCGGAGCCATCTTCGGACAGAACTCCCGAATCGCTCCCACCAGCGTCCGCGCAGTCCACAAAAAGATCCCGCCGTTCCAGGCATGATTGCCGGAGGCGAGAAACTCCTCGGCCCGCGCCAGATTCGGCTTCTCTGTAAAGCACTTTACGCGCCGCACAGGAATATCACCGCAAGGTACCATCGAGCAGTCTACGCGCGCACCCTGCTCGATGTAGCCGTAGCCCGTCTCCGGACGGGTAGGAGGTACTCCCAGAACCACAATCCTATCCCCACTGGCTGCCAGGGCCACTCCGGCCCGCACCACCTCGACAAACCGCTCTACATTGCCTACGACATGGTCGGAGGGAAAGATGCCAAGCACAATATCCGGAGAGCTTCGCACCAGCAAGAAGGCCGCCAGAGCGCACGCCGAAGCAGTATTGCGCGCGGCTGGTTCACTCAGAATATGATTTGGCGCCACCTCCGGCAATTGCTGCTCGATCGTCTCCTGCAGCAGGTAATTCGTGATCACCCACACGTCGTCCGCCGTGCTGAGAGGCAGAAGACGATCCAGAGTCTGCTGAATCATGGTGCGCGCCCCATCGAGCGCCAATACCTGTTTCGCACGGGCGCGACGGCTGCGGGGCCAGAATCGCGTCCCGCTGCCGCCCGCCAGAATTACCGGCGCAAATTGCATTCCAGTTCCATCACTTCCCAACGTCATATGCCTCCTGACAAACGAATATCCGAACAACGCGGAACCAACTCTGCGGCGCCTACGCACCCTTCATGGCGAATACAGCCGTATGCATCAGGATCGCCATATCGAGGAAGAAACCGCGGTGCTCCATGTAATACAGGTCGTATTCCAGGCTCTCGTGGATGGCGTACTTCCTATCCGCACTCAACTGCCAGAGCCCGGTAATTCCCTGTGGAACATTCAGCCGTTGCCTCTCGATATGATCATATTTTTCGACTATATATGGCATCTCAGGACGCGGGCCAACGAGGGACATATCTCCTTTGAGTACATTAATAATTTGGGGCAGCTCATCCAAGCTCATCTTGCGGAGAATCTTGCCAGCCGATGTGATGCGCGGATCGTAAGAGTCTGCTGGCGAAGCGCCATACTTCGGAGCATCAACATACATGCTCCGAAACTTCAACATATCGAAGTTCTTACCATGATGCCCAATGCGCCGTTGACGAAAAAAGATTGGCCCCTCAGATGTATTCTTGATCCAAATCGCGATGACCAGCCAACCTGGCGCAGTCAGCAGTAGCAAAAGGGCCGCAATAACTATGTCGAAGCCACGCTTCAGGGCTTCATATAAGCGCCATTCCAACTTCATCCCGGAGTAAGACATAATGAGCAGTCCATCGAGGGTTCGCATCGATCCCTGCTGTTCGATTCTGATTGGTTGCGCGGGACCCACAAAGGAGAGTTTCAAATCGTTTTCAATCGCTAAAGCCGCCAACTCACTTACCCGCTGTTGAGAAGTTTTTGATTCCGCGATAAAAATCTCCGAGATATTCATCTTTCGGCAAAACTCGGCCGAGAGCAATTGATAAATGACTGGGGCATGATAGCGGTGCACATAACCATGGCTATAGATTGCTTGCGGACCTTCGTCATTTACCTCGTCTACGAAAGCTACCGGAACCATGCCGAGATCGGGAGAGTGATGCAGGCTGGAGAATACTCTACGCGCATCCCTGTTCGTGCCCAGAATCAGTACACGACGCTGAGGACGCTGCGCCGCTACAATCCGGACAAATACCCAGTGAGAGATGTGCTTTTGCGCCAGGAGCAAAAATATGGTCGCCACCCAACCGACACACAGAATACTCCTGGGCACGGTTAGCTTTCCGATATAAATCGCTGCCGCCAGCGCGATCAGGCAATAGCATGAGATCCTCAGAATATGGGCTGTATTTCGTATCTGAAGCAGGGCGTGCGATTGATGGTATAACCTGTACGCGCGCGCCAGAAAAACAAAGATTAGCCAATATTGAATGGTCAAGGCAAATAGAAGATTTTCTGTGCCCGGCCATAGTACGCCGTGATACAGCTTGTAGCAAAACAAACCAACAAAAGTTCCAAGAAAAATACAAACGTAGTCAAGAAACAGGGCAATCAGCTTAATTACGATCTTCGGAAAGCCTCGCGCTTTGCCAGAGATTTCTGTGAATGGCTCATTCTTCAGATCCGGCGTAGCGTCAGGTATATGGGTAGCCATTTTATTCCTTCCCATTTAAGTTCGGATTTCTTAGAAGTGGGCAGAAAACCTGGTTTTTTCGCTGAGAACCACTATCAGAAAAAACCATCGCCTAGCATCCGTAACCTGGGATATAAACGCACCAATTCCATTCCCGTATTGCACTGCTATCACGGGCTTCAGAGAAGTATTGCCTGAATTTACAGGAGTAATTTCAACTTAGGCTGAACTTGCGAAACTTGATCAATTGCAGCAACGTGAGCCACACAAATCGAGGATTATTTGTGAGGTAACGACGCCATAACCGACGCGGTTCCTTCAATAACCGATAAGACCACTGCAGCCCGGCTTTTTTCATCCACACGGGTGCTTCGCTTAGATTTCCACTTAGAAGGTCGAAAGCCGCACCGACACCCACCATAAGCTTTACTGTAAGCCGTCCATTGTAGGCCGCCATAAAGCGTTCCTGCTTAGGCGTGCTCAAGCCACACCATAGAACATCTGCGCGACTCTCCCGCACTTGCTGGCGGAGATCTTCTTCTTCCTCTATATTTAGAGGCCGGAATGGAGGGGTGTAAGTCCCCACAATCTGAAGACCCGGAAACCGGCGGAGCAGATCCGCACGTAATTGCTCTGCGACTCCTGGCTTCCCTCCATAGAGAAAATGCCGATAACCGCGTTCAACTGACATTTTGCAGACTCCCAGCATGTAGTCAGGCCCGTAAACCCGGGTCATTGTCTTGAAGCCGTGGACGTGACCAAGCCAGACAGTCGGCATCCCATCCGGGGTCGTCAAAAAAGACCCGTTCAATATCTCGCGAAACTGTGTATCTTGCTGCGCTTCCATAATGCCGTGGACACCAGTGACGCAAACATAAGCCTGATCTTCTCTTTGGAGGAAGCTATCCGTTGCACTGACAGCCTCCTCCATTGAAATTGCGCTTACGCCAACACCCAGAATATTGACCCTAGAATGCTTATTTGTGCTCATTGCGCATCCCTCTCTCTTGGACCTATGTCTGTGCTGGAGTTACTATACTGAGATCGAGACCATCATCTCCTGATCGATCCAGTCGTATGTTTTACGTAAGCCTTCGCGCAACAATGTGGATGGTTCCCACTTCAGGTAGTCCAAAATTAACGCGTTGTCGCTATTCCGACCGTTAACGCCCTTGGGGGCAGAAAGGTTGTAGGTCCTCTTTAGTTTGATTCCGGCAAAACTCTCTGCAATATCCACCAATTGGTTGATGGTGACCAACTCACTGCTGCCCAAATTGAGCGGCTCATGAATGTCACTCTCCATGATCAGACGAGAACCCTTTACGCAATCATCGATATACATGAAGCTGCGGGTCTGGTTGCCGTCGCCCCAGATTTCGATCTCGTGTTTTCCGGAGTGCTTAGCCTCGAGCACTTTACGACAAATCGCCGCTGGTGCTTTTTCACGCCCCCCCGTCCACGTGCCATTTGGACCATAAACATTGTGGTAGCGTGCCACACGGCACCGCAGGCCAAAGTCTTCCTCAAAATGACGGCACATCCGCTCACTGAAGAGTTTTTCCCAGCCGTAGCCATCTTCCGCGAGAGCGGGATATGCATCACTCTCTTTGAGAGGGATCACATCCGGGGTGCGCTGTTTATCGGCGTTGTAGACGCAGGCCGACGAAGAAAAGAAGAAGTCCGAAATACCTGCTTTCTGCGAAGAGAGCAGCAAATGCGTGTTGATCAGGACGCTGAGCATGCACAGCGCTCGATTGGTCTCAATAAACCCCATGCCTCCCATGTCGGCGGCAAGGTTGAAAACAGCGGTCGCACCATCGACGGCGAGATCGCAATTTTCTGCATTCTTTAGATCGGCCTCAACATTTTCCACTGAAGCATGAACCTGATACCACTCATCCAGCGGTTTCACATCAACCGCACGGATGACATTGACTCCGCTCGCAAGTAAATTTCCGACAAGATGCCCGCCAATAAAACCGCCTGCTCCGCAAACTACGACTTTCCGATCTGTAAGTTTCAAGTCCGTCCTCCATGAGCGTTGCCGAGATAAGGGTTATAAATCCCTTTGAATAAGGATCGCTAAGCTATTGCTGAGCGAATCAACTGCACAGGATGCTCTGCATATTCAGTAAAGCGAGACTGCTGGGTTTCGATAACGGATTCCAAAAAGCAAATCCACCTAAACCTCCACCTAGCTTCAAGTTTGTCCTGCAATACGACCGCACTTATGGTATGGATCAAAACACTACTTGCGGACAGAATAGGGGGTCTCTGTCTGTCAAGTAAGGTAACATCAATGATGGTTACGTTACGTTAAAGTTGCAGTAATAATGATTACGATAGTAATCGACCGCCACAGAAAATTCAAGTTAAATCAAAGAATTTTTACGTGATATACTGATTACTATTGTAATCAACTTCAGGATAGAAAAGTACAGTTCCAGCAGTGAACGCGGTGATTCAACAACATCAAAGGGCAAACAGCAAATGAGCCTGAATCAATCAAACTGGCGATCAGCGGATGACGCTGATGGACGATTCCTACAACCGTTCGACAGGGGTATTGATCTATCCAGGGGTCCTAGCGAGCCTGATCAATATGAGTCCCTGCAGGATCTGCTGGGCGTTTTGAAGAGGTACCGCCTGACAATCCTGGCTGTCGCGCTCGCTACCGTCGCTCTGGCTCTTCTGGGTTGTCTCCTCATCACACCGAAGTACGCATCTACTGCAACTGTAGAGGTCAACAGGGACTCTGTGTCAGGGTCCGACGGTGGCGGACCGACCAATGCCAGCAGCCAACCGGATGACGTAAAGACTGAGGTCCAGACCGATACGGCTATTCTTCAGGATGACAAGCTCGCATTAGGCGCGATCCGGGATCTGCATCTTGTGGACCGCCCTCCGTTTAATAAAGTGCACGTTGCCAAAGAGCGTGGCTTGCCTCTGGAGCGTGCCCCGGAAACGCGTGGCAGACTTCTGAAGCTCTTTGGGAAATCTCTCAAAGTGGAATCGGTTCCCGATACCCGGCTTATCCAGGTCACCTTCCGAAACCAGGATCCTATAATTGCTGCAACTGTTGCCAATACCCTCTGTCATAGCTTTATCGAAGACTATCTGCAGCGCCGCGCTCAGTCGACGACGGAAGCCTCATTCTGGATCGGGAAGGAGCTGGAGAGTCTCAAGAAGCGGGTACAGGATTCAGAGCAGGCTCTTGTCGATTACGAGCATAAGACCGGACTCGTGGGGGTGGATATAGCCTCTTCCAGCCAGGGGGGTAATGGTCTGGCGACGCAATCCCATAATACTGTGCTGGATCGCCTCAATAGCCTGAACCAGGAACTAACCACTTCGGAAGCGAATCGTATATCGAGCGAGGCAGTCTACAGACTCGTCAAGAGTCGGGATCCCGAAGTCGTGCTAGGTCTTGGCTCAATGAGTAATTCCAACGGAGTCTCCGTCCTTTCTCAGGGCAGTCTGGAGCTCTTGCGTTCCCTGCGGGTGCAGGAAGTACCCCTCAAGACTCAGTACGCTGACCTCGCCGCAAAATACGGCGACATGAACCCCCGTCTGATCCAACTGCAAAACCAGATCAATGCCGTGGATGCTGAGGTGAAGACCGAGTTGGAAAAGATCAGCCAACGCGCGGAGAGCGACTATCTCTATGCAAAGCAGAATGAAGACGCCGTACGAGCACAGTTTAAAAACCAGCAGGAAGCCGCTAACAATCTGACGGATGCTACCGTTCAGCTACAGGTGCTAGCACAGGAGGCGTTCTCTAACCGCAAACTATATGAGAATCTCTTCTCCCAACTCCATCAGGCGAATGTGACCGCCGGCATCCATGCTACGCGCCTCGATATCGTGAATCAGGCTCAGGTATCGGGAACTCCCGTCATCCCAAACTACATGCTCACCTTGCCGATCGCCCTAGCTGCAGGCATCTTCTTGGGCACAGTAGTCGCCTTTGTCCGACAGAGCATGGATCAATCCATCTTTGTTCCAGAAGATGTTGAGAGCGCTGTGCATCTCCCTGTGCTGGCTCACCTGCCACTCTTCACCAACGGAAAGTCAGTATTGCCAGTCACTCCCGGTCAGAGTGTCTTGATCTCCACACCTGAGTTGCATCTCTCAGAGGCCTTCCGTTCCTTGCGTACTGCAATCTTGTTGTCGCGTCCGGCTCTGACCTGCAAGACGCTGCTCCTTACCAGTCCGCTTGCTTCCGATGGAAAAACGACCGTGTCCTATAACTTGGCCATCGCGTTTGCACAGCAGGGCAACCGTGTGCTGTTGATTGATGGGGATATGCGGTATGCAGATCTTCACCGGTACTTTGGCACCCCTAATGATGGCGGCCTCAGCGAGGCGCTGACCACGCGGTCGAAGACACTGCTAAGCCGATTACACACACACCCTCTCTTGGAGAATCTCTTCCTGCTGCCAGCGGGCTCAAAACCGCATCTCCCGGCCGAGCTTTTCAGTTCTCTCGCTTTTGACCAGCTGCTGGCCGAAGCCCGTGCGAACTTCGACTGGGTCCTCATAGACACTCCACCGTTTCTTCCCTTCACCGATGCAGCAATTCTTTCCGCGAAGGTCGATGCAGTTCTTCCTGTCCTGCGCTCTGGAGTCACTTCGCGCGAGATGCTAAAGAGCACCAACACTTTGCTGCAAAGAATGCGTGCGCCCGTCATCGGCTTCGTTTTGAATGGAGTCAAAGACGACTCCATGGTCCCCTTCCATGCTTATGGCTACCACCGCGATAATCAGGAGGATCATGAATATAGCAAGGCTTAAACTCCCGTTGCTCGGTTTCTCAGTCCACATTCTCGGATCGTTGGGTCTGTTGGCACTGGCCGCATCCTTTCCCTCTTCCATCTCAGCCCAGAATGTACAGGCAGCTCCACAAGTAGGCGGCACCACTAGTCTCCCGAACGGCAACTCCGGCCAGGCACGCGTCGCGGGTAAAGGCTTGGCGGGTGGCGAAATGATCTTAGTGCCTGAGGACTTTTCCAGACTCACCCTCAGTCCAGGTTTTCTGTTGGCAATGCAGGTATATGACATGCCAGAGATCTCAACCCAGCTCCGCGTGGACGATAAGGGTGAGGTTGCGGTTCCCATGTCTGGAAAGGTCCGCGTTGCCGGATTGACACTTCCCGAGGCGCAGCATGCGATCGAGCAGAGATTTGCCGAAAAGCATATTCTGCGGGATCCCGAGATCAACCTCGATATCGCTCAGTACGCCGCCAACAACGTGAGTGTGCTCGGTGAAGTGCAGACTCCAGGCCGTATCCAGCTTCTCGCACCGCACAGCTTGCCGGATGTGCTCGCGATGGTAGGTGGTGAAACACAGATGGCAGGGGAAACAATTGTCATACGGCGAACGGTAGATGGTCAGGAACAGGTTCAGAAGATACGTTACGCACGCAGCGGAAACTCCGAGGAAATCAAAAGCATCATAATCCAACCTGGAGATGCTGTGGTGGTGCCACGTGCGGGTATCGTCTATGTCCTTGGTGGCGTAAATCGTCCCGGCGGCTACGTAATGCAGGAGGATGGCACACTCGACGTTGCGCAAGCCCTCTCTCTCGCTTATGGAACCAGTCTGAATGCAGCTGTGGGTTCTATACGCGTCGTGCGTAAGCATCCCGATGGGACTCTGCAGACAATCCCTGTCTCCTACCGCAAGATCTCGAAGGGGAAAGAGGTTCCGCTCCAACTCGAGGCTGAAGATATCTTGTACGTACCAATAAGCAAGCTGAAGTCCGTGGCGACTGCGGGCGTCGCTGGATCTACCTCGTCGGCTCTGATTTACGCAGTGAGATAAGTCAACGGGTTCTGTTCAACAGACCTAAAACTCCACCTATTACCTTTGGCATATCTTCATGACGCGCATCCAATCTGCTCTGACGCGAGAACAATACCCGCTTCGCTACTGGATGGTTGTAGCGTGTGCTGTGGGCGTGCCGAACTTTATCAAGTTCGACAGCACTGGCCTGACACATAAGGAGGGGCTATTCAATCCTACGGCGCTCAGCTCAATCCTGTTGACTCTTACAACAGGTTTTTTGCTAGTGGTAATAACCATGCTGACTCGACGACGGTTACTGCAGCGCAGGGTAACAGTCTCTGCAGGGTTGTGGATCCCTTTGTTGGTCCTTCTGATCATCGCCTCGCTCCTACAGCCTAAGAGCCACTCGGCGCCCCCCGTGGCTACGGATTTGCTGTTGAGTCTATACCGGCTTGGGGAATGGGTACTCGCCTTCTTGCTCCTTCTGTCCCTCTATACTCGTGAGAGCGAGGAGACAGGGACAGATCTCATCATCCGGCTGATCGGTTTGCTCTGCTGGATAAAGATCATCCTCGTTTGGGTCATGCTTCCGATCATGCCTTCCCTGGTATATGGAGCAGCCGATGACACCGCCGAGGCGCACCGACGCCTGGGCGGCTCGATGGTCCATCCTGTGCACCTTTCCGTGCTCGCCGGCATTGCCTTCTTTTATGCATTCTTCTTTCTGCGCGGACCCCGAAAAACTTGCGCATGCTTTCTCGCCCTGCTGACGCTCGCCATGACGTATGCGCGCAGTGAACAACTTGTCTTTCTTATTGTCCTGACTATCTACATGTTGCTGATGACACGCAGCCCCGCACTTAGGTGGGCAGGGACCGCCGGCGTTCTCGCTGTGACCGCTGGCGCCTTAGTCTTCCAGGACAAGATCATCCAATATCTAGCTCGCGGGCAAGGCGTGCGCAATATCACCACTCTCTCAGAGAGGACTCTCGTCTGGGAGGCTAGCTTCCGTGCCTTCTGGCTGAGACCTTATATCGGCTATGGCTACATCGCCGGAGTAAAAAATGCCTTACGCGACCAGTGGAATCACACAAATTGGCTTCCACCGCATAGCCACAGCGAGTTCATCCAGGCCCTTGTCTCAGGCGGCTTCCTGGCCGGCATCCTCGTGGTATGCATTTACATTAGAGTACTCTGGACTGCATTTCGTAATGCGCGTCAGGGAATGAAACAGGTATTTTTGCTTATCGCACTCATTCAGATAACCCTGATGGCTTTCATCATGCCACTCATCACAGTACAGTTCGGCGATATAGGTTGCCTCTTTCTGATGTGCTTCATCGGTGTGGTCGCCGCAAAAAAAGAACCGGCATCTATCAAGTCCGAGCGAGTTATAAAGCTCGGACCAATGCAGGATTTTCAATGGGCAGGAGAGATTTCATCAAGATGATGGGCTCGATAACATATAGGTAGGATCCCCGGTTCCAAGGTGGCTGGCGATGTAAGTATTTCTGAATTGTCCGCTCTATCCGGTCAAAGCTTTCGACTACGTAATGAGGCTGGTACTTCAAATATGCGACGCATTGTTGAACTCGACGGTATCCGGGCCTTTGCCATCCTAATGGTGATTACCCACCATTACTATCCGTTTACAACGATGTTTTATGGCCTGCCTGAATTCGGCTGGGTAGGAGTAGAGTTGTTTTTCGTCCTCTCAGGTTTTTTGATCACCAGCATTCTGTTGCAATTGAAGGGAAGACCGCATCCTTACCGGATCTTTTACGCGCGACGTATCCTGCGCATCTTCCCGCCCTATTACATCATATTGTTGTCCATTCTTGTGATTGCAACGCTCCAACACGACCACTTCAGCTGGCCGAAAATTGTTGGAAAAGTTTTTTTTCTCCAGAGCTTCGGTAAGTCGCCCATAGTGTTTGCTCACATCATCCACACTCTTCAGGGCAGGCTGCCGTTCCCGAACCCCTTTGAGCGAACGCATCTCCCCGATGCCATGCACGGCTTTTCCGTGCATGGCGGTTTCAGTAAGAGCTTCGTGCCCACTTGGTCGCTCTCAGTAGAGGAGTGGTTCTACATTCTATGGGCGCCGTTGGTCCTTCGCTTTCGCCGCAAAACGCTCGGTGCAATTTGTGTAATTACCTGTATCGGAGCCCTTTTTATTCGTTGGTTTGGCTTCCTCGGCTTCGACACCTACTTCGACTTCTTTTCCAGAATTGATGTACTTATGGGCGGAGCCTTACTTGCTCTGTGGATCGAGCGCCGACGCGCCCTACCTGCTCAGATACAGCAGCGCTGGGATTCCGTTCTGTTCTGGGCGTCTTCCGCCTGCTGGTTGCTAGTTGCAGCAATTCTCTACAGTAGGAAGCCGATACTCGGTCGGGATATCCGTAACGACCTATTGTTCATGGTTTTTGGATTGCCGCTGATTGTGATGGGATTTTCTGGCACACTGAACCACATCATTCGTCACGCTGGTAGCCACCGCCCACTCAGTCGCTTTCTGCGGTTCAAACCATTCGTGGTCGTCGGCACTATAAGCTATACCCTCTACCTAGTTCATGTGCCGATGTACTTCCTGGTAAACGAAGCGGCGGTTCGCTTTGGTATTTTTCCAACAGGGTCCTACATAGGCGCTGTCGCTATCGCAATGATCAGCGTTGCGCTTTCCCTTTGCCTGGCATGGGCATCGTTCCTGTATTTTGAGACGCCTATCTTGAAGTATAAGGATCAACTGACTTACCGCATACTGAGAAACAAAACAGCCACCATCGTGCCGACTAACGTCGACGTAGTGCCGGCGGCTACCGGACAGGAAGCCAACGTGCCAACCACTGGAGCCGTACGCTCTTAACTACTACTACTACTCGCGAGTTTGATTATGCCCACCATTGATGTGCATGATGAAGAATCACCACTGCACCTTCACCTCAAGCGTCGCTTGCGCGCGCGTTCCGCGCTCGTGGGCATACTTCTGATGTTGAGCCTCCTCCTTGCCTCGCATTCGCAGGTAAGCGACTCCGAATTTAAGCTCGCTCGAAATGCAGTGCAACAGCCAGTCCCGAAGACGTATTTCGCGATGAACCTGGCTGGCTCGGCATGGAAGCATCCCTGGCCAACGGTGGATGTGGGCGCAGTCCGCATCTTCGATTCCGTGTGGGTAAAAGTCGAGCCGCAGAAGGGCATCTGGGATTTTACTCATCTCGACGAAGATATTGCCCACGCTCAGGAACACCATGCAGATGTCGATCTGGTGCTGGACAGCACTCCTACCTGGGCGTCCGCACGTCCCACCGAGAATAATCCGTATTCCTGGCAGACTCCTGGAAATCGTGCAGAAGCGAAGGATATGGTCGATTGGGAAATGTACGTCCGTACGGTCGCCACGCGCTACAAAGGCCGCGTCCATGTCTATGAAATGTGGAACGAACCCAACATGAAGGATTCCTACTCTGGAGACCCTGCGCATCTCGTACAGCTTTGCAAATCCGCATACCGCGTTCTAAAACAAGTGGATCCATCAATCCGGGTCATTTCACCGTCTCCCGCCAACAGCGGTGGAGCGCAATATCTCCGAACCTTCATCGAGCAAGGCGGCGGTGACACCTTCGACATCCTCGGTTTTCATTTCTACGATAACTTGGCCTCAAAGACCATTCATCCGGAATCAATGCTCGGAACCGCGCAACAGTTGAAGCGTATGTTGGCCAGCCTCAACCTTGCCGAGAAGCCGATCTGGAACACCGAGGCCGGATACTACATCCACAGCTCACCGACGGCAAAGGCATACATCAAAAACTATCCTGCGAATATTCACGTGCTCTCCCAAGGTGAATCCGTCGATGCGGTGGCTCGTTCTTACGCTCTGGCATGGGCTGCGGGCATTGAACGCTACTACTGGTACGGCTGGGGAGAAGCGGCCTACGCGATCGTCGACGACAACGGAACAAGTCTAAAAGATGCCACAGTCGCATACGCAGCGATCTCTAAATGGCTGCTTGGGTCCACCTATAAAAGCGTAACCCAGGTCCCATCCAGTGAGTGGATCGTGGTCTCTCAAACACCAAAGGGAACGCTGCAATACATCGTCTGGACCAACAAAGATAAGGAGTTATTCACAGTACCGAAAGAGTGGAAGGTTTCTCAGGTCGAGGACCTCTCCGGCGGCCACTCAGCAATCTCGTCTCCAACCATCGATCTGACTGGAACACCTAGGCTTCTGCACTGAGAGGCTGCTTGGCAACCTCGATCGCATCGGTGTAGATATCGAGGAGGGCTCGGACGTTGTTCGCTGGCAGGTAGAGTTGCTCATATGTCTGCCGCGCCTCTATGCCCATACGAACCAGCGACTCGCGATCCGAATGGAGCCTGGCAGCGGCTTCGCATATCTCCTGTTCACTTCCAGGAGTTACAAGAAGGCCATTGCGCTCATGCTCGACAACACTGTCTATCGGCTTTATTCGTGAGGTAATCACCGGAACCCCCGCGCTAACCGCCTCTCCAATCACCAGCGGAACACCTGCTTCATGCCACATCGACGGTGCCAGGAGCATCTTTGCCCGCTGTAGCAGCAAGTGCACTTCTTCGCTGGACCTCTTTCCAAGAAACTCAAGTTGGCCCAGTTCGGCTGTCGCACGTACTTCGTTCTCCATTGGACCAGAACCCACAATCATAAGCGGAAGGGGAAACATACCGCTCTTCGCCGCGCGCAGGATGCTGCCGATTCCTTTCTCCGGGGAAAGCCTCCCGACAAACAATGCATACTTTTTATCTCCCGGTGCCACACCGATGTCAGGCACTACATTTGCCTTGACTATCACTCGGTCAGCGGGAAGCCCGACATGTTCGATAAATAGAGAACGAGCGAACGCCGTCAGCGTGATAAAACGGCCGATACGATCCCGCCAGGTGCGGCGTATCTTGTGATACGCCACCATGCCGGTAAGAGCAGCAGTTCCGACCGCACTTCCTCGATAGCAGCGGTGCACCAGTGCCGGCCATGCACTTCCTTGGGTCAGACAATCTGTACAAATCTTCTGCTCTCTGAATAAATAACCATTGGCACACATCAATCGGTAGTTGTGAAGGGTCTGCACTACGCCACAACCTTCGGTGTTGGCCGCATCGTAAACAGATGGAGTGAAACGGGGAAAGAAATTATGGACGTGCACAACATCTGCACGAAAGCTTCGAATCCGCTCACGCACCTGCTTGCGCATTCGTGAGGAATACGCAAGGTGGACAGTTGTGTAGATCTTGTCCTGCACGGTGGAGATGGAATCGTTCGTTATCTCGAACACGTCGACGGGTATTCCGAAAGAGCGCAGCATCTCCGCTTCCTGTGCAACTACGACGTCTTCACCACCCTGTATTTGATAGCGGTTATGCAACAGCAGCACACGCATGAAATCCCCTTCTAATGAGGTGCCTGTTCATGCTCGCGCGAGCAGAAACGTCATCTACTCTCAGCTACATCGTCCACCGGAAGTCTGCGCCTTAACTCATGCACTCCTGTGCAACATGCGCCAACGTTTCGCAGATCAAATCCCAGCGCAACTCCTCGTCGATCATCTGCCGTGCGCGCTCTCCCATTGCGATCCGTTCGGCCGGGCTGGTCTTTTCGATCTCGAACATTGTTTCCGCAATATTCTTCGGCAGATTCGGACGGCAGATCCAGCCTGCATTTCGGGGTTCAAGGTAACTTGCAAAATTTGTTTCCTCGCTCACAAATAACGGCAGCCCGAGTGCCGCAGCCTCCAGGCACGCAGTCGGCAGCACATCAAAACGCGACGTGTGCACGAAGGCCGCCGCACTTCGGAGGGTGGTACGCAGTTCCCCGACCGGCAATATCCCTGGCCACGAAACAGCTTCGCTGATCCCAAGCTGCTGTGCCAGTTCGCGCAAGTAAGCATTGTCTTTGCCGCCGCTGATCAGAACAAGATTCAGCTTTCCACCGGAATTGCGATATTCTGCGAATCCACGGAGCAGCAGATCCAAGCCTTTTTGCTTGATCTCATGTCGCCCGCAGAACATGATGGCAGGCGGCTTCCCTTCCATGCGCGGCCCTGATTCGATCTCCAGTTGGTTTGGCTCGTAACCATTCGGAATAATCACCATCTTCTTCTGACCAGGAGCACGAGATTTAAGATCTTCGAGTTCGGTCGAACCGATCACGTGGATCATGGCAGCATTCCGCAGCATCCAGTTCTCCCATAGCGCAGCAAAGATTGCCTTCTTTATGCGCAACCCGCGTGATTGGTCCGCATATAGGGAGAGGTAGCCGCCATGGGTCGTAACTCCGTACGAGATGCCGCGTTTCTTCAGCAGTTTTGCGATCGACGTGAGTTCTGGGATGTAGACCGAGTGCAGTTGGACCCAGGTCCCCGGAGGTAGCTCTTCTATGGCGATGCGCAACTCTTTGCTCAGGAGAAAACGTGATTTCGTTGTCTGAAACACTCGGAGCAAATAGTTATGCTCATGCGTGACCGGGGCGCCATTTGGCTTCAGCGCCCATATTTCAGAATCGAGCCCCATCTCCGTCTGTGTCGCCGACAACCAGTGCACTACCTTGTTGACGCCGTTTACCGATCTTGGATCAGCACTGCCTATCAGGATATGAACGAATTTCATCTCATCTAACCTTTCTATTAGAGCAAGAGTTGGACTTATAATTCGTATTTATGCTGCCACTGCAATGCCTTAGTTGGCATTAGGCTACCACAATCGCAGTCGGTATATAACACGGTTTGAAAGCTCCGATAGTACCTAAACTACATGGCTACTAGAGTGCCAAAGCATTGGCCATAGATACTTCTACATCGGTACGAAAATCGGCTATAACTTCCGCGATTTTTGGCAGGATATGCGACCGCTGCGCGATGAATTGATATACCTGCGCCGCCTGCTCCTCTGGAGTACCAGAGCCGAGCGCTGGAATGCCAGATATTGCAAGCAAGGATTGCACCTTTGCCTTCCCACCAAATGCAATCGGCAGCGTGCCAGCCAAAGAGGCAAGGATCAATGGATGCATTCTTCCACTGATCACTGCATCGGTTTGGCTATATATATTTAAGACGTCTTCCACAGTCTTCGCCTTCGCAGTAGTGACGCCTGGATGATCTTTGAATCTGGCTTGCACCTCGGCAAGCGCGTAGAGGTCATACTCCACCCGCAGATCATGAACTACCAACTGAACGGTGATGCCAGCATTCAGCAGAGCATCGACCAGTTGGATAGAGCGCGTAGTCGTTTCGCGAATTCGCTTGGGATCGTAAGCGATGAGCATCGCCACCTTAGGGCAACTACTGGCTTCAGATACCGTCCACTGCGGCAGTAGCGCGCGATCCAGCGAAAAAACTACATCCCTCGTCGTCCACACCTTATTTTCGTTGATACCCGCACGCTTTAAAATCTCTGTGGACTCTGCATCGCGGCAGGTGCAGACCCGCGCCAGCGAGTACACGTATCCGACAAGCATTCGCGGCAGCATACGATTTAAGCTCTCTGCGCCGATGCACACAACCAGTGGCTTCTTCCCGGAGACCCAGTTTATCAACAGAAACAGAGAACTCCAACCTACCGGCCACCCGAGCGAAGTGCCGTCTACCATCTGGCCACCGCCAACAATCAGGCGAGCCCTGCGCAGAATCCGAAGAGATACTGGCATGGGCCCCGATACGACCTCTATCTGCCACGCGTCGTACTGGGCTTTCACGTCGTCGGTTACACCGTGTGGGACCAATACATATTGCTTGGCAGAGGGCTCCAGTCTACGCAACTGTCGGGAAAGCGCCCATAAAATGGCTTCGTCCCCCAAGTTATGCCCGCCATAGCCGCCCCAAATTACAAATTTCTTCGCCACTCTATCTCCATTCCACAGCAACGCCTGGATATGCCAGCGAACAGCAGCTATTTTCAAAACTTTCGTTTTTCCCTACAACAGAAACTATAAGTGTTACAAATACGAAGCCCCTACGTTATCGAGCAGATCCCTGTAAAGCTCCTTTGCGAAGGCGGCGCGGGAGGTCCAGGAGAAATCCTGTGCGCCCCGCCAAGCGGCCTCGGACATATAGTTTCGCTGCTCCAGTGACATGCCTGCGAAACGATCCAGTGCTTCAGATAAGTTGCGAACCGTCTCCTGTATTGAGGAGCCGATCTGCACCTTCAGCGCCGTCTCGTCTGGAATGAGATCTCGCGCTCCACTCAGATTCAGCGTGATCACGGGCAGGCCCACGCTCATTGCTTCTAGATTCTGTGATCCGAAGCTATCTCGAAGACTTGTAAACAAAAGCGCATCGTGCGTGGCGTAGGCCTCGCGGACCTGCATCCACGTCAGCCGTGCCCCTTCCCAATGTACGCGGCCTATAAGTGAACGGTCCGCAATCATCCGTTCCACCGTCTTGGCCGGGAGGCCATCTCCAACCAGTGTCAGGTGTATCTCCGGACGTGCTTGTGCGAGTGCGTCCAGTGCAAGGGGTAGCCCTTTCCTCGGCAGGAAACGCCCAACCCATAGCAGTCGAACTGGAGAAGCTTTGCTGAAAACTCTGGGCATCTCTGAGCGGAAGTCCTGGCGCGAGCCGGTGTCGCACAGCAACTGCACACGACGGCAACCGGCGTTCTCTGCGAGCGCAAGCGTATCCTTGTTCGTCGCCAGCACTATACTTATGCGCTTCATCCATGCCCGGTAAAACCATAGCCATGGCAGCAGATGAGTCATGCGCGTCCGCTTGCGTTCCTTCTTTTCGTCGCCGCCAAAATATGGCAGCAGACTTTCGGGAGTAGTCTGCCCGCCACCAACTGGACCAAAGATGGTTGGCACGCCAAGCCGCCAGAGCTGCGTGGGAAGATGCACACTGCCGTAGGAGACATGGTGTACCACATCGAAGGCGACCTCTCGTGCCAACGATCTGGCTTGACGCAGCGTGATCCACTGCCAGAGCAGATAGTGCTTTGCGCCCGAACTCATTGGGTCCAGCCATGGCACATCTACATAATGAGGGTGCAACCGAGGGCAGGGTTTTTCCTGCAGGTAGGCGTCGATTGAATTCCTGTTCCTACCCGCCGTAAAGAGATAGACCTCGCACCCTGCCCCTGCCAAATGGAGTGCCCAGTTCCAACCGGTTCCAGGTTCTGAACCGGCGTTGGGTCGACAGGCATAGGCTGAAAGGAGAACGTTCATCTTGAAAATCTGGGCCCTTTGATCCTAGTTCGGAAGAACTTCAGACTTCTACTGGAGGCGTCGATAGGAGCTCACGCCTCATCCGTCGCACGCGCAACACCAACCCAATGCCGATCACGCCTTGGAAAAGAACCTGCGTTGCAATCATACCCAACATAACGCCCGTCAACCCGAGACGCTTGGCAAAAGGCCCTGCAAACAGAATCGAGAAACCAGTCATTGCGAGATACGACCAGAAGATCGGCGCCGTGTATTCCAGAGCCTGCAGACCTGCCCTCAACGGGCCGGCAAAAAAAACCATAAGATACATCAGTGCGTAAAGCTGTAGTACATGGCCGTAACCCGCATATTTGGCGCCGTAGACAAGCTTGAGCCAGAGTGCCGGGCGGACAGCAACCACCGTCACAAAGAGCAACGTGATCATTCCCCAACGCCACATAATTTGCTTAATGTAATGGAAAGATGCATCGAACCCTTTGCTATGCATACGGCGCGCGGCCTCTGCCGGCACAACATTG
>Ga0137385_10001209_pt1 | contig 21516 bp, 22 predicted proteins | sample SagtaG_FD_104921 | JGI IMG/M metagenome (GOLD analysis project Ga0137385, IMG submission 104921) | Vadose zone soil microbial communities from Sagehorn Ranch, Mendocino, California, USA - Sage2_R_80_16 metaG | ecosystem: Environmental > Terrestrial > Soil > Vadose zone | place: USA: California... | reverse complement strand
GGTGCGCTGCATGAGGCATCCGAAAGCTGTTTCTCTGGGTAAGAGGATTGATACATCGGTACGTTCTTGTTTCGTCCGTTTGAGCGGGCTCACCAACAATGCCAGCCCAGCACTTTTCAGGTCTACCATATCCATGAGCTTGTCCAGTAATACCACCGTTTTGAAGCCCAGCGCTCGCACAAGAACAGGGGTTTTTAGTCCTAGTGCTGCTGAAATTCTGCTGTTGCCGAAGGAGGCAAACTGAATATTGAACAGCACTACATCTGGCTTGCTCTTTCTAATTGCTGCTAGGATGCGTAAAGGATTGTTCCAGGACCCAAAGTACCAGCAGGACACGAAGTCAGTTGCGGCTCCTGGTTCACTTGATAGTTGCTCTACCAGGTAGTGTTGGCCTTCCGACAATTCGTCAGTCAGTAGGATGAGATCACTCACTTCCGGCTTTTGGTCTAAATAGCGCACAAAGTGATAGGCGTATTCGTTCAGACTACCTTTACCTGGGGGATGAGTGGTGACGAGGAGAATTCTCATCTTAGACTTTGGCAATTGCATTATTACAAAATCTCCCTAGAACATCTTTAGGTCGAGAGCAGGAGGAACTCCTGGTTTTTGTGTATTCATTCTTCTGCAATACCCTGACTGCGAAATCTCTCTAAAGATATTTCTCAGCAAAGTACGTTGAAACTGAAAGGTTTAAAGAGCATGACATTAATACTTGTGCCTTGAGAGGCATCTCTTTCCAAAGCGTAAAGAATGGTCACTCTGATACCTGCTCTTATGAGTGGGGGCGGTTAGCTTAGTTGGCAAGTACGCTGCGTTAGCATCGCCGAGGTCACAGGTTTAAGCCCTGTACCACCCATGATGGAAGAGCGGCGGATTCTGGTCGCTTCTTTTACATTACCACAAGTGGACAACGAGCGTAAAGCAACGGCTTACCTTGAACAGGAGCTTCTCAAAAGCATGCCAATAGGAAGGTAGAGCGGGATAAGTATCTAATCCTACATCTGTCAGCTATTTCCTATATAGTTAAGACTATACTGCCTGAACTCCAGTTGTGTGGTCCTGGCTAAGTCCTTGGCATTCATGGTACTATTAAGCCTAAATGACGGTCAGAGGTGGTGCATGTCAGTATGCTGGAGGGTATCTCGTTATAGCGATTTTTAGCGAGGGTATCGGCGAACAGAGAATCTAAGCGGAGACTTGGGAAGAAGTGTCACCAAGGGATCATCTGTCAGCCAAGAGAGAGTACCTAATAGTACCCAAATGGTTAGTGAAACGCCTGATACACGGGGAAAGGGCAAGGCGGAAGATGAGCACCAGTGGGGCAGCACTGAAAACGGGCAGATAAGGCTGAAGAGAAACGTGCGTGGAGACGGAAGGGATGTACGTCAATGACTGTACAGTTGTCTGTCAATAAAAAAGAGGAAAAACGCTTCCTAATAAAGCCACTTTTCAGGCATCTTAATCCGCATCTTCTCTTGGCCCTCGTGCTGGCTATAGTCTATCACGGCGGGCTCCTGCTTTCTGGTAGTTATACAAAGACCTATGATGCCTATCTCCACATTTTTTTTGCTGACCACTATGCCCATGCCTGGTTCGATGATTGGGAATATCGCTGGTACACGGGTTTTTCCATGACCAGTTACCCTCCGGGAGCACATCAAAGTATCGCGCTGATATCGTTTTTAGTGGGCTTGCAGAACGCTTATATTATAGTACAGCTTCTCAGTATTTTGTGGATAATTTGCGGGGTGTATCGCTTCTCTCGTCTCTGGGTGAGCGAGGAGGCCGCCGGGTATGCCGCTTTGTTAGCAGTTTTTTCTTCCAGCATCGCGGAAACAGTGCATGTTTACGGGCAGTTGCCTACCACTTTTGCACTTGGTTTTTTACTCAATTCACTGCCTTATTTGAAGCGGTGGCTGGAAGAGGGAAGGTGGAGTTCTTTGCTCGTAGGCTGGACAGTCAATGCTGCTGCAACGGCGGGGCATCATGTTACTACCTTGTTCGGAATGATCTTTTTTATCGGCCCGGTGATCGTTTCGGCTATCGTAGAGAAATTTCGCCAGCCGCTGTTAGATGAGTCCCCTCAGCACACTGTCTGCTTCACTTGCCAGAATTTAAAGGCGCTGATGCTGCGTCGTTTGCATTACATTCTCCCGACGACCTTTCGCTCAGGAGTGTACGGAATAGGAATGATCATAGTAATGGTAGTGGTGGTGCTACCATACTGGGTATGGAGCATTTCTAATCCAATTACCCAGGTTCCTATTCCACATCCTTCGCGCGACTCCTATATTGCCAATCTCAATGCCGGGTTGATTTTCTGGCTGATCCCTTATAGTCTATCTCTTCTAGCTTTACCCTATATTCTTTATAGAGGGCTGAGTTCGAAGGCATGGCCTCTAGTTATTTCGTTTGGGATGCTTTTCCTACTAGGCCTGGGCGGCACTACTCCTATCCCTCGCTTAATCTTGCGCAGCGTGTTTGATATTTTAACATTCGACCGCTTCACGTTTTGGGCTACTGTTATTGTGCTGCCTTTACTCGGTGAATTCGTAGTGAGCCTGCGTCACCGGGGATTAGCAAAGTATCTCCAGGAGCATTTTGGCTTTTTTACTTGGCATAGTATGCAGGTGGTTCTGTTAATAGCTTACCTGCTACTCTCAATATGCGTTGCTAATTTTACCAGATTTGTACGCATTGAGCCCGATCCAATTGATATGCAACCTATTGTCCATTTTTTAGATCGTGATCAGCACTGGCGCTGGCGTTACCTGACTCTCGGTTTTGGCGATCAGATGGCTTGGCTCTCAGCTCAAACTACCGCTACCACGGTAGATGGAGATTACCATTCCGCTCGCCACTTGCCCGAACTCACCTCCTATCCTGTCGAACGCCTGGACGGGGCGAAATATCATGGTATACTAGCAATCCGTTCACTCCAGAAATTCCTGACAGCGCCAGAAAAGTATAACCTGAAGTTCGTTTTTTCCAATGATCACTTCTATGATCCCTTACTGTATTTCTCAGGATGGCACCGCCTGCAACAATTGGAAAACGGGATCATCGTATGGGACCGGGAGAACGTCACGCCTTTGCCAGATGTATTACCACGTAAAGAGACGCCTCTCTACCTGCGAATTATGTGGGGCATCTTGCCAATGACGACTATTATTTTGGCATGTATTGCCATGAGTGTGCCTTTATGGTGGCCTGCACTAGGGAGGTTTTTCGAGTTTTTAGGGGTAGGGAGATTCGTAAGGAGATTGAAAAGCGTCAAATCAGAGAAGAGAAAGCTTTTCCGCAAGGCTGGTCTCGCAATCTGCAACTTCACGACTCAAGTTCATGATCGCCTATTGCGCTAGTCAAAACTGCCAAAGGAAGAGGAAGTTCAGACTAGACGCTGGCAAATTTAGTAGAACTGGTTGGAAGATAGCAAACGCATGAAACCGGCGCTATCGAGTGCAGTTCTACCCTATGTACCCACTATGTTCTTTAATAACATTATCTCCGCTATTGTCTATCCAAATGCTCTTGTTGGAAGCTTTATACTACCGGTACTTTGTCGCCAAGGGAATTTCCGCGCTCGGAGAGGAAACAAGTGCTTTTTTCTCTCGTCTGAGGAGCCCAACTTTCATCTGCCTTCAACAGAGAGCCAGTTCCGATATTTCCCCAGTCCACAAACTACCGCTACAGCGGTGGGCGGAAAGATTGAGCCATCCAATTCTCGATCAAAGGAAGGAGGAGCTGCTTCTATATAGCTCAATACTTCTGTTCGCCGCTAATAGGCTCAGCTACTCTAGTACTTACCCATATACCATATTCATGGGCTAAAAACATTGCAATTATACTTCCTGACTGGGCTGAATCGCTTCCAACCTGCTACAGCAGATTAGCCTTATCAGCAGTTGTCTGTATACTCGATTTTCTCTGGCAGATATCCTATCTTAATAAGTGGCACAAAGAAGTTGTCTCTACAGAACCCACCGCTCCTGAGACGATAGAGTGAAACTCAGAAGATGTTAGTGGACAACACCCTGTTTTCGATAGGGAAGCGGGAAACAAGACATGACGAGAACCTGCCACTGGCGTTTTAGCCTCAAAACAGCCGCTTACGCCGCAAAAGCAAAATTGTGTGAAGTGAGAAAAGACTACTCGCTCTCATTGATACCAAAGCTGAATTAGCTTATAATTAAGCACTACTAGAAAGTGTAGACAGATTAACGCGCAAAATAGGCTGGGGGTGGGTGCTCATGCAGGTAGAAATCTTCTGTTGTTACGCTCACGAAGATCAAGCACTTTTAAAGAAACTCATCACGCACCTGGCATCACTAGAACGACAGGGATATATCAGAATATGGGCTGACAAAGATATTGGTGCAGGAGCGGAATGGGAGCAGGAGATCAACAAGCACCTCAACATAGCCCATATCATTCTCTTGCTGGTCAGTCCAGATTTTATAGCATCGGATTACTGCTATAGTAAAGAGATGGTGCGAGCATTGGAACGCCATGAGCAGAGTGAGGCGCGAGTTATTCCCATTATTCTTCGTCCAGTCCATTGGCAAGGAGCACTTTTTGGTAAACTCCAGGCACTTCCTACAAATAGAAAACCCGTTACAAGTTGGCGTAAATCTGATGAAGCGTTCGTAGCTATTGTAGATGAGATTCGCAGAATCGTAGATGATTTGAGAAAACCTCTACCTCAAGGAGATCCAATTGTAAGGGAAGCTGTACAAAAACTTGTAAAGGGTTCAGGAGAGCAAATAGATGCAGTTAAACGTATCATAAATGTGTTAGATGAACTCGGTCAGGAGCAGAAGAAAGTTAGCGAGTTAAAAAGTGTGCATAATATGCTGCACGAAGTAGAAGTGGCACTAGCACCACTTACACGTTGGTTTTCATTTTCCAAACGTAAAGAAGTGCAAGTGATGCCAGATATTGACTACATTGAAAGCGAATGGCGGGAAGTATGGAGAAAAATCGGAGCCTTAAGATATTTTGCTGAACAGAAAATGACATATCTAGAAGAGAGACGCCTCAAAGTTGGAAATGATAGCATGAGCGGTCCTTTGTGGATCGTAGAATTACTAAATGCACAAAATGATTTTGATGCAAGTCTGGAAGAACGGAATATCCAAGGAATGGGAGATGTATTGGATGACCTTCTTCATAAATGTCGTACTCATCTCCAGTGGATTGATGGTCGTCTATTAATGGCAGTTGATCAAGTTGATCAACTTTCGGATAAAATATTGAGGAGCTTGCACTTTGACTCAACAACCAACATTTGACGAAATTCAAAAGCAGCATCAAGAACTGCTTCGTCAACTTTCGGAAATTGATGATGTTGACCTTGACGCTCCACAAATGAAAGCGTTCCTCGAGGGAGTGAGAGGATTCCTTAAAACCCTTGCTCAAGCAGGAACATTTACTGAAAATACTGAACAACGCTCATTGTTACGCGACTTCATTCGCTACTGGTCAAGCATTATTAACGATAAAACTGGGAATCTTCCAATTGTTCAGCTACAGCCTTTCAATTTATCTCTATCCCCTAGAAGATCACATGGAAACTTCTTCCGAAGACCTTCTTTGCTCTTTGCTGTGTTCATACTTATAGTTATATCCTTTATTATATTTATCTTATTTAAATCGTCTATCTTTCATCCACCTTCTACCCCAACTCCCTCGCCAAATGCAACAGGATTGACACTACAAAAGGTACAAGCATGGTGTATTCCTAGTAGTAGTGGAACATGTAATCTTAGCCGCTTCGAGCAACTCGTTGAAAGCAATAGGTATGTAAACCCGAACGGAGTGCATATGAAGTTAGGTGGTCCAGTTTCATTTAATGTACCAGCAGGCATTTCCGTTGACTTCTGGGATTGCTCCAAGGCAAGTAGTGGTGTCTCTGTCTCAGGCCCAATAAAGCTTCCTCGCGTATGCAAGGCTTCCTTCCGCATAACTTCTAAAGGCTCTACTTAATTTTCAGGCCAGTTTTAAGGATGGAAGAGTTCATACAAATCTTCCCTCTTCCTGATAAACAAACTTTCAAGTCGCATTAGCCTCAGTGCTGACAAAAAGAAGCCATTTTTATCCTAAATCGTGAAAACTGATACTGAAGTTGTTGAGTTGCTGAACTGATATATTCTACAGGTGCCAATAATTCTATTGTTGAGTCTCGTAAACTCGTACCCCTTGCTGCCTTCACGAAGGAGCTAGGATCTTCTTCAGAAAACTGGAATGGTAACGGGAAGGAGAGCATATGCGACAGCGAGGACAAACGACGACGTTTCAGACACGCCTGGAGATCAGCGAGTATGCGGCTGCTGGGTTGAACGACGCACAGCTCGCAACAGCAGTCGGTTGCTCCGTGTGGACGGTACGCAAGTGGCGGCGACGCGCCAAGCAGCAGGGACGCGTTGGCTTAGCGAAACCGATGGGCCGTCCTGCACCTGCGCAAGCTCCATCCTGGCTGGGGACCGAACCCGCTGTTAGCTGCACTCAAAACGCATGTTGACTTTCGAGATCAGCCTCTGCCGAGCCGAGCACGCATCGCGAACTGCTCAAACAGGCTGGCCAGACACGCCGCTATCAACCCCATCATGTCTTGATCCAACCGCCTCGAGTCCCACTGAGCATTCCCCATCAGGAATGGCAGATGGATGCGGCATCCGCATCATGCGGGTCGAAAGGGTGGGGCAGGTGAGCCTGATCAGTGTGATTGATATCGTCAGTCGGCTCAAGGTCGAAAGCTACCCAGGCATGGAAAACCACGAATCCTGGTTTGCCCGACTATCAACTGACCTTGCTCCGAGCGTTCTTAACCTATGGCTTGCCGGAAACGCTGACGCTAGACCACGGCACGGTCCTCTATGATACTACAACGTCCTCTCCTTTTCCCACGCGGCTGCATTTGTGGCTCCTGGCGTTAGGGATCTAGGTGCGCTTTACGCGCAAACGTTGTCCCACCGATCACGCCATCATTGAACGGACCCATCAAACGATGACGGCCCAGGCACTCCTTGGGCAAACGATTGCCGACGGACAATACCGGCTCGACCTGCCCCTGCTCAATGAGCGCGTTCTGCCGGGCGAAATCTGCCATCGCGAATGTAGGCCCTTGGCGGGGCCAAAGTGATTGAATGGGCGAGCGCGCAAGACTGGTAAGTCATAAGTGATGAAGTATTGCTAGCCATACAGGTCTTGTGCCAGTTTCGAGACTCTGTAGTGGCTTATGGATCGAGGTAAAGTCTCCTCGTTGATGGGATGCTCCTCTGGCTTTACTAATCCATACTGTTCTCCTGAACCTATCAGTACAACCCGAGGTGATAAACGTTCTGCTCGCAATGCTTCGAGCAAGTGTACGGCGCCTCCAGCATTAAGTTGAAGCGCAGAGAGAGGATCACTCCAGGATGCTGCAACTGATAATTGTGCAGCAAGATGGAAGATGAGATTCGGTCGTGGCTGCCTTACTGCCTGGCGCACATCCCCTGGTTCGGTGATATTAGCTATGATGGGTGTTACACTGCGCATGGCTGCTACAGTAGCGCGGGTGTGGAAAATCTACAAAATCCAAAGAGATGTGCGTGTGGATAAAGGGTACGACAATGTTCTACTAAAAATATCCGCCTACAAAGCCTAAGAACCCTGTAATAAGGTTACTTGTAGGAGTAAACATATTCGCAGATATCCTTTCCGTTGTGCACATTTCCTTCAAAAGACATGGATTGAGACAAAACAAAGGCTGTACTCACCGGTGCCAAATGATATCTACTTAGACAGATTATCCTAACTCCGCTGAAACGAGCTCCAGGTCACTCTCTACCATCATAGCTACTAGTTGCTCAAACGTTACCCTGGGACGCCATCCTAGTTGTTTGTGAGCTTTGGAGGCGTCTCCGATTAAATTATCGGCCTCAGCGGGCCGAAAGAGCTCTGGGTCTACTTCGACATACTTTGGCCAATCGTTGATACCCACGCACTCGAAGGCTGCTATAACAAAGTCGCGAACACTATGAGTTATGCCCGTAGCAATCACGAAATCATCGGAGCTATCCTGTTGTAACATACGCCACATAGATTCTACATAGTCGCCGGCGAAGCCCCAATCGCGTTGAGCCTCTAGATTGCCCAGTACCAATTTTTTCTGCAGGCCCAGGCGAATTCGAGCCACACCGTAAGATATTTTACGTGTTACGAACTCGTGTCCACGTCGCGGCGATTCGTGGTTAAACAGGATGCCTGAGCAGGCAAACATATTGTAGCTCTCGCGAAAGTTCACCGTAATCCAATGCCCGTAGAGCTTGGCTACTCCGTAGGGACTGCGCGGATAGAATGGAGTCGTCTCGTTCTGAGGGACGGCCTGAGCTTTGCCGAACATTTCACTAGTCGAGGCCTGATAGAAGCGGATGGGCCAGTCGCATAATCGAACGGCCTCTAACATACGTGTGACACTCAGTGCGTTATACTCACCAGTGGCAACCGGTTGCCGAAACGATTTGCCCACAAATGACATGGCTGCAAGATTATACACTTCGTCCGGCTGTGAGTAACGTAGAGCCTGGACGATCGACAATTGATCAAGTAGATCAGCATCGATCAATTCGATATCATTTAGTAGGTGGCTAATGCGCTCAGTGTTAAATGTGCTTGTGCGACGAATCATGCCATAGACCTGGTAGCCTTTTTGCAGAAGAAATTCGGCTAGGTAACTACCGTCCTGTCCCGTGATGCCAGTGATCAATGCGCGAGGCATAGATGCATACCTCCAAAGTCTTCGTAGTGGGTGTTGAGTTACGAACTGATCGAGTGTCATTACTCATTGTAAAGATTGTAGAGGTTCAGGCTTCCAAATGCAAGAAGTAATCTTCGAGCATTGCCCTCTCGACGGTGGAGGTGGCCATTCCTGCGATTACCAAGGGACTTCGATAATACCTTTGCTTCATCCACTGAGCGCATGTTTTTCGATGAAGCCATCTTGTCATTCGATAGCACCACGCTTGGCTTAAGCTAAGAAGTCGTAAAAATAACTTAGCAGGAGGGGCCTTTTGCGGCACAACTGACCAGAGAAGGCGGATTATCTCCGCAGGCTTCCCCTTTACACGGTCTTACTTCGTCCTCACTTACCCGCAACAAGAGGGATCTAACGTGCAAAAAAACTCACCACGTAATGCTCCTTTGCTTCGCCCTGGGAGCATACCAGCTCCCCGAATCGTTCACTGGCTCCCTTCAAAAAGGAACATTCGGACCTGGAACACGCTCAGGCCCACTAAGGTAGTATCTGACCCGCCCAGTCTTGGGGAGGATGTAATTAGGGATTGCGCCCGCGTGCTACAAGTTCTTCACGCACCCATACTGGAAACAGGAGGCTGCCTGCCGGCCACTGTCGAGATGCCCCAGTTCGTGACCATAGACACGAACCTCGATGCCTGTGCTCACTACGGGTGTATCTGTTCTAGGATGATGAGAGAAAAATACGACCTGAAGGCCCTTGATTACTGAGTAAGGATGCAGAGGAGGAATCAGCACTGCATCACTGAAGCGTGTGTGTGAGCACGCAGAGACAAGAGAGCCAGCGCAGGGAGGAGACTTCGATGCGAAAGAACAAGTGTTCCGATATTACTAGAAATATCAATAAATAATCGAACCGGAACCGACGGGCTACGGCTTCTCTCTCACCAGTGCTGATCCACTTCCATTCACCCTCTAGTTTCCTTTATCAAAAGCTCCAACAGCTTCTTCAACAAGACCCGGGCGCTGCCAATCATTCCTTGTTGCCGGTCACACACCGACATCCAGGGCCCGCTAAACCTCAACACGGGATTCCTGCTGTCGAATGGCCGACGGTACTACGCCGCGTCATGGAGCACCAGGAACCGCTACGGAAGGTAGCAGACGATTATGGAGTATCCTACGAAACGATTAGGCGAATCGTGCGAGTTGCTCGAAAGCAATCGAGAACAGGTTAGGTATGCTCTATTCCTGTGGACGCTTGCCAGATCGTCGTCGAAGTTCAATACGGGCAAGTGTTTCTGTAAGCGCTTCAACTTCAGGAGGTAATCCAGACATAGAGTGTGCGGCTCGGTACTTCAAACGGAGTTCAAGCAGATTGTTCACGATCTCTCCGCAGTGATCTATTAATTGATCTGCTTTTATGAACGACTGAGAAACAGCCTCACGTAACTCCGGCTCTTCTTCCTGAAGGTTTTCCGTCGCTTGGTCAAGGAAGTCTACAATAGCATTTGCTTCCGCGTAGCAAGATTCAGCATGTTGAAACGCTTGCTTGAGAAGAGGATGTTCTGAGTCAGGCATAGCACACTCCTTTTATAGAGAACGATTGTTCTTACTCGATCTTTGGAAACAGTGTAGCACAGACAGATGCTTTTTCATAGGCTGAAAAGGAGAGCGAGAGCAATGACAAATCAGCAGTTAGCAATCAATCAGCGCCAGAAACCCATTGAAGGGTATCGGGGAGCACTGATCTACAGGCAGGAGTATGGGTATAAGCTCATCACCATGATGATCGATCTACGTACCCCCGACGAGCGAAGCAACGTGACGAGCCATGTGTAAGACCTCGACATTCCAAAAGAAGCCGAATATCTTCCCGCAGGCTCACCACTCGCCGCTATAGACCTATACCACTTTCCGGCGACTGATGGCATGGAGATCAAGCTGACCATCAGGAGTCAAGCGGGAACAGACACAGCATGCTACATCGTCAAGACAACCGGCGTTGAGGAACATTCCTCTTTTCTCTGGTTAGATGTGATAAAAGCGCGTGACGGTCTCCGGGAGCGTCATACACCGCCCTTCGATCAAGATTACGATGTCAGGTCAGAAGCAGGAGAGAACTATGAAGCAATTCAGCAGTATTGAGAAAATCGATACAGGGATTCTTTATGTGCTAGAGCTTACTTCGAGCATCTCTGTGTTACTGCTAGCATTCGGGCTGATCGCCAGTATGGCAAATGTCTTGACCAAAGGGGCGGTACTGACTGACAACATTTTTATGCAACAGGTGTGGGCCTGGACGCAGTGCATCGCCATTGATGCCAGCGTTGCAGGCACCATCATTCGCACGTTTCGCTATTACGCGCAGCGCGAACGAGTCAAATACCTACTGTATGGATTCCTCTCCATGCTCTTGCTCTTTACGGCAGCTATTGTCAGCAATATTGAGAGTGTCCAACAGACGTTAAACATTGCACTTGATGTGGCCTATGTGTATGTGTTTATCCCTGTCGAGGCATTAATCTGGATACGTTCTCTCACTATTGTGCTGCTGATTGTGGCGCACGCCTTACGCCATGTGCAGCTTGAGCCAGAGCAACCTGCACCCGCAGCAGCTTCCGCACCGCAACTGGCATCACTGGCTCTGACGCCCGAACTGGTAGACGCGCTACGAGCAGCACTCGCGCAAGTGACTGTTTCAGCGGAAGTGGAACTACGGTCATGGCAAGAATTACCCTCTCCCGAGGGCGAACGGAGGGCGAATACTGCCCAGGAAGCCACCGCAGAGTGTGACCATAAACAACTGACAAACGAGAGCGAACAGGGTGCGAACAACTATGAGCGTGTGAAGGCATACCTTGCCGCTCATCCACAAGCGACGGACCGCGCTATTGCTGATGCCTTGACGATTAGCACCAGCACCGCGAACAAATGGCGAAGGCGCATCAGAGGAGCATAATGTCTGAGAGCCTCCTTGTTTTAGAGCTGAACTGATCGACGAAAAGGAAGGGTCGATGCTTAATTATTCGCTCACAAAGTGCAAGGTTGTCATTAACATGCGATAGGTCGGTGCGAACGCCTTCATCCTGGAGCGCTGAGCCAAGTAAACGACTAGAGTAGATGTCACAATTACCGCTCTTGTACCTTTTTATTCGCTAATTAAGCCTTGTTTGATTGCCGATTTCATGGCAACCTTACACTTTGTCAGAGAGGTATTGTTAGCAGCACATCGTTACATAATAATCGGTATAGTATCTTTGCACTGCACGCTAGATTGGAGCAAAATTGGCTTGCAGTGTTCACTTGGTCGGTCTGTGTGTTGTTCATCTTCACAGCATCGCAGAGGAATGCTTCCCTTTCTTCCAGTTAATGGAGCTCAACTCCTGAGTTGTTACTGCTCATTAATTTCGACCTTTTCGATGTTTTTCCAAGGAACACGTATTGGATAAGAAATTATGAGAACTTATGTTCTATTATAACTATATAGAAAATAATAAATCAGATGATATTGTATTTTTCGAAAAATTATGGGATACTAAATGATATACCTCTAAATCAGCCCTGGATAATAAAGCAGTAGCACACTCTCTGCACATGCTGGAATAGCTAGAGGGAGCTTGGGAGATGAACTATTCTTGGATAGCGTATGAAAACGGGTTGCAATTCCTTCTCCAACGCATTTCCCGAAACCATTCTAAGTATAACAACATATGCGCTCTACGAACGCGCTTGCAGGAGAACATCGCTCAAGCGAAATCGCATCGTGACACGAACGCGTTACACGTGGATCGCAAGCGCATTCTAGCTGATCTGAATAGCGTAGTATGGCAAGTGACGGAAGACAATTTCATTCAAGTGTGCATAGCAAACTGCCGCTTGTTCAAGTATCTTGCCCATGTCTATGGAACTGCTTATTACGCGCTTGATGTCTTCGGAGACGAGCGTGTCTGGACTGATCAGTGTCAACGTGTTGTTTCTGATTTTCAGAAAAGACCAGCTGGTACCGAGGCAGCGAAAGAAGTTATAGAGAGTACCAGAGTAGCGCTCTTTCATATCGATGTCCGTGTTTTCGAATTGATACGACTTGTACAGGAGTATGAACGCATTTGCAGGCTGTCAAGCAGGAGGATAGGGAACAAGCGCGATGAAGTTATTCGTCAATTGAACATGTTTGTTGAGGAAATGCAGACGATTGATAACGAGTCTTTTAAAGAGCTTATTGAATGGTATCAGGAAACTATTTTGTCTGTTGGCCCATCGCAGGCGCTTTCCGGCTCTACAGATGAAGACATCGCTCTAACCGAAATGGCTGCCAAACCGGAGCAACAAGATCAGGAACTTGCTCAACAATTAGCATTCCAGCACGGAGAAGAACCTTCTCAACAGTCTGCACATCAGCGGAAGAAGAAACCTTCTCAACAATCGACGCCCCAGCGTATGGAGGATGCTTCTTCCTCTGAGGAGGAGATTGATCAAACGACCTTACGTGAGGCGATGGTGCGCGTATTTAACATGGAAGACCTGCGAAGTCTGTGCAGTGATATTACACAGGCTCTCCGCCTTGATGGCATCGATGATCCAGTCTACCTGGATTTGCTGGAAGGAACTGGCTTACGTGGGAAAGTGCAGAGCATAGTAGAGCACCTTGCTCGGCGAGATTATCTCTCTTATCTAATTGTAACAGTGTGCCGAGCCAGACCGCGTCTCAAATTTTGCAAAGACCGTGCATTTGCTCGCAGAGAGAACCAAAAGAAAGCGACATGAAAGCGATGTGAAAACCAGGCCTCCAGGCCTTTTTCGCTTGACAATATATCGATGGTACGTTATGCTTTAGATGCGAACAAATGTTTTTTCGATTGTATTTGTTATGATAGTGCTTCCCTCCTGCCACATCTTGCAGGAATCCTAGAAAATACGTTACAGGCAGTATGAGATGAAGCGAGTGTATTTGCAGTGCCACCACGACCAGCGAGAAATCCGTGTAGTTCTCTTGAATATTGGAGACAGGTTGTGGCAACTATTGAGCGATCCCTTGGTACAACATTGGGAATCCAATTTACCCAAACCGTGTTAACCGACTATGCAAATAAATTACTCAGCGTAATTGCGGCACTACGAGAAGCGTCAGACACAGACGTGAGAAGGTGTGTGCGTTCGAGAGAGGCTGTGACGGAGAATATATACGAGGCATGTGATGAATTGCAGCTTGCCTTGCAACAATTGATAGAGAAGGATGAGAGAGGCAAAAACAGGCAATTTCTCAAGTGTCTTCGTAATGCTCGTAAGAAACTGGCAGATGCTCTTAAATACTGGTAATGAGGATGTTCATGGTAAGCTTTAGATTCTGCTTATTCAATGAAGGGATAAAGCAATGAACGATGACCAGATAGCTGGCAGAAGTGTAGTTCTTTCATTGGATAGACGACATGCTCCGGTAATGGTAAAAAGTAGCAGTGTCGGAGAGCTAAAAAGATATTTCGTGGAGGTCATAGAAAATGTGCTGCACGATGATCTCACATTATTTGAGGGAGGAGAAAAGATCTGGTCGGATCAGTGTGATGCCACTGTTTCCCATCTCAATACGCTGATAGCACTAGTACAGAAATTCTGCGCGGCAATTGATGACCAACCATGCACCTCTCTCACGGTAACCACTTCTCCATCAAATTACGCTCTTATGGTGAAGCTCCATTACGCGAATATGCAGCTCTGTAGATTGCGGGATCTGGTCACTGCCTTTCGTTCGTACTGCCAGGGAGGATCAAAACGGACTGGAAAGAAACGTGAAGAGATCTGCCATTGGCTCCAACTCTTCAGGCAGCATAGTGAAGATATGCTGCAAAGCATGGCCCTTCTCCAGGAGGAGCATCTCTTAGAAAGGCTTGCTCAACGCGCTTCAGAGATGACATCTGCATTATCCCCATCTCTTCTGGCAGAAGGTAAGTCCTCTAGCTGCCAGCAACAACCACAGACTGAAAAGGGAGTTGTTAATCTCGCTCAGTGGAAGCGATCCCATACTGAGTATCTCAGACGCGGACCGGAGGGGCATAGTGAGGAACCTCATGCTCTCGTACAAAACGCGGAAGAGGTTGCTGGTGAAAGACCGTTCTCTGAGTGAGATAGTTTAGTAGAGGTTGCTATTGGGCAGGCGACGTCAGCACTGCCCCAGGCATCCAGAAATACGATAGCGCGTGTGTTTTCCTCAAGAGAGTTGGACCGCGAACGCGCCTGGAGGAATAAACACCATCGGGACTCATGGCACTGATGGCCGAGAGATGATCAAGCGTGAGCAGAACTCGAAATTCGGGGTCTGACCGACTGGTGCCCAGGTTTTCACTCCCATTGGCAAGAGAGAAAAGCCCGCAGCTTTCCTGTTGCCAGGAGCTATCGCATTGACGAGCTCAAACATTCGGCGGTTGTAGATTCCACTCGATTCCTCAGAGCAACCTCCAAACATGGCCGAGGTGACGGCGTACACCAAACGCGCGTTCAAGGATGACGGCGACATGCTTGGCCGTCCAGCGGGTTTCCCGAAAGTCATATGCCTCCGCTCCTCGCTTGAGCAGCCCAGGAAGGTGAGCTTTTTGCTCCTGCATGAGTCGCGGTGTCGGTCCCACCGGCGGAGGACTCGCTAGTGGGCCGCTTGTCACGCCCCTTGCCTTTGCTGAGAAAAAGGGATACGATGAAGAAGAAGAGATGCGTTGCTCCTTTTCTTCAGTGAGAGAGAAACATGTCTCGCCTACAAAAAGCTCCCTTGCGCCTCTTAAGCGCGGAAGAACGGGACCAGTGAGAATGTCTCAGCCGTTGCTTGACCCGACCTGCCGATCAAGTGATCCATGCCGAAGAGGTGCTGGCGGTGGCGGACGGCCACACCTTTACCGATGCCGCCAAGCTGGCAGGACGCAAAAGCGGTGATGCGGTCGCTCATCTCATTGTCCGCTTCAATAGAGAAGGGCTTTCTGCTCTGGAAACACGCCATGGGGCGGTCCTCTCATCCGTTACACCGCGGTCGAGTGTGAACGTATTCTGCGGGAGTTGCGACGCGCTCCTGATGGCCTACCCAAAGTCAGCACCTCTACGATCTTCTGTGTCTTGCATGAAGCAGGATTCTCTTGGCAACTAGATCGCACCTGGTGCGACACGGGTAAGGCCATTCGTGTGCGAAAAAGTGGGCCGGTCGAGGTGACCGATCCAGATGCCGATGCAAAAAAAACTCATCGAGCAGGCATACACGCTAACTGAACAAGAGGGGCTGCCCGTTTGGACGCAAGATGAAGCGGGCCCGTATCAGACCATCCCGTATCCTGGTCAGCAGTGGCAACCGGAAGGAGAACCTGGCAAGCAGCCCCACGAATAGAACAAGAACGGGACCGCCAAACTGCTCACCTTGTTTCAGGAAGCTCCCGGCAAGGTCCGCGTCAAAGGCGTCACCACGTGTCCCAACGCCGTCTTGCATGATTGGTTGCAACACGAATTGACCCAGATTCTCACTCTGCTCCCTGACCCGCCTGAACTCAGCCCAGAGGAGAATCGCGCTCGAGGGCCACGCTGGCAAGAGGGCTTACAGGTCGCACCGAGTGTGAGTGATGACATGCCTCCGCTGCGTCTCTTACTCGTGCTGGATAACTTGAGTGGACATCACACGCCCAGTTTCGTGACGTGGTTATGTGAGCAGGGGATCATGCCGCTCTACACGCCACTTGGCGGCTCATGGCTCAATATAAGCGAGTCGATCCAGCGTATTCTCAAACGGCGAGCTCTAGACGGAGAGCATCCCAGCACTCCACAACAAATTATTGATTGGTTAGAGGAGACTGCCGAGGGCTGGAATGCTGACCCAACCCCCTTCGTGTGGGGAGGCAAACGCAAAAGGCGGCGTGACCACGCGAGAGATCGACGGCATGCTCTCGGCGGTAGTGGAGCTTACAGCCGCCGATCTCTTCGCCGTCAGCGCACTCGTGCTCCACTATAGAAGGCAAGGGGCGTGACAAGCGGCCCACTAGCCCCTCCAATCCTTGCTCGCGTCCCCGTTTCATCTATTGGCTCACGGCTCCTTCTTTCACCTCGAAGGTCTGAGCAATGGCTTTGTGCGTCCATCCCACTTCGTGTAATTCCCAGGCTCGGCGCAGGCGGGCTTCTCGCCAATCTTGTTTCGTTGGTGCTCCCATACCTCCCAGTCTATCATACTTTCGTACTCCTCACTGGCATCTGTAAGTGGAAAACTTTTTGCTACCATTTTGTAGCTCCTGCTGATAGTAAACTTTGGTCTCTTCGGGTTCTTTTGATGAAAAACAATGCATAAGAAGAGATGAGAACTTTTGTTCTACTATAGATAAATCTATCGAATATAATAAAAACAGTCTAATATTGTATTCTTCGAAAATTTATGCCATACTATGTACTGTACCTCTGAATCGATCCTGTATACGAACGCATCGGCCCTGCTCTCTGAGTATGCTGAAACTGTTAGAAGGAGTCGAAGCGATGAACTACTCCTGGACAGCTTATGAAAACGGCCTGAAACGACTTTCCGAGTACATCGCTTTGGAGTATGTTGAACATAAGAGAGCTGACGACCTTCGAGCAGACCTGGTAGAGAACATCGCTCAAGCACGGCATCATGGTGATACGCCAGAGTCATGCACCGCTCGAAAACGCCTTGTTGCTGAGTTGAATCACGCTGTGAAGCAAACGACAGGAGTGAGTTTCATCGAGTTATGCACATCAACCAGTCCAGCGCTTGAGTATCTTGTCTGTGTGTATAAAGCAGCGCACCGGGCCTGTGAGTTCTTCCGTGAAGAAGAAATCTGGGCTGATCAATGCCAGAATATTGTTGGGCAATTTCATAAGAGGCTTGCACTTGATACTATCGTAACGGATATAGCAAATATTACTGTAGGTCTGTATTATATCGATGGTTGTGTTAACAGGCTGATACAGCTTATAGAGGATTTTAAAGAATATTGTCTGCCGAACAGAAAACCGACAAGGCATTCACGAGACAAACAGGCAAAAATTCATAAAAACCTGACGCAATTTGTTGAAGAAGTGCAACATATTGAAAATTCTTCTTTTGAAGAATTTCTTTGTTGGTCCCAGGAAACAGTTTTATCTACCGATATAGAGCAGCCATCCCCAGATTCACCATCTCAGCCCTCTTCCTGGCAAGAGCAGACTTATACATCTCCCTCTGCTGACGGTAATGCTCTCGGAGACGATCCCCCACCATCAAAAACTCAGACAGATTCCACTGAACGGGAAAAGCAGCATCAGGACAGCAATCAACAGCCAGTACATAAACGGGGAGAGAAACCTTCTGAGCCGGACATGGATCTGACGATTCTACGAGAGAAGATGGTGCGGGCGTTTGATGAAGAAGAATTGGGGTTACTCTGCGCCAATATCAGTCAGCAACTGCACCGTAATGGTATAGACGAGCCTTTCAGCTTGGATATGCTGAAAGGCTCCAGTCTCCCCGCCAAAGTGCAGAGCTTAATTGGCTACTGTGAGAGGCGAGGCTGGCTCAGCTATCTCATCACAGTGATACGTAAAGCCAGGCCCAACCTCGACTTCTGAAAATGCACAGCTAATTTTGTGCATATCTTGACAATAACGTACGAGATGGGTTATGCTTTAGATGCTAATAAGAGATATAGTACATCTTTAATCCTATTTATATTCATAATGCCTCAGTATAACCTTTGTACCTCGTGCCATACCTTGCGTCAACACTAGAAAATCGTCACAGGTAATACAATATGAAGCGAGTGCATTCACAGTGGGACAAGCAGCGAGAAAACCTTGTAGTTCTCTGGTGGATTGTAGATACAAGGTCGCTGAAGTTGAGAGGATCCTTGAGGTAACTGCACCACGCCTGTACACTGTGCAGCTACTAGTTGTTTATGAGGAGACCCTACTGACAGCAATCGAGGTAATAAGAGAAAAAGCAGTGACAGGACAAAATGTGAAATCTCGTGATGGTTTACGAAGCTATATACATAAGGCGCGTAATGAAATGAGCTTAGCGATTGTGGAATTGAATAACAAAGGTGTAAATAAGAGGTTTGCTGAGCTCATTACCCTGTGTCAGGGACATCTTGAACAAGCTCTTCAGAATTGGTGATGAGTGTTTTTCGTGGTAAAGAGCATGTGCTCATTTGCATAGTGAAAGGCCAACAAGATGAGCGACTTGATCTCCAGCAGAGGACCTTTATCGCTAAAAGAGCGGGCCGAGGTAGTGAAAAATGTATTGCAGTATAATCTTGAATTATTTAATGGCGGGGATGAGATCTGGCCTGATCAGTGTGAGTATGCTGCTTCCCGTCTAATTTCGGTAAAGGTTCTCGTACAGGATTGTTTTAGATTGCTTGATAGCGGTTTGCGTCTTCCCGTCTGTGAAACTCCCAGACAGCCACTAGGTAGTGAGTATACAGTCACGTTCTACTATGCATATGAACAATTAGACGAACTGCAAGAACTTGTAACTGCTTTTCAGCCTATTTGCCGGACCTCCTCAATGCGCGCGAGAAAGAAACGCTCAGAAATCCTCAGTAAACTCGAACTATTCATGCTGCATAGCGATGATATCATACAAAATATGACTCTTCTCCAGGAAGAAACTCTGCCAGCAAGGTTCCTTCAAAGCTCTTTACCTCTTGTCCTGCAGGAGAGGACTGAGCAACAAACTTGTTGGCCACAGAAATTTACTGAAAGAGCGTTTAGCCGTATCTGTAGCGGGAAACCGTATCCTCCATATCTTATGCCAGTGAGGGACAGCTATATAGAGGAACGTGATGCCCCCAAACCAAATCCGGTAGAGGAGGATCGTGCTACTCTGACAGGCGACGACAATCAAAAACGGGAAAATTCTCTGACGGATGACGCTCTACCTCTTATGAACAACTTCATCGATTGCCAGTGTTCGGTTGCCGGTAGGTGCATGCCCTGGTCGAGTCTTGAGAGTGAGCAGTGAAGCAGAGACGCTCTATGTAATGGGGGAGCGTTCTGTAGTTGACATGCTTGTAATGGTCGCTGCCGGATAGGCGACAATTGTGCTGCCCGCCGAATTCAAGAATAAGACTGAGCCTGTGTTCTCCTCAAGAGGGATAGCTACCAGCAGCGCTATTAATCCGTCCTGGCCCGTTTTCCCCGCCTGTATGACCACGGTGTCTCTCAGCAACGAAGACGAGGCGTTGGGCTGGTACAAACATGCGGGGTTCGTTTTCGGCGCGACTTCTCCGGAAGAGCAAGCAGTGTTGATAAGTGTGAAGGTGAGCGTATCACCTGCCTGTATCCAGGCAAGAGAAGCGTACGCATTGATCTCCCGTATTTGATAGGGGTGAGTAGCTGGTAATTTGGGGCCAAGATCACTGAGCAGTATCACTTCCCCCTTGCTGTAGGGGCGTAGGGTGATGCGCTGGTAGAATGCCTCCTCCTGCTTCTTGATTGCGTCTGTGTCCTGGGGGCCCGGATTCTTCTCCTGACCACTTTGCATAATCGCTATCTTTTCTTTGGTGAGCAGAGTGAATGCGGGAAGATCGTTTCTGGCGATGATGGTTACAGGCGGCTCGGAAGGCAGGAGCACTGCCACGATCGCGGGCAGCCCACGCGCTTGCAGATCACCTATAAAAAATGCCAGTAGAAAAAATACGAACAGGACAAGCCAGATAACTCCCCAGGCCGACTGGCCCCATCTCAAGCTTCTTTTGTTTCGCATAGGGTCTACCCATGCCTGATACCAGTCACGTAGTCTTTTCGCTGCTTGTGTCACTGCTTGCACCTTCCGTTGTCAGTGTGTAGTCGCCGGGAGGCGTGCCATAGGCCCACCATTGCTGTATCTGATTCCAGAGCGCCTTTTCTTGCTCCTGGTTGGTTGGTGAAGGCAATGAGAAGCCCGCCATACTAATGATTTTGCCTCGTTCACGGTCAATGGCAAGACGGAGCGCTGCCGCATAATCCAATGCAGCCCTCAACGCTGCTGGATACAGGATGAATCGTGGAACAGGAAGGACCAGGAACCAAAGCAGGAGGGCTAGCAAGTAATGCTGAGTGTGGAAGGCCAGGACCGCTCCGATGATACCTGTAACGATGCTTCCCAGGTAGAGCCACTCAAACAACTCCAGTTGATCGTGCGCTTTCGTTAACTGATCACGAGTCCTTTCTTCCATCACTGCTTGTAAGCGGGGAAGCACCAGGGCAATGTCCAGTCCATAGAGATCGTCACAGTAAGAATCGACCGCGTGAACGACGTTCCCGATGGCAGTTGGAGCGATCCTTTCTATGGTAGAGGGGTAGTACAATGAAAAGATCTTTTTATGCTGGTCTATGCGATATTCTATCTCTTTGTAGGCATCGTCCAGGAGGCGAATCCATCCATTCCAATATACATTGACTTGGCGCAGCCAATCCTCTCGCTGTTCCTTGCTAGTGGCAGCAGGTAGGTTCTCGATGAGCGCAAATGCTTTGGCGAGTTCGTCCTTATGGGGAGGTAGCTCCTTCTTCACTGTACCGGCTCGCAGGCGCTTGAACCATTGCTCGCCTGCTTTGTACTCCGTATCAAGCTGCTTGATCTGATTATCAATGGAATCAGGTGAAGAAGGTGGTGGCACGGCGGTTGCTGGCTGCGCTGTGGGCTGGCTTCCGGTAGTCTGAGGTGTGGGAGGAGGTGTGAGTTGTGGGGCAAGACGCACGACGCGCACTACCTGGGTGTCTGAAAGAGTCACGAATGTCTCTAAATCGTTGGGGGGCACCGCCAGGGTAAGATGCACGAGATCGATCCTG
>Ga0137385_10001208_pt1 | contig 21545 bp, 19 predicted proteins | sample SagtaG_FD_104921 | JGI IMG/M metagenome (GOLD analysis project Ga0137385, IMG submission 104921) | Vadose zone soil microbial communities from Sagehorn Ranch, Mendocino, California, USA - Sage2_R_80_16 metaG | ecosystem: Environmental > Terrestrial > Soil > Vadose zone | place: USA: California... | reverse complement strand
ATGAACGCGGCCAAGTTCCGCGCGATGATCGAGGGCGGCGCGCCGGATTGGGACGTGGCCGACGTGACCATCGACTTCCTCTATGCAGGCATCGGCGACCGCCTGTTCGAGAAGATCGATCGCGCCATCGTCGACACCAGCCGCGTCGATCCCCGCTTCGTCAACGACCATGGCATCGGTTGCATTGTATGGTCCTATAATCTCGGTTACTCGACCAAGGCCTTCGCCGGACGCGAGGTGCCGAACACCTGGGCCGACGTCTTCGACCTGAAGCGCTTTCCGGGCAAGCGAACGCTCGGAGACAATGTCGTCGCGACCATGGAAGTCGCGCTGATGGCGGACGGGGTGGCGCCGGAACAGCTGTATCCGCTCGACGTCGAGCGCGCGCTGCGCAAACTCGACACGATCAAATCGCAGACGATCTTCTGGAGCACCAATTCCCAGTCGCAGCAACTCTTCGTCGACGGCGAGGTCAATCTCGGCCTGATCCTGAACGGGCGCGCCTACGATGCCGCCAAGAAGGGCGCGCCGATCGCCATCTCATGGGAACAGAATATCCAGTCCGTCGACTATCTGGTCGTGCCACGCGGAAGCCGAAACGCGGCTGCTGCGATGCGGCTCATCGAAGTGATGACGCTGCCCGAAAATCAAGCGAAACTCGCCAATCTGATTGCCTATGCGCCGACCAATCCGGCGGCGTTCGGTGCCGTCGATCCCCAGATCGCGCCGTGGCTGTCCACGCAGCCCGACAACATCAAGCGCGGCTTCGTGATCAACGCCGAATATTGGCGCGACAACCTGAAACGGCTGCAGGAGCGATGGGCCGCATGGAAGCTGACCTGACGCGAAAGGCAATCGACGTGGCCAGCGCGCATGCCATCCGGACCGACGAAGCCGACGCGCCGGCCGCACTTCCGCGACGATCATCGGCGGGCCGCATCGACTTGCGGATATTGTTGCTGGTTCCAGCCGTACTGCTGCTGGTGGTCGCCTTCATCGGCCCGGTCGGGATGTTGCTCTCGCGCGCCTTCACCCACCCCCAGATCGGCGTGCAGAACTTTGTCGATCTTTGGGAGCGGCGCGGCTATCTGCAGGTGCTCTGGAACACCATCACGATCGCGGCGATCGCGACGCCGATCTGCGTGCTGATCGGCTTTCCCGTAGCGCACGCCATGACGCATGGTTCGGCGCGGCTCAGGCGATGGCTCATCTTCATCGTGCTGGTGCCGTTCTGGACCAGTCTTCTGGTGCGAACGTTCGCCAACGTCATCTTGTTGCAGCGAAACGGGCCTTTGAATGCCATGCTCGTCGGGCTGGGGCTGACCGCCGAGCCGCTGCCGCTGCTCTACAACATGACCGGCCTGCTGTTCGGCGCGGTGCAGGTGCTGCTGCCGTTTGTCATATTCCCGCTTCACGCCGCCATGCAGCGCATCGACCCCACTTACATGCAGGCGGCGTTGACCCTCGGCGCGGGACCTGTGCGGGCGTTCCTTCGGGTCTATCTGCCGCTAACCATGCCCGGGTTGCTCACGGGAGCGACCCTCGTTTTCATCTCGACGCTCGGCTACTACGTGACGCCCGCGATGCTTGGCGGCCCGCGCCAGACCATGATCGCGCAACTCATCCAGGATCAGATCGCCCAGTTCGGCAATTGGGGTATCGCGGGCGCGCTGTCGCTGCTGCTGCTGGTGGTGTCGGGCGTGCTGTTACTGCTGCTGCAGCTGACCGTGGGCCTGAAGGCGGTGGCGCGATGAAGGGCGACGGGCTCGACCGCTGGCGCGTCTTTCGCGGTACCGTCTGCGTCCTCGCCGCGCTCTATCTGATCGCGCCGCTCGTCATCGTGGTGATAATCTCGTTCAGCGCGGCCTCCTTCCTGCAATTCCCGCCGCCGGGCCTGTCGCTGCGTTGGTATCAGAACCTGTTCAACGCTCCGGCCTGGACGGATTCATTAGGCGTCAGTATCAAGATACTGATTCCCTCCGCAAGCATCGCGACGTTGCTCGGCACTGCCGCGGCCGTCGCGATCGTCCGCGGGCGCATACCGGGCGCCTCGATCATCGGGGCCGCGTTGATGCTGCCGATCGTCGTGCCAGGCATCATCACGGCTGCCGCGCTGTTCGGCGTCTATCGCGGGCTCGGCCTCAACGGCACGCTGACCGGCCTGATCATCGGCCATGTCGTAATCACGATGCCGTATGTCGTGGCGACGGTCAGCTCGGCCTTGAAGACGATGGATCCGCGGCTCGAGGACGCCGCCTCGACGCTGGGCGCGAAGCCGTTCGCGGCGTTCCGTCGCGTGACGCTACCGCTGCTCGCACCTGCCATTCTCTCGGGCCTGCTGTTCGCCGCCGTCGCTTCGTTCGACGAGCTGATTGTCTCGCTGTTCGTCAGTTCCGCACGGGTTCGTCCCGTCGCGGTGCAGATGTGGTCGAACATCCGCGGCGACATGGACCCGACCATCGCGGCGATCGCATCGCTGTGTTTCGCCTTTGCGCTGCTGGCGCTGTTTGCTGAAATGTTCCTGAGGCGTCGGACCGGAGTCGAACCAACGTGATGACGGCATCGAATGGCAAGAATTCACCCGTCCTGGAACTGAGGGGCGTCAGGAAGAACTATGGCGGCGATGTCGCGGTGGAGAATGTCGACCTCGAGCTGCGCAGCGAAGAATTCCTGACGTTCCTCGGCCCATCTGGTTCTGGCAAAACAACGACGCTGATGATGGTGGCGGGATTGCAGCAGCCTGACGCAGGTTCGATCAGGCTCGGCGGCAAGCCGGTCGACCGCCTGCCGCCCTATCGGCGCGACATCGGTATGGTGTTCCAGAATTACGCGCTGTTCCCGCACATGAGCGTGCGCCGCAACGTTGCCTTTCCGCTGGAGATGCGCGGCGTCAGTCAGTCGGAGATCGACCGCCAGGTCGTCGATGTGCTCCAGCTCGTCGGTCTCGCGATGATGGGCGACCGGTTGCCGCGCCAGCTTTCTGGCGGCCAACAGCAACGCGTCGCCCTGGCGCGGGCCATGGTTTATCACCCCGCGCTGCTCCTGATGGATGAGCCGCTTGGCGCGCTCGACAAGAAGCTGCGCGAGCAGATGCAGCGCGAGATCAAGCGCATTCATCGCGAGCGTCGCACCTCGGTCCTCTATGTCACGCACGACCAGGAGGAAGCGCTGACCATGAGCGACCGCATTGCCGTGTTCAACAAGGGACGGATCGAGCAGATCGGCACGCCCGAGGAACTCTACGAACGCCCGACGACGCGCTTCGTCGCGGATTTTCTGGGTGAAACAAACTTCCTGCCCGGGCGCATGGGCGTATCCGAAACGCTGTCCTGCCGGGTCCATATCGGCAACCAGATCTTCGACGCCCAAGCGCCGGCGCCGGTCGCGTCCGGCACACAGGTCGTCGTGGCGGTCCGCCCCGAGCGCCTCAAGGTGCAGCCCGCTGCCGCCGACGGGGAAGGGCTCTCCGCTACGCTGGTCGACATCGTCTATCTCGGCAATGCGCGCCGCTCGGTCGTCCGTCTTGCCGATGGTCGCCAGTGTTTCGTCCTTCAGCACGCCAGCCAGGCTGATGCCTCACGTCTGGTGCCCGGACAGCCGCTGCAACTGTCCTGGGAGAGCCACCACGCGACCGTGTTTCCGGACAACCACACTTGAGGACTTCGCAGATGGCCAAACCGTCGCGAGACGATCGATCCCCTATCGATCCGCTGGCATTGAGAGGAGCCTTCGGCACATTCCTGACCGGCGTCACGGTCATTACCACACGCGACGTGGATGGAATTCCGCGAGGTATGACGGCCAACTCCTTTACGTCGGTCTCGCTGGATCCACCGCTCCTGCTGATCTGCGTCGGCAAGAGCGCGACGAGCTTTCCGGCCTTTGCCGCCTCTCCATCCTTCGCGGTCAATATTCTCCACGACAAGCAGATCACGCTTTCCGCCGCCTTCGCCTCCAAGGCCAAGGACAAGTTTGAGAACGTAGCACACGACACCGTCCACACCGGCGCACCCATCCTGAGGGATTGCCTTACCTGGTTCGATTGCTCGGTGCACCAGCGTCTGGACGTCGGAGACCATGTCGTCCTGATCGGCCGTATCCAGGCCTTCGGCACCAGCCCCTCGGCGCCACTCGGCTTTTGCCGGGGTCGCTATGCCGAGGTGAAGGATCCGCTGCCGCCAGGATGGTCGCCGTCACGCAACATGATCGTCGGCTACATCATCGAGGCCGATGGCCGCATCCTGCTGCGCGCGACCGACGCGGGCAAATGGAGCCTGCCGATCGCCAAAGGTCGGCAAAAGACCACGCAGCTCGATCTCGACGATGCAGGAACCGTAGCGTTGCTGCCGGACACGACTTTCCTTTATTCTGTCTTCGACGTGTCGGAAGGCGATCCGGGCTACATCATCTATCGTGGACGGCTTGCGGCGGGCGGCGAGGCCGCCGACGATCTGGCGCCTGGCCTCCGATTCTTCCCGATCGACGGCCTCCCGTTCGATGCCATCGGCGAGCGCGACATCGTGGCGATGCTCCGCCGATACGTCCACGAGCGGTCCCAGAACCGGTTTGGCATCTATGTGGACGCTGTTGATGGCGGACGGGTTGCCATGATCAGCGACCTGATCGGCGGTCGTAGCTCAACACCTGACGATCACCCACCAGTTGGGCGCTCATGAACGATATCAACGTTCGAGATCGGAATAAGATAAAGCGAAAACGCACAAAGGAAGATGACATCTGCGCGAACTGCGCCATGCACGGGCGTATATGGCATTGGACCGCCCCGATCGGATTCGGCGGAGGCCCTAATGCCGCGGTCACCCGACATCTCATTCGGAATAGGGTGCGTTCGCAACCAAATCTGCGGCTGACACCGGCTCAAACCCCGGAACGTATCGCGCCCCGAAATCGGCCGCGATACCACCATGAGCACAGTGGGGCTTGCGTTTGACGATCCCACACATGTCTTCCTTGAACCGCTCTTTGATGCTGAGCCGCGGATAGGCCTGGTTGATGCGTTCTACATCTTCGGGCTTGAACCGCTGTAGTCCGAACCCAATGATGTCAGCGCCAATTCCTGCCAAGCAACAGACGACTTCAGGTTCCTTGTGCATGGCGATCGAGGGCGTTGTATGAAGCGCGATAGAATCCCAAACAAGTTGAAGATCACGTTCTTTCATGCCGTGTCCGCGCAAAAAGGCTCGAGCAGCATTCGCGCCATCCACCTCGAAGCGCTCATTCGCTTCGTACTTCTGTGTTAAGCCGAGATCATGGAGGATGGTCGCGCAAGCGAGCACCTCGGGGTCCGGCTTGACCGGGAAGTTGGAAGCGGCGAGCGTTGACATCAGCCATGAGCGAATGACGTGATTGAAGAGATAGGGAGATAAGTGAGTACGAGCGAGGTCGATGCTTTGTTTGGTCAACGCTGAATCGATCACTTCAATTCCTGCCATAAGCATAACGACGCTCCTTTTTTGCCGATGTCCCTCAGGTGGCACAAAACACACTCCGATTCCCGAACCGGAATGCGTGATCCGAACACGCGATTTCCTTTCGCTTGTCCACATGGTTATTCTCAGCTAACAACGTCATGTCGTAAATGACATTTAACCCACGATTTCAGACATGAGCAGGCTAATCGAATTCTATATTTCGGACGGCTTTCAACTGCTTGACCTCAGCGGGCCGTTGACGGCATTTCGCTTCGCCGAGGCACATTCGCCAGGCACCTATACCGCAGTCGTGGTTTCGGATACGGGGGCGTCGATAAAGGCATCCTGCGGCGTTTCCATTACTTCTGATACCCCCCGAAAGGCTCGGGATACGCTTCTCGTTGTCGGCGTCGAGGTGTTGGATATCGGCTTTTCGGCTGACCCCGGCACGATCGCCACGATGGCGCTTCACTCTCGCCGCGTAGCAAGTATCTGCACGGGGGCGTTCGAACTGGCCGCCGCTGGACTTCTCGATGGCAAGCGTGCCACCACACATTGGCGGTATGCTCCACGGTTGCAGGCCGAATTCCCGAAGGTCGTCGTCAAGCCTGATAAGATCTTCATCAAGGACGGGTGCGTTTGGACTTCTGCTGGAATAACCGCGGGAATAGATTTGGCGTTGGCGCTGATCGAAGAAGATGTTGGCACCGCAGTCGCGAGACGCGTCGCTCAGGACATGGTGGTCTATCATCGTCGACCGGGCGGCCAGACGCAGTTCTCTGCTCTTCTTGAGATGGCCGCTCCAACCGAACGAGTGGGATCTGTCCTGCAATACGCGCGAGATCATTTGAACGAGGATCTATCCGTGGATCGGCTCGCAGAGGTCGTAGGATTGAGCTCGCGCCAGTTCAGTCGGGCTTTCGTCGCTGAAACGGGCCAAACACCTGCGAAGGCTATCGAACGCCTACGGGCTGAAGCGGCCAAGCCTCTCATCGAAGAAAGCGCCGCCTCCCTCAAGGACATATCGCGATCGGTCGGTTTTTCCGATCCAGAACGAATGCGGCAAGCCTTTATCAGAGCATTCGGACATCCGCCACAGGCCGCCCGGCGCGTAGCTCGGGACGAGAACAAAGCATCTCGAATGGCGTGATCTACCGGTCGCCAGCCTCAATGGCCGCGATGGATTCGAGGCATTCGCCTTCTGAAGGTGAGAGCACGACCGAGTAGCCGCAGATAGTCGGGAACTCCGGCTCCATCCGAACATTACAGCGAAGAAGCAACCATTCGTCGCTTGCTCCACGGATTTGCTGCCCCACGTCCGAATTCACTGCATAAACGTCATTTAAGCTCCGAACTGCTTGATCTAGCCTGGCCGGACTATCTCCGCGAAGGAACCCGCCTTCGCCAACAGACTGGCAGCGACGACAGTTCGCTTAAGAGGATGATTATGAACAATCTGCTGCAGCAGCCAGCTCTTGGCAAACCGGGCCGATCGCGGTTGCAAGCTTATGTCTTTGTCAGCTCTGCGCACCCGCTAAAGGGGCCTCAAGGAGCAACGTTTTCTCCGACGACAGCGACCCTTATATGTGGAGAAACGGAAGCCGTCCTCATCGATACACTCATCGCAACAGAAGACGTTGACGCTCTCGCTGACTGTATCGCACGACATGGTCAACGGCTGACGAGCATTTTGATCACGCACGGGCACCCAGATCACTATTTTGGTATGGATCGCTTGCTGTCCCGTTTTCCGGCTGCCCGAGTTATGGCCGCTCCAGATGTGGTCGACCATATTCGTGCAAATCGCTCGCAAGACCTGGCACAGTTTGAAAAAATCATGAGCGTCGATATCGCCAAGCCGACCTCTCTTCCCGAACCGCTTGCGTCGGACGTGATTGATCTCGAGGGCGAGCAACTTCGCGTTGTTAATGTCGGCCAAGGAGACATTGCGCCCAGTACGGTGGTGTGGATTCCCACCCTCGAAATGGTTGTCGCAGGTGACGTCGCTTACAACTCGAACCACCTCATGCTTGGCCTCTCTGGCCCTGAGGAATGGAAACGCTGGATCGAAAGCGTGAACACGCTTAGAGCTCTGAAGCCAAAAACAGTAATCGCCGGGCATAAGAAGCCCGAGGTCAGCGATGAGGCAGAAGCCATTCTGGACGGAACGGAGGCGTATATACGCGACTTTACTCAGGTGACCGCATCATCAACGACGGCCGGAGAAGTTGTTTCCAGGATGCGCGACAAATATCCAGGCTACACGAATGTTACGATACTCGTTATGTCGGCAGAAGCATTCTTCAAACGGCCCGGCGCCTGAAGTGTGGACGTTTTGAGTCTGGGTCTTTCTCACGGAGCCCTGCTCGTAAGCGTCGCGCAGGAACAGCAATTGGATTGCGTCTCCTGCGCCGACGCCAGTTTTGCAGCGGGGCTGGACGAACCTCGCGAATTTTTGTCGCTCGTTCACCTGCCTACAAACATCGTGTGCCGACCCTCCTTTCCTTTAACTGCGCTCAGGAACTTGCGTGTTTGTTTGGTTTAGCGAGCCATGACGGCAGAGCATCAAGAGCCGACGAGAGTGGTCTTCGTCTGTTTCGCTTGCAAAGCATGCTACGAAACCACTCAGATACGAAAGACGGGCAACGGGGTTTTCCGCTGCCAAGAGTGCAGGTGGCCCGTGCATGAATGGGACGAAGGATACAGTTATCTACGTTGGCGAAAATACGACTCTACAAAATGAACTCGAACCACCGGCCGGGCTGTGCGGCGGCCAAATACGCAGGACGATCGCTTCCTCTACGACTTGGCCACGATGAACGTCGGCGAAGGGCTCACCTTTCTCCGGAGCGTCCGATCCTATTGAATCCACCGGGCGGGGTTCGTAGCGAGCGTATCGCGCACGTCGACGGACGCTTCATCCCTGGCTTGAATGCGAATTCTTCCCCGATGACGAATTGGCAAGGAGAGATCGCGGCCGCCGTGACCTTGTTCGGTACGCACAAGGAATTGTTGGAGCCAGGTAGTCTGACGCGAGTCGCGAATTTGCCTTGCGCCATTCGATCATTCCTGTCGGACAGCCTGATCATGGGCGTCTGAGAAGTTCTATGGTCAAGAGGCAGCGAAGGAGATCGCTCCTTGCGTGAATACCCCGAGAATGGCTGCTTGACGAGGCCTACTGACCGAAGCGAATCACTCGTCGAACGGCGCCATGTTGAGCACCGTCGAAGAGTCCGGCATCACAAGTGGCGCGCGGTTGTGCTCGATCATCGTGCAGATGTGGTGGAAGTGCGGATACGGTTGCTTGGTATCCAACTCGCGGTTAAGGGCCTTGTTAAAGTCGCGTTTGAAGTGCAGCCTCGGATAACGCCGAACCACTTCGGCGACGTCAGCCGGATCGAGCCCCGCGTCGGCAACGCCGACGACATCGTATAGTAGCCCGAGTTCCATGATGCGGCTGGTGTCGTCCCGGAATAGATTCACGTCCCAAGTATGCAGTGCGATGTTGTCCCAGACCTTCTGAGCCCGGTCGCTCGAAACGCCCTTTTCCACCAAGAACTTCCGTGCGGCGCCAGCACCCTCGATTTCGAAGCGATGTGGCCCCGGCGCGTGGTCGGTTAGGCCGAGATCGTGGAGCACCGACGACAGGAACATCAGCTCGCTGTCGACCCTCGTGCCATGCTTCTGCGCAAAAAGTTCGCTGAACCAATAGCAACGCATAACGTGATTGAAGAGCATATCGTTGGACACCGAACGCGCGAGCTCTCCGGCTTGACGGACGATGCTGCTATCGGGAACTTTAATGTCAGAGATCATGTTGGACTCCTGAAAGAGCTGGGCCGAGGTTCTTGTCGACGTAGATCGAGTGGCTGTGATGACAACGGACCGGGGTTAGTGGATTGGTTCCCCGTGGTAACGAGGCTTCTCACCAGGCTGAACAGGCGCAGATCGAGCTAAGGCTTGGTTGGAAAACTGTCGCCGAACATGGGAAGCCCGCTCTTGGATTCCGCTTTTGTTGCTTCAGCTTGCAACACATCCCAGTGCTCAGCGATCCGTCCGTTTTCCATACGCATTATGTTCGCAGCTATCCAGGCAGCGGGTTGGTGGTAGCCGCTGAAACGACCGTGCAACATGACGAAAGCGTCTTTTTTTGCAAACGCGAGCGAGTTTTCATACCGTATGGTTGAGGGTGATGCGCGGACGGCATCGAAAAGGCCGCTTCGCCCAGGTTCGACATAGGCGCTATGCTGAATGAAGTTGTCAGACCAGAACTGCCTCGCAGCTTCATAATCGCGCTTATTGAACAGCGTGTCGAACGCCTTGAGGACGATTTCCTTGTTTTGCTCGGGGTTGGTGGATTCCATCGCTCTTCTCGGTGGTCTTCCTGACCTATGTCACTGTCTAGTCGGGTTTGAGGCAGACCCGGCCAATGATTGCGTAACGGCCATTGCACCTGCTCTGCAGATTCGCGCACATCTGCCGATCGCAGATGCGCACAAACGAGGCGACAAAATGATCCGCGCATCGCAGCAGTTGGTACTGCGATGCGCGCCTCATGCTATTGGATCTTCGTGATCGCCGTCGTTATGGCGGCCGTAAGTTCGTCTGGCGCTTCTAGTGGCGACAAATGCCCGACGCCCGGCAGGATGATGAATTCGGTCCCCTTAATGCGGCTCCCGAGCTCGCGTCGCAACCCACGTTCGTTCTCGACCTTGTCGGCGTCTCCGACGATGACCGTGGTAGGAACGTTGATGTTGGCCACTAGATCTCGGATGTCGAGCGACATACCTTGGTCGAACCAAGCGCGTTTTGCTGCGACCGCGCCCCCCAGGGTATCGTCGACTACCTGTTGTCGCAATTCAGGGGAAAGCTGCCGATGGGTAAGAACCGTAAGTGCGGTCTCAAGTCCTTCCGCGCTCAGATAGCTTTTCAAGTAAGCGTCCCTTTGCTCTTGCGGGACTTCCATCGGGGTCGGAGGAGCCGGCGCAACCAGGACGAGGCCCTTAAGGCCTGACGGCCTGCGCGCGGCGAGGATTTGCGCGATCTTTCCGCCCATCGATTGACCGACGAGGATGTATTGCGAAATCCCAAGCGACTGAATGATGGCGGCGATGTCATCGGCTTGAGTATTCAGGTCATAGTCGGTCGCGCTCTTATCCGATCCACCCCAGCCGCGAAGGTCCGGGGCAACACAACGGTGGCGCTCCGACAGTCGCTCTGCAACCAGGTCCCACGTCCGTCCCGCTCCGCCCATGTAGTGAATGAACACCAAGGCAGGCTCTTTGACTCCAATATCTCGTACGTTGAACTCAAGTCCGTTGGCGTGCAGTTTTCTATTGAGGAAAGACATGGTCTTGTCCGTATTCTGTGAGGGTTGTGCAATTGCAATCGAGAGAGGTTGCGCTATCGCGACTGTGAGAGCTTGAGCGAGTAGGTTCCGACGGTTGACAGAAAACATGGTCGTGTCCGGTCTCCGCTTGGGCTGGCTTGGGATTGACAGAGCTTGGGCGAGTAGGTCCCAACCTACCGAGCCCAAAGATGACGCACCTCCAAGAAAGAGCGTACGAAGATTGCTAGACGGAAGGTCTGTCCGCGGAAGTTACTCGGGCATCGCTCGTCTCTATTGATGTCGGTGCCTACCAGCCTAGAGGGAGTCGCTCATGGCGGGAATGACATATTGACGTCGAATTCTGCCATATCGCATTGACGTTCCTCTTTGTGCCGATAAAGATAGCATCGTGAGAAAGGGGAAAACGATGGTCTCGGATTTCCGTCGGTCCGTTTGGATGATCGTTTTTCCGGGCTTCGAGCTGCTCGACCTAAGCGGACCCTTGTGTGCTTTGAATTTGGCGAGTGGGCCAAACAGGGGCTCCTATCTAACCAAGGTTCTTTCGGTTCATGGCGGGAGTGTCGCGAGCTGCTCGGGCGTGCCCATCTGCACCTCGAAAGCACTGCCAAGTGAGCACCTGGACACGCTCATCGTTGCAGGTGGCCCACCTGATCCTTCCATTGCCTTCGACGCCGATACTGTTGCGCTCATCAAGGATTTGGCGCCTGAGGCTAGGCGCGTTGCGAGCGTCTGCACGGGAGCTTTCCTGCTGGCCGCGAGCGGATTGCTTGACGGCCGAGTGGCAACGACTCATTGGAGATACGCTGCCGAACTGCAAAGACGTTTTCCGAAAGTTCGCGTTAAGGCCGATAGGATCTATGCGAAGGATGGCAACGTCTGGACATCAGCCGGCATCACGGCTGGCATCGACTTGGCGCTGGCTTTGATCGAGGATGATTTCGGTATCGATGTATCGAAGGCCGTCGCGAGGGACATGGTCGTCTATCATCGTCGATCGGGCGGTCAGTCGCAGTTTTCGACAATGCTCGAACTCGAGCCACCTTCCGATCGGGTCAGAGATGCACTGAAATTCGCCCGAGAGCACCTGCACGAGCCGCTTTCCGTCGAAAGAATGGCCGAGGCCGCACGGATCAGCGCGCGGCAATTCGCTCGTTTGTTTCTGAAGGAGACTGGCGATACTCCCGCCCGAGCAGTCGAGCGGCTGCGCGTGGAAGTGGCTCTTCCTCGCATACACGAACGAACAGAATCCATTGAAATGATCGCTCGCCATGTCGGGTTTGGAGACAAGGAGCGTATGCGCAGAGCATTCTTGCGCATCTACGGTCAACCGCCGCGTGCGCTGCGGCGTTCGGCCTCGTTTCAAGGTTCGTTCGGCCACGGAAGTAATTGAATTGCCCTTCCTTGAGTTGGTCATGATTGTGCAAATCGGCCTAAGATTGTTCGCTTAGATCCGTTGAGTTCCCATTCGTTAGGGCGTCGCCTAGTCACCGGGCTCTCGTGCATCACTTCGTCTTCTGCCTGTCTCGATCTGAGCCTGCATTTGCGACAGGTAAGCTGCCCCGTCGACAACCGAGTGGGATCCTTGGCCGACTTCGCCCGTGGATAACCGAACAGGCCCGCTCGGGGTCTATGAATTCCTCAATGGCGGCAGGATTGGGTGTGAAGATGCCTTACGTGCGGATACTTGGTCAGTATGTAATGTATAATTCGATCATGACAAGGAGATTTGGTATTGACGAACTTGATCGCCGTACCTAGGTTTGAGGTGAGTGAGCCCAACTGAAAAGCGGGAGTCAGATCTCATGAACATGCACAAGCACAATATGCCGATCGCTCCCGCAGACGTTCGCGCGACCGCGTTGCGCGAGATCCTTGAAGATAAGGGGCTTATCTCGGACGATTACATCGAGCAATGGAAAGACACCTTCGATTCATGGGTGCCGGAGAACGGCGCGAAGATGGTGGCGCGGGCGTGGACTGATCCGGAATACCGTGAACTGCTGCTCCGCGATGGCTCCGCTGCTTGCGCGGAAATGGGGTTTGGCGGCGTGGAGGGTGGATTTATTGTCGCCCTTGAGAACACAAAAGAAATCCAGAACGTGATCGTGTGCTCGCTTTGCTCATGTACCGCGTGGCCCATCGTCGGGCTGCCGCCCGAGTGGTACAAGAGCTTTGAATACCGATCGAGGGTCGTGCGAGAGCCGCGTAAAGTATTGCAGGAGTTAGGATTCGAAGTGCCGGAATCCGTAAGGATCAAGGTTTGGGATACGACGGCTGAAACTCGTTACATGGTCTTGCCGATGCGCCCGGAAGGTACGGAGGACTGGGGCCGGGAGCGGCTCGAAGGGATTGTGACTAAGGAATGCTTGATCGGAACTGCAATTCCTAACGCGAAAGCGGGTTGACGTGTCGACTCTGAGTTGGGTCGTAGGCTCGACTCCACACCAATAGGATTGGCAGATGGACGGCATAGCGGATATTGGCGGAAAGCAGGGTTTCGGTCTGATGCCGGAGGCGCGGGATAATACTCCGTTTCATCATGAGTGGGAGCCGTTTACATACGTCTGCGCAATCTTGGCGGCTGAGAAGGGTTGGTGGACGTTCGATTCTGGCCGCCACGCCATTGAGCGTATCTCACCGCGAGACTACATGGGGGCTGGTTACTTCGAACGCGTTTTGATTGGCATGGCCACGCTCTTTGTTGAGCACGACTTGGTTTCGCATAAAGAGCTTGAGGAGCGCGCCGGTGGCGCCGGCAGTTTTCCGCTATCTTTGTCAATCGGGCCTGGCCAGCAAAGTCGCGCCGATCGCCCGGCGTTTTCAATCGGAGATCGCGTCATCGTTACGACGGATTCGCCGACCGGGCACAGTCGGGCGCCGAAGTACGTTCATGGAAAGCCGGGCATGATCGTCGGTATTGCGCCGAAGGCGAATTTCCCGGGCCAGATGGCGCATAAACTGCATACCGACCAGGAGCACACCTACCACGTTCAATTCGATGGTCGCGATCTTTGGAGCGAAGTAGAGGACGGCTCCTCCGTCGTGGTCGATCTTTTCGGGAGCTATCTCGACAAGATTCAGTGACTTGAGAAAGAGCGCGTTAACGCAAGAGCGAAAGCTATTACACTTCTGCCATCTCTGCTGAAGCCCAGCCGAGTTGATGTTTCGGCCAAGCAAAATGGTCCCTTTGCCCGTTACGGTGCTTTCTGGTTTCCTGGGTGCAGGAAAGAGCACGCTTCTCAATCATATCCTTCGCAATCGCGGCGGGTACAAGGTCGCGGTCGTTGTGAACGACATGAGCGAGATCAATATCGACGCTCACGACGTTAACAGCTCCGCCGTTCTCCATCGGACGCAGGAAAAGCTGATCGAGCTCACCAACGGTTGCATTTGTTGCACACTGCGGGAGGATTTGCTCGAGGCCGTCGCGGCATTGGCCAGCGAGAGAAAATACGACCATCTCGTGATAGAATCATCGGGAATTTCCGAACCGCTGCACGTCGCAGAGACTTTCTCATTCGTGCGTGGCCATCACGGCGCTCTCTCCGATATCGCACGGCTCGACACCATGATTACCGTGGTTGACGCGCAGCGCTTCTTGTCCGACTACCGTGCCGCTGAAACACTTGTTCAGCTGGGTCGTGGCCGTGACGCCGAGGACAATCGAACGATAGGTAAGCTCCTGGCCGAGCAAGTCGAGTTTGCGGACTTGATTCTGGTGAATAAGTGCGATCTCGTCGACGAAGCCGTGATTGATGAGGTTACGGGAGTTCTCAAAGCCTTGAATCCGCGTGCGGAGATCTCCCGAATGGTCCGGGGCGCAATTCCGCTTGCCAAAGTGCTCGGTACTCGACGTTTTGATATTCAACAAGCGGCACAGTCGCGTGGCTGGATGATGGAGCTTCGCGGCGAGGAAGTTCCTGAAACGGAAGAATACGGAATTGCGTCAACTGTCTATCGGGCGCGCGTACCATTCCACCCGGGTCGCTTTATGTCCTTCCTCAATAGCGCTTGGAGCAACGGGCGCCTTCTCCGCTCGAAAGGTTATTTCTGGCTCGCAAACGAGGTTACGAAGATATGGACGCTTTCGCAGGCTGGAGGCGAGTTTTCGTATGAAGAGACTGGTCGGTGGTGGCGCTTTATTTCCAAAGAGCTATGGCCGGACGACTACCGATTAGACCACTTGCTGCGCGACTGGGACGAAAACGTCGGCGATTGCAGACAGGAGATAGTCTTTATCGGGCAAAGCGTCGACTTTGAAGCCCTCTTCGCGGAATTGGACCGTTGCCTGCTGACGACTGAAGAGGTTCGAGGCGGCGTGAGTGAGTGGAAGAACTACTGACCCGCGATTCCAGAATCGCAGCTACAGCTTCACGAAAGCCCGATTGACTGCCATTGAGTGTGGAGATGTCAACGCTCAACGTTGGCGTAGCGCCGGACGTGGGCCGGCGTCTCGGCATTCAACTTAGTCAACACGTGCCATTTGCCGGACGCAGCTTAAGACGTGCGTCCGTCCACCGTTCGCGTGACAGAGACGGATCGCGGCGCTATTCACGCCGCGCGAGCTGTTTGATGTCACGCCAAGGGATGACGACGATGCCAGTCGGTGACCGATTGAAAGGCATGGCCGGCGCGCACGAGGAATTCCTCGCGGAACCACGGCGCCACCAATTGTACTGCGATCGGCATTCCATCTTCCCCAAAGCCGCCTGGCATGGTGATCGTCGGATGTCCGGACATTGTGAATGAGCACGTGAAGCGATGAAGGCCGAAGATCATCTCGTCGCTTACGCTCTTCATTTGGGTGACCGTCGGCGTAGGGAAGGCCAGCACGGGAATCGCCAGAAGGTCGATCTCGGAAAACAGAGCCTGAACCTGGCCGCGAAAACGTTCGCGCCGCATGATGACGCGTTGATAATCGAGACCCGTCATGTCGCGCCCGATTTCCAGAAGGGCTTTCAACGCATCGCCGTACTCGTCGGCACGAGCTGGATACGTCGCCTCGTGTGCCAGGGCGGTCTGAACGGCGCAGACTTGAAACCAGTCCCAAACAATCTGCGTTGGGTCAGGAAACTCGACGGCCGTGGCAACGGCTCCGAGCGATTCGAGCGTCGCTGTTGCGGCATACAACGCTCGGACGGTCGACTCGTCGACTTTCTCGCTGATCCATTTAGAATCTATGCCGATACGGAGTCCTTCGATGGGGCGTGAGAGCTCGTCGAGGTACTGGGGAACTGGAAGTGGGACCGCGGTTGGATCTGCAGTATCCTGGCCGGCGATGATACCGAGGATCGCAGCAGCGTCGGCGGCGCTTCGAGCCATAGGACCGACGTGGTCGAGCGTGGCCGCGAGTTCAAATACTCCATGCCGGCTGACGCGTCCCCAAGTGGGCTTCAGTCCTGTAATGCCGTTTGCGGCAGATGGCAAACGTATCGATCCGCCTGTGTCCGATCCGATCGCACCGAAGCAAAGGCCGGCGGCCGTTGCTACTCCGCTGCCGCTCGACGAGGCGCCTGGCCAACGTGTCGGGTCCCACGGGTTCACCGGCGGATCAAACTCCTTCCGGTGTTCGGCATAGACGCCCTCGGTGAGATTGTTTTTGCCGAGGATGACCGCACCAGCCCTCTTCAGCCGAGCGACAACAGTCGCATCTTCGGCTGCTAAGGTGCCACTTCGGATCGGCATTCCGGCGGTGGTCGGAAATCCTTGCAAATCGAAAATATCCTTAACTGCAAGTGGTACGCCGTGCAGCGGCCCGCGGTCGAGCCCCTCGCGCAACTCGCGATCGGCGGCCTCGGCTTGAGCCATCGCCAGGTCAGAAGTCACCGTGATGTAGCTGTTGAGGCGAGGATCCTTGTCCGAGATTCGGCGGAGAAGCGCCGACGTAGCGGCAACCGATGACAGACCGCCGCCGCGCAGTTGCTTTCCAAGTTCGGAGATATCGAGATAATGAATGTTGTCCATCGTCCAAGGCGCCAAATGGGTCAACTGCGGCTGCCTACCGCAAGACCTTGCGCGCCCGATTAAAGGCGCGAGAGTTTCCTTCAGCCGCGTCCATCACCGATCGGTGAGGCACTTCAGCGAGGCTGAGCTCGGAAGCCACCTTAATTAGAAAACAAATTCATTTGCAATAGACAAATTAGCTGGGTCCATTCGCTTGAGGCCATTGTCAGTCGCAAAGCAACGGTATTCTCATGTTTTGGCCGCGAGGCCGACTGCCTGCGTATTCTCTCGACCGGCCCAAACGCTTTCGTCACCATCGTAGCCGAGCTGCGCGGAGAGCTGGTTCGCGAATGCCAGGAGTTTAGGAATAACCGGGCTCGCGGGAGTTGTGTCCATTGTCCGCGTGGGACCAATGACCGTTATGGCCATTTGAATGTGTCCCATGTGATCGAACACCGGGGCGGATAGTGCCGATACGCCTGGCACGGGCTGAGGATCGATCGTCGCGTATCCTTGCCGCCTGATTGCGACGATCGCTGCGCGTAGTGCCTTCGCCTGAACTGGATCCGAGATGCCGATTCGTTTGCTGCGTGTGCCTTCCAAACCTTCGTTTTCGAGGGCCATTCTAACGATGCGTTCCGGCATAAAGGCAGCAAATACTCGTCCGGTCGCCGTACCGGCAATCGAATAGACGGTGCCGGCGCGGGTTTTCGTATAAAGCTGATCTACGCCCTCGTGGATTTGAATAACGGTGGGGCCATGTGTTCCCCAAATCGAGAGCGCGACCGTAAAGCCTGCCAAATCGGCGAGGTCCGGTAATAGCTCCGAAGCCATTCGCAATGGATCGAGACAGCGCATGCGCGCGATACCAAGCTGCAGCGCGAATGGTCCGAGGCGATAGCGTCCAGTGGCTTCATCCTGATCGACCAAGGATTGCTTTCGATAACTGACGAGATAGGCATGCGCTTGGGCCGGCAGCATGCCAGCTTGCTTTGCAAGATCCCGCAGCATCATGGGCTGCTCGGCGTCAACGAGGACCTGCAATATCCGGCCGCCGACTTCGATCGACTGAACGCCGCGTCCCTCAGTTGACATGACCCTGCCCGCCTTCAGGCGCTGCATTGAATCGTACGGACGTGTGGCGTGGAACAAATACCCGCACGGGATGTGTGTAAGATATCATAGGGAGTTCGATTAAAACAAACTATTCCTTCCATATCGAATCCGATGTCTTCTCTGAGGATGCTTTGGATCGCATTGGAATAGAGCGCATCACGCGTGCTGAATTTCATGCTTGTGCACGGTGCCATAGGCGCGCTCCGCGATGTCGCGCGTTTTGGACAGTAGGACCCTCAGGGGACGGCCTTCTGGTTTAACGTCGAGAGTAGCCTGCGGGCCGATGATCGTCAGCGCGAAGCTTATTTCGTTGTCCGGATCGAGTATTGGCGCGGCTAAGGCGGCGATTCCGGGAATTGGAACTCCCCAAGCCTTCGTGTAACCGGCATTTCGTGCGGCCGCGACAGCGGCTTTGAATTCGGAGGACGGTTGTTTGACCTTCCTATCCCGCTCGGAGCTTGCCGCGAGTTCGGTCGCAATACGCTCCTTCACGTCTCCGTCGTGGCGGTATGCGGCGAAGAGTCGTCCTGTCGCTGTCGTAGTCACGTTGAACACGCGCCCCGCTCTCAGGTTGATATGTATGTCATCGGGCCCATCGTGAACAAGGACTACCGTTGGAGCTCCGCATCCCCAAACCGTCAAAGTCACCGTTACGCCGAGTTGCGCGCATAGTTCGGCTGCAGCCTCGCTCCCAAGCCGAAGAGGAGCGTCGCTCCTGAGGCGGGTGAGGGCGAGCCGCATCGCAAACGGTCCGATCCTGTAACGGCCGGTGGCGCGATCCTGGTCAACGAGGCCCAGCTTCTTGTAGCTTGTCAGATACACATGAGCTTGGGCCGATGCGATGTCAGCCTTAGCCGCAAGATCCTTCAGTGCCATCGGCAAAGGCGCGAAAGCCAGCGCCTCAAGCAGTCGACCGCCAACTTCGATCGATTGCACCCCTCGCGATGCAGGCATCCAGCAGTCCCCTTCCTATCTCGTAGCGCGGTTCGAGCCCTCGGTCAGAACGTCTTAGCACGCCAATTCAATAACTTACGCGTGTCCCTCGCGACACTTGCCTCAAAAAGCGGTGGTAATGCCGGGGCGCAGGAATGCCAAGTCTCTGGTTTGTTTTTCGCAAAGACACTTGCTGTCTACGAAATCGTATCAGGACGGGAAAGGGGTGGGCCACCTCGTTTTGGGCAGTACCTGGAGGAAGGGCGGCGACTCGCCGGGCCGAAATTAGATCAAGATTTCCTTTTGACAAATACGTTTGCTAATGATGAAATATGAATGCTTGGCTTGGAACGGCGTCGAGGACGTCGCGCGCCAGAATGGCCGGGCTCGAGACTGATCAAATTTGAGGAGGGGAACGTGCACAGGAAATACTTTGTACGAAGCGCTTCGTCGCGTGTTGGGTTTTGCGCAGCCGCGGCTTCGGTCGCCATCATTGCTTCGGCGGCCTACGCATTTGCGGAAACTCCGGCGTTCATGAACAAAGGCGCTGACGTCGCTGCGATCTGCGGGACAAAGCCTACCCGCGTTGCGCTGGTCGACGGGTACGGTGGAGATACTTGGCGGAAGATCACGCGGGCGGAACTCGAGGACGAGGCCAGCAAGTGTAAGAACGTCTCCGTGGTGAAGTACTCCAATGCTGGCGGCGATCAGCAAAAGTACAACGGCGACATCAACAGCTTCGTTTCGCAGGGCGTCGACGTCGTCCTCGCATTCACGGATTTCGGCCCCGCGCCGATGCCGGCTTACCGCAAGGCTCTTCAAGCCGGCGTGACCGTGGTGCCGTATTTCTCGAACATCGGCGGTCAACCTGACAAGGATTTCTCGGCCAACGTCTATCAGGATCAAGCGTATGTCGGAGGCCTTTGGGCAGATTGGCTTGGCAAAACGCTGAAAGATGGCAACGTCGTGCTGCTGGGTGGTACGGCAGGCTCCGCTTCCTCCCAGCTGTTCATGAATGGCTTCAAGGAAGGGCTGAAGAAATATCCCAGCCTGAAGTTGCTGGACGAGAACTACATTGTGACGAACTGGAATCCGGCTGACGCGCAGAAGGCGGTCACCGGTCTTATAGCGAAATATCCGAAGATCGACGGTATCGCATCCGATTACGGAGTAACGACGCTCGCTGCAATCAAGGCTTTCGAACAGGCCGGCCTTCCGATCCCTGCTCAGGCCACGCTCGCGAGCAACAACGACATCAACTGCAAATACTTGGCTGCCAAGAAGGACGGTAAGCCGTGGAAGTATCTCACGCTCGACGGTACCACCGCTACTGTTCGCTTTGCCTTCCGTCGCGCGATGGCCATATTCCAGGGCGCCAAGGAAGACGAGCCGAAAGCGGTGATCCCGTATGTCTACGGTGACAGCGAATCTGGCGTCGATCCTAAGTGCGACCCCAACGCGCCACCGGATGCCGATCTGTCTTCGCTTCTCCCCCAAGCCAAACTGCAGGCGTTGTTCAGCAAATAAGCGGAGATCAGTCCTATGGTCGAGCGAGCGCGCGTTCTTCTTCAGATCTCGGGTGCGAGTAAATCGTTTCCCGGTGTGCGCGCGCTCGAGGACGTGACGTTTGATGTTCTCGCCGGCGAGGTACACGGCCTGGTCGGCGAGAATGGGGCGGGGAAGTCGACACTTATGGCCGTGGCATCGGGCGCGCTGACGCCTGACGCAGGTGCGGTGATCATCGATGGGGCCGTGACCGTAAGCGACCCGCAAGGCGCCCGTGCGCTGGGTCTTGCCATAGTCCGCCAGGAGCCGGCACTCATGCCTGATTTGACGGTGGCCGAGAACCTCTACCTCGGCGTTCCTGCAAATCTTCGGCCTCCGATTTCAACTGTGACCGGCTGGGCCGATGGTCTACTCCGAAAGTGGAACAAGGACGCAAGCGTAGGAGCTTCCGACCGGGTCGATACGCTCAATCCCGAGCAGCGGTTCATCGTGGAGATTGTCAAGGCCCTGGCCAACGATCCAAAGGTTCTGGTGCTCGACGAGCCGACCGAGCATTTGGCTGCCGAGGATGTCAGCCGGTTGTTCGGCCAAATAAAGCGGGTGACTTCGCGCGGGGCCTGCGTTGTTTATATCTCGCATCGGATCCGTGAAGTGCAGCAGATCGCGGATCGTCTTACCGTCCTGCGCGATGGTCGCAGTCGAGGAACTTTCGATGCCCTTGCGCTGAACGAAGACCAGATCGTGGAATTGATCGTTGGTGTTTCGCTCGATCGTGAATTTCCCGCCAAGCTTAACATGGTCTCAGGTGAAGCACTCCGCGTCGAGAACCTGAGCGGCCCAGGATTTTCGAACGTCAATCTGACGGTCCAGCGAGGCGAGATATTCGGTTTAGCCGGAATCAGCGGCAACGGACAGCATGAGTTCATGCGGGCGCTTGCAGGACTCAACCGCTCACGTGGCATGCTGAAGGTCAACAATCGCGTCGCTAGGATCAATTCGTCGAAGGATGCGATGCGTAGCGGAATTGCATATCTGCCCGGGGATCGGCATCGAGAGGGTATCTTTGCGGATCTCTCAGTCCGTGAAAATTTCTCGATCCGTTCCATCTACTCCGACGCTGTTGGCGGTATCGTTGACCCGCGTAGGGAGACACGGCGCGTCGAAGCGGCCATTCAAGCATTTGCCGTGAAGACCCCCACCATCTCCGTGCCCATCGCTTCGCTCTCGGGCGGTAATCAGCAGAAAGTCGTGCTGTCGAGCGTGCT